>ENA-USZI01000317-USZI01000317.1-human-gut-metagenome-genome-assembly--contig:-NODE-317-length-35534-cov-19.819048_pt1 | contig 35534 bp, 32 predicted proteins | sample MGYA00250042_ERZ773532 | MGnify/ENA primary metagenome ERZ773532 (study PRJEB29103, sample SAMN06112036) | human gut metagenome | biome: human gut; feature: ankylosing spondylitis patient; material... | reverse complement strand
GAGAATTAGGGACTCGAACCCCAGACCCCCTGCGTGTGATGCAGGTGCTCTAACCAGCTGAGCTAATCCTCCATATTTTGTTTTGTGCGTTCCGAACTGGAACGTGATTATTATAGCACGGCCTTTGCCAAAATGCAAGCCCTAATTTTAAAAAAATCACACTTTTTGTATCCGCTTTCCGGTTGCCCTTTGATGCCAAATCGTGTATACTGAACACAGAAACTTTCCCACCGGGAAAAGAGGTACAAAAAATGCTGACACTTCGTGGAATCATTACGCTGATCGTTCTGATCGTTCTGTTTGCACTGGCCGTTGTGTGGATCTCCAAGCAGGGCGGCTGGAAGGGCGAGGGCTGCGGCGGCAACTGTGCATCCTGCCACAGCCACTGCGAAAAACAGGACCCGAACAAAAAAGCCTGAGTTCAAAAATGCCCCCGGACATTGCCTGCTGGCAGCGTCCGGGGGCATTCTGCTTTCAGCTTTCCGTCTCGCGGTAAAACACCCCGCGCTCTGCCGCGTACACGGCAATGGTGCTCAGCAGATCCTGATGGGCTTTCTGGTAAGTAGTGCGGCCGATGTGCAGCTGATCGATCACATCGTCCTCCGTGCGGTGCTGCACATAGCGCAGCTCGAACAGATCCGCACGCAGCGGGTCGTTTTGCCGGTAATAGGCAAGGCCCTCCTCAATGGCGGCGCACCAGCTGCGCTCCACCGGGCTTCGTGCACGCTGCCGCATCCCATACCGGTACAGTGCCAGCCGCGTCTGATTTCTCTGCTCGCTTGTCATGTTCTGCCCTCCTCTTTTCATCCGCGCGGCGTGCCAGCACTTCGCGGCGGTTCTGCTCTTCAAAAAAGCAGAGATCCCGCTCGTACATGCTCAGACCAAGCACCGCGCTCAGCCGTTCTGCTTCGCTCAGCTTGAACTGTGTGCGCCCCTGCAGTTTCAGGTTCAGTGCATTGGGGCTGATCTTCAAGGCTCGTGCCACATACTGCATCTTGTACCCACTGGCGCGAATATAATCCCGGATCATTTCAGTATTTGCCATATTCCGCTCTCCTTTTTTCGTATCGGCAATGCCGTTCCACAATCTTTAGTTGTAGTATATTCCTGCATTGATTCAGTGTCAACCCATTTTTGCAAATTCGCAGAAAAAAGTTGATTTTAATGCAATTTTTTGGTATACTTCTGGTAACAGCATTCTTTTTACAGAACAACCATACGTTTTTTTAGAGAGGTTTCGCATGTCTGAGCTTTCTACCCGTCTGCATCTGCGCCGCAAAGAACTGGGCCTTTCGCAGGAAGAGCTTGCCCAGCGCATGGGCTATCGGTCCAAATCCTCCATTACCAAGCTGGAAAAAGGCATCAACGACCTGCCGCAGTCCAAGGTGGAAGAGCTGGCAGCCGCGTTGGAGACCACCCCTGCCTATCTGCTTGGGCTGGACACACCCTGTCCGCCGCCGGGCTTTGAGCCGCTGCCTGCCATGACGCAGGTCCCGCTGATCGGTTCCATTGCCTGCGGCACTCCTATCACGGCAGAGCAGAACATTGAACGCTATATCGGCGTTCCCGCCGCGTGGCGCGCCGACTTTGCCCTGACCTGCCACGGTGACAGCATGTCTCCCACCATCTGCGACGGCGACATCGTATGCATTCGCTGCCAGCCGGAGGTGGAGCAGGGCGAGATCGCCGCAGTGCGCATTGGCGGCGAGGCCACCCTCAAGCACTTCCACCGGCAGGGTGATGCTGTGATGCTGCTTGCGGACAATGCCGCCGTCTGCCCACCCATGATCTTTACCGGCCTGCAGCTGGAAGAGCTGCACATTGAGGGCCGCGCTGTCGGCCTGTGCCGGGGGCTGTGAGCCGCCTGCAGTCTTTCAGGCACGTTTCATAAAAGAAGGAGGCTTCTCATGTTTTTCTCCCGCAAAAAGCCTGCCCGTTCTTACGACCCCGCCACCCAGCAGCCTGCACTGCGGTGCAGCATCTGCACCGGGGAGCAGGTGGCCGGTTTCATCTCCCCGGATGGCCATTTTGAGGACGTTCAGCTCATTCGCACGCCTCAGGAACTGGACGCATTCCGGGCACGGTACAGCATCCCGCCGGAATGCCCCCTGAAAAAAATCTATTAAAAGGAGTTCACCATGCCCACTGCACCTGAAGAGATGACCCTGAAGGTCATTGCCCATATCCATACTGCCTTTCCCACCAAGTTCGGCATCCCGCGCCAGAGCGGCCTTGTGGACGAGCTGCGCGGCGAGGTGATCTTTACGCCCGAATACCGCAATGCCGATGCCGTGCGCGGTCTGGAAGATTTCAGTCACATCTGGCTGGTGTGGCAGTTCTCCGGCGCGGTGCGGGACAGCTGGTCCCCCACTGTACGCCCGCCGCGTCTGGGCGGCAACACCCGCATGGGCGTGTTCGCCACCCGGTCGCCGTTCCGCCCCAATCCTTTGGGCCTTTCCAGCGTGCGTCTGGAAGGCATCGAGCACCGGCCGGACGTTGGCCCGGTGCTCATCGTGCGTGGTGCCGACCTGATGGATGGCACCCCCATCTACGACATCAAGCCTTACATCCCCTATGCCGACTGCCACCCGGATGCCGCCGAGGGCTTTACCGGCCAGACCCAGTTCCACCGTCTGCAGGTACAGTTCCCGCCCGAACTGCTGGCACAGGTGCCGCAGGCCGACCGCGCCGCCCTGACCGGCGTACTGGCAGGTGACCCGCGCCCCTCCTACCAGCACGACCCGCAGCGGGTGTACGGCATGGAGTTCGGCCCGGTAGAGGTGCATTTTACCGTGGATGGCGAGATGCTCACCGTGACCGGCATCGCCCGCCGCTGAGAGGAAGCGTTTATGGAACTGCGGAACATCAATACCTTTTTGCACATCGCCGAGCTGCACAGCTTTTCCCGCACTGCGCGGCAGCTGGGCTATTCCCAGTCGGCGGTGTCCTCCCAGATCGCACAGCTGGAAGCAGAGCTGGGCGCACCGCTGTTCGACCGCGTGGGCAAGACCGTGCGGCTCACCGATGCGGGCCAGACCTTTTTAGGCTATGCACGCACCCTGCTGGCCACGGCCCAGCAGGCGCAGGCTGCCCTGCAGCCCGCCCGGCAGATCAGCGGCAGTCTGCGCATCGCGCTGGCGGATTCGGTGTGCTCCACCTTCCTGCCCGGTCTGCTCAAACGCTACCACGCCCTGTGCCCGCAGGTGGAACTGGTGCTGTGCACCGCCACTGCCGACGGGATGCTGCAGATGCTGGGCACAAATCAGATCGATCTGGCCTATACGCTGGACCAGCCCCTGCTGCAGCCCAATCTGGTGCTTGCGGCGGATGTGCCGGAGCCGGTGTGTTTTATTGCACCGTCGGCTCACCCGCTTGCCGGGCAGGAAGTTGTTACGCTGGAAGAGCTGCCCCGGCAGGAATTTCTGCTCACTGAGCGCGGCATGAGCTACCGCGACGCTTTGGATCAGTGCCTTGCCGCCCGCGGCCTTGCCATCCACCCTTATCTGGAGCTGGGCAGCGCTGCGCTGCTGTGCCAGATGGTGGAGCAGGGCATGGGTCTTTCCTTCCTGCCGGAGTACATCGTGCGTCCGGCGCTGGCCGCAGGTCGTCTTGCCCGGCTGAATGTGCCGGACTGCACCGTGGAGATGCATCGTCAGCTGTTTTATCACCGTGACAAATGGCTGACCCCTCAGATGAAAGCCTTTATCGAGCTGGTGCGCCAGCCCGCGCCCAGCACTGCCAGCAAATGAAAGGAGCACGGGTCCATTGAAGCGCAAAGCTGAACACACAAACGAAAAACCGCCGAAGGCTTTCCTTCGGCGGTTTTTCTTATGATAGGAGGATCAAAAATGATCGTCGCTAAATATTAGTTCAGGATGGTCAGCTCGGTCTCGATGTCGAACAGGTGGACCTTGTGGGGATCGAATGCAACGCGGACGGTGTCTCCGTTGCGTGCCTTGGAGGTGGGAGCCACACGAGCGGTCATCTTGTTGCCCTTGTACTCCAGATACAGGTAGATCTCAGCGCCCATCATTTCGGAGACGTCCACCTGAGCATCCAGCTGGCAGTCAGCGTGCTTTGCCATAAACTCGGGCTCGTCGTCGATATCCTCGGGACGGACGCCCATCTTGATCTTCTTGCCGACGTAAGCATCCAGCTTGCCGTCTGCGGTCTTCTCCTTGGGCAGGGGGATCACGTCGCCGCCCAGATCAACACCGTACAGCTCGCCCTTCTTGATCAGGGTGCCGTCCAGGAAGTTCATCTGGGGGCTGCCGATGAAGCCAGCAACGAACATGTTGCAAGGCATATCGTACAGGTTCTGCGGGGTATCGACCTGCTGGATGATGCCGTCCTTCATAACCACGATACGGTCGCCCATGGTCATAGCCTCGGTCTGGTCGTGGGTAACGTAGATGAAGGTGGTAGCCAGCTTCTTGTGCAGCTTGATGATCTCGGTGCGCATGGAGGTACGCAGCTTAGCGTCCAGGTTGGACAGAGGCTCGTCCAGCAGGAAGACTGCCGGGTTACGAACCATTGCACGGCCCAGAGCAACACGCTGACGCTGACCACCGGACAGAGCCTTGGGCTTGCGGTCCAGCAGGTGCTCGATCTCCAGGATCTTGGCTGCCTCATGCACGCGCTTGTCGATCTCGTCCTTCGGGGTCTTGCGCAGCTCCAGACCGAATGCAATGTTCTTGTAAACGGTCATGTGGGGGTACAGAGCGTAGCTCTGGAACACCATGGCGATGTCGCGGTCCTTCGGGGGAACGTCGTTGATCAGACGGCCGCCGATGTACATTTCGCCCTTGGAGATCTCCTCCAGGCCGGCGATCATGCGCAGGGTGGTGGACTTGCCGCAGCCGGAGGGGCCGACGAAGATGATGAATTCCTTATCCTGGATCTCCAGGTTGAAGTCGGTGACGGAAGGAGCGGTAGCGCCCGGGTAGATCTTATAGATGTGCTGGCAGCTAATCGAAGCCATAATCGTTTGCCTCCATAATCTTGTGTTTGCAGCGCCCTTGACGGCGCTTCGGTTCGTTGGTATTATAATAACAGATTATTTTGTGATATAAAATAGCATTTTATTGATTTGAGGTGTCGGATATTGCTGTTTGACTGGAATGCCGTGGCCGCACCCGGTCAGGTGCAGGACGTGCAGCCCTGCGCGCCCCTCACCCTGACCGGCGACGGGCTGTGGGTCTGCCTTGTTTCCAGCGGGCGGTGCACCGCCAGTGTGCCCTCGGCCGGGCCCCTTCCCGCCGGGGCTGCGCTGCTGCTGCCGCCCCAGAGCGTCCCGGCCGGGCATCTGGTGCTGAGCCGCGCCCCGCTGGTGCTGGAGCCGGAGGGCAGCTGCCACCTGCTGTGCGTCCAGCTCACCGGGCAGGCCAGCGCCCAGTTTCTGGCCGGGCTGCACGAGCTGCCCTTTCTGGCCCGGGGCGAGACCTGCCCCGCCGCCGCCGAGCTGCTGGACCGCCTTGCCTCGGAGCAGGAATTGCCGGGCCGGATGCGCAGCCAGCTGGCCTTTGCCCTGTTGTGTGAGCTGGCCGATGCCGACAGCGCCGCCCCCGCCCTGCCGCCGCTGGTGCAGGCCGCCATCGCGGACATCCGGGCCAACTACGCGGGCCTGTACGGCGTGGAGGAGCTCAGCGAGCGGCTGGGGGTGTCCAAGAGCCATCTGGTGCGCACCTTCACCGCCGCGCTGGGCATCCCGCCGGGGCGCTATCTGACCCGGGTGCGGGTGGAAGCCGCCCAGCGGCTGCTGCTGCACCGGGAGTACACGCTGGACGTGGTGGCCAGCCTGTGCGGCTTTTCCGGGGCCAACTACCTGTGCCGGGTGTTCAAAAAAGAAACCGGCCAGTCCCCCGCACAATGGCGGACACTGGCCGGTCACACCGCGCAGTCCGGGCTTTCGCCCGAAGAAGCTCTGCGCGAGCAGGAACTTTATATTTAAGGTTGCGGCTTGGGGCGCAGCAGCAAAAACAGGGTCAGCAGCGCCGTCAGCAGCTCCGATGCCGGGAAGGCCGCCCACACGCCGTTCATGCCAAAGAGGGCGCTCATCACCAGCGAGCAGACCACAATGGCCGCCACGCCGCGGCAGATGGAGGTGACCGAGGCTTCCACCGGGCGGTTGGTGGCGCTCAGGTAGCCCGCCGCCACGATGTTGAACCCGGCAAAGAAGTAGCCCACGAAGTACAGCCGCATGCCGTTGTGGGCAAACCGGGCCATCTGCGCCGAGTTTTCACTGTTGAACCAGCCCACCAGCGTATCGGTCATGCCGAACACCACCGCGTACAGCACGGCCGCCAGTGCCAGCGCGGTGCAGCTGCCCAGAATGAGCAGCTTCCGGGCTCCGGCCCGGTCGCTGTGGCCGTAGCAGCGGCTCACCAGCGGCTGGGCACCCTGGGCCACACCGTTGAAAATGGCGGTGGCCACCAGCGCAAAGTTGGCCACGACGCCGTAGGCCGCCACGGCCACATTCCCGGCCAGACCCAGCAGCAGGAAGTTGAACACCGTCGTGGTCACGCCGGAGGACATCTCCCCCACAAAGCCGGAGATGCCCAGCTGGCAGCTCTGCCCAAGCAGCTTTGCCGAGGGCAGCTGCCGCACGAACTGCACCGTGTTGTCTTTTTGGAAGAAGTGGCGGCTGCAGATGGCGATGCTGAGCATCGGCGAAACGGCGGTGGCCAGTGCCGCACCGGCCAGCCCCAGCCCCATGGGGAACATGAAGATGTAGTCGAACACCACATTGAACAGGCTGCCGCTCAGCGTGGCCACCATGGCCAGCGAGGGCGCACCGTCGTTGCGGACAAAGGCCGACACGATGTAGTTGCACATAAAAAAGGGCGTGAACAGCAGAAAGATGCGCGCATAGGGGATGCCCAGCGCCACGATGCCGGCATCGCCGCCCATGAGCCGCAGCAGTGTGCCAGGGCAGAAGATGCCCACCAGCACAAAGGGCACGGCCAGCAGGCAGGCGCAAAAGACGGCATTGGAGAAATACCGCTGTGCCGCCCGCTCCTCGCCCTGTGCGCGGAGAATGGCGTAGCGGGTGGCCGCACCCAGACCGATCATGGAACCGATGGCAAAAATAAAGTTGTAGATGGGCAGGCAGAGGTTGAGCAGGGTCACGCCGTCGGTGCCCGCCGCCTGCGAGATAAAATAGGTATCGGCCAGAATATAGCAGGATGTGCCTAGCAGACCGAAAATATTCTGCGATACATATTTAAAGAACTGCTTTGTCAGATTCATCTTGGTTTTCCCTTTTTCCCGGAAATTGTCATACACAAAGCGGTATTGTAGCACACCCCGTGCGTCAAGTCAATTCCAAAACTGCCCTGCAGCGCAGAAAAATGAGGAGGCATTTCATGAACATCACCGAATTTGCCCAGTATGCCGGTGTATCCAAGGCGGCGGTGAGCCGCTACTTCAACGGCGGCTACCTCAGTGCCGACAAGCGGGCACGCATCGAGGCCGCTGTGGAAGCCACCGGCTACCACCCCAGCATACAGGCCCAGATGCTGCGCACCCGCCGCACCCGGCAGGTGGGGGTCATCCTGCCCAAACTGTCCAGCGACAGCTGCCCCCGCATCGTGGAGGGCATCGGCAGCGTGCTGGAAGAATCCGGCTACCAGCTGCTGCTCATCAACACCGCCAACGACCCGCAGAAGGAACTCCGCGCCCTGGACACCCTGTGCCGCCACACGGTGGACGGCATCCTGCTCATTGCCACCGTGTACACCCCAGAGCACAAGGCCGTGCTGGAGCGGATGCATGTGCCGCTGGTGGTGCTGGGGCAGCAGTTTCCGGGCTGCTGCAGCGTGTACCACGACGACTTTGGCGCGGCACAGGCTGCCACGGCCCACATGCTGGCCAAGGGCCGCCATGCCCCGGGCTACATCGGGGTCACCCTGCTGGACAAGGCCGCCGGGCAGCAGCGCCGGGCAGGTTTTGAAGCCGCCGTGAAGGACGCCGGGCTGCCGGTGCGCCTCCAGCGCATGGCGGTGGCAAAGTTCAGCACCGCGTCCGGCTACGAGCAGGCCGCCCGCCTGCTGGGCAGCGACCCCCGCATCGACTGCCTGTTCTGCGCCACCGACGCCATTGCTCTGGGTGCCATGCAGTACTGCCGGGAGGCAGGCATCCGCATCCCGGAGGATGTGATGATCGCCGCCGTAGGCGACAGCAGTGTGGGGCGCAATGCCTTTGTGCCTCTGACCAGCGCCCACCTGCACTACAAGACCTCCGGCCGGGACGCCGCCGCCCTGCTGATGGACCTGCTCAACGACCCCCACACCGTGCCCCGCAGCCAGATGCTGGGGTATGAGCTGGTCTGCCGGGAGAGCACGGGGGACTGAGCGATATGAAACCATGTGAAATCAATAACAGAACGCATCCCAACTTTATGCCCTCTGCGAATGGAAATATTGCGCTGATTATCGTATAATCATGCCAGTGAAACCGATTACAACACAGTGGTCGGTCTTTGGAAGAGGAAGCATCAAGCAAAGGAGAAGTGCACTATGGATTACAAACACGCAGCACAACAGGTCCTGGACTGCATCGGCGGAAAGGACAACATCGTGTCGGCCGCACACTGCGCCACCCGCCTGCGTCTGGTCATCGCAGACAACGCAAAGGTCAACAAGCAGGAGCTGGAAAACGCCGAGGGCGCCAAGGGCGTTTTTGAGGCACAGGGCCAGCTGCAGATCATCTTTGGCACCGGCACGGTGAACAAGGTATACGACGAGTTCATCCAGCTGGCCGGCATCGAGGGCGGCAGCAAGGAGGACGTGAAACAGGCGGCTGCCGCCAAAGCACCCTGGTATCAGCGGGCCATCAAGACCCTGGGCGACATCTTTGTGCCCATCATCCCCGCCATCGTGGCTTCCGGCTTCCTGATGGGCATCATGGAAGCGCTGAACTTCATGGTGAACAACGGTTTCCTGAACATCGACACCACCGGCTCGGTGTATGTGTTCGCCAAGCTGTTCTCTAATACGGCCTACACCTTCCTGCCCATCCTCATCGCCTACTCCGCCGCCAAGGTATTCGGCGGCAACCCCTATCTGGGCGCGGTCATCGGCATGATCATGATCCACCCCGACCTGCAGAACGCCTGGACCGTTTCCAACGGCATCAACGTGATGCAGCCGGTGTTCGGCGGCCTGTACTCGGTGCCGCTGGTGGGCTATCAGGGCCACGTCATCCCGGTCATCATCGCCGTGTGGCTCATGTGCCAGATCGAAAAGCGGCTGCACAAGGTGGTGCCCGCCATGTTTGACCTGTTCGTCACCCCGCTGGTGTCCGTGTTCGTCACCGGTTACCTGACCCTGGCCGCCATCGGTCCCGTGTTCACCAAGTTGGAAAACGGCATCATCACCGGCGTGCAGACCCTCATCACCCTGCCCTACGGCATCGGCTCCTTCATCATGGGCGGCCTGTACGCGGTCACCGTCGTGGCCGGCATCCACCACATGTACACCCTGATCGACCTGGGCCAGCTGGCCCGTTACGGCTATACCTACTGGCTGCCGCTGGCCAGCGCCGCCAACGTGGCACAGGGCGGTGCTGCTCTGGCCGTGGCCCTCAAGAGCAAGGACACCAAGGTCAAGTCCATGGCCCTGCCCTCTGCCCTGTCCGCCTGCATGGGCATCACCGAGCCTGCCATCTTCGGCGTGAACCTGCGTTACTTCAAGCCCTTCCTCGGCGGCCTGCTGGGCGGTGCCTGCGGCGCATGGTACGCCAGCATCGTGGGGCTGGGTGCCACCGGCACCGGCGTCACCGGCATCTTCGGCATCCTGCTGCACCTGCACATGCCCCTGCAGTACATCATCATGATGGCCATCTCCTTCGGCGTGTCCTTCGCCGTGACCTGGGTCATCTGGAGCCCTGAGGAGGTCAAGGCATGAACGCACTCCAGCGCGACCTGAAAAAGCTGGTGCCGCTGGTGGAATCCCTCGGCGCGGAAAAGGCCGCCGCCGACCCCCACCGCCAGCGGTTCCACCTGCAGCCCCCGGTGGGCTGGCTGAACGACCCCAACGGTCTGTGCGTCTACGGCGGGCAGTACCACGCATTCTTCCAGTACGGCCCCTTCGACGTGAACGGCGGGGTCAAGCACTGGGGCCACGCCGTGAGCACCGACCTGCTCCACTGGGAGCAATTGCCGGTGATGCTCTATCCGGACGAGCCTTTTGACTGCCACGGTGCCTACTCCGGCTCGGCCCTGGTGGAGGATGGCACCATGTACCTCTACTACACCGGCAACGTCAAGCACCCCGGCAATTTCGATTACATCAAAGAGGGCCGCGGGCACAACGTCTGCCTGGCCGTCAGCAAGGACGGCGTGACCCTCGACAGCAAGCAGTGCCTGCTGACTAACCGCGACTACCCCGCCGGGCTCACCTGCCATGTGCGGGACCCCAAGGTGTTCGCCTACGAAGGCCGGTACTACATGGTGCTGGGTGCCCGCACGCTGGAGGACAAGGGCGAAGTGCTGGTGCTGGAAAGCACCGACAAGCTCCGCTGGACCCACATCAACACCCTGACCACCCCGGAACCCTTCGGCTACATGTGGGAGTGCCCGGACCTGTTCTGTCTGGACGGGCAGTGGTATCTGGCGGTGTCCCCCCAGGGCATCCAGTGCCAGAACGTCTACGGCTGCGGCTGGTTTGCCATCCACGGTGACTGGCGCGGGGACTGCACCCTGAGCGAATTCCACGAGCTGGACGCAGGCTTTGATTATTACGCCCCCCAGAGCTTTGTGGACGGCAACGGCCGCCGCATCCAGATCGGCTGGATGGGCATGCCGGACGCCGACTACGGCAACGCGCCCACCGTGGCCTACGGCTGGCAGCACTGCTTCACCGTGCCCCGCGTGCTGACGACCGGGCCGGACGGCACCCTGCTGCAGAACCCGGTGCCGGAGCTGGACGCGCAGCGCAGCGCCGCCGCCCTGCACGCCGCCAGCAGCGAGGAAGTGTTCCTTGCCCCGCGCTTCGACCTGACCGCCGCACCCGCCGGGGACTTCTGCCTGACGGTTGCGCAGGGGGTGCAGCTGGTGTATACTGAACAGGACTGCACCTGCACCCTGCGCTTCACCGACCCCGCTCTGGCCGACGGCCGCACCGTGCGCCGCGCCCGGCTGGCAGCCCCCTGCCGCAGCCTGCGGGTGGTGGGCGACAATTCCTCGCTGGAAATTTTCCTGAACGGGGGAGCCACGGTGTTCAGCACCCGGTACTACCCTGCCCCCGGCGACGTGAGCGTAAAGCTGACCGGGGCAGCCTGTGAACTCTGCAATTTGTGATCTGGAGGTTTTCTATGCCCGGCAATACTCTGTTTTCCATCGGCGAAGCGCTGATCGACATGATCCCGTCCCGCGTAGGATGCACCTTTGACGAGGTGCCGTCCTTCAGCCCGCGCACCGGCGGCGCACCGGCCAATGTCTGCGCTGCCTTTGCCCGTCTGGGCGGTGCCAGCAGCTTTCTCACCCAGCTGGGCGATGACCCCTTCGGCCACAAAATCGCACGGGAGCTAGAAGCCTGCGGCATCGACCTGAGCCATCTGGTGTTCACCGACAAGGCCAACACCGCCCTTGCCTTCGTGAGCCTGGAGGAGGACGGCAACCGCACCTTCAGCTTTTACCGCAAGCCCTCGGCCGACCTGCTGTATGCCCCGGAGCAGATCGACCTAGCCTGGTTCCGCGACGCTTTTGCCCTGCACTTCTGCAGCGTCTCGCTGGTGGACAGCCCCATGCGCCACGCCCATCTGGCCGCCATCGGAGCCGCCCGGGAGGCCGGTGCGATCGTGAGCTTTGACCCGAACCTCCGCTTCCCCCTCTGGCCCGACCGGGAGATGCTGCGCCAGACCGTGCTGCAGTTCCTGCCGCTGTCCAACATCCTGAAGGTCTCGGACGAGGAATTGGAGTTCCTCACCGGCACCGCCGACATCGAAGCCGCCCTGCCCCAGCTGTTTGCCGGGGATGTGCAGCTGGTGCTGTACACCTGCGGCAGCAAAGGGGCCTACGCCTACACCCGCGCCGCCCATGCCTTTGCCCCCTGCCAGAAGGTCAGGACCGTGGACACCACCGGTGCGGGCGACGGCTTCATCGGCTCCTTCCTGTGGCAGCTGAGCCGGGACGGCGTGACGGTGGACAAGCTGGAAAAGCTGTCCTGCAAAAAGCTGGAGAAGTACCTGGACTTTTCCAACCGGTTCTGCGCCCTGAGCGTACAGAAGCACGGTGCCATCGACAGCTACCCCACCCTGCCCGAGATAGGCCTCTGATCCTCTCGCATCCTGCGCTCGTTCCGGCCTTTGCCGTCGGAACGGGCGTTTTTGCTTTCCGCATTGTAATATCACATTCCAATATAACAAATTTAACTTATTTCTGCACTCCTGTTTTTTGCCTGCCGGGTTGTGGTAGGCCGGAAGATGTGTTACCATAGAACCAACAGACAGGAGGTTCTTTATGCCGTTTGAATTCGCATTTCTGGACTGGCTGCAGCAGTTCCACAACCCGGTGCTGGATGCGCTGGCCGTCTTTCTCAACTACGCCGGTGAGCACGGTGAGATCTGGATCACGTTCACGCTGCTTTTGCTGCTGTTCCGCCGCACCCGCAAGGCCGGGTGCGCCATGGCCACGGCGCTGGTACTGTATCTGGTGGCCGGGGACTGCATCCTCAAGCCGCTGTTCGCCCGGCCCCGCCCCTGCGACGTGAACACGGCGATCACCATTCTGGTCAAGCGTCCCCACGGGCACTCCTTCCCCTCCGGGCACACGGCCTCGGCTTTTGCGGCAGCCTTTGCGCTCTGGCTGCAAAACCGGAAGTTGGGCGTCCCCGCGCTGGTGCTGGCGGCTTTCATCGCCTTTACCCGGCTGTACCTGTATGTGCACTTCCCCACCGATGTGCTGGGCGGCCTTGTGCTGGGCATTGCACTGGGTGCCCTCGCCTCGTGGCTCGTTGACAAGCTGGCAAACAAGTCTAAGAAAAAAACAAAGCGTATAATGTAAAACACCCTCTGTTCCCGCACAGTGAGAACAGAGGGTGCTTTTTTGTTTCTGTACTTTTTGTATTGGTCTTGTATTCAGTGTTACACCCCAAAGAATTCCTTGGCGATGTCGGCGCTGCGCTTGGCGTCCTTGGCGTACCAGTCTGCACCGATCTTTTCGGCGTATTCCGGGGTGAGCACGGCACCGCCCACCATGATCTTGCAGTCCAGTTTGGCTGCATGCAGGGCGGCAATGGTCTCCTCCATGCTCTTGAGGGTGGTGGTCATCAGGGCCGAAAGGCCCACCAGATGCACATCCTTTTCCCGCACGGTGTCCACCACGGTCTCCACCGGCACATCGCGGCCCAGGTCGATGACCTCAAAGCCGTAGTTTTCCAGAATGACCTTGACGATGTTCTTGCCGATGTCGTGCACGTCGCCCTTCACGGTGGCCAGCACGATGCAGCCCTTGCTGGCGCTGCCCTCGCCCTTCTGGGCAATGGCGGTCTTGATCTCCTCAAAGGCACTCTGGGCAGCGCTGGCAGCCTGCAGCAGCTGCGGCAGGAAGAGGGTGCCCTTCTCATACTTGGCACCCACGATGTCCAGCGCCGGGATCAGGGCTTCGTCCACCACTTCCAGCGGCTGCTTTTCGTCCAGCAGGGCGCGGGTCTGGGCGGCGGCGTCGCCCTTCAGGCCCTTTTCCACCGCCTTGATCAGCGCCGCATAGGGGCCGGAAATTTCAGCGCTCCCGTCGGAAGCTGCCGCCGCAGGCGCGGCCTGGGCTGCCTGCTTCAGGGCCGTGGAGGCAGGCACCCGGTTTGCGTAGCGCTCGATGTACTGCATGCTCTGCGCGTCCCGGTTGGTCAGCACGTTGTAGGCATATACGGCGGCCATCATCTCTTCACTGGAGGGGTTCATGATGGCCAGATCCAGCCCGGCATACATGGCCATGGTGAGGAAGGTGGTGTTCAGGTAGGAGCGGCAGGGCAGGCCGAAGCTGATGTTGGACACGCCCAGGATGGTGCGCACGCCCAGCTCCTTCTTGCAGGCTTCCAGCGCCTGCACCGTGGCCAGCACATCCTTCTGCTGAGCGCTGGCGGTCAGGGTCAGGCAGTCGATGTAGATGTCCTCGCGGGGGATTCCGGCTTCCAGTGCCGCCTCTGTGATGTGGCGGGCAATGGCCACGCGGTCCTCTGCGGCGGGCAGGATGCCCCGCTCGTCGATGGCAAGGCCCACGATGGCCGCGCCGTACTTTTTGCACAGGGGCAGGATGGCCTTGAGTTTTTCCGGCTCGCCGTTGGTGGAGTTGACGATGGGCTTGCCGTTGTACACCCGCAGGCCGTTTTCCAGTGCCTGCACGTTGGAGGAATCCAGCTGCAGCGGCAGGCTGACCACGCTCTGCAGAGCCTTGACCACCTGCGGCATCAGGGCCGGTTCATCCACGCCGGGGGCACCCACGTTCACGTCCAGCACCTGCGCCCCGGCTTCCACCTGGCTCACGGCTTGTTCCAGAACGTAGTTCATATCATTCTCCCGCAGTGCCTGCTGAAAGCGCTTTTTGCCGGTGGGGTTGATGCGCTCGCCCACCACGGTGATGCCGTCCACGTTGACATAATTCATGGGGGTGCACAGCACCGAGGGCATGGCGTGGGCCGGGCGGCCCGGCACACAGCCCTTGAACACCCCGTTCAGCAGCCGGATGAACTCCGGTGTGGTGCCGCAGCAGCCGCCGGCGGCAAACAGATTCAGCTCCCGGTAGGGCTTCATTTCCAGCGCAAACAGCTGCGGGGTAATGTCATAGCCGCTGCCGTCAGCCCGGGGCAGACCCGCGTTGGGCTTGACGAACACCGGGAAGTTGCCGGGCACGGCCTCGGTCAGGCGCTTTGCCATGGGGAAGATCTCCTTGGGGCCCAGCGAGCAGTTGATGCCCACCGCGCTGGCCCCCAGCCCCCGGGCGGTGACGCCGAAGCTCTCCACCGTGCAGCCGGTAAAGGTGCGGCCGCCGGCTTCAAAACTCATGCTGGCCAGGATGGGCAGGCTGGAGTTTTCCCGGGCGGCCAGCAGCGCGGCCTTGAGCTCGTACAGGTCAGTGAAGGTCTCAAAAAAGATCAGGTCGGCCCCGGCCGCCGCACCGGCCCGCACGATGCGGGCGTATTCCTCCACGGCATCCTCAAAGGCCAGAGTGCCGTTGGGTTCCAGCAGCTCGCCCAGCGGGCCGACATCCAGCGCGGCAAGCGCACCATAGGGCGCACAGGCCCGCTTGCAGTTGGCAATGCCCGCCGCAATGATCTCTTCCAGACTGTAGGTGCTGCCCGCCAGCTTGTGGGCCGACGCACCAAAGGTGTTGGCGTTGATGATACGACTGCCCGCTGCGGCATACTGCGCATGGATGCCCTCGATGAGCTGCGGGTCGGTGATGTTCAGTTCCTCCGGCCGGGCGCCCAGCTTCAGGCCGGCCGCCTGCAGCATGGTGCCCATGCCGCCGTCCAGCAGGATGGTATTGCTCTGCTTGAAAAGTTCACTCACTTGCACAGGTCTTTCCCCTCTTTCTGTATTCGCAGCGGGTGCGCAGCACACAGTGCCCGCACCCGGCCAGATGTCCTTTGACCGGATGGTCGCTGACCCCCAGAATGGCGGTCACGCTTTTGCGGGGGGTCATCAGGTTGGTATCGGTGACGCACAGCCCGGCCCGGCGCGCCGTGTCCAGCGCGGCGGCCACCAGCGGCTGCACCGCGATGTCCCAGTCGCCATAGCCCGGCGAGAACCGCCCGGTGAGGTAAGTCCCTTCGGCTGCGGCCAGCTGGCGCAGCTCGGCTTCCGCCGCGTCGGCGGTCTGCTCAGCCAGGGCGCTGCCCAGCGCATCAGACGCTACACCGGCGGCGATATCCCCCACCCCGGCGCGGCGGATCTGGGCGTCCACCCCGGGGCCAAGGGTCACGGCCAGCAGAATGGCCTGCCCGCAGCCCTCCAGATGCCGCATCACGTCGCTGCCCCGCAGGATGCCGGCTTCGGCCAGCGCCTTCACCTCCGCCCGCAGCCAGACGGCGCGGGGCGTCGCAGCGGCCAGCAACGGTACGGCGCAGCGCTGCAGCAGGGCCATGGTGGCGGTGTCCGCCTCCCCGCGCGCGCCGAAATACCGCGCTGCCTGCGCAAGGTCGATCAGCTCCGGTTTTTCCACCGGCAGGGTCCTGCTCTGCCCCAGCTGCATCTGCGATTCCTCCTTGCTTTTTTGAAATAAAGTGATTTTAAGTATACCGCAGCTATGGGATTTTATCAATCCCGGAGAATGCAAAAAATCCCTCCGTCACGGCTCACGCCGTGCCAGCCCCCTCGGGGAGGGGGCCTTGACGGTCCGGAAACGTTCCGCTTTCAACAGGAAACATCCCGGTTCCGTCAGAAGGCTCCATCTCAGAGGGAGCTGGCAAACCCGAAGGGTTTGACTGAGGGAGTACTCTTATTTGATGCAGGTGGAGCAGGGCGTGTAGCCTGCCTCGATGGCCTCGTCGTAGCTGGAGAAGAGGATCTGATTCTTCTCGGCCGGCAGGTTCGGGCAGGTGGGCAGGTGGAACTTTTTGCTGTTCACATTGCCGATGTAAGCCTGCTGTGCCGTGCTGGCAGCCGCCGGGTCGGTGGGGTTCAGCTCGGCATCGGCGGCAAAATGCTCGGTGCCCACAGTGTAGTTCTGGCCGTCGCTGCCAATGGTGATGGTGCCCAGCAGGTCGGTGCGGTACACGTTCACCCCGGCGTCCCGCAGGATGCTCAGGGTCTCCTCATGCGGGTGGCCGTATTTGTTGTTCACCCCGCAGGAGATGATGCCCATCTCCGGCAGGACCGCGTTCAGGAACACATAGCCGGTGGAGGTGCTGGAGCCGTGGTGGCCTACCTGCAGTACGTCGGCTTTCAGATTGGCTCCGCTGGCTACAAGGTCGCTCTCTGCGGTCTTTTCCATGTCACCGGTGAGCAGAAAGCTGGTGGAACCGTAGTCGATGCGCAGCACGATGGAGGTATCGTTGGTGTCGCTGTACTGCGCCACGGGGCCCAGCATGGTCACGCTAGCACTGCCCAGGGGCCAGGTGGTGCCCACGGCGGGCACTTCCACCTGCAGGCCCTGCTGCTGGGTGTACTTGACAAAATCCCGGAAGCACTTGGTGGAGGCATCCGTCACCGGGCTGTATACATGATTGGCCGGGAAGTAGGCCAGCGCAGCCGCCAGGCCGCCTACATGGTCCTCGTGGGCGTGGGAGCAGAATACATACTGCAGCTCTTCCACCCCCTGCTTCTGCAGGTAGGACACCACCAGGCTGCCGTCGTCCACGTTGCCGCCGTCGTACAGCATGAACTGGCCGTCACATTCCACCAGCACGCTCAGCGCCTGCCCCACGTCGATGAAGTGCATCTCGAACGGGGCATCCACGCTGGCTGCCGTAGAGGAAGGGTTGGGCACCACGTCGGCACTGCCGCCCGGCACCACAGCCGAGGTACCACAGCCTACAAGGCTCAGGGCCAGTGCGGCCGCAGCGGCCAGCGACAGCAGCCGCTGCAGCAGGCCGGTTTTCTTTTTCGGGGTCACTTTTTCTTTGTTCCAGTTTTCCACGATGTATTCTCTTTCTGTTGATTCTTTTTGGGTTTGTGTCCGGGGGCCGAGTGCGGCGCAAAACGGGCACCCGGGCTGGGCTGACGCCCGGCAGGGGCGGCGGTGCGGTTCGGGCCGTGGGCAGGCTTGCCCTTGCCCTTCTGGTTGGGGCGCACGGTGTAGGTGCCGTCGTTGTGGATGGTCACCTCCGGGCTGTCGGCGCGGCGGGCCGAGCGCTGCACCGCGCGGCGGCCTGCGGCGGGCACCAGCAGGGGGATGAGGTCCTCCCGGTGGGTCATCCTCAGGGCCTTGACCACCTTTTCGGCGTTGCGGGGCTCATAGTATTGCAGCAATGCACGCTGCAGGGCCTTGCCCTCGGGGGTCTTTTCCACGAACACCGGCTTGAGGGTGTAGGGGTCGAGGCCGGTGTAGAACATGCAGGTGCTCACGGTACCGGGAGTGGGGTAGAAATCCTGCACCTGCTCCGGGCGCATGTGGTTCTTATAAAGGTACTCGGCCAGATAGACGGCATCCTTCAGGGTGCTGCCCGGGTGGCTGGACATGAGGTAGGGCACCAGATACTGCTTTTTGCCGGCCTTCTTGCTCAGCTCATAGAACTTGTCCTTGAACTTGTTGAAGGTCTCGATGGGCGGTTTGCCCATGTAGGCCAGGGTGTTGGGCGCGCAGTGCTCCGGGGCCACCTTCAGCTGGCCGGAGACGTGGTACTCCACCAGCTCCTTGAAGAAGGTGTCGTCCGGGTCGGCCATGAGGTAATCAAAGCGGATGCCGCTGCGGATGAACACTTTCTTCACACCCGGCAGCTCCCGCACCCGGCGCAGGATCTTAAGATAATCGCTGTGGTCCACGATCATGTGGGAGCAGGTGGTGGGGGCCAGGCAGTGCTTGCCGCCATTGCACATGCCCCGCAGCATCTGCTCGCGGCAGGACGGGAACCGGAAGTTGGCGGTGGGGCCGCCGACATCGTGGATGTAGCCCTTGAAATCCGGCTCGTGGGTCATGCGCTCGGCTTCCTCCACGATGCTGTCCGCACTGCGGCTGGTGACCCGGCGGCCCTGATGCAGCTGGATGGCGCAGAAGTTGCAGCCGCCGAAGCAGCCGCGGTTCTGGATGATGGAGAACTGCACCTCCCGGATGGCGGGCACGCCGCCCATGGCCTCGTAGATGGGGTGATACCGGCGGGTGTAGGGCAGGGCGTAGACCTTGTCCAGCTCCCAGCGCACCAGCGGCTTTGCCGGGATGTTCTGCACCAGATACTTCTCGCTCTGCTTCTGCACGATGATCTGGCCGCTGACCACGTCCTGATTGTCCATCTGGATGCGGCAGGCCTTGGCGTAGGCGGTCTTATCGCTGGCCACCTTTTTGAAACCGGCACACTCCACATACCGCTCCGGCAGGTGGTCGAAGTCGGTCAGGTAGCAGGTGCCGTCCACATCGGTGATCTGCTCCACCGGTTCTCCGGCGGCCAGACGGCGGGCGATCTCCACGGTCTGGTGTTCGCCCATGCCAAAGCTGATGATGTCCGCACCGGAACTCTCAGCGATGCTGGGCAGCACGGTGTCCATCCAGTAATCGTAGTGGGCAAAGCGCCGCAGGGAGGCTTCCAGACCGCCCAGGATGACCGGCAGGTCCGGGTAGGCCTGCTTGGCCAGCCGGGTGTACACGGTGGCGCTGCGGTCCGGGCGGGCACCGCCCTTGCCGCCGGGAGAATATTCGTCCTCGGCGCGGGGGATCTTGGCCACGGAATAGTGGCTGACCATGCTGTCCACGTTGCCGCCGCCAATGAAGAAGCCGTACTTCGGCTTGCCGAACCGCTTGAAGTCCTCGCAGTCGGTGTAGCGGGGCTGGGCCAGCACGCCCACCTTGTAGCCCTCGGCTTCCAGCAGGCGGCTGATGATGGCAGTGCCGAAGCTGGGGTGGTCCACATAGGCGTCACCGCCCACCACCACAAAGTCCAGCTGGTCCCAGCCGCGTGCTTCCATGTCTGCCCGGCTGATGGGCAGAAATTCAGTGTAGATCTTTGGGGAAGAGTTGTCCATAATGCTCCTTTTGTTGATTCAATACCCTCTCAGTCAACGCCTTACGGCGTTGCCAGCTCCCCCGAGGGGGAGCTTCTTTTGTATTCCGTTCAGTCTCTCTTCTTTGATATGCAGAATGTGTCTTACCCGTTCCTAAAGCTCTCCCTTTGGGAGAGCTGGCGCGTCAGCGCCTGAGAGGGTTTCATTCCTCCGGCTGGTTCATCTGCATTTCCAGCCACTGCTGACGGCTGATGAGCACGGCCCGGGGCTTGGCACCCTCGTGGGGGCCGATGATGCCCCGCATCTCCATTTCGTCCATGATGCGGGCCGCACGGGCATAGCCCAGCTTGCAGCGGCGCTGCAGCAGGCTGGTAGAGGCCTGCCCGGCGTCAATGACCACCTCCACGGCCTGCTGGAACATCGGGTCGGAGTCCGAATCCTCGTCGGAATCGGCCCCGCTGCTGCCCTTCTTGCCGTCCTGGATGGCGTGCTTTTCCATGGCCTCGATCATGGCCTCGTCGTACTGGACGGTGGCGCTGGACTTGATAAAGTCCAGCACACGGCTGATCTCTTCATCCCGCACAAAGGTGCCCTGGATGCGGGTGGGCTTGGGCGCGCCCACCGGCATGAACAGCATATCGCCCTGGCCCAGAAGTTTTTCGGCACCGGCACCGTCCAGAATGGTGCGGCTGTCCACCTGACTGGACACAGCAAAGGCGATGCGGCTGGGGATGTTGGCCTTGATCAGGCCGGTGATGACGTCCACGCTGGGGCGCTGGGTGGCCACGATCAGGTGCATGCCGGCGGCGCGGGCTTTCTGAGCGATGCGGCAGATGGAATCTTCCACATCCTTGCCCACCACCATCATCAGGTCCGCCAACTCGTCGATGACGATGGCGATGTAGGGCATTTTTTCCAGATCCGGCCGCTCCACCGCCAGCTTGTTGAAGGACTTGATGTCGCGCACGTTGTTCTCGGCAAACATACGGTAGCGGCGCTCCATCTCCTGCACGGCGCTGCCCAGGGCTCCGGCCGCCTTGCGGGGCTCGGTGACCACCGGCATGAGCAGATGGGGAATGCCGTTGTATTCGGCCAGCTCCACGACCTTGGGGTCGATGAGCAGCAGTTTGACATCCTCGGGGCTGGAGCGGAACACCAGGCTCATGATGATGCTGTTCACGCACACCGACTTGCCGCTGCCGGTGCTGCCCGCAATGAGCAGATGGGGCATCTTGCACAGGTCTGCCACCTGGGCCACACCCGCAATGTCCTTGCCCAGGGCAATGCCCAAAGGCGAGGTCATGCGCAGAAAGCTCTGGCTCTCGAACACGCTGCGGATGGACACGGCACTGCGCTTATGGTTGGGCACCTCGATGCCCACGGCGGGCTTGCCGGGGATGGGGGCCTCCATGCGCACATCCGCCACAGCCAGGTTCAGGGCGATGTCATCGGCCAGCGAGGTGATGCGGCTGATCTTGACGCCCGCCATGGGCTGCACCTCATACCGGGTGACCGACGGCCCGCGGGAAATATCCAGCACACGGGTGCGGACCCCAAAGCTCTCCAGGGTGTCCACCAGCTTCTGGGCGTTGGCCTTCAGCTCATCCTCGGCGTTGGGGTCGCTTTCCTCCTTGGATTTTTCAAACAGCTCGATGGGCGGGTACTGATACTGGTAGGTGTCCACCGGCTCGGCTTCCTCGGCAGGGGCCGTAGCGGCTGCCTGCTCGGAGGCCGCCGGTTTTTCCATGGCTGCCGCCACCAGCGAGTTGATATCCTTTTCCTCCACCGGTTCGGCGGTGATGCTGATCCAGCCGTCCGCATCCGGGTCGCTGCGCTGGGCCATGGCATGTTCGGCACTCACACGGGTCGGCTGGTCCGGCTGCGGCGTGGGCATCACGGGCTGGATGGGCGCAGCCGCGGCAGCCGGTTCCTCCGGAGCCGCAGGCCGTGCGATGGGCGTATCAAAGGGATTGCCGGGCACCGTCCGGGGCTGCTGGTCCATGGTCTCTGCCGCCGGGGTCTCCTCCGGCTTTGCAAAGAAGTCCTCGGCTGCCGTTTCCACGGCATCCGGCACGATGGGCCGGATGGTGGGCTTGGGTGCCGCGCGCAACGGGTCCATGCCAAAGGTGCCACCCGGCCCCGGGATGAAGGGTTCGATGGGCTCACTGCCACCCTCCTTCACCTCGGTGCTGTCCGGGCCAAGGTCCACATCAAAGGGAGCGCGCGGGCGGGATGCCCGCACCCGCACCGGCGTCACGGCTGGGGCCGCCTGCGGTTCCGGCTGGGGCTGCACGGGCTGGTCCGGCGCTCCGGCCGGGCTGTCCGGGGCCTGCTCCAGCTCCTGGGTCACCTTATGGCCCCAGTGCAGCACACCGGACATCCAGTCCGGCAGACCCAGACGGAAGGGCTCTTCCGCTTCGGCTTCGTCCTCGGATTCTTCCAGCTCCTCCGTCTCGTCGTACTCGTCTGCGGCTTCCTGCGCGGCCTGCCGCTCGGCGCGGCGCTCGGCACGGCGGGCTGCGCCCTGCTCGTACACGGCCACGCCCTTTGCGTGCACCCCGCCGGACACGTCGCACAGCCACTGCCAGACCTCAGCCGGAGTGAGGTCAAAAATGTACAGGCTGACGCAGAGCGCCAGCACCAGCATGATGAAGTTTGCCGCCGGCCGACCGCAGAGCAGCAGCAGGTTGCCGCCCAGCACCGCACCCAGTGCGCCGCCGGACAGCCACGCCTGATAACCGTTCTGGTAGCAGGCCGCCACCATCTGGAAGGCCGACAGCCCCTGCGGCTGGATGTCGGAAAACACGATCACCGTGCCGCTTGCAAACACGAGCCCCAGCGCCAGCTTGCAGATGTGGGGCAGCAGATCCTCGCCCCGCGTGTACAGCACGGCCAGGCAGCACACCGCTGCACCCAGCACAAAACTGCCGCAGCCAAACAGGCCAAACAGCACCTGATGCAGCGTTTTCCACACCGAGTCGCCTTCCACAAAGGCAAGGCCCACCAGCAAAAGCCCCGCAAACAGGGTCCCAAGCCCTGCCGGCAGGCGCTGTTCCGCGCGTTTTTTGCGCGACGTTGAGCGCCGTGTCGTTGTTTTTCGTTTCTTCGTTGCCATTCTTCTCCATTCCCCACAGTTCGCATAGACACAATTCTTGATTTTATTATTGTACCACGCACCGGGGCAAATGGCAAACCTATTGTTGTGTTATTCTCGGGTTTCGATCGCACGGTGCAGCCAGTCCAGTGCATCCGAAAGGCCGCCCAGCTCGTCGATGAGCTTTTCCTTCACGGCGCGGCGGCCGTCCAGCACGGTGCCCATATCCATGACCAGCTCCCCGGTGTGGAGCATCAGCTCGGTGTAGCGCTTCTCGGTCATGCCGCTGTGGGCCGCCACAAAGCCGGTGATGCGCTGCTGCATCTGGTCGAACCAGTGCATGGTCTGGGGCACGCCCAGGATCACCCCGGAGTGCCGCACCGGGTGCACCGTCATAGTGGCGGTGGGCACGATGAAGCTGCGCTGTGCGCTCACGGCCAGCGGGATGCCGATGGAGTGCCCGCCGCCCAGCACCAGCGTGGCGCTGGGTTTGGACACGCTGGCGATCAGCTCTGCCAGCGCAAGCCCGGCCTCCACATCCCCGCCCACGGTGTTCAGCAATACCAGCAGGCCCTCGATCCGGGGGTCCTCCTGCACGGCGGCCAGCTGGGGGATCACATGCTCATACTTGGTGGTCTTTTGCCCCTGCGGCGCTTCCGTGTGCCCCTCGACCTGGCCGATGACGGTCAGGCAGTGGATGGCATGGCCGCCCCGGGTCAGGGTGACCGTACCGTCGTCCTCGATGCGTTCTTTTTCCAGCCGCTGCTGGTCCACAGAGGTGGTGTGTGTATCCGGCATTCTGTGTTCTCCTTTTGCTCTGTTTTGCATCATCATGCCCCGTCCAACCGGCGGTTATCCCTCTGCGGCAGGGTCATACCCCTTAATTTTTTGTAATTTTTTTGTTTTTTTTCGTCTGGTATTTGACATTCGTCTCCCGTGCAGTATACTTTATAATGATATGGAATTGACAATACGCGGTGTCGTACACACCGCGCTGCACACGCCGGCGTTTTTTCGTGCAGGGCAAACGCGGCGATTTTTTGCTTGAAAGGAGAATTTTTCTCATGAATACCCCCGCAAAAGCCTCGCTCCCCGTGATCAAGCGCCTCCCGAAATACTACCGCTACCTGCGCTCTCTGCAGGCCGACGGCATCACCAGCATCTCCTCCCGGGAGCTGGCCGCCCAGATGGGCACCACGGCCTCCCAGGTCCGGCAGGACTTCAACTGCATCGGCGACGTGAACGGCCGACAGGGCATCGGTTACTCGGTGGAGAACCTGCTTTCCATTCTGGAGAGCCTGCTGTTCGGCAACGGCGACCGCCTGCCCACCATCCTGATCGGCTGCGGCCGTCTGGGCAAGGCCGTGAGCCGCTTCATCACCACCGACGCCAACGGCTACAAGCTGATCGCCGCCTTTGATGTGGCCCAGAACGAGGTGGGCAAGGAGATCAACGGCATCCAGATCCGTCATGTGGACGAGCTGGAGGCCTTCTGCGCCGAGCACCACCCCAAGGTGGCCGTGCTCTGTGTGCCCCGCGACGGTGCCGAGCAGGTCAGCGGCCGTCTGGTGGACCTGGGCATCGAGGGCTTCTGGAACTTCTCCCACTACGACCTCTCCGTTCCCTACCCCGATGTGGTAGTGGAGAACGTTCACCTGGGCGACAGCCTGATGAGCCTGGGCTACCGCCTGCGCAACCAGGAGTGACGCCATGGCAAAACTGTATTTTCGCTATGGTGCCATGAACAGCGGCAAGAGCACAGCCCTGATGCAGGTGGCCCACAACTATGAAGAGCAGGGCATGCAGGTGCTGATCCTCAAGCCGCAGGTGGACACCAAAGGCGGCGGCGAACTGGTCAGCCGCCTGGGCGTGCACCGCAAGGCCGACCGCCTGATCCGCCCGGACATGGATGTGTTCGAGGTGGTGCGCGAAGCCAGCCAGGCCACCAAGCTGGCCTGCGTGCTGTGCGACGAGAGCCAGTTCTTTACCGCAGAGCAGGCCGAGCAGCTGTTCATGGTCACCGTAGACCTGAACATCCCGGTGATCTGCTACGGCCTGCGGGCCGACTTTTCGCTGCGGGGTTTCCCCGGCTCCACCCGCCTGCTGGAGCTGGCCCATACCATCGAAGAGATGAAAACCATCTGCACCTGCGGCCGCAAGGCCATCTGCAACTGCCGCAAGGTGAACGGCCAGTTCGTCTTTGAGGGCGAACAGGTGGCCATCGACCTGGAAAACGACGTTCAGTACGTCAGCATGTGCCCGCAGTGCTACTTCCGCGCGCGGCGGGCTTTTTACGCAGGCCGTAAATAACACACTTTGTTCCGTCAGCCGCCGCACAGACTTCTGTGCGGCGGTTTTTTAGATTTATCAGACATCCGACGTCATATATTTGCTGCTCTTATTTCTCCCGCAAAGCCGCCCGGCTCCGGTGCGGACTGATATATCACTCAAGGGCACCGGCGCACTTTTTTTGCGCAATTGATATATCAGTCATTTTTTCGTCCGACACCGGCCTTTTGCACCCCCGCCGCTGGGACATGCTCTGCTTTTTCTCAGGCGCAGGATGCAAATGTTTACAGAATTATTGCAAATTTTGCTGTTCTTTCCATCCTGCGTCCCCGTTTTCTATGCAACCTGTTGAAGTATACATGTTGCACAGTTTTTCGTCCGAAGTTTATTCATTTCAGCAATGGCGTCAAATCCGGCGCGGAAAACAGAGCAATATTTGTACGTTTTTGAGTTGCATAACCACAATTTGCGTCTTTCTTTTTTGTCCGCCTTTTGTTATCATAATTGTATACAACGGGGTGTGTGCAGAACCCCCGTGCAAGACGATGTTTTTGATCATCTTTAGGAGGAGAACAAAAATGAGCAAGGCAATTTCCCGTCGTGATTTCATGAAGGTCACTGGCGTTGTGGGCGCAGCTGGTCTGCTGGCTGCCTGCGGCGGCAATTCTTCCAGCACTGCAGCCTCTTCTTCCGTGGCATCCGCTCCCGCTGCTTCCGCAGACGAGAGCCTGGCCCTGTCTGACGGTCCTGTTTCCATGACCATCAGCTGGTGGGGCGGCGACAGCCGTCACGAGGCTTACCAGAACGCCATCAAGGAGTTCCAGGCTGAGCACACCAACATCACCATCGAGCCCACCTTCGCCGCATGGTCCGGCTGGGAAGAGAAGATGGCAGCTGCCTTCATTGCTGGCAACGCACAGGATGTGTGCCAGGTGAACTGGAACTGGCTGTACAACTACTCTGCTGACGGCAGCAAGTTCGTGGACCTGAACACCGTGTCCAACTTCCTGGATCTGACCCAGTGGGACAAGGCTGCCATGGATGCCTGCTACGTTGCAAACGCCCAGCAGTGCGTGCCCGTTTCCATGACCGGCCGTATCTTCTTCTGGAACATGACCACCTTTAATAAGGCCGGCATCACCGAAGTCCCCAAGACTCTGGATGACCTGATGGCAGCCGGCAAGGCTTTCCAGGACAAGCTGGGCGCTGACTACTATCCCATGCACCTGGGCGCTTACGACCGTATGATCCTGATGGTGTTCTACCTCGAGTCCAAGTACGGCAAGGACTGGGCAGACCCCATCACCTCTACCCTGAACTACACCGAGGAAGAGATTGCTGAGGGTCTGGCCTTCATCAAGAGTCTGGTGGACAACCACGTCATGATGAACCTGAAGGACTACTACTCCGCAAACTCCGACACCGCTACCCACCAGTCCAACGAGTGGATCACCGGTAAGATCGCAGGCATCTTCGAGTGGGATTCCGCTGCCACCAAGTACTCTTCCGCTCTGGATGACGACAACAAGGACGGCTTCACCGTCGGCGAGGAGATCAAGTTCGGCGATTACAACGGCGGCTTCTCCAAGGTTTCCATGGGCCTGGCCATCACCAAGACCTGCGAGCATGTTGCTGAGGCTGCTACCCTGATCCAGTTCCTGCTGAACGAGGAGAAGGGCGCTTCCATCATGGGTTCTGAGTGCGGCATCCCCGCTTCCAAGGCTGGTCTGGGTTACGCTCAGGCTGCCGGCGCTGTCAAGGATCTGGTTGCTGATGCAAACGCCAAGGTCATGGCCTTCACCACCAACAAGCTGGATCCCCTGTTCGAGAACAACGACCTGAAGGCTTCCGGCACCGGCATCTATCAGGAAGTGTTCGATAACATCGACTACGGCGACGAGACCCCCGAAGAGGCTGTCAACGGCCTGCTGGACGGCATGGAGTCTGTCGGCTACACCATCGCCTGATTTCTCCCCCAACGCTTTGATCTGATCCCCGGGGGCACCTGTCGCCCAAACGGCAGATGCCCCTTTTTTCATCAGAGATGTATTACAAATTTCTGACAAAATTGTATCAGATCTTTTTCAGACCTGCTCCGAAATTCCTTAAAAAGGAGGATTTCCCAGATGAAAGAAAGCAACGCCCCGGTTATCGGGCGCACTCCGTTCCAGAAGTGGCTGGACAAGTATCAGGGCATCCTGTACCTGATCCCCTGGATCATCGGCTTTGTGGTCTTTAAGGCTTTCCCCTTCGGTCAGTCGCTGTACTACAGCTTCACCGATATGAACTTCTTCAAGTCCGGCACCACCTTCGTCGGCCTGCAGAACTACATCACCGCCTTTACCACCACCAAGATCACCAAGGCACTGATCATTACCTTCAAGTACGCCTTCATCACCGTGCCCCTGAAGCTGATCTTCGCACTGTTCATCGCATACATCCTGAACTTCAAGATCGCATGCGTCAACCTGTTCCGTACCGTGTACTACATTCCCTCCATCCTGGGCGGCTCCGTTGCCATCGCCGTGCTGTGGAAGGCTGTGTTCAGCAAGGACGGCCTGCTCAACACCGTGCTGCGTGCCGTGACCTTCGGTCTGGTGCAGGGCCCGGAGTGGCTGAGCGACCCCCACTACGCGCTGTGGATCATCTGCTTCCTGCGTATCTGGCAGTTCGGCTCCGCCATGGTGCTGTTCCTGGCCGCTCTGAAGGGCGTGCCCGCAGACCTGTACGAGGCTGCCACCATCGACGGCGCCGGCAAGTGGCGTCAGTTCTTCTCCATCACCGTCCCGATGATCACCCCCATCATCTTCTACAACCTGGTCACTCAGATCTGCCAGGCATTCCAGGAGTTCAATGGCCCGTATATCATCACCAACGGCGGCCCCCGTGGTTCCACCACGCTGATCTCTCTGCTGGTTTACAACTACGCATTCAAGTCGTATGACATGGGTATGGCATCCGCTCTGGCATGGATCATGTTCATCATCGTCTGCGTCCTGACGATCATTGCATTCACCAGCCAGAAGAAGTGGGTCTACTACTCTGACGAAAGGTAAGGTGACCAGTATGGGAATGAACGCATCGAACAAAATCGCAACCTTCTTTAAGTATTTCGTCCTGATCCTGGTCGGCATCATCATGATCTACCCCCTGCTGTGGATGATCAGTGCCACCTTCAAGGACAACAGCGAGATCTTTGCAGGCATCGGCCTGTGGATCAAGAACCCCACGCTGGATGGTTATCGGAACGCGCTGAACAACTTCGGCGGCTCCATCAACATCCTGCAGGCCATGCTCAACACCTACAGCTATGTGCTGCCCAAGGTGATCTGCACCGTCGTGTCCGCCTGTGTTGCCGCTTATGGTTTTGGCCGTTTCGACTTCCCCGGCCGTAAGCTGCTGTTCAACATCATGCTGGCCACCCTGTTCCTGCCCCAGGTCGTTCTGAACGTGCCGCAGTACCTGCTGTACAACAAGTTCGGCTGGCTGGACAGCCCCTTCTACCTGGCTATCTGGGTCCACTGCGCTTTTGCTACGGAGACCTACTTCGTCTACCAGCTGATCCAGTTCATGCGCAATGTCCCGCGTGACCTGGACGAGGCCGCAGCCATCGACGGCTGCTCCTCCTTCCAGACCCTGTACAAGGTCATCGTGCCCATGCTGGGACCCGCTCTGGTGTCCTGCGCACTGTTCCAGTTCATGTGGAGCTGCAACGACTTTATGGGCCCGCTGCTTTACGTCAGCACCCCCGGCAAGTACCCCATGTCCCTGTTCGTCAAGCTGTCTATGGACGGTGATACCGGCTTTGCATGGAACAAGATCCTTGCACTGTCCCTCATCTCCATCCTGCCGCAGCTGATCGTATTCTTCTGTGCACAGGATCAGTTCGTTGAAGGTATCTCCGCAGGTGCCGTCAAGGGCTAATGCGCCATAAGAACATCTGACCAAGACCAACACCCCCTGTGCTGCTCCCAACGGATGGCACAGGGGGTGTTTTGGCTGATACATCATTTCGTCTGCTTCTTGCGGTACTGCAAAGGACTGATATCCATCACCTCGCGGAACACGCGGCGGAAGTGGGCGGCGCTGGCAAAACCGGTCTGCTCGGCAATAGCGCTGATGGAAAGCTCGGTGGTCTCCAGCAGCTTCTGCGCAGCCTCGATGCGGCGGTTGTTCAGGTAGTCCACGATGGACTGCCCGGTCACCCGCCGGAACAGGCGGCTGAGATAGTAGGGGGAAAGGTAGAACCGCGCAGCCACCTCGGTAAGGGAGAACTTTTGCTGGTAGTTGGCGGCAAGGTAGGCACACACCTGCTCAATGGTCTCGTTGCGGGGGCGCGCTGCGGCGCTGCTCTCGGCAAGGCACTCCTGCTCGACATAGTGCAGGATGAGCAGCAGGTACAGCCCGCCGGGGTAGTCCTGCTCCGGCATGGCAGCGCGCATCATCTCCAGCAGGGTGCGCAGGCGGCGAACCCACGGCACCGGGCCGTACAGCACCGTTACCTCGCCGGGCAAAAACAGCCGGGCAAAATCCCGCTGGGTGGCGCTGCGCAGCTCGTGCAGGGCGCTGAGCGGGAATCGACAGCCCACCAGTTCCGGTACGGCTGCACCGGCGGCAGAGAGCACTGCGTCCCCCGCGCCCAGCAGCAGCGCGCTGCCGGGATTCAGCAGCAGGCTGTTTTCCCCCATTTGCAGGGTGCAGCTGCCCTCGCTTACCAGCAGAAAGGTGCACGTCTCCTCGTCTGCCGTCAGCTCCAGCTTGCTGCCGTTCAGCCGCACGGTGTCCGCTTTTACCTTTGCATGGATCTTTTCCCGTTCCGCTTTCATCTTGCGCATCCTTTCCGGAAACAGCCCTCCCGGTAGCCGGGAGAGCGCTTTTCCTCATGATACCACGTCTGCCCCGTGGGGGCAAGACAAACTCACAGGAGGTTATTTCGCATGAATCTGACCCTGATCCGTTCCATGACCCGCAGCGCCGTTTTCGAGCTGGAAAACGAACTGTGCTACCGTCCGGCACACCCCTTTACCGTTGCCCTGAACGGCAAGACGGTGTACGAGGCCTGCAACACCAACGTGTTCTCCCTGTTCTCCCTGCTGCCCGGCACCACCTATACGGTGGAGGTGCAGGCCGAGGGTGAGACCCTGAAGCTGGATTTCACCACCGAGGCCGAGACCTTCTTTGTGGATGCTGCCCGCTATGGTCTGGTGGCTGACGGCGAGACCGACAACACCGTGCGGCTGCAGGCGGCGCTGTCCACCTGCCCCAAGGGCGGCACAGTGTATGTGCCTGCCGGCCGTTACCGCACCGCCAGCCTGTTCATGAAGAGCAACACCACCCTGTATCTGGAAAAGGGCGCTGTGCTGCTGGGCGACAACGACCGCACCCACTACCCCATCCTGCCCGGTGTGCTGCCCAGCGAGAACGAAGTGGACGAGTACTACCTGACCGGCTGGGAAGGCAATCCGCTGGACAGCTTTGCGGGTCTGTTGAACATCACGCAGGTGCATGACGTGGTGGTGACCGGCGAGGGCACGCTGGACTGCGATGCCGAAAACGGCGACTGGTGGGTGAACCCCAAGGTCAAGCGCATTGCATGGCGTCCCCGCGCTGTGGCTGCGGTGGACAGCGAGAACGTCTGCCTGCACGGCATCACGGTGCAGAACAGCTATTCGTGGACCATCCACCCCATCTTTGTCAAGCACCTCGACCTGCTCAACTTCAACATCAACAACCCCTACAACGCCCCCAACACGGACGGCATCGACCCCGAGAGCTGCGAGTATATCCGCATCATCGGCATGAACATCCATGTGGGCGACGACTGCATCGCCATGAAGGCCAGCAAGGTCTTTCTGGGCATGAAGCTGAAGCGCAGCTGTGAGCATACCGTCATCCGCAACTGCCTGCTGGACAAGGGTCACGGCGGCATCGTCATCGGCAGCGAGATGAGCGGCGGCGTGAAGGACATGGTAGTGACCCAGTGCCTGATGGACCACACCGACCGCGGTCTGCGCGTCAAGACCCGCCGGGGCCGCGGCAACACTGCCGTCATCGACGGGCTGGTGTTCCGCAACGTGGAGATGCGGGGCGTCAAGGCACCCTTTGTCATCAATATGTTCTACTTCTGCGACCCGGACGGCCACGGCCCCTATGTGCAGTGCCGCGAGCCGATGCCGGTGGACGAGTACACCCCCAAGCTGGGCAGCCTGACCATGGAGAATATCGTGGCTACCGATGCCCAGTTTGCAGGCTGCTATTTCGACGGCCTGCCGGAGCAGCCTATTGAGCGGGTGACCATGCGGGATGTGAGCATCACCTTTGACCCCAACGCCAAGGAGGGACAGGCGGCCATGGCCGACAACCGTCCGCTGGTGAAAAAGCTGGCCATCTATGCCGAGAACGTCAAGGAAATCGACCTGCACAACGTGAAGATCGAAGGCTACGAGGGCGAGCGGCTGCACTTTGCCAACGTAGGACATTTTGAGGAGGACTGACCCATGACCCATGAAGAGATCCTGTCCATGCTGGGCGACTATGTGGACTATCTGATCGCCAATTCCAGCGCCGAGGCACCGATGTGGAACATCGAGAAGGTGCGCAGCGGCAAGCCCAACAAGTGGAACTACATTGATGGCTGCATGATCACCGCCTGCCTGAGCCTGTACAAGACCACCGGCGATGAGAAGTATCTGGAGTTTTCCAAGGAGTTCATCGACTACTTTGTGCAGCCGGACGGCTCCATCAAGACCTACGACCCCAAGGAGTACAATCTGGACAACGTGAATCAGGGCAAGAACCTGTTCATCCTGTACGACATCTACGGGGACGAGAAGTACCGCAAGGCCATCGACACCATCCGCAGCCAGCTGCTCACCCAGCCCCGCACCAAGGAGGGCAACTTCTGGCACAAGGACATCTACCCGTGGCAGGTGTGGCTGGACGGCACCTATATGGCACAGCCTTTCTACATGGAGTACGAGACCCGCTTTAACAAGATGCAGGGCTGCATCGACAGCTACAAGCAGTTCATGAACATCAAAAAGCACATGCGGGACGAAAAGACCGGCCTGTACTACCACGGCTATGATGAGAGCCGCCAGATGTACTGGGCAGACCCCGAGACCGGTTGCAGCCCCAACTTCTGGCTGCGCGCCATGGGCTGGTTCCTTGTGGCGATGGTGGATGTGCTGGAGCGCATGGACGAGCAGCTGTACAACGAGTATCGCGGCATCATGGCCATGCTCAAGCAGGCTGTGGAGGACATGCACAAGTTCCAGGACGAGCAGAGCGGGATGTTCTGGCAGGTCATTGACCACCCGGAGGCCGAGGGCAACTATCTGGAGACCAGCGGCACCGCCCTGTTTGCCTATGCCGTGCTCAAGGGCGTGCGTCTGGGCTATCTGCCCAAGCGGATGGCTGCATGGGCAGAGAAGGCTTTCTACGGCACCTGCGACTGGTACCTGTCCAAGAACCCGGACGGCAGCTTGCAGCTGGACGGCATCTGCCTTGTGGCGGGTCTGGGCGGCAAGGATCACCGTGACGGCTCTCTGGCCTACTACTTCAGCGAGCCGGTGGTCTGCAACGACGCCAAGGGCGTAGGCCCGCTGGTGCTGGCTTATACCGAAATGATCGCACGGAAGTAACCAAAAACGGGATACAGCAAGGCTGAGCAGCTGCAAATAAGTGGCGGCTCAGCCTTTTTGCGTGTCTTTTTTGTCCCCTTGCATAAACCGCCCGCCGCTGTCCCACACTAAGCCCAGAAAAGTTCCCGTACACAAAACGGACAGATGGGAGTAACAAGCATGGAGCAGATCAAAAAATTTCTGCACGGCAAGGGCTTTGCCCTGCTGCTGACCGCAAGCCTGCTGGCTGCGGCTGCGGCAGGGGTGTGGGCGGTGCGCGCCCTGCGGGCAGAACTGCAAAAAAGTCTGGATGGACTAAACGCCCCCGGCACCACCCAACAGACCACCCCGGAAACAGAACCGGACTGGGACGCACAGGAGGACACCACATGGCAGCAGCCCGTGACCGACGTTGCAAACAGCAAGGCCGATGTGCCGCAGCAGACGCCCTCTGGGGCATCCTCTGGTGCGCAGTCTGGCTCTGGTTCGCTGCGCGAACCCTCGGCACTGCAAGGCGCATCCTCGCCTGCCAGCAGTTCGGCGCAGCCTGCCGCCGCGCCCTCTATGCCGGGGCGCGTGCTCAACGCCTTCAGTGGCGATGAGCTGGTGTATAACAAGACCCTTGGGGACTGGCGCACCCACAACGGTGTGGACTATGCCTGCACGCAGGGCGCTGCGGTGGCGGCACCCGTGGCGGGGAAGGTAGTGTCTGCCGGGGCAGAGGGCAACTGGGGCACCGTGGTGGTGCTGGAAGATGCCGCCGGCCGCTTTTGGCGGCTGTGCGGTGTGGCAGACCCTGCCGTAAAGGCCGGGAACACCGTAGCCGCCGGGCAGAAGCTTGGCACGGTGGGCACTGTCGGCTGCGAATGCGCCGAGGAGAGCCACATCCATGTGGAGGTAAAGCAGGGCGAAAGCTACCTCGACCCGGCAAAGCTGCCGGAGTAAGCAAACCATAAAAGGGGCTGCAACAGCGGCTCCTTTTTTGCTGTGTCAGACGGTACGGCGCGTTTGCAGCAGCCAGAGAACCAGCGCCGAAAGCACCCCGGCTGCCAGCAGTACATCTGCGGGGTGCGCAGCCCAGTGCTGGAAGGCACTGCCATAGGCTGCCTGTCCGATGGGCTGGGTCAGGCAGGCCAGCACGGTGCAACAGGCTGTCGTCTTGCCCAGCTGTGCCTGCGGCACCAGCACTTGCAGCTGCGCAAAGAACCATACATTGAACAGCGCTGCCACGGCCATAAACACGGCCCCCAGCACCAGAATGCTGCCGAACTGCAGCACTGACACCCGGAGGGCAAGACCCAGCGCGGCGCACACGCCGCTGAGCGCCAGCAAAAGAGGTGTGCCGCTGCGGATTGGATGACGGACAAAGACGGTTCCGGCCAGCACGCCGCCCAGAATGCCGCCTGCGCTCAGCACCGCCTGCACAAGACCAAGGGAGGCATCACTTTTCTGCAGGGTCTGTACCACCAGCACCGGAACACCTACGGTGAGGGCGGGGACTTCCAGCAGGTTTACAGCCGCCATGGCGGCAGCTAACCGCAGCACCGCAGCCTGCCCGGTGAGGAACTGCGCACTTTCCCGCAGGTCGGCCCACAGAGAACGGACGGAGAGCTTTGTGTCATATGGGACATCCTGTGGGATGCGCAGACAGAGCTCCATCCCGGCAGAAAGTGCAAAGCAGCAGCCGCAGAGCACCAGCAGACCCCGGATGCCGAGGTGCTCCAGCAGAACAGCACCCAGCAGGGGACCGAGAAGCTCGTCCACGGTATCCACCAGTTGGATGACTGCGTTGCCGCGCAGCAGCTGGGTGCCGTTCAGCAGCAGAGGCAGGCAGGCGCGTACCACGGGCTGGTAAAGCCCCTGAATGGCGTACAGACTGCCCAGCACTGTCAGGACCAGCGGAAGCAGGGGCAGATGCGGCAGTCCGGCAGCGGCTGCAGCCGCAATACCGGCGGTCACCAGATCCAGCAGTGCCATCAGGCGGGCTTTACGGCAGCGGTCTGCCAGCGCGCCGCCGGTCAGCATTCCAGCAAGGGCGGGCAGCATGGCCAGAGCGGTGATGCCGCCGTACAGCGCGGCAGAACCAGTCTGCCGCAGCAGATACAGCGGCAGCGCAAACCGCAGGGCGGCATTGCCGAACAGGGAGACAATCTGCCCGAGGACGATAAAAATAAAAGTGTTCATGGAAACCTCCTGCTTTTTTATTTACAGACTGTTGGTCTGTATTTACATACAAAAAAAGGCGGAGCGTTCCGCCCGGGAAATTCAGTCTTTGACCGGTGTGCACAGCTGCACCAGCTGTTCGGCCTGTGCATCCGTCAAAAGATCCAGCCCAAGTGCATGGGTCATTTGCTGAAACACGAGGTTCCGCGCCCGCTGCTGGGTCGGTGTGGTGGGGCGCGTCTGGGGAGAAAGCCAGATGTCTGCCAGCACGAACAGCGCTTCGGCCAGCGCATTGGCATCGGTGGTGTGGATGGAGCCGTCCGCTATGCCCTGCCGGATCATGGGTGCAATGCACTCCGGGGCCAGATGCGCTTCAATGTTGGTCAGCTCCATGGCAAGGAACTGCGGGTTGCTGCACAGGTGCGGCAAAGTCTGCGCGATCTGCTGCTGCCGCTGCCCGGCAAAGGAAACTGCAAACACCGCCTGCAGCTTTTGCAGCCCGGTCAGGGACGGGTCGTCCCGGATATGGCGCAGCGGCTCCCACATCTGGTCGCCCAAACGGTCACCGACGCGCTGCGCGATCTCCTCCTTGGAGCGGAAGTGATGGTACACCGCCCCTTTGGAAAGCTTTGTGGCATCAATGATGTCCTGCAGGGTGGTATTCTGGTAGCCCTTCTGGAGGAAGAGCAGGGCGGCGGCTACATATCGTCAGGTTGTGGCTGATAGAGGATATGCCAATGCTTTAGATATGGGATATGATACTAATTTTATTGAAG
>ENA-USZI01000302-USZI01000302.1-human-gut-metagenome-genome-assembly--contig:-NODE-302-length-36128-cov-27.211423_pt1 | contig 36128 bp, 31 predicted proteins | sample MGYA00250042_ERZ773532 | MGnify/ENA primary metagenome ERZ773532 (study PRJEB29103, sample SAMN06112036) | human gut metagenome | biome: human gut; feature: ankylosing spondylitis patient; material... | reverse complement strand
GCTATAAACTGAAATTTCTTAATCTTGATTATAACAAGCTAGCATCGCTGGATGTCTCCCGGCAAGAATCTCTGATTGAGTTAAGTGCCCATCACAATATGATCACTGACCTTATATTACACAATCATCCCAGGATGAAAACAATCACTTTAAACGACAACCATATTGCACATTTAAACGCCAAAAACACTACAAAACTGGAATATTTAAACTTAAGCAATAACAATTTACTGCCAACCAATGACATTGATCAACTAATATCATCAAAACATCTTTGGCATGTATTAGTTAACGGCATCAACAATGATCCACTTGCACAAATGCAGTACTGGACTGCAGTAAGAAATATAATTGATGACACTAATGAAGTGACCATTGATTTATCAGGACTTAATTTAACCACTCAACCACCAGGGCTGCAAAACTTCACCTCTATCAATCTTGATAATAACCAACTCACACATTTTGATGCAACCAACTACGATAGACTCGTAAAGCTAAGTCTGAATAGTAATGCTCTTGAGTCAATAAATTTTCCTCAAGGCAGAAATGTAAGTATTACACATATATCTATGAATAATAATGCTCTCAGAAATATTGATATAGATAGGCTTTCATCAGTTACTTATTTTAGTGCGGCACATAATCAACTAGAGTTTGTGCAATTAGAATCTTGCGAATGGCTGCAATACCTGAATCTCAGCCATAATCAATTAACTGATATTGTTGCAGGTAATAAAAATGAACTCTTACTGCTGGATCTATCCCATAATAAACTAACAAGTTTACACAATGTCTTATTTCCCAACTTGAATACGTTACTTATTAACAACAATTTGCTTTCTGAAATTAAAATATTCTATAGCAACTTCTGCAATGTTCAGACATTAAACGCTGCTAACAACCAGTTGAAATATATAAATCTTGATTTCCTGACTTGTCTTCCATCTATTAAAAGTTTAAGACTGGACAACAATAAAATAACCAACATTGATACTAATAATACATCCGATATTGGAACTTTATTCCCCATAATAAAACAGAGCAAAAACTTAAATTTTTTAAATGTTTCTGGGAAGAACAATTGCCCTACTATGCAGCTCATGTTATTTAATTTGTTTTCCCCAGCACTTAAGCTTAATACTGGCCTGGCAATTCTTTCGCCTGGTGCATTTGAAGTTCACTCTGACGGAATAGATGTGGATAACGAATTGTTTCACTATCCTATTAAAAAAGCATATACCCCATATAATATACACACTTACAAGACAGAGGAAGTTGTAAACCAGAGGAATATAAAAGTTAAAAACATGACCTTAGATGAAATAAACAATACTTACTGTAATAACGATTATTACAATCAGGCAATAAGAGAGGAACCGATAGACCTTCTGGACAGATCGTTTTCCTCCAGTTCATGGCCTTTTTAGTGAATAAATCATCACTAATTCTATAAGTGTCTGGTCTTGTTGATAATATAGTTAATATGTAACCCTTTAGATTCACGATCTGAAGGGTTGAAACATGACATACGTTCAAAGATTAACCCCGTTTGAAGGTTAGCTTGTTAGTTACATTTAGTAACACATATCTGGCTACTTAATCCCCATTCTGCCCCCGCGGTTACGCTTTCTTATCTATTCTTTCAATCAGCACTTCACCCAATTCATCCTTAATTCTAATAACTGGCTATTGCGCCTTACCTCCTGTTTTGTCTTTTTTCATTACCAATGTGTGCATGTGAGGAACAATATGGCACTGCAAAATGAGAAAAATAGTCGTTATCTTTTGCGCGACTGGAAACCAGAAAATCCGGCCTTCTGGGAAAATAAAGGAAAACATATTGCTCGAAGAAATCTCTGGATATCAGTCAGTTGTCTACTTCTTGCCTTCTGTGTCTGGATGCTATTTAGCGCAGTTACCGTTAATCTCAATAAAATCGGTTTTAATTTTACTACCGATCAACTCTTTTTATTAACCGCATTACCCTCCGTTTCTGGCGCATTATTGCGTGTTCCCTACTCCTTTATGGTGCCTATATTCGGTGGACGCCGATGGACGGTTTTTAGTACTGCAATCCTGATTATTCCTTGCGTCTGGCTCGGAATTGCCGTGCAAAATCCGAATACTCCTTTTGGGATATTTATCGTTATCGCTTTGCTATGCGGTTTTGCAGGTGCAAACTTTGCTTCGAGCATGGGCAATATCAGTTTCTTCTTTCCAAAAGCCAAACAAGGGAGCGCTCTTGGGATTAATGGCGGATTAGGAAACTTAGGTGTAAGTGTAATGCAGCTGGTTGCACCGCTGGTCATTTTTGTACCTGTATTTGCCTTTCTCGGCGTCAATGGCGTACCGCAGGCCGACGGTTCGGTGATGTCGCTGGCGAATGCCGCATGGATTTGGGTACCGCTACTGGCGATTGCCACGATCGCCGCCTGGTCAGGGATGAATGATATCGCCAGTTCACGCGCCTCAATTGCCGACCAGCTCCCTGTCTTACAACGCCTGCATCTCTGGCTGCTGAGCCTGCTTTACCTTGCCACCTTCGGTTCGTTTATCGGTTTTTCTGCGGGTTTTGCCATGCTGGCAAAAACCCAGTTCCCGGATGTGAATATTCTGCGCCTGGCGTTCTTTGGCCCATTTATCGGTGCCATCGCGCGGTCGGTTGGTGGTGCTATTTCCGATAAGTTCGGCGGCGTGCGGGTGACGTTGATCAACTTTATTTTTATGGCGATTTTCAGTGCCCTGCTGTTCCTTACCTTACCGGGCACAGGCTCCGGTAATTTCATCGCCTTTTACGCCGTATTTATGGGGCTGTTTCTGACTGCGGGTCTGGGAAGTGGTTCTACTTTCCAGATGATCGCCGTCATCTTTCGCCAGATAACCATTTATCGGGTAAAGATGAAAGGCGGTAGTGATGAGCAAGCTCAGAAAGAAGCCGTCACCGAAACGGCGGCGGCTCTGGGCTTTATCTCAGCCATTGGCGCAGTGGGCGGCTTTTTTATTCCGCAGGCGTTTGGCATGTCGCTCAATATGACCGGCTCTCCGGTCGGCGCGATGAAAGTGTTTTTAATCTTCTACATCGTTTGTGTGCTGCTGACCTGGCTGGTTTATGGTCGGCGGAAGTTCAGCCAAAAATAAGAGATCGATGCCTGATGTACAACCGTGTCGCATCCGACAAGGCATCAGATCCCAATTCATTCCTGGAGCAGGAGTCATGTCATGAGTAAACTTTTGGATCGCTTTCGCTACTTCAAACAAAAGGGCGAAACCTTTGCCGATGGTCACGGACAGGTGATGCATAGCAACCGCGACTGGGAGGACAGCTATCGCCAGCGTTGGCAGTTCGACAAAATCGTGCGTTCCACCCACGGTGTTAACTGTACAGGCTCCTGTAGCTGGAAAATCTACGTTAAAAATGGTCTGGTGACCTGGGAAATCCAACAGACCGACTACCCGCGCACTCGCCCTGACCTGCCCAATCATGAACCTCGCGGCTGCCCGCGTGGCGCAAGTTACTCCTGGTATCTTTACAGCGCTAACCGCCTGAAATACCCGCTCATTCGTAAACGACTGATTGAACTGTGGCGCGAAGCCCTCAAGCAACACAGCGATCCGGTACTGGCGTGGGCATCGATTATGAACGATCCGCAAAAGTGCCTGAGCTACAAACAAGTGCGTGGGCGCGGCGGGTTTATCCGCTCCAACTGGCAGGAACTAAACCAGCTGATTGCCGCCGCTAACGTCTGGACCATCAAAACCTACGGCCCGGATCGCGTTGCCGGTTTCTCGCCGATCCCGGCGATGTCGATGGTTTCTTACGCCGCCGGAACGCGTTATCTGTCGCTGCTTGGCGGCACCTGTTTAAGTTTCTACGACTGGTATTGCGACCTGCCGCCCGCCTCGCCGATGACCTGGGGCGAGCAAACCGACGTACCGGAATCTGCCGACTGGTATAACTCCAGCTACATCATCGCCTGGGGGTCTAACGTACCGCAGACACGTACGCCGGACGCCCACTTCTTTACCGAAGTACGCTACAAAGGCACTAAAACCATCGCCATTACCCCTGACTACTCTGAAGTGGCCAAATTGTGCGACCAGTGGCTGGCACCGAAACAAGGCACTGATAGCGCCCTGGCGATGGCAATGGGCCATGTGATTTTAAAAGAGTTTCATCTCGATAATCCCAGCGACTACTTTATCAACTACTGCCGCCGCTACAGCGACATGCCGATGCTGGTAATGCTGGAGCCTCGCGACGATGGTAGCTACGTTCCCGGGCGCATGATCCGCGCATCTGACCTGGTGGATGGACTGGGCGAAAGCAACAATCCGCAGTGGAAAACCGTAGCAGTTAATACCGCAGGTGAATTGGTAGTGCCGAACGGTTCGATTGGTTTCCGCTGGGGAGAAAAAGGCAAATGGAATCTGGAATCCATTGCCGCCGGTACGGAAACCGAATTGTCGTTAACCCTGCTCGGTCAACATGACGCTGTTGCAGGCGTGGCCTTCCCCTACTTTGGCGGCATTGAAAATCCGCATTTTCGCAGCGTAAAACACAATCCGGTGCTGGTGCGCCAATTGCCCGTTAAAAACCTGACGTTAGTCGATGGCAACACCTGTCCGGTGGTCAGCGTTTATGATTTGGTACTGGCGAATTACGGCCTCGATCGCGGGCTGGAAGATGAAAACAGTGCGAAAGATTACGCTGAAATCAAACCGTACACCCCAGCCTGGGGTGAGCAAATTACCGGCGTGCCGCGCCAGTATATTGAAACCATCGCTCGTGAATTTGCCGATACTGCCCATAAAACGCATGGGCGCTCAATGATTATCCTCGGCGCTGGCGTCAACCACTGGTATCACATGGATATGAACTACCGTGGGATGATCAATATGCTGATCTTCTGCGGTTGTGTCGGGCAAAGCGGTGGCGGCTGGGCACACTATGTCGGCCAGGAAAAACTGCGCCCACAAACCGGCTGGTTGCCACTGGCCTTTGCGCTCGACTGGAACCGACCACCGCGCCAAATGAACAGCACCTCGTTTTTCTACAATCATTCCAGCCAATGGCGCTATGAAAAAGTCTCTGCTCAGGAGTTACTTTCACCGCTCGCCGATGCCAGTAAGTACAGCGGTCATCTGATTGATTTCAACGTTCGCGCCGAACGTATGGGCTGGCTACCTTCTGCGCCGCAGCTGGGGCGTAACCCGCTCGGGATTAAAGCTGAAGCCGACAAGGCCGGATTATCCCCCACAGAATTTACCGCCCAGGCGCTGAAATCGGGCGATTTACGTATGGCCTGCGAACAACCAGATAGCGGCAGCAATCATCCGCGTAATTTGTTTGTCTGGCGCTCTAACCTGCTTGGCTCCTCCGGCAAAGGCCACGAGTATATGCAGAAGTATCTGCTGGGGACCGAAAGCGGGATTCAGGGCGAGGAACTCGGTGCCAGCGACGGGATCAAACCGGAAGAAGTCGAGTGGCAAACTGCGGCGATTGAAGGCAAGCTCGACCTGCTGGTGACGCTCGACTTCCGCATGTCCAGTACCTGCCTGTTCTCCGATATCGTTCTGCCCACCGCCACCTGGTACGAAAAAGACGATATGAACACCTCGGATATGCATCCGTTTATTCATCCGCTTTCTGCGGCGGTCGATCCGGCGTGGGAATCACGCAGCGACTGGGAAATCTACAAAGGTATCGCCAAAGCATTTTCGCAAGTGTGCGTGGGTCATCTTGGCAAAGAAACCGACGTGGTATTACAACCCCTACTGCATGACTCTCCGGCAGAGCTCTCACAGCCGTGTGAAGTGCTCGACTGGCGCAAAGGCGAATGCGATCTGATTCCAGGCAAAACCGCGCCGAATATTGTGGCGGTGGAGCGCGACTACCCTGCTACGTATGAACGCTTTACCTCGCTCGGGCCATTGATGGACAAACTTGGCAATGGCGGTAAAGGGATTTCGTGGAATACCCAGGATGAAATCGATTTCCTCGGCAAACTCAATTACACCAAGCGTGATGGCCCGGCACAGGGGCGTCCGCTGATTGACACCGCCATTGACGCTTCAGAAGTGATTCTGGCACTGGCACCGGAAACCAACGGTCATGTTGCAGTCAAAGCGTGGCAGGCGCTGGGCGAGATCACCGGGCGCGAACATACCCATCTGGCGCTGCACAAAGAGGACGAGAAGATTCGCTTTCGCGATATTCAGGCGCAGCCGCGTAAAATTATCTCCAGCCCCACATGGTCCGGTCTGGAAAGCGATCACGTATCCTATAACGCGGGATACACCAACGTTCATGAGTTAATTCCGTGGCGCACGCTGTCGGGACGCCAGCAGCTCTATCAGGATCATCCGTGGATGCGTGCTTTTGGTGAAAGCCTGGTGGCTTATCGCCCGCCTATCGACACCCGTAGCGTCAGTGAGATGCGCCAGATACCGCCAAACGGCTTCCCGGAAAAAGCACTTAACTTCCTGACGCCGCACCAGAAATGGGGCATTCACTCAACCTACAGTGAAAACCTGCTAATGCTGACGCTCTCTCGCGGTGGACCGATTGTCTGGATCAGCGAAACCGATGCCCGAGAACTGACCATTGTCGATAACGACTGGGTGGAAGTATTTAACGCCAACGGCGCGCTGACTGCCCGCGCGGTGGTCAGCCAACGTGTACCGCCGGGCATGACCATGATGTATCACGCCCAGGAACGCATTATGAATATTCCTGGTTCGGAAGTAACTGGCATGCGCGGCGGCATTCATAACTCGGTTACCCGCGTTTGCCCGAAACCAACGCATATGATTGGCGGTTACGCGCAGCTGGCCTGGGGCTTTAACTACTACGGCACCGTCGGATCGAACCGCGATGAGTTCATCATGATCCGCAAGATGAAGAACGTTAACTGGCTGGATGATGAAGGTCGCGATCAGGTACAGGAGGCGAAAAAATGAAAATCCGTTCACAAGTCGGCATGGTGCTTAACCTCGACAAATGTATCGGCTGCCATACCTGTTCGGTGACCTGTAAAAACGTCTGGACCGGGCGCGAAGGCATGGAGTACGCATGGTTTAACAACGTCGAAACCAAACCGGGCATTGGTTATCCGAAAAACTGGGAAGATCAGGAAGAGTGGCAAGGCGGCTGGGTCCGCGATGTGAATGGCAAGATCCGTCCGCGTCTGGGCAGCAAGATGGGCGTAATAACCAAAATCTTCGCCAACCCGGTGGTGCCGCAGATTGATGATTACTACGAACCTTTCACCTTCGACTACGAACATTTGCATAGCGCACCGGAAGGCAAACATATCCCTACTGCTCGCCCGCGTTCACTGATTGACGGCAAACGGATGGACAAAGTGATCTGGGGCCCAAACTGGGAAGAACTGCTGGGCGGCGAGTTTGAAAAACGTGCCCGCGACCGCAACTTCGAGGCCATGCAAAAGGAGATGTACGGGCAGTTTGAAAACACCTTCATGATGTACCTGCCGCGCCTGTGCGAACACTGCCTCAATCCCAGTTGCGTGGCGACCTGCCCAAGCGGCGCTATCTACAAACGCGAAGAAGACGGCATTGTGCTGATTGATCAGGATAAATGCCGTGGCTGGCGTTTGTGCATTAGCGGTTGTCCGTACAAAAAAATCTACTTCAACTGGAAAAGCGGCAAGTCAGAAAAATGTATCTTCTGTTATCCGCGAATTGAGTCAGGCCAACCCACCGTGTGCTCAGAAACCTGCGTGGGTCGCATCCGGTATCTGGGCGTGCTGCTTTACGACGCCGACCGTATTGAGGAAGCGGCAAGCACCGAGCGCGAAGTTGACCTCTATGAGCGCCAGTGCGAAGTGTTCCTCGATCCACACGATCCCTCAGTGATCGAGGAAGCCCTGAAACAAGGTATTCCACAAAACGTGATTGAAGCTGCCCAGCGTTCGCCTGTCTACAAAATGGCGATGGACTGGAAACTGGCGCTACCGCTGCACCCTGAATATCGCACCCTGCCGATGGTCTGGTACGTTCCTCCGCTGTCGCCGATTCAGTCCTACGCAGATGCGGGCGGTTTGCCGAAAAGCGAAGGCGTGCTGCCCGCCATCGAAAGCCTGCGTATTCCGGTGCAATATCTCGCCAATATGTTGAGTGCCGGCGATACCGGTCCGGTACTGCGGGCGCTGAAACGGATGATGGCGATGCGCCACTATATGCGTTCACAAACCGTGGAAGGCGTTACTGATACTCGTGCCATCGACGAAGTAGGCCTGAGCGTCGCCCAGGTCGAAGAAATGTATCGCTATCTCGCCATTGCCAACTATGAAGATCGTTTTGTTATCCCGACCAGCCATCGGGAAATGGCGGGCGATGCCTTCGCAGAACGCAACGGCTGCGGTTTTACCTTTGGCGACGGTTGCCACGGTTCGGACAGTAAATTCAACCTGTTCAACAGTAGCCGTATCGATGCCATCAACATCACCGAAGTGCGCGACAAAGCGGAGGGCGAATAATGCAGATCCTCAAAGTGATCGGCCTGTTGATGGAGTATCCGGACGAGCTGTTGTGGGAATGCAAGGAGGACGCGCTGGCGTTGATCCGCCGCGACGCGCCGATGCTTACGGATTTCACCCACAACCTGCTTAACGCGCCGCTGCTGGATAAACAGGCCGAATGGTGCGAAGTGTTTGACCGCGGGCGCACCACGTCGCTGCTGCTGTTCGAACATGTTCATGCCGAGTCCCGCGATCGCGGCCAGGCAATGGTGGACCTGCTGGCGGAGTATGAAAAGGTCGGCCTGCAGCTGGATTGTCGGGAACTGCCCGATTATCTACCGCTGTATCTGGAGTATTTAAGCGTACTGCCTGACGATCAGGCGAAAGAAGGATTGCTCAATGTTGCGCCGATCCTCGCCCTGCTTGGCGGTCGCTTAAAACAACGCGAGGCACCGTGGTACGCGTTGTTTGATGCTCTGCTGCAACTGGCGGGAAGTATACTTTCAAGTGACAGTGTCACCAAACAAGTAAACAGCGAAGAGCGCGATGACACCCGCCAGGCGCTTGATGCAGTGTGGGAAGAGGAACAGGTGAAGTTTATTGAAGATAACGCCACGGCGTGTGACAGCTCGCCGCTTAATCAATATCAGCGACGCTTTAGCCAGGATGTCGCGCCGCAGTATGTCGACATCAGTGCGGGAGGTGGGAAATGATTCAGTATCTGAACGTCTTTTTTTACGATATCTACCCGTACATTTGTGCGACGGTGTTTTTCCTCGGCAGCTGGCTGCGCTACGACTACGGGCAGTACACCTGGCGCGCCTCCTCAAGTCAAATGCTCGATAAACGCGGGATGGTGATATGGTCGAATCTGTTCCATATCGGCATTTTGGGGATTTTCTTCGGGCACTTGTTCGGCATGTTAACGCCGCACTGGATGTACGCGTGGTTTTTGCCAGTGGCAGCGAAACAACTCATGGCGATGGTGCTCGGCGGTATTTGCGGTGTGTTGACGTTGATTGGCGGCGCAGGACTGCTGTGGCGCAGGCTGACAAATCAGCGCGTGCGTGCCACTTCCACTACGCCGGATATCATCATCATGAGCATTTTGCTGATCCAGTGTCTGTTGGGGCTAAGTACCATACCGTTTTCAGCACAGTATCCTGATGGTAGCGAAATGATGAAGCTGGTGGGTTGGGCGCAAAGCATTGTCACTTTCCGTGGTGGATCGTCAGAGATGCTCAACGGCGTAGCGTTCGTCTTCCGCCTGCATCTGGTGTTGGGAATGACCATCTTCCTGCTCTTCCCGTTCACCCGACTGGTGCATGTGTGGAGCGCGCCGTTTGAGTACTTTACTCGTCGATATCAAATTGTGCGTTCGCGGCGATAATTTCACCCTGGCCGGATAGCCCTTCGCTCTCCGGCCACTTGCAGGCTATGATAGTTCTCCAGTCACAGGAGAACGTTAATGAAACCGCAGGTGTACCACGTCGATGCTTTTACCTCTCAACCATTTCGCGGCAATTCTGCCGGTGTTGTTTTCCCCGCCGATAATCTTAGCGAAGCGCAAATGCAGCTTATCGCCCGCGAGTTAGGCCATTCGGAAACTGCTTTTCTGCTGCACAGCGACGACAGCGATGTGCGCATCCGCTACTTTACGCCAACGGTTGAAGTGCCGATTTGCGGTCACGCGACAGTAGCTGCGCACTATGTACGTGCGAAGGTGTTAGGTTTAGGAAATTGCACGATCTGGCAAACATCGCTGGCAGGAAAACATCGCGTGACTATCGAAAAGCACAACGATGATTATCGTATTTCGCTGGAACAAGGTACGCCGGGCTTTGAACTGCCGCTGGAGGGTGAAGTACGCGCGGCGATTATCAACGCATTGCATCTTACTGAAGACGATATTCTGCCGGGTTTGCCGATCCAGGTCGCGACGACCGGGCATTCTAAAGTGATGATCCCATTGAAGCCGGAAGTGGATATCGACGCTCTTTCGCCTGACCTTAATGCGCTGACCGCTATCAGTAAACAGATTGGCTGCAATGGTTTCTTCCCGTTCCAGATCCGTCCAGGCAAAAACGAAACCGATGGTCGCATGTTCTCGCCTGCGATTGGTATTGTGGAAGATCCGGTGACTGGCAATGCCAATGGCCCGATGGGTGCATGGTTGGTACATCACAACGTATTGCCCCACGATGGCAAGGTGCTGCGTGTTAAAGGCAATCAGGGGCGCGCATTGGGGCGTGACGGCGTGATTGAAGTGACGGTGACAATTCGTGATAACCAACCGGAAAAAGTCACCATTTCTGGCGCGGCGGTGATTTTGTTTCATGCCGAATGGGCAATTAAACTCTGAAACCGTTGCCTGATGCGCTTCGCTTATCAGGTCTACAACCGGGTTAATGTATGCCGGATAAGGCGTTTACGCCGCATCCGGCAACCTGACATAAATTATTTTCCCGCCTCCGGGTGCGTATCAAACGCCGCCATCACCAGCGCTAACTCATCCACGGTAAAGCCATGTTTCGCATCATCCACGCCCAGACCAAACTGTTCTTGCATCACAGCATATAACGACGCCACATCCGGTAGATTTCGCTGCTCCACCGCGTGCCCATTTTCATAATGGGTAAAATGAAAATTGGTCAGTGTCAGCTTGCCGCCGTCCGGCAAATGGCGGCACATCAGCAAATGATGGCGAAAATGCGACTGCGGCCAGTGCGCCGACCAGAAATTGCCCATCACATAATCGCTTTGTTGCTGCTCGCAGAGATCAAAACGGTACATCGACTGCCAGTGCTGATGATGATTAAACTGCAACACCCAATCATCACCCTCCTGCAACAACCGATACTCTCCGTGTGGCGTGGTCTGCACGAGATCGGAAACTAAACGAATCGGCGCGGTTAGCGTCTGCCCACCGAAACCGACATCAGCAATCCATTTTTCCTCTTCCAGTTCCACCAACAGCAAACGATGGGTGCGCGGCGGTAATGCTGGCGGATTTGATAACACTACGCGCCCTAACAAGCTGCGAACGTTAAACCCCAGCTCGCGTAACACCCGCTCAAACACGCCATTCTGCTCAAAACAGTAACCGCCACGACGGGCTATCACCAGTTTCTCTTCCAGCGATTGATCATCAAGCTGTATTTCCCTCGGCAGCAAAACGTCGAGGTTTTCAAACGGAATGGTGCAATTGTGTTTCAGGTGCAATGCACGAAGCGTATCAATATTGACCGCAGCAGCTCCCGACCAGTTAATACGGGCAAAATAGTGATTCAGAATGGGCGTCATCAGGCGTTTCCCTTAGTGGTTTTCTCAACTTATAACCTGGAATAGACGCCGCACCGGCTATTTTGTGCGATCGCGGACATGCATCACGTTTGCAAATCGCCAATCCCGTTAATTTCGTTACTTATTGCGTTACGGACTACGCTTAAAAAAACCTTCTTCGCGAGGCGATACCATGAGCCGATTCATCCCCATAGAATTACACCATGCCAGCCGTCTGTTAAATCATGGCCCAACGGTCTTGATCACCAGTTTCGATGAGCAATCCCAGCGGCGTAACATTATGGCTGCAGCCTGGTCAATGCCGGTGGAGTTTGAACCGCCACGCGTGGCGATTGTGGTAGATAAATCGACATGGACCAGGGAGTTGATTGAACATAACGGTAAATTTGGCATCGTTATCCCGGGCGTTGCAGCAACTAACTGGACGTGGGCGGTGGGAAGTGTGTCGGGGCGTGATGAAGATAAATTTAATTGCTATGGCATTCCGGTTGTGAGAGGCCCGGTATTTGGTTTGCCTCTGGTCGAGGAAAAATGTCTGGCATGGATGGAGTGTCACCTGCTACCTGCTACCTGCGACTTCTGCGCAACAAAAATACGACACGATGTTTGGCGAGGTGGTATCAGCAGCGGCAGACGCACGGGTATTTGTCGAAGGCCGCTGGCAGTTTGATGATGATAAGCTCAATACGTTGCATCATTTAGGTGCTGGCACGTTTGTTACCAGCGGCAAGCGAGTTACGGCGGGTTAAGCATTACATGCTGTAACCAGGTTTCTTTATCAAAGCCTCCATTTGGGGCGCGATTTCGGCATCCCAGATAGCTTGCCAAGATTCTGGTTGAATCTGCTGTAGAGCAATGCTTATCGAGCTATCTTTACTGTTCAGATGGCGAATAATAACGTCGGTAATATCTGCAGCAAGTGCTGCTTTTTGTTGTTCGTCCAGTTCACGCGGAAAGCATTTAATGTCGATGTGCGGCATGATTGTGCTCCTTTTGAAAGATGTCAGTAAAATTAACACACATTGTGAATGTCGTGTGTCCGGTAATGCGTTTTTACGACAATAATGCCAGGGCAAGATTACGAGAGCCTGTCCATCATTCTGTGTAAATGCCTTTCTCAGAAGTGACCGTCAAGGCGGTCACCGAACTCGATAATAAAGCGACTCATGGCTATCCGCCAGTCCTGAAGTGGCATCGTCCATTTCTGTGAGGCTGACTGGATAGCCAGCCTCATCACTTTTTTCACCGATTCATCTATCGGGAACACTTTCCGTTTCTTTATCGCATGTCTGATGACGCTATTCAGCGATTCGATTGCGTTAGTGGTGTAGATAACCTTGCGGATCGCCTCCGGGTACACGAAGAAGGTGGCAACATTCGGCCAGTTTGCCCGCCAGCTGCGACTTATCTGCGGGTACCGTGCATCCCATTCCTTCCCGAACGCATCCAGCGCCTGCAACGCGCCTTCTTCCGTGGCTGCGCGGTAAACCTGTTTCAGGTCACGGGTTACCGCTTTATAGTCTTTCCACGCCAAGAACCGCAGGCTGTTGCGTGCCATGTGTACTATGCACAACTGGATCTGCGTCTCCGGGTAGACGGCATTAATCGCTTCCGGGAAGCCTTTCAGGCCGTCCACACAGGCGATAAGGATATCGTTCAGCCCGCGATTTTTCAGTTCCGTCAGTACATTCAGCCAGAACTTTGCACCTTCATTTTCGGCCAGCCACATACCTGGCAGCTCTTTCTGACCATCAAGGTTAATACCCAGAGCCAGGAACACCGCTCTGTTGATAACCCGGCTGTCCTGCCGTACTTTCAGGACAATACAGTCAAGATAAACAATGGGATAAATCGCATCCAGAGGACGGTTTTGCCATTCTACAACCTGGTCGATTGCGGCATCGGTGACTTTCGATATCAGCGCCGGAGAGACGTCTGCATCGTACATTTCTTTGAAGACTGAGGTAATTTCGCGGGTAGTCATCCCTCTGGCATACAGCGCCAGGATCTGGTTGTCCATGCCGGTAATGCGGGTCTGATTTTTCTTCACCAGTTGTGGTTCGAAGGAACCATCACGATCACGTGGAGTACGTAATTCCATCGGCCCGTCGGTAGTGGTGACGGTTTTCGTGGAATAGCCATTACGGGAGTTGGTTCCCAATTTGGGCTGATTTTTTTCATGTCCCAGATGGTGAGTCAGTTCAGCGTTGAGAGCAGCCTCAACACTGATTTTCTTGAGCAGGCGATCGAACTGGCTGAGATCTTCAGGGGTTTTGAGATTTTTGGCCAGTTCGTTAGCCAGAGCCTGCAATTGTTTGTCGTCCATAATTTTACCTTCATTTGATGTTGAATTGAACATATCAAAATCAGGCAATTACACAAATCTATGTACAGGCTCGCACCTGGGCTTGCCTGACTGACCGCAGGCCGGCGACGACAAGGTGGAAAAGTTCGGCGTATGGCTCTGGCGGCAACGATCCCGCGAAGGGCGGACGGTGCTTGAGCTGTTGAACGTAAGCATGCGGGCAAACCGTCTTGCGCGACTATGCCGGATGCCACCTATGCGGCAGCAGCTCTGCAATCTCACTAGCTCGCTGCGTCGGCAACCGTCTCAGCACATCCTTGAGATAGGCATACGGATCGTGCCCATTATTACGGGCCGACTGGATCAAACTCATGATCGCAGCAGCGCACTTGAGCATGCGATCCCGCGCCGAGCATTTGAGAAGGCAACGGGATGAACGCTGGCTGGATAGCCGTGGTTTTCTGGGTATGCAGCCGAATCCATTTGTGGACGAGGTTGGCATTGAGGCTGTAGCCCAAGGCGATGTTTGCGATGGAGGCACCGGGTTCAGAACACTCCTGAATGACCTGGGCCTTGAAAGATTTGCTGTAGGTACGGCGCTGAGGGCGCATGGAAAATCCGCTTGATGGGCCATGGCCTTCGGCGGCGGTGTCGGGAAGGTGTGTTGGCCGGACGGATACTGTTGAACTACGTTGTCTGGGGCAACGGAAGTGTTTCGGCCCGACTCTGGAACGCGATCCGCAGCGACGACTGGGCAATTCCGCACGTTGGCCTGAGCAGCCTCGGGGAAATCGTCGTCTGGGCGCGCCCAGACGAGTTTCCGCCAAGGAACATGCAGACAAGCAAGGGGCTGCGGGCACTCGGCTACAACGTGAGGATCGGTGTTTGATCGAGGCGCCTGTGGCACACGCAGGCTGAGGAGCCAGGCGCTGTCCATTGCCTGATCAGGCCGCCCCCCTGTGCCTTGCCTGAGCAGTTGACCTGCATCAATGGGGCGGGAGAACGCTGCACATTGACTCTTGACTCTTGAAGTTTTTCATAGTAGGTCTAGTATTACAAAGTATTGCAAGGATTTCCTTGGCCGGAACCGCAAAGCGACGCGATTGGAGAGGGTGAGATGAAAGCGCACCTACAGGTGATTTTCACGCTCGATGAATTGGCTGCGTACTTGAAAGTCGGCAAGCGGACGCTTTATCGGCTCGCCGCACACGGGGAAATTCCGGCTTTCAAGGTGGGCGGGACGTGGCGGCTTCGTCAAAGTGAAATCGATCAGTGCATCAATGATCAGACCCGAGCCGGAGCAAAGAAGGAGGTGATGCGCAAGCGTGAACAGCAGAAGTCATCCGAGCAGCCCGTGTCGCCTGGGCGCACTGCCCGTCGCAGCAGGCAAAGGGCTTGAGTAACTCGTTTTCCAATTTTTCTGGAGGTATGACATGGACATCGATTTCAAGAAGTTGGCTCCCTGGAACTGGTTCAAGAACGAGCAGCAAGAGCAGCAGACCGCCTCTTCCCTGCCGGTGCAGCGCAATGACCTGCCAGCGGCGAGCGGGCCAGTCAGCCCGATCCTGCAACTGCATCGGGAAATCGACCGGCTGTTCGATGACGCATTCCGGGGCTTCGGTTTTCCGGCGTTGAACATGCCGCAGTGGCCATCCGATTGGTCGGGCATGCTGAAGCCGGCCCTGGACATCCAGGAAACCGACAAGCAGTACAAGATTGCCCTGGAAGTGCCCGGTGTCGAGGAGAAGGACATCCAGATCACCCTCGACAACGACGTGCTGATGGTGCGTGGCGAGAAGCGCCAGGAACAGGAGAAGAAGGAAGGTGGCTTCCACCGTGTGGAGCGCTCCTACGGCAGCTTTCAGCGTGCCTTGAACCTGCCTGACGACGCCAACCAGGATTCGATCAAGGCATCGTTCAAGAACGGGGTGCTCACGGTCACGATCGACAAGCGCGAGGTCAGCGCGCCGAAGCAGGGACGCTCGATCCCGATCAACGGCTGACGTCGCCGGCTCGTTCGTCACAAGAAAAACCCGGCCCGAGACGAGGTGTCGCGGCTCGCGATGCCTCGTCGCCTCAACCTTTTCAACCTTCTAAGGAGCATCAGCATGGCCAGAAAACAATGCCAGGTCTGCGGCCAACCCGCCACCGTGCGGGTGGAAGCCAATCTCAACGGTCGTCACAGCACCATGCTGTTGTGCGACGACCATTACCGGCAATTAGTGCGCCAGCAAAAGCGCACCGTTTCGCCGCTGGAAGCCTTGTTCGGTTCGCGCAGCGGCCTGTTCGAGGACTTCCTCGGCAGTGACTTCTTCCGCATCGGCGACGACGCGACGCCAGTTGCCGCCGATACCGATGACGTGGTCGATGCCTCGTTTGGCGAGCCCGCCGCCGCAGGTTCGGGTGCGCCGCGCCGTCGCGGCAGTGGGCTGGCCAGCCGCATCAGCGAACAGTCGGAAGCCTTGTTGCAGGAGGCCGCCAAACACGCTGCCGAATTTGGCCGCTCCGAGGTGGATACCGAACATCTGCTGCTGGCGCTGGCCGACAGCGACGTGGTCAAGACCATCCTGGGTCAGTTCAAGATCAAGGTCGATGACCTCAAGCGGCAGATCGAGTCTGAGGCCAAGCGCGGGGACAAGCCCTTCGAGGGCGAGATCGGCGTGTCGCCGCGCGTGAAGGATGCGCTCAGCCGCGCCTTCGTGGCCTCCAATGAACTCGGCCATTCTTATGTCGGTCCAGAGCATTTCCTGATCGGTCTGGCCGAGGAAGGCGAAGGGCTGGCCGCCAACCTGCTGCGCCGCTACGGCCTGACGCCGCAGGCGCTGCGCCAACAGGTCAGCAAGGTGGTCGGCAAGGGCGCCGAGGATGGCCGCGCTGAGACGCCGACCAACACGCCAGAACTCGACAAGTACTCGCGCGACCTGACCAAGATGGCGCGCGACGGCAAGCTCGACCCGGTGATCGGCCGCGCGCAGGAGATCGAAACCACCATCGAGGTGCTGGCCCGGCGCAAGAAGAACAACCCGGTGCTGATCGGCGAGCCGGGTGTGGGCAAGACCGCCATCGTCGAAGGGCTGGCGCAGCGCATGGTGGCGGGTGAAGTGCCCGAGACCTTGCGCGACAAGCGCCTGGTGGAACTCAACATCAACGCCATGGTGGCCGGCGCCAAATATCGCGGCGAGTTCGAGGAGCGCGTGCAGAAGGTGCTGAAGGAGGTGACCGAGCACCAGGGCGAGCTGATTTTGTTCATCGACGAGGTGCACACCATCGTCGGTGCCGGCCAGGGCGGTGGCGAAGGCGGGCTGGACGTGGCCAACGTGTTCAAACCGATGATGGCGCGCGGTGAACTCAACCTGATCGGCGCCACGACGCTGAACGAGTACCAGAAATACATCGAGAAGGATGCCGCACTGGAGCGGCGCTTCCAGCCGGTGACGGTGCCCGAGCCGACGGTGGCCCAGACCATCATGATTCTGCGCGGCCTGCGCGACACCTTCGAGGCGCACCACAAGGTCAGCATCTCCGAGGACGCGATCATCGCGGCGGCCGAGTTGTCCGACCGCTACATCACGGCGCGCTTCCTGCCGGACAAGGCGATCGACCTGCTCGACCAGGCGGCCGCGCGCGTGAAGCTGTCGGCCACGGCCCGGCCGGTGGCCGTGCAGGAGCTGGAGTCCGAACTGCACCAGCTGCGGCGTGAACAGGATTACGTGGCCGCGCGCAAGCAGTACGACCAGGCCGCCGAGCTCGGCAAGCGCATCGAAGCCAAGGAGGCCGAGCTCAAGAAGCTCGTCGAGAACTGGGAGCGGGAGCGGGCCTCCGGCAGTGCAGAGGTCAAGGCGGAACACGTGGCGCAGATCGTCTCGCGCCTGACCGGCATCCCGGTCAACGAGTTGACGGTGGAAGAGCGCGAAAAGCTGCTGCACTTGGAACAACGGCTGCACGAGCGCCTGGTGGGACAAGACGAGGCGGTCCGTGCCGTGGCCGATGCCGTGCGGCTGTCCCGCGCCGGCCTGCGCGAAGGCAGCAAACCGGTGGCTACCTTCCTGTTTCTGGGCCCGACCGGGGTGGGCAAGACCGAGCTCGCCAAGGCATTGGCCGAATCGATCTACGGCGATGAGCACGCCCTGTTGCGCATCGACATGTCGGAATATGGCGAACGCCATACCGTGGCGCGGCTGGTGGGCGCGCCTCCGGGCTATGTCGGTTACGACGAAGGCGGTCAGCTCACCGAGAAGGTGCGGCGCAAGCCCTACAGCGTGCTGCTGCTCGACGAGATCGAGAAGGCACACCCTGACGTCTACAACATCCTGCTGCAAGTGTTCGACGACGGTCGCCTCACCGACGGCAAGGGCCGGGTGGTGGATTTCACCAACACCATCATCATCGCCACGTCCAACCTGGGTTCGGACATCATCCAGCGACGGCTGAAGGCGCGTGGGGCGGCCGACGAGGAGTACGAAAAGACCAAGGCCGAGGTCATGGACGTGCTGCGCGGCCACTTCCGGCCCGAGTTCCTCAACCGCATCGACGAGATCATCGTCTTCCATGCGCTGGGCAAGGAGGAGATCCGCCACATCGTCGGCCTGCAGCTCGATCGCGTGGCGCGCAGCGCCGCCAGCCAGGGCGTGACGCTCACTTTCGATCAGACGCTGATCGACCATTTCGCGGAAGAAGGCTACAAACCCGAGTTCGGTGCGCGTGAACTCAAGCGCCTGATCCGCAGCGAGCTGGAAACTGCGCTGGCGCGCGAGATGCTCGGTGGCGGCATCGGCAAGGGCGATCACGCCAGCGCACGCTGGGACGACAAGGCCGAACGCGTGGTGTTCGAACGCAAAGAGCCACTGCAGACCCCGGCCGAGCCGGAGCAGCCGGATGCCGCGAAGGCGACCGAGCCGGAGCAGCCGGATGCCGCGAAGGCGACCGAGACGCCGCACGGCGACGCTGGCAAAGGCTCGCGCAAGAAGAAGTCGGCGAGCGACGCATCTTGATGGCGGGCGAGGCTGCCGTGTCCGACCCCAAGGGCCTGGCATGGGCAGCCTCCCTGGCCTCGATCGCGGTGGCGTTCGTGGCCGCGGGTCACGCGGTCGTCTACAAGCGTGATCCGCGGTCGACCACGCCGTGGGGGCTGCTCATCAGCGGCGGCACTGCCCTCCCGCTCGCTGGCCATCCGTTTGCGTGACGGTGCGGCCCGTCTGTTCACCTGATCCTCTGGCAACTCGACTTTCGAGGAACACAGCCCATGGAAAAAAAGAATCAATGGAATACCGGCTACTGGATCGTTGCCCTCCTGCTGTTGCTGAGTTTGCAGAGCTACTGGCAGACGGCGAAAACCGTCGAGCCGGTGCCCTACAGCGAGTTCGAGAAGGCGCTGGCCGAGGGGCGCGTGGCCGAAGTGCTGGTGTCGGATCGTACGGTGACCGGGCGCCTGAAGTCGCCGGACAGCCGGGGCAAGACGACGATCGTGGCAACGAGGGTCGAACCCGATCTTGCCGATCGCCTGTCGAAGTACGACGTGCCCTATGCCCGCGTGTTGGAGAGCACCTGGCTGCGCGATGTGCTGTCGTGGATCCTGCCAGCGGTAGCCTTCTTTGGCGTCTGGTTCTTCCTGTTCCGCCGCTTCGCCGAGAAGCAGGGCATGGGCGGGTTTCTCAACATCGGTAAGAGCCGCGCCAAGGTGTTCGTGGAAAAGAACACCGGTGTGACGTTCGCCGATGTGGCGGGGGGGGATGAGGCCAAGGCGGAGCTGGTCGAGATCGTCGATTTCCTGAAGAATCCGCAGGACTATGGCCGTCTCGGGGCGCGCATTCCCAAGGGCGTGTTGCTGGTCGGCCCACCGGGCACCGGCAAGACATTGCTGGCCAAGGCTGTTGCCGGCGAGGCGGTGGTGCCCTTCTTCTCCATCTCCGGATCAGAGTTTGTCGAGATGTTCGTCGGCGTGGGTGCGGCCCGTGTGCGCGGCATCGGCGGCCACGACGAGCGCGAGCAGACCCTCAACCAGCTGCTCACGGAGATGGACGGCTTCGACAGCTCGGTCGGGCTGATCATCCTCGCCGCCACCAACCGCCCCGAAATCCTCGACCAGGCGCTGCTGCGTGCCGGCCGCTTCGACCGCCAGGTGCTGGTGGACCGGCCCGACAAGAAGGGGCGGCTGGACATCCTGAAGGTTCATGTCAAGAAGGTGACGCTGGCCCAGGATGTAGACCTCGAACAGGTAGCCGCACTGACCACGGGCTTTTCCGGCGCGGACCTCGCCAATCTGGTCAACGAGGCGGCGCTGGCGGCGAGGAGACGCCGTGCGTCCGCCGTGGAATTGCAGGACTTCACCGCGACCATCGAGCGCATCGTGGCGGGCCTGGAAAAGAAGAGCCGCGTGCTCAATCCCAAGGAGCGGGAAACCGTGGCCCATCACGAGATGGGCCATGCGCTGGTGGCGCTGGCGCTGCCCGAAACCGACCCCGTACACAAGATCTCGATCATCCCGCGCGGCATCGGCGCGCTGGGCTACACCTTGCAGCCCCCCACCGAAGACCGCTTCCTGATGACGCGTACCGATCTCGAGCACAAGATCGCCGTACTGCTGGGCGGGCGTGCCGCCGAAAAGCTGGTGTTCGGCGAGTTGTCTACCGGGGCGGCGGACGATCTGGCGCGAGCCACCGACATCGCCCGCGACATGATCACCCGCTTTGGCATGGACGAGGGCCTGGGCTACATCGCCTTCGAGGCGCAGCGGCCCCGCTTTCTCGATACACCGGAACTGGCCCACGGCGGTTGCCGGGTGGCCGAATCGACCCAGGCGCGCATCGATCAGGCTATCCGCGACATCGTGATGGGCGTGTTCGAGCGCGCCTACCGGATTCTCGACATCAACCGCGCGGTGCTGGAGCGCTGCGCGCGCGAGCTGCTGGCGCGGGAAACGCTCGACGAAAGCGATATCCGTCAATTGACTCAAGGACTTGTTCGGAACTGAAAACAGTAGTAGGTGCCATTCAGAGTAAACCGACGGCTCTGTTCAGTGCGTCATCCAATTCGTCGGCATTGTTCAAGGAGAACCGATATGTCTGCATTGACTCCGTGGGACCCCTTCCGGGAACTGGATGAATTGCAAAACCGCCTGGCGACGATGTTGGGACGGACACCCCAGCGACAGGGCGCCCGTACCGGCAACGAAGCCATGACCACGGCGGACTGGGCACCAATGGTGGACATCAGCGAGGATGAGAACGCATTCCTCCTCAAGCTGGATCTGCCGGAGGTCCCCAAGGATGCCGTGCGCGTCAGCGCGGAAAACGGCGTGCTCACCATCAGCGGCGAGCGCAAACTGGAAAAAGAGGAGCAGGGCAAGAAATTCCACCGCATCGAACGTGCGTATGGCCGCTTTGTGCGCAGCTTTGTCTTACCTGACAACGTTGATCCGACCAAGGTGACGGCTTCGATGAAAGACGGCGTGCTGGAAGTGCGGCTTGTCAAGGCCGAGCAAGCCAAGCCGAAGCAGATTGAAATTTCAGTCAATTAACTTCAATTGGAGTCCAACATCATGAATATCAAACAGCCCCAATACATCCGTTCCGCACTTGCCCTGGCGGTCTGCATCGGACTGAGTGGACCGGTTTTGGCCCAATCGGCGGCAAGTCCAAGCGCTGCAGCGCCCTCTGTCGCACCCAAGGCGGCGCAGCCACAAGTAGACGACAAGGCCGCCCAGGAAGCCGAAAAAAAGCGTTCCGAGCTCACTCAGGACGCCATCACGGCGCTCACCAAGACCCAGGAGGCTTTGACCCTCCTTGATGCAAATAAGACCAAGGAGGCGCTCGCTGCGCTGGAACTGGCCACCGGAAAGCTGGAACTGGTATTGGCACGCGACGCCAAACTTGCTTTGGCGCCGGTCGATGTACGCATCATCACCCATGATATCCACGCCAACGTGGAATCGGTAAAGAAAGCGGTCAAGTTGTCTCGGGAGTTGTTGGGTGATGGCGAGGTGCAAAAGGCCCGGCCCATCGTTGCCAATCTGGCCAGCGAAATCGTGATCGAAACCGACAACCTGCCCATGGCAACGTACCCGGCAGCGATCAAGTCGGCTGCACGGCTCGTCGACAGCGGCAAGATCGACGAAGCCAAAGCAGAGCTCGCCCGAGCACTGAACACGCTGGTGGTCACCCAAGTTGTACTCCCTCTGCCCGTGCTACGGGCCGAAGCCGCGATAGCAAAAGCTGAAAAGCTGGCCGAGACTGACAAGCGCGATGCCAAGCAGAACGAGGAGCTCAGCACCTTGCTGTCGTCCGTGCGCACGGAGATCGAGCTGGCGCAAATCCTGGGTTATGGCAAGAAGGAGGACTTCAAACCCATCTTCGATCAGGTGAAGTCCATTGAGCAAAAGTCGGCTGGTGGCAAAAGCGGCAATGGATGGTTCGACGAGTTGAAGACGCGCATCCAAAAGCTGTTTTGAGGTGATGAAGGGGCCGACTGCTCCATCGGTCAGTCTCGCGATATTCGCAGTCGGCCCCAATAGATTCCCCTATTTTCACTATCTCATACGAGGCATATCACCATGAATGAGCAAACATCGAATCCCAACGCGATCAACGAAGGCACGAACGAACAGGCCGCGGTAAGCAGCCTTCCTGCCAGACCAGAGCCCAAGCCTGAAGTCGTCACGGAGGTACAGCCTGAGGTTCAGAAGGAAACGGACTCGCAGGCGGCAGACAAACGTAAACAAGTCCTCGATGAGGCCGTCTCGGCCTTGGCGCTGACCAAATCAGCGCTGGCGGCCCTGGACGAAAAAGAATCCGCGCGAGCACTGGCAACGCTGGCCGAAGTGACGGGAAAGCTGGAGCTGATCGTTGCACGCGAACCCACGCTCGCCCTGGCCCCCGTTGATGTGCGCACCATCGTGCACGACTTGTTCGCCAACACGGAAACCGTTGAGGCGATGACTGACGAGGCGCTGGATGCCCTCAAACATGGCGAGGTGCAACGCGCTCGTCGCGTGTTGGCATTGCTGGCCAGCGAAATCGTGATTGCGGTCACCAACATCCCTCTGGCGACTTACCCGGCAGCCGTGAAATCCGTCGTGCCGCTGATCGATCAGGGCAAGATCGAAGAGGCCAAGGCCGCGCTGCAGTTGGCGCTCGGCACGCTCGTCGAGACACTCAGCGTCATCCCGCTGCCCATCCTGCGCGCCAAACTGCTCGTCAAGCGCGCCGAGACCTTGACAGAAGATGGCCAGCGCAGCGAGGCGTCCGGTGAACGCCTGCAGGACTTGTTAAACGAAGCCCGGCAGCAGTTGGAAATGGCAGAACTGCTGGGCTATGGCAAAAAGAAGGACTTTGAGCCCCTGTACTCTGAACTCAAGAAAGTCAAGGAAAAGACGGCCGGAGGCGGGAGCGGAAAAGGCTGGCTCGATGAAATCAAGGCGAGACTGTCAAAGCTGTTCTAAAACCGCAAGAGAGGGGCGAATAGCCCCTCTCTTCGCGATGAAGGCTTGATTTTCCTGATCTCATGATCCATCAAGGAGATATCGCATGAATGCAAATACCATTGCCGATTCGAATGCGGATAACCCTGCCGATGCCGTGTGTTCACTGACCCAAAATTGGTGGTTGTTTGCGCTGCGCGGCATATTCGCGTTGATTTTTGCAGTCCTCGCATTCTGGATGCCACACTCGGCTTTGTTCGCCATGACGATAGTGTTCGGCGCATTTTCTTTGGTCAATGGTGCGTTCAACCTGGTTGCAGCGGTGCGGCAAATGCGGCAAAAGCAGCGCTGGGGCTGGCTGTTGTTCAGCGGCATCGTCGGCATACTCACCGGTGTCGTTGTGGTAGTTGCCCCTCTGGCTGCCACTTTGGCGTTGGCCTATTTCTTGTGGGTAAGCGTGGCATTCTGGGCAATTTTCACCGGTATGCTGGAGATATCCGCCGCCGTTCGTCTGCGCCGGGAAATCAAGGGCGAGATCTGGCTTGCCCTCAGCGGGCTGCTTTCCGTGCTCCTCGGTGCGATCATCCTATGGATGTTTTTTACCCGCCCGATCGAATCATTTCTGGCCGCGGGCTGGGTATTGGGTTTCCATGCTGCGATCTTCGGTATGACTCTTTTGCTTCTTAGTTGGCGTTTGCGCAAAGCGCGTCAGAGGTAAGGGCGTGAAAAACCAAACCGTAAGATCATCTTTGAAAATCAACATATCCAATCACCCGGGTCCACTCACCTGGGCGGACAACCCTAAAGGGCTTGAGCATGCGTATACAATATAGCTATCGACTCGTCGAAAAAGAATTTCATGAACCTTGGCGAATGTCTGTAGAAAAAGCGGTTGAACCCGCTCTCAAGCCGCTGATCGAAAAGCGCTCCGAAGATTCGGTACGTCTTCAAATCGTCCTCGAACGCGCGAAAAAAGGATCTCGCTTAACGGCCAGTGGCCACATGCACTTGCCGGGCAAAAAAATCGTCAGCGTCACTGCATCGCATAACGATCTGACGCCTCTCGCGCACATGCTAGCGCAGGCGTTGTTCCGGCAGGCCAAGAAGCACTTTGATCGGCTGAGCGCTCAGGATCAAATCAAGCGTAAGGCGCGTCGTGAACGCTTGCGCGAGCTCAAGGCGCGGATCGACACTCAACCTGCCTCTGTCGTCCAGCAAGCACGCGGGATAATCGAGACGCTGCTGCCGAAGGTTGAGGCCGTTGCGCAACGCGAGTTGGCTTATCTGCATGCCGCCGGTGATTTGCCTCGCGATTATCCGACGCTGCACGACGTGGTGGACGAAGCGATTGCTCTGGCTGAATCGGTATGGACATCCGTTCCAGAAGAAAATGCCGCTTACCTCGATCTTTTGAAGCATCTTTTTGCCGTCATTGATCGCGAAGTGGCAAACAGCCGGCAATATGGCGAGGCCGTTTCGCTGGATGCGCCGGTCGAAGCGGATGCGCAGGACATGGCGGAGGCCATGGTAGAGGAAGAGTTCTACGAGTTTTATCAGCCTGATGACGCACTCAGCCTGGCCGACGTCATGGCTGATAGTCGGCTTCCCGACCCAGCAGCAATCGCCGAACAGGAGGAAATTGGTGACAGATCGAGCGAATTCGCATTTGCATTCGACCTGATGAAGGGTATGCCGCACTTGTGGCGCCGCATTTTTCTGCTTATCCGGGTGGATGGGCTGGATGCAGGCTGCGCTGCTGAAATCCTGCGGATGCCTAATAAGATAGATGCTGTCAGAGCGGGGCTCATTCAAGCCGAAGCCTTCATTGCGGCTCACGTGGAAGATGCCGGCGTGAGCGAAGACGGGAACGATTGGATCAAAGGCGTAAATTGGTCGGCGATGTCGGTGATCCGAAGCGAGGCAACCTCACCGCAGTCCAAGCAAGCGAACCATGAAAAATGAACTCCACATCGTCTGCCCACATTGCCAGTCCATCAACAGCGTGCCGGCCGCCAAGCTCGCGGATCGTCCCAACTGCGGCCGCTGCCAGCAGCCCTTGTTCACCGGCGAGCCCATCGAGTTGACGACGGCGACGTTCTCGCGCCACGTGGAGCGCAGCGATCTGCCGCTGCTGGTCGATTTCTGGGCGCCCTGGTGCGGGCCGTGCAAGATGATGGCGCCGCAGTTTCAACAAGCCGCGCGCCAGCTCGAACCCGGGATCAGGCTGGCAAAGGTGAACACCGAGGCTGAGCCCCACCTGGCCGCGCAGTTCGGTATCCGCAGCATTCCGACGCTCGCCCTGTTCCAGGGCGGACGTGAGATCGCCCGCCAGGCAGGCGCCATGGGCTCGCAGGACATCGTGCGCTGGGCCTCTGCACAGGTGGGACGCTGACCGATGCAGGATTTGTGCGGATTCCACGCTGACTCGGACACCCATTCCACGCACATCCGGACAGTGATTCCACGCTGATCCGGACACTTATTCCACGAGCATCCGGACACCGATTCCACGGCCATCCGGACACTTTCCAGGCAGGCAGCTACGCAGGATTTATTCACTACCATCGACCTCTTTTTCGAAGCAGAGAGGTCGTCGTGGAGCGTTTGTCCATGCGTAAAATCCGTGAGGTGTTGCGCCTCAAGTTCGATTGCGGGCTGTCTGTCCGTAAGATCTCCCGCAGTCTGGGCATAGGCCACAGCAGTGCCGGTGATTACCTCTGTCGCTTTGCCGCCAGCGGCCTCAGTTGGCCCTGTTCGTTGTCCGATGCGGAGTTGGAGCAGCAGCTGTTCCCGCCACCGGCGGCGGTACCCTCCGAGCAACGACCGCTGCCCGATTGGGCCATGATCCACGCCGAGCTACGCCGGCCGGGCGTGACCTTGGCGCTGCTCTGGCAGGAGTATCGCCTGAGCCAGCCGAAAGGCTTTCAGTACAGCTGGTTCTGCGAGCACTACCGAGCCTGGCAGGGCAAGCTGGACGTGGTGATGCGCCAGGAACATCGCGTTGGCGAGAAGTTGTTCGTCGACTACGCCGGGCAGACGGTGCCGGTGATCGACCGCCACAGCGGCGAGATCCGCCAGGCGCAGGTGTTCGTCGCGGTGCTTGGTGCATCCAGCTACACCTTCGCCGAAGCCACCTGGTCGCAGCAGTTACCTGACTGGCTGGGCTCACATGCCCGCTGCTTCTCCTTTCTCGGCGGTGTGCCGGAGATCGTGGTGCCGGACAACCTGCGAAGCGCGGTGAGTAAGAGCCATCGCTACGAGCCGGACATCAACCCGAGCTACCGCGATCTGGCCGAGCACTATGGCGTGGCGGTGGTGCCGGCGCGGGCGCGTAAGCCGCGCGACAAGGCTAAGGCCGAGGTCGGCGTGCAGGTGGTCGAGCGCTGGATCCTCGCCGCGCTGAGGAACCGCCAGTTCTTCTCCCTGGACGAACTCAACAGCGCCATCGCCTTATTGCTGGAGCGGCTCAACCGACGACCGTTTCGCAAGCTGCCGGGCTCCCGGCACTCGGCCTTCGAAGCCCTGGATCGTCCAGCGCTGCGCCCACTGCCGGAGCAGCCCTACGTCTATGCCGAGTGGAAGAAGGCGCGGGTGCACATCGACTACCACGTCGAGGTCGATGGGCACTACTACTCGGTGCCGTACCAACTGGTGAAGAAACAACTGGAAGTACGCCTGACAGCGCGCACGGTGGAGTGCTTCCACGCCAATCAGCGGGTGGCCAGCCACCTTCGCTCACCGCACAAGGGCCGGCACAGCACACAGGCCGAGCACATGCCCAAGAGCCATCGCGAGCACGCCGAGTGGACGCCACAACGGCTGATCCGCTGGGCTGAGCAGACCGGGCCGAACACGGCCGGCGTGATCAGCCACATCCTCGAACGGCGCATCCACCCAACCCAAGGCTACCGGGCCTGCCTGGGCATCCTGCGCCTGGGCAAGACCCATGGCGAAGTGCGCTTGGAGTTGGCCTGCCGTCGCGCCCTCAGCCTCGGTGCGTGCAGCTACAAGAGCCTCGAATCGATCCTGCGCCAGGGGCTGGAAAATCTGCCGCTGGCCCAGCAGCACCTGCCCCTGCTGCCGGACGACCACGCCAACCTGCGCGGCCCCGGCTACTACCACTAAACACAAGGAATCCCACCATGCTGCCCCATCCGACCCTGGACAAGCTCCAGACCCTGCGCCTGACCGGCATGCTCAAGGCACTCGCCGAGCAACTGAAAACCCCGGACATCGACAGCTTGAGCTTCGTGGAACGCCTCGGCCTGCTGGTCGACCGCGAACTGACCGAACGCGACGACAAGCGCCTCAGCAGCCGCCTGCGCCAGGCCCGGCTCAAGCACAGCGCCTGCCTCGAAGACATCGACTACCGTGCCCCGCGCGGGCTGGACAAGGGCTTGATCCTGCAACTGGGTAGCGGCCAGTGGCTGCGCGACGGACTCAACCTGATCATCAACGGTCCGACTGGCGTGGGTAAAACCTGGCTGGCCTGCGCCCTGGCACACCAGGCCTGCCGAGAGGGCTACAGCGTGCGTTACCTGCGCTTGCCGCGCCTGTTGGAAGAGTTGGGCCTAGCCCACGGCGACGGGCGCTTCGCCAAGCTGATGAGCAGCTACGCCAAGACCGACCTGCTGATCCTCGACGACTGGGGCCTGGCGCCGTTCACCGCCGAACAGCGCCGCGACATGCTGGAGCTACTGGACGACCGCTACGGCCAGCGCTCGACCCTCGTGACCAGCCAAATGCCCGTGGACAACTGGCACGAACTGATCGGCGATCCAACCCTGGCCGATGCCATCCTCGACCGCCTGGTGCACAACGCTTATCGGATCAACCTCAAGGGCGAATCGATGAGAAAGCGGGTGAAGAAATTGACGACACCGGGCACCTCAGACTAACAATGCAACCCCTGCGTCGCTGCGCTCCGACTGCCTGTCCGAATGGCCGTGGAACAGGTGTCCGGATCAGCGTGGGCTGAGTGTCCGAATGGCGTGGAATCCGCAGGATTTGCTCGGCACTACCCTGATCCTGCTGGCGGCGTGCAGCCTCTCGGTGGTGGCGACGGCGGCGTTCAGAGTACCCGCCTTGCTGGGTTACCTCGCCGTCGGCGCCTTGCTGGGCCCCTCGGTCAGCGGTGTGATCGCGCCGGGAGAGGCGTTGACTTTCATATCCGAACTGGGTGTGGCCCTGCTGCTGTTCATGGTCGGACTGGAATTCTCGCTGGGGCACTTCTGGCTCACTCGCAAGACCGTACTGGCGTCCGGCAGCTTGCAGATGGTCGTCGTGGCCGCGCCACTGACCCTGGTGCTGATCGGGTTGGGTCAGCCAGCTCAGAGCGCTGCACTGCTCGGCGCCGCAGCGGCCATGTCGTCCACGGCGCTGGTCAGCCGACAGCTGGCCGACCAAGGCGAGCTCACCACCCGCCACGGCCGCAGTGCCATCGCCGTGCTGGTCTTTCAGGACCTGGCCAGCGTGCCCCTGCTGGCCCTGCTGGCGATCTGGGCGCGCGGCGACTCGCCGAAGATCGAGAGCGTGCTGCTCGAAGTGTTGGGCGTGCTGGTGTTGTTCGCGGCAGCGGCGGTTGCCTCGCGTCGTCTGTTGCATGGCCTGCTGGGCTGGGTGGCGCGGCAGGGCCACGAAGAATCCTTCGTGCTGGTCTCCTTGTGCGTGGTCGTGGCGGCAGCCGCTGCTGCACACGCCGTCGGCGTATCCGCCGCCCTGGGGGCCTTTCTCGCCGGCATGGTCCTGGGCGAGAGCGACTTCCGGCACCACATGGAAAGCCACCTCAAGCCCTTTCGTGATGTGCTGTCGGGCCTGTTCTTCGTGACCATTGGCCTGCAGCTGGACACCGCGCAGATCGTGGCCGCACCGCTGGCGGTACTGGGTTGGCTGTTGGCCTTGGTGCCTCTCAAGATGGGGCTGAACTTTCTGGCGCTGCGCGCAACCCGCCTGTCGGCGCTCGACGCCTGGCGCGCAGGCATCGTGCTGGGTCATGGCGGCGAGTTTGCGCTGCTGCTCCTGGGCATGGTCATGCAGCAGCACCTGATCGCCGCCACCATGGTGCAACCGATGCTGGTGGCGCTGGTGTTGAGCATGGGGTTGGCACCGCTCCTGATCCGACACCATGACCGATGGGCGCGGGCTTTCAGCCGCTCGGGCGCACTCGGTCAGCCACCGCAGGCCGAAGAAGGCGAAGTCGCCGAGCGGGCGCGGTCGTTGCGCGACCATGTGATCATCTGTGGGGCGGATGACGTCGGGCTGCTGCTGAGCCGAACGCTGCGCCTGGCAGGCATACCGCATTTGCTGCTGGAATCGGACCGCCAACGGGTCGAAGCGGGGCGTGCTATGGGGGCGCCGGTGTCGTATGGCGATGCCAGTCGGCTCGACACCCTGGCCGCCGCCGGATTGGCCCATGCCCGCCTGGTGGTGCTGACGTTTGCCCGTCCGCAGACGGCCCTGCGTATCGCTCAGGCGGTTCTCGACCGCCGCCTGAGCTTGTCCGTGGTGGTGGCCACTGAGCGCGTAACGGATGCCCAGCTTTTGCGTAATCTGCCCAATGTCAGACTGTACCCGTTGTACCTGGCTGCGGGACTGGGACTGGCCGAGCAGGTACTGTTGATGTTGGGCATCAACGCCGACCAAGTCGACCACCGGATCGAGGAATTACGGCAGGCACTCAGTCAGTCAGGCGGGGATAGACCATGAACGGGCCGACCATCTGGCTGATGGTGTCGCTACTTGCCAATGTTGGCATGGGGTTGCGTTATGGCGTTTTGCTCGTACCAATCGCCACAGGCGTGACGAGCTGAAGCATCGCCAACAAGCGAAAATCGACGACAACGAACGGATCGCCATCGCCCTGGAAGGCGCAGAGTTGGGATTCTGGGAGTGGGATCTTGCCACCGACAGCTTCAGGCTTTCTGCCCGCAGTCTGGCGATGTTCGGCTTGACCTCCGACGAGGAGATTGGCGCCACCCATGCCGCATGGCAAGCGCGTATTCATCCGGAGGATTTACCGGTCGTTCTGGCAAAGGTGCGCGCTTACCAAGAAAATCCGTCGGAGCGATTGGAGTGCGAGTACCGCGTTCGTCATCGATCCGGCGTTTGGATTTGGGTGCTGGATCGCGGTCGTTGGCTGGGTGACACGGGCAGGCAATTGATGGTGGGCACTCTGCTCGACATCTCTTCTCGCAAGGAAATGGAGCAGCGGTTGCTGCGCATGGCGATCACCGACCCCTTGACCGGCTTGTCGAACCGGCGGGCTTTTAACGAACGATTACAGCTGGAATGGGCGCGCCTCAAACGCAGCCCGGAGATACAAGCAGCACTTGTGCTCTGCGATATCGATCACTTCAAGCGCATCAATGATACCTATGGGCACGGATGCGGCGATGAGGTGCTCAAGCACTTTGCTTCACGGTTGAGGGAACATGTTCGCGCAACCGACATGGCTGCACGGATTGGGGGGGGGAGGAATTCGCTGTGTTGTTGGAAGCGGCATCGATAGAAGACGCCCAAGTATGGGCGGAGCGATTTCGTCAGGACGTTGCGGCGACAGCGCTGGTGTGTGGAGAGGTGTCGATCAGCTATAGCGCCAGCATGGGGGTGGCTCCCCTCGACGTCCGCTTAAACTCTTCCGAGCAGGTGATGCAGCAGGCGGACAGCGCGCTCTACCAGGCAAAAAGACAAGGGCGCAACCAAGTTATGGTTGCCAATGTAAATTGAGGGAAATGGCGATGAATGAAAAGCAACCTACGCTGACGAAAACTTTTCGCGCCCAATGGGCCGTGATGACGTTCTACGAGCGCTTCGAGCAGGTCATCGCGCTCGTGCTGTCTGCGGTGATCGCCGTGATCATCGTGGTGTCGCTGCTCCAGCTCATGTCCATTGTCTTCACGCTGCTGATCCTCGACGCGTTCAATCCGCTTGATCACAAGGTCTTCCAGACCGTGTTCGCCATGATCATGACGCTGCTCATCGCCATGGAATTCAAGCATTCCATCGTGCGCGTGGCGCTGCGTCGGGACAGCATCATCCAGGTCAAGACGGTGATCCTCATCGGCCTGATCGCGCTGGCGCGCAAGTTCGTGATCCTCGACCCCGAGGCGAGCCCCGGCAAGATCGCCGCGCTCGCAGGTGCTACGCTGGCGCTCGGGGTGACTTACTGGCTGCTGCGCGAGCGCGATGACCGGACCGCCGGGGAACGCTCAGATGATCAGTCGTGATCTGCGCCACGCGCAGGATGTCGGCGCGCGGCATCGCTGGCTCAATCGCCTGCAAACCGCGCTGTTGGTGCTGACCCTGCTCGGGATTGCCGCCGTCGCTGGCAGCCTGCTGTTGGGTGACGGCGGGCTGTGGCTGGCGCTTGCGGCCGCGGGGTTCACCCTGCTGCTCGAACCGGCGGCCGCCTCCGGACTGACCTTGCGGCTGTATGGCGCACGCCCCCTGTACCCGGATGAAGCGCCCGATCTTTGGGCTGTGTTGCGCGAACTGGCGGCGCGGGCCGGGCTGCCTGCCGTGCCGGTACCGCACTACGTGCCCAGCGGGGTCGTCAACGCCTTCGCCACCGGTTCGAAGCATCACGCGGCCATCGCGCTGACCGACGGCCTGCTGCGTAGCCTCACGCCCCGCGAGTTGACCGGCGTGCTCGGCCACGAAATCGCGCATATTGCGAACGAGGATTTGCGTGTCATGGGCCTGGCCGATTCCATCAGCCGGCTGACCCATCTGCTGGCCCTGCTGGGGCAGCTTGCGATCGTGCTCAGCTTGCCAGCGCTGCTGCTTGGAGTCGCGGAAGTCAATTGGCCCGCGTTGCTTCTACTGGCGGTCGCGCCACAGCTGGCCTTGCTGGCTCAGTTGGGCTTGTCCAGGGTGCGCGAATTCGACGCCGACCGGCTCGCTGCCGAATTGACCGGCGACCCGCACGGGCTGGCCTCGGCGCTCGCCAAGATCGAGCGGGTGAGCCGCTCCTGGCGCGCCTGGCTGCTGCCCGGATGGGGCAATCCGGAACCCTCCTGGTTGCGCACGCATCCGGCGACGGCTGAACGCATTGAGCGCTTGCTGGAACTTGCTCCGCCGCCCGCGATGCCGCCGTTTCCATCGGCCCGTTTCGTCCCCGAGGTGACCGTATCACCACGTCCGCCACGCTGGCGCACCGGCGGCCTTTGGCGCTGATTTCAACATGGAGAATGACGTGACCTACCCCGACCCCTACAGCCGCCCGGCGCCGGACCGCTTCATCCGGCGCTGGCTCGTCATCACTGGCTGCATCGCCGCACTCATGCTGCTGTGGCAGTTCCTGCCCGCCATCGAAGCCTGGTTCAGTCCCCACGAAACGCAGGAGCGCACGGTGACGCCGCGCGGCGACCTGGCCGCCGACGAAAAAACCACCATCGAGCTGTTCGAGAAATCGCGCGGGTCGGTGGTTTACATCACCACGGCACAACTAGTGCGTCACGTCTGGTCGCGCAATGTCTTTTCCGTGCCGCGCGGCACCGGCTCCGGCTTCATCTGGGACGATGCCGGCCACGTGGTGACCAACTTCCACGTGATCCAGGGGGCATCGTCTGCCACGGTCAAACTGGCCGACGGTCGCGATTATCAGGCTGCGCTCGTTGGCGCTAGTCCTGCGCACGACATCGCGGTACTCAAGATTGGCGTCGGCTTCAAGCGCCCGCCGGCGGTGCCGGTGGGCACCAGTGCCGATCTCAAGGTGGGGCAAAAGGTCTTTGCCATTGGCAATCCCTTCGGGCTCGACTGGACGCTCACCACCGGCATCGTCTCGGCGCTTGACCGCACCCTTTCCGGCGACGCCAGTGGCCCGGCCATTGACCACCTGATCCAGACCGACGCCGCTATCAACCCCGGCAATTCCGGTGGCCCGCTGCTCGATTCGGCTGGGCGGCTGATCGGCATCAATACCGCCATCTACAGTCCGTCTGGCGCCTCGGCCGGCATAGGCTTTGCGGTGCCGGTCGATACCGTCATGCGCGTGGTGCCGCAACTCATAAAGACCGGCAAGTACATCCGTCCGGCGCTGGGCATCGAGGTGGATGAGCAGATCAACGCGCGTCTGCAGGCGCTGACCGGCAGTAAGGGCGTATTCGTATTGCGCGTGACGCCGGGCTCGGCGGCGCACAGGGCCGGGCTCGTCGGCGTCGAGGTCACCGCAGGCGGCATCGTGCCCGGCGATCGCGTTATCAGCATCGACGGTATCGCCGTCGACGACGTCACCACATTACAGGCCCGGCTAGACGACAAGAACGTTGGAGATGTTGTGGTCTTGTTAGTGGAGCGGGCCGGCAAGACTCGCGAGATGCTTGTGGAACTACAACCGGGAGTTTGATGGAAAGTGGGTCATGGATCTGCACAGCGAAGCAGCCAAGCGACTTCAGCCTTGCGCCGAACTACGAGCCCTAGCTAGTGCAGTGGGGGGAAGGCTGTTTAGGTTAAATGGATATAAGGGTGTCATTTTTGATTGTGTTTTTAAAAGAAGGTGTTGATTTTTTTGGGTAAGCATTTAGGGCGTCCAAGGGTTGGAGCAGTTGGCACGGATGAGAGAGCTCAATGCTCGCTAGGGATTGGATCTATGTGTTTTTTCTGACTGACTGCTTACGTGTTGGAACGGGCAACATCGGAAAAGGATGAATCTTTATTTTCACCATTTACCGTATTTTTCGAGCCTGGGCGAAAATTAGGATGATACTTTAGCGCCCTTAATCATTCTCCCATGAAAGGCAAAACGATCCAGTCTCGGGTGTAAGTGCTCACAACATACTGATATAAAAGGGATTTTTTATGAATAGGAGAGCGCGCGACGTTTCTCTCTGTTTTTAGGGTTAGGATGAAACTTTATTTGCATCCCACAACTGGGTGACCCCATGCAGGCCATTTTTGGCTTTCGGGGGAACCAGCTCGTGGACTGGGATGCACATGTACTCTCTCACTTTCCACTGATTGGTGAGCTCAATCATCCATGGCGCTGGGCTAACGCAGGGGCGCCGGAGCTCGGTCGCTGGCTTCTGGACTGCCGACGGATGTTGCTGAATGGTAACGCCATTGACCTTCGCCAGGTGCCTGCTGAGGTGACCTGGGTGCCGTTACGGGCAGAAACAGTTGTTCAGCAGCGCCTTACTGCAGCCCTGACACGCGCTGTCACCGCAAACGGGCAGGTACTGGTGATTGGAAACAGCTATGACACCCGCGGGCGTCAGCAGATGGCCAGCCAGACCCCGGGAGCAACGACCGTCGAAGCCGTCGATTTAGTCGACCTTACCGACTTTGGTGCAGCGTTAAACCTAGACGCTGCGGATGCGTTGACGCGCCTGGTGCAGTTTGCCGCAGGCGTCATGACCCAAGTTGGCCCCGCAGCATTGCTGCCCCGTCTGGAAACGCTACGAAGAGGGCGAGCCCGCAACCCGCCGACGGTTGCCGAAGCAGCGTTAGTGGCATTTGCAGAGAGACCCGGTTTTACGCTGGCCGCTGAGGCACTGCGCCTTCTGACCCGCCAGGATAATGCGCGGGTCTATCGGCCAGAGGTTTTGCGCTGTTGTTTGCGCGCCTTGCAGTCGGCTGCTGCCGGAGGCTGCACATTTGCAGACGCCACGGTAAACGAGCGCGAACGCAATCGCCACGAGAGTCGACCATTGGCCCGGCGTGTAATCGGCAGCACATTGTTGCTAAAGGGACTGGAAGGGGAGGTGGCAGTCATCACATCCCCGGAAGAGATGGATGCACGACACCTCTATGTCGCTATGACGCGGGGATCTTCGCGGCTGGTTGTGTGCTCGCTAACTCCCATATTGACGGCCCGCTAACTCCGATGCAAAGCGCCCTTGCTCGCAAATCGCACCTTCCTTAAGGGCAGTGCCTGACGTACAGCCCTATCAAATAGCCTAGCTTCTATCACCATTCCTCACGCCTTGCCGGTGAATCAAACTCCTTTTCTACAAAATTTGCAGGGTTTGTATTAGTTGAAAGCGGTGCAGAACTGAGCGAAATCTCCACCCCTAAAATATTTAACACTTTGTATAGACGCTCAAAACTTGCTTTTGAAGGATTTGACTCAAGGCGAGCATAAGTCTGCTGGGTTACACCCAACATGGCAGATAATTCTCTTTGAGTTAATCCTTTTGATTTACGAAAACCAATTAGAAGTGGACGTAACTGGCTAAGAAGTCTAACGGGAAAAATAGTATCCATAAGTAGGTGGCCATGTCGATTACTTCATAATAAATTCACTCCTCGTAAGAAACAGCCTGTAAGGTGTCTTATTACTTTACAGCTTACAAGGTGTAAGGGTGAACTCGTTGTATTAACTAATACTGCTCAAATTTTAAAGGTTACATCTCGCGCTGGCTGGGATTATATTTATTAAGGACTAGCATATAGTGGTGTACGCTGTTATCCTCTTTGTAATGAGGCTTATCAGTGTGTGAAGGGAGAGGGCGGACTCTGCTTTGCCCTCTCTCTTTCATGGACTTATTTAACTTTAAATGTTTTTTAAAAGTCATTGCCTTATTGCAATGGTTTTATTAAAAATCCCAATCAATGTGTTTATTTTTTCTTTTTTTTTAATTTGCTTTTTCTCTTGCTCTAGTTAAAGTTTTTTGTATTCATT
>ENA-USZI01000262-USZI01000262.1-human-gut-metagenome-genome-assembly--contig:-NODE-262-length-38120-cov-7.374103_pt1 | contig 38120 bp, 30 predicted proteins | sample MGYA00250042_ERZ773532 | MGnify/ENA primary metagenome ERZ773532 (study PRJEB29103, sample SAMN06112036) | human gut metagenome | biome: human gut; feature: ankylosing spondylitis patient; material... | reverse complement strand
TTGCTTTGGCTTGTCAGCCTCAGCCTTGCGTTTCTTCTCCTCCTTGTCGGCAATCTCCTTAGCCTTGTCAAAAACGCTCTGCTTCTTTTGCTACTTCTCCGCCTTTTCACTACCTTTGTCGGTGGAAACGTTTCTCTCCCGAACGCCGGTATATTGGTCAGAATTGGGCTGACCGAGAAGTGACCGCTGTTCGGGAGTAATGTTTTCAGCGGTATATAGCACATCCTCTTTCTGTGTCTTTTTAGCGTCACCTCGCCTTCCGAATATCGTTGATATGGCATTCACCTCCATATCACGACCTACGTTCTTCACATCTACACCGACGACTATGGTTTCGCCATTTTCGTTCTTCATTGTAGTGTACAGACGATAGCCTTTGTCCTTTCCTCCGAATCTTGTTATAGCAAAAGGCTTCTGCAAAGCATCAGGCAATTCTTCCCACTGCTTCTCTGTAAGCGAATGGGAATCATCTTTCCCTGCGTGGCGCGACAATACCCCATACTTGATTGTGAAGCGGTCTCCAGTCAACCCAAGTTTCTTCATAAAGTCCGGTGTCTTGGCGACATCGAAGAATGCCATTTTGTATAATCTGGAAGCGGCCGACTTTCCCTTCTCATAAATTGCTTTAACCACATCCTTCAATTGCGGTTTTTTCTTATCCTCTTTCAGTTCCGCGTCTTTCTCCACCGCTTCCTCCTCTGCTTTTCTTTCCGCTTCAAGGCGCGCCTCCTCGTCTGCTTTCTGTGCGTCGAGTTCCGCCTCTATTCTGTCACGTTCCTCCTCAGCACGTTCGCGCTCTTCCTGCGCTTTCCTCTCAGCTTCGGCTTTTTCCTCGGCAATACGCTTCTCCTCTGCGGCACGTTGTTCCTCCTCCGCTTTGCGTTCAGCCTCAGCCTTTCTTTCAGCTTCAACACGAGCTTCCTCCGCCTTTTCTGCGGCAATCCTCTCCGCTTCCGCTTTGGAGGCTTCCTCTCTGCGTGACTTCTCTACTACGATGGCTTTCCAAGCGTCAACCTCTCTCTGTGCTTCCGCCACTGCCGCCTCGTTTTCCTTGATTGACTGCAACAATTCTTCCGGGGTATCTCCTTTCTCCTTCAGTGCCTTTGCCGCCTTCAGCCTCTTCTCAGCATTGGCGAGCGATGCTTCCGCCACCTTATGTGCAGTTTCCTCGTTGCCCGACATCTCCAAGAGACCATCCCAAGCGGTCTCGGTGTCAACATCGTGGAATTGAGCGTTGCCTTTTTCATCTCTCGGAATACGCTCAAGCGCAGTCGGGGTGTGTTCTTCTGTCGGTTGCGCTCCTCTCTCCAATACCTTTTCCGAGGAGCCCTCGGTGGCAAGCCCTGTCTCTTCCGCCTTTGTAGATGGCTCCTCCCTGTATTCCATTGCAGCCAACTCCTCCGGGGTGACATACAGAGTGCGCATAGACTCGCCATCATCCACATTGACAACGAACCTTCCGTCTGCGTCCTTTGGTGACACTATCTCTGCGTGCATCTTCTGCCCGTCTACAACGACATCAAACACGTCTCCCTGCGCATACTCTCTGCTCTCCTCCTCTTTAAGGGAAGCCTCCTCCGGCAATGGCTGTCCGCCTTCCGTGGCTGTCTCCGGTGCGCTCTCGGTGCTTTGCTCTGCCTCTCGTTTGCTTGCCTCGGCATCTCTCCTCGCTTTGTAATCCGCATACTGCCCGTTGTTGACGATCCTCTGCAACACGTCATTCGGCACCAGGAACTGAGTGCCGTCAGGGAGTGTCGCTATGGCTGACTTGCCGTCCTCGTGCATCGCCTCTATGGTGGCGATACGTCCGTCACCCAATTGTATCTGCATACCGACAGGGTTGGCTACATTGCCCTCCAACCAATCCTTGCTTCGCTGGATGGTGTCCTGCATACGTGCGTTTATCTCCGCCTCGGTCTGCTCTGCCGTCTTGACCTCGCCAAGCGACTCTATGCCGTCAACCGCAGTCGGTGACACCATCTTTTTCTCTCCAGTAGCCGGGTCGTATATGATGACGCTCTTACTGCTTGCGTCTGCGTCAACACTCTCACGTATGACTTCGGGCAATACCCTAAGCACTGCAAGATGCACATCCTTGCTCTCGCTCTTGCCGACTGCCTTCTCCGACAAGAAGTTGTTTGTCAGCAGTTTTACATACATCTTATGTCAACGATTCTGGCAATTTTGACAAAAAAGCACCTTTGTGGATGTTTTTTTCAGTAAAACGCATATATTTCTAACTCAAATTTTATACCTTTGCATCGTTGTTGAATGTCAGGGAGACTTTCCTATGTGCCATCCCTGGTTCACTTATATTGTTGCATCAATTAAGATTTAATAAGCATGAAGGCTAAACCTGATTTAAGTTTTTGGAAACTATGGAACATTAGTTTCGGTTTTTTTGGCGTGCAAATTGCATACGCACTTCAAAGCGCCAACATTTCCCGCATCTTTGCCACTTTGGGCGCTGACCCGCACAGTTTGAGTTATTTCTGGATTCTCCCGCCTCTGATGGGAATCATTGTGCAGCCAATCGTTGGATCACTGAGCGACAAGACTTGGTGTCGGTTCGGACGTCGAATCCCGTATTTGTTTATTGGCGCTACCGCGGCAGTACTCGTCATGTGCCTGCTTCCAAACGCAGGATCGTTTGGTTTGACAGTAAGCGGTGCGATGGTTTTCGGATTGGTGGCTCTTATGTTTCTCGACACAAGCATCAATATGGCAATGCAGCCATTCAAAATGCTGGTCGGCGACATGGTTAATGAGAAACAAAAGGCAAAAGCCTATTCTATCCAAAGCTTCCTGTGTAACGCAGGCTCTGTGGCTGGATATATTTTTCCATTCTTGTTCACGTTTATCGGCATTAGCAACACAGCCGAAAAAGGCGTTGTGCCTGATTCTGTAATTTGGTCATTCTATATTGGAGCAGCCATTTTGATTTTATGTGTGATTTACACAACTATGAAAGTACGGGAATGGAACCCGAAGCAATACGCAGAATACAACGGTGCAGTCATAAACGAATCTGAATCCGACAAAGACAGCGCATCTTGGATTTCCTTGTTGAGCAAAGCTCCATCCACATTCTGGAAAGTCGGGGTGGTTCAATTTTTCTGCTGGGCAGGATTCCTATACCTTTGGAACTACTCAACAGGCGCTATCGCCGAAACCGTATGGGACACAACCGACCCTACTTCCGCCGAGTTTCAAGAGGCAGGCAACTGGGTCGGAATCCTTTTCGCCGTGCAAGCTGTAGGAAGCGTGCTCTGGGCCATTGTCCTTCCTCAATTCAAAAACGCCAAAATGGCTTACGCTTTAAGTCTGGCTATCGGTGCGATTGGCTTCTGCATGATTCCGTTCCTGCACGACCAGTATATGCAATTCATTCCGTTCCTGATGGTTGGCGCCGGATGGGCAGCTATGCTTGCTATGCCATTCGCATTTGTAACCAACGCCCTGCAAGGATACGGACATATGGGCGCGTATTTAGGCCTCTTCAATGGAACAATCTGCATTCCTCAAATTTTTGCAGCAGTCTGCGGCGGTGGCGTCCTCAATTTGATTGGATCTCACCAAAGCAGCATGATGATTGTTTCCGGCGCATTGCTCTTAGCTGGAGCTATATGCGTTTTTGCAATTAAAAACAATAGATAACAGGATTCGGCTTTTTCGAAACAAGAGTTTCCAAAATGTCAAAACTGCGCTATGGAAGTCATTCATAAAACTTCCATAGCGCAGTTTCTTTTCAACGTTCTTCTAATAAAAAACAAGAACGATTTTCAGAGGAAACACCCCATAGTTTTACTGGATATCTTTCTGAATATCGAAAAACTTCACTACATTTGTAGAAAAATTTAGCATTATATGAAAAAACGCATTCTTGTCACAGGTGGAACAGGCTACATTGGCTCTCACACCGTAGTTGAACTGCAAAATGCAGGGTATGAAGTGGTCATCATTGACAACCTGTCAAACAGCAACATAGATGTCCTTGATGGAATTGAGAACATAACACACATCCGTCCGGATTTTGTAGAAGCGGACTGTACCGACATAGCTGCTCTCCGAAATTTGTTTGACACATATCCCGACATCTGCGGCATCATAAATTTCGCAGCAAGCAAGGCTGTCGGTGAATCTGTACATAAACCGCTGCTCTACTATCGCAACAATCTGAACACTCTCACCAACCTGCTGGAGCTGATGCCCGAATATAACGTCAAAGGAATCGTATTCTCTTCATCATGCACAGTTTATGGTGAGCCCGACAAGAATCCTGTTGATGAAAATGCCCCTATAAAGAAGGCAACTTCTCCATATGGCAACACCAAGCAAATCAGCGAGGAAATAATCACTGACGCAATCAATTCCGGCGTGGGATACAAGAGCATCATCCTCCGCTATTTCAATCCTGTCGGAGCGCATCCGAGTGCAGAAATCGGAGAGTTACCGAATGGAGTGCCTCAAAACTTGATTCCGTATCTCACACAAACGGCGATAGGCATCCGCAAAGAGCTCAGCGTTTTCGGCGATGATTACGACACTCCCGACGGGTCATGCATCCGCGACTTTATAAATGTCGTGGATTTGGCAAAAGCCCATGTCGTTGCAATCAGCAGAATGCTTGACAATCCCGACACCGACCCGATTGAAATATTCAATCTTGGCACAGGTTCAGGCGTTTCCGTACTTGAGCTCATCAACACATTTGAGACTGCGACTGGAGTGGCTGTGCCACACAAGATTGTTGGACGTAGAGAAGGCGACATTGAAAAGGTTTGGGCAAATCCGCACAAAGCCAACACAGTGCTTGGCTGGAAAGCTGAAACTCCACTTGCCGACACTATGAAGTCTGCATGGAAATGGCAATTGCGCCTCCGTGAGAAAGGAATTATGTAAATAATACTTTTTATTTAACCGAACAAGCCTTCATCCATTTGCCGTTCCCAAGGATGAAGGCTTTTATAAAATTGCACTATACGGAATGATTGACAAAGAGACAGTAGACAAAATACTTGACGCAGCCGACATTGTAGACGTTGTTTCCGACTTCGTGCATTTACGACGTCGTGGCTCCAACTATGTCGGGCTTTGCCCTTTTCACAATGAGAAGACGCCCTCCTTCAGCGTCTCCCGATCAAAAGGCATATGCAAATGTTTCAGTTGCGGCAAGGGTGGCAGTCCAGTCAATTTCATTATGGAGCATGAGCAGATGTCGTATTATGAGGCACTGAAATATCTTGCAAAAAAATACAACATCGAGGTAAAGGAACGGGAGCTTACAGACGAAGAGAAGCAGGCACAGTCAGAACGCGAGAATATGCTGCTCGTGAATGATTTTGCACTGAAAAATTTTGAAGACAATCTTTTCAACACCGACGAGGGACGAAGTGTCGGCCTTTCTTATTTTTACGAACGCGAGTTTTCCGACTCAACTATAAAGAAATTCCATCTTGGATATTCTATGGAAGGCCGGTCGGAACTCTACAATGCCATCAAAAAAAATGGCTATAATCCGACGTATGCCATAGAGTCCGGACTGTGTATCAAGGGAGAGCACGGCGTATACGACCGTTTTAAAGGCAGAGTCATGTTCCCAGTGCTCAACATTGCCGGAAAGGTAATAGCGTTTGGCGGTCGCACATTGAAAAAAGACCCCGCTAAATACGTAAACTCTCCGGAATCAATTATCTACAAGAAAAAGAACGAGCTTTACGGATTGTACCAAGCCAAACAGGCAATTGTAAAAAAAGACAAATGCTTCTTGGTCGAGGGCTATACAGATGTATTGTCAATGCACCAAGCTGGAATCGAGAATGTTGTGGCATCTTCAGGCACATCTCTCACCGAAGGACAGATAAGACTGATTCACCGCTTCACAGACAATATCACCGTATTGTACGATGGCGACTCGGCCGGCATTAAAGCCTCCCTGCGAGGCATCGACCTGCTTTTGGCAGAAGGACTGAATGTCAAAGTGCTTTTGTTGCCTGACGGCGACGATCCCGACAGTTTCGCCAAAAAGCACAACGCTTCAGAGTTTCAAGGATTTATTGACGCCAACGAGACTGATTTCATAAAATTCAAGACATCCATTCTTCTGGAAGGACTTGAAAACGACCCTATAAAAAAATCCGAGGCGATACAAGACATTGTAAAATCCATTTCTGTCATCCCCGAAAATATCACACGCGCCGTTTACATAAAAGAATGCAGCAAGCGCTTCGAAATTGACGAGAAGATACTTGCCGAAGAGGTGAAGAAAACGTCAAAGGGCATCAAGGCAAAAGACCGTTCTGGCAAAAGTACCACAGAACCCGAGACAACATCCTCTCCAACCGTACGCACAGAGCCGTCGGATGCGGCAACCGTCAAATCCAAATCGCTGAGGATGTACGAGACAGACATCATCCGATATATTGCCAAATATGGCATGTGCAATGAGTTGTTTGAGATTGAAAACCCAGATGGCGGATTCTCCAACGTCACGCTTGTGGAGGCGGTAAACGTCGAACTGACATCCGAGTCAATATCTTTCAGCGTACCGGCATTTAAAAAGATTTTTGACCGAGCGTTGTCTTTCCTCCCCGACTTCTATGCAGACCTGCCCGGCGAAGCAGATCGTCTGGACAAGGAAATGAAAGAAAAAGTGCAGATAGCGCAATTGTCAGACACCGTAGTTGGAAAAGCGAAAGAACGGTTGGTCGAGTCAATACAGAAAGATTTCAAAAACAAACTCATTGATTTTGAAAAAGAATATCTTGAAAAAAGACTGTGTTCAGACCAGGATGACGAAATCAGGCAAACGACGTTGGACCTTGTCATAGAAAAAGAGCCACTCAGCAAAGTGCACACGAGACTGTCCGATATGGAATCGGAATACGACCGTCTTCGTGACCTGGTGTCGTTGTCTCTCAACGTGTGGAAAGACGCACTGTTGTCTCAGCGCATCAAGGAAATTCAGGAAGAAATAAAGCTCCTATGTCAAGCGTCAGGCGACATCAACAGAGTCGAGCAATTGATGCAAGAGCTGTCTCAACTCAGAGCAATTCGCAAACAATTGATAGGAGACCGTGTGATTATTCCATAACCTGCGCCTTGATATTTAATTTATTTCGTATTTTTGCATAAAACAAAAAGATTGAAGGAATGATACGACAATGGATTGCTGCAATAACTCTGGCCAGTTGCTCGGCAGCCGCTTTTGCCCAATTGAACCTGCCGACACGCAACATAGGCGGCGTTGACTATTATTACCGGATTGTGCAAAAGAAAGAGACTATTTACGGCATAGCCCGGGAGTTGAACATACCTAAAGAGGATATCGTAAAGTACAACCCTTCGGTTGCAACCGGCTTAAAGAAAGATCAGGTGCTTTATTTCCCGGTTGACGCATATGTCAAACGGCAGGCAGTCGTTCGTCCAAAAGAGCATAAGCACACAGTAAAAAACGGTGAAACGCTGTATGGCATTGCCAAAATGTACGGACTCTCTGTCGCCGAACTGCTGCAAGCAAACCCCCAAGCAAGGACCGGACTTAAAGCAGACTCTGTGTTGACAATTCCTGTCGGCAACGACAAGCAAGAAGCTGTGCCATACACCGTCAAGCCTGGCGACACACTTTATCGGCTGTCTGTGAATTTCAACGTCGATTTGAAAGATTTGCTTGAAATGAATCCAGGTGTATCGCCTGAGAATTTCCAAGTTGGAATGACTGTGCTTATTCCTCCAAGCAACAACGCTAATAAAGAAAATGACAAACCTGAAACGGTATTCGTACACGACAAAGTTGAAAAAGGCGATTCGTTTGAATCCATTTCCGAAGAATATGGAATTACAGAAGATCAGCTGAAAGAAGCAAATCCCGATGTGGACAAACTGAAACGTGGATCGTATGTGGTTGTCCCTATTGCGAATGAAAGCCAAACTGACTCAACCACGGTTGTCAGACAAGCTTTCCGCGAAACGTCAGACGACAACATCAACGACTGCGTCAACATTGCCATTTTATTCCCTTTTGAGGCAAAGAATACCAACAAAAGCAAACAAGCTTTGTTCTACCGCGACTTCTATCGTGGGGCATTGCTGGCAGTCAACGACCTTAAGACTAAGTCAAAATTGAATCTTTATGCTTACGATGTTACAGATGCCAACATCTCAACCATCTTGAGCAAGAAAGAGATTGCCAATGCGCATATGATTTTTGCCCCTTCTGAGGACAACTTGCTGAAAACGATTGTCGACTTTGGACAGAAGAACGGAATCAATGTCATTAATTCCTTCTCAGTCAACAACGATATGTGCTACAACAACAATCGTTTTTTCCAGGTCAACACTCCGTCGTCATATATGTATTCTTCAGTAAGTTCTTATGTCGAGAGCAATTATGCAAACTGTGAAATCGTTTTCTTAAAAGACGAGTCGGAAGACGACAAACCATTGATTGAATATTTAAAAATGACAAATCTGCCAAAGCAGACTGTCAACCTATCGGAGAGCAACGGCTTCGTTTGTCAACACCCCACGCTATTCGTTCCAACGTCAAGCTCCAGATCCGCATTAAAAAAACTGAAATCTTTGGTCGATGAATTGGCTGCTGATCCTGCGAATGATGGAAAATTCAGCATTCTTGGCTATCCTGAATGGTCGATATACAACGAATATGAGAATTTCCTGCGCGCAAACAACGTATGTCTGTTCTCTCGCTATTCGATTGAAGGCAACAACAAGTTTGACAGCAAATACAAATATTGGTATGGAGAAAGCCCAATCAATTCAATCCCTAACATGAGTGAATTGGGCTATGACACGATGTCGTTCTTCATAAATGCTGTCATTGCAAACGGCAACGACTTCAACAAGCCTATGCAAGCAACCGACGGTTTGGAAATCGGCATCAACATTGTGCGCACAAGCAGTTGGGGAGGGTTTGTCAACACCGCTTCATTTATTTACAACTACACGACAAAAGGTGTAGAAAAACATATATTGAAATAATGAAAAAATACGTAATAGCAAGTATACTTTTGATATCAAGTCTGACTTCTGTCGCAGAGGACCACTATTCTGGAGCTTTCAGCATTGGCGCAAAAGGTGGGGTTTCTTTATCTCAAACCACATTCTCACCCAGTGTGCCACAAAAGTTTCATTCAGGTCCGATGGCTGGTATCATGTTCCGATATATCGAAGAGAATCATTTCGGGCTTATTGGCGAGGTGAATTTCGAGCAACGAGGATGGAAAGAAAATTTTGAGGAAGCGCCATATTCATACAGCAGAGACTTGTCGTATATCCAAATACCCCTTCTGGCACATATCTATTTTGGTTCTGAGAAAGCAAAGTTTTTCTTCAACGCAGGTCCAGAGATAGGTTTCATGATTGCGGAAAAGACAAATTCTAATTTTGACATCAACAATTTTTCCTCTTTAGAGGGATTTCCTTCGGAAAATCGCAATACGGAACAATTCGCCATGCCCATTAAACACAAAGTGGACTATGGCATATCTGCGGGAATTGGTGCAGAATGGGCAATAAACCGTAAGAACTCCATACTTATAGAAGGCAGGTTCTACTATGGACTGAACAACATTTTCGGAGCCAATAAAAAAGATATATTCGCGGCCTCCAACAGCATCGGAATTATGGCGTCAATTGGATATTTTTTTCGCCTGAAATAACGGAACATACAGGGAATCAAGCAGTCATATCGTCACATCACGATATGGCTTTATTACTTAGAAGATATGAAAAAAGTGGTGACAATACCTATTTGTAGGTATTGTCACCGATTGGATTAAAGTTTAACTTTGCAAACAAAAAAGGATGTAATGGATAATTTTCACAAATATAAACCCACCGACAAGATGAGCAATGTTATCAGCGAAAATTATTCACTGATTTCAGTCATGAGCCGCTTCGGCCTGCCTTTAGGATTTGGCGAGAAGACCGTAGCCGAGGTGTGCAATGAACAAGGTGTTGACTGCAATACTTTTCTTATTGTTGTTAATTTTGTAAATGAAGATTCCTACAGCGGAGAGTTTTCATTCAACTATGACTCCGTGTCACTTCCCGCCCTTGTAGACTATCTGAAGCAAGCGCATTCGTATTTCCTGGACTTCAGTTTACCAACCATACGACAAAAACTCTGCAATGCGTTGGAATTGGAGCCAGAAAAGAATGACATCATCAAAACAGTTTTGATGTTCTACGACAAATATGTAGATGAAGTCAGACGCCATATGGAATATGAGAACAACCATATTTTCTCATATGCTGACAATTTGATTAAACATCATAAATCCAACAATTTCTCAATTGCACAATTTGCGGAACACCACAATCATATAAACGAGAAATTGAAAGAGTTGAAAAACATTTTAATCAAATATTATCCGCAGACAAAATGCAACAACCTTCTCAACGACACTTTGTTTGACATATTCAACTGCGAATCAGATTTAAGGACACACTGCCGGCTTGAAGACAGTGTGTTTACCCCTGTTGTCTTGAATTTAGAACAGAATTTGACCGATGAAAAGTAAAGAGGATATAAAAGTTGCAATTGCAGATGGATCGGTCATCATGCGAAGCGGTCTTGCATCGGTTCTGAAGCATTTTTCGGAATTCAATTTCAGAATCAACGAAATCACAAATCAAGAAGCTCTGACAATCTTTCTAAGACTTCACACTCCAGATTTGTTGATTATCAATCCGCTTTTTGCAATTGGCATGAATCTGGCAACAATCCGGAAAACATATCCATCATTGAAAATTGCGGCACTGACGTCATCACTTATCGACAACCAGTTGCTGTCTGACTACGACACAACAATTTCTATTAATGATGACATCGAAACGATTTGCAGTAAAATCAAAGAAGCAGTCAATGAGCCTGACGAAGAATCTTCCGAACAAGATGCCTTAAGCGCCAGGGAAAAGGAAATCATCGGTTGCGTTGTAAAAGGAATGACCAACAAGGCGATAGCCGACACATTGTCTATTTCAATATATACGGTGATTACGCACCGCCGCAACATCTCAAGGAAATTGCAGATACACTCCCCTGCCGGTCTGGCAATCTATGCAATTGCAAATAATTTGGTAAACATCGAAGATATTAAAGATGTGATAAACTAAGCGTCAATTGTTTAGTTTCTACAAACCCAAACATCAGGATATTTTTCAGTGATGCCGTTCTTCTGAATATATGAATACATCTCCTCTTTTGTGTCGCCTGTTGCCAATGCAACTTTATAGACTGAAGAACCTTTGGCGGCATCTATGATAACCAGCCCGGTCTCAGACGAGGTCTCAACAAATTTTTTAGCCTGACCATACGATTTAAGCGAAGCTATCACTACACTATATTTTTTTCCCGTCTCGCCACCAACGCCTTTCTCCACAGCTTCGATGTCATTTGACTCAATTTTGACTGCTCGCTTTGTCATTTTTTCAACAACGTTTCCACTCTTGCCCTTAGCCTTAGGCTGAGCTGTCGATATTGACGCAACACTTGCCTTGTCCGGAAGGGAATCAATCGCAATAGGAGTCGTTAATGTAAGCACAAGAACTATAATCGCCGCAACAGACGCAGCCATGCGCAATGCATTCATCCTAATTTCCGAGAATCTACGACGTGGGGCTTTTTCTTCTGATTTTACGACGTTCTGAATCCTGACAGGCTGCAATCCATAGTTGCTCAGATTAACCCCCGACAGTCCCACTGCCGACGGAGCAAACACAACGCAACCCACATCAGAGTAATGGAACGAACCTATCTTACCGAAATCAAACGAATGGTTTGCAACAAGAGACTCTTTTATGGTCTTCACGTCGCCTTCCACCTTCGCTACCGCTGCATTATATCCGCAGCCCATCTGTTTCATATAGGCATTGGCAACAAGACCGTCGTTATGCGTCAATGCGGCATTAAAGGCCACCGACCTGGATGGCGGCAACAGAACACCGTTGCATATGCTTGACGCAACATTCTGACAAATAAACGCACCAAAACCCGGGACAATCACACAATCATTGTCTCTGAGCAAGCATTCGATATAATTAATAAGTTCCATACATTGCAAAATTAATCAAAATTCGACAAAGCAACAATGTTTTACCTGTCCTTTTTCTTTAAATATGGCAATGCTTGACTTTTGTCACATCCAAGTTTGACAGCCTCCATCGCATAGCCATAGGCATCGTCGTAACGGAACTGCATCTGTGCCATGCGAGCTTTAAGCAAATACAAATCTGATGATTTGGGATCTAATTTCTGCGCCTCCGAAAGGTCATTCTGGGCTTCTTGATATTTTCCTACCGCTATATAACACTCTGCCCGATTCAAATAATTCACCGAACGGTTCTCTTTTTTTATAATGTCATCATATAGCAATATCGACTTGTCATATTCTCCATTCAGCCTGCGGAGCAAAGCCATGCCACGTTTGGCGTCCATGTTTCCGGCATCCGTTTTCAAGCATTTGTCAAAACAACGTTCCGCCTGCCCCATATCGCCAACCTCCAATGCAATCATGCCCGCACCGTTCAACGCTATACAATCAGAAGGGTTTATATCCAACAACTTGTTATAGTCGGCCAACGCCGACTGCACACTGTCCATCTCAAGATATAAAGCCGCACGATTATGAAGTATTGTCGTTGACTTAGGCGCAACGGACAGAGCCATATTGTAATTCTCCAAAGACTCATCCAGTTTGCCTTGATTGCGGTAAACTGTCCCCAAATTCGACATTAATAAATAGTTGCTTGGATTTGCAGGTTTCATTTCCAAAGCCGTCTTTATCAAGCGCTCCGACAAAGCCCAGTCTCTGCTTGTCAGAGCCTTGTCGATCTGGTCGAGCAACGACATATAATTTTCTGCAGCAATAGCAGCTGATGGTATTACCATCAAAGCCAGCATCAGGACAATGGTTCTTATCTTTGTCATCTTCTTTATTTTTTGCATATTCGTCTACAAAGATACCTTCTTCCGATTGGAAATGTTTCGACCATAGGATTTTTTTTGTATTTTTGTGGAAAATACAACGTTTATGAATTTTCTCAGTTTTATAATTTCAAGCATATCATCAACCCAAACAGCCTCAAGCAGCAGCCACAAACTGTCGGATGTCGCCAACGGATTGCCTATAGAGCAAGTGGTTGACAAACTTGTTTCAAGTGCCGTTGATTTGGTACTCCGTCTTGTGATAGCCATTGTGGTGTTTTACCTCGGGAAACTTATAATCAATAAAATTTACAAAAGCGTAAACAAAATACTCCATCGCCGACAAGTTGACAGGTCGCTTGCCACATTTGTGTTGAGCCTTGTCAAAATAGTGATGCTGTTCATCTTGATAATAATCTCCATTTCCATACTTGGCATAGAAACAAGTTCGTTCATCGCCTTGTTTGCATCGGCTGGTGTCGCTGTGGGTATGGCGCTGAGCGGGACATTGCAGAATTTTGCCGGAGGTGTGCTCATTCTCCTTCTAAAACCATACAAAGTTGGAGACTTCATTGAGTTTCAAGGCTTCACTGGAAAAGTGAAAGAAATTCAGATATTCAACACAATCCTTAATACGGGTGACAACAAATGGATTTCAATCCCGAATGGAGGACTGTCAACCGGCAGTATAAACAATTACAGCCGTGAAGATTACCGTCGCATAGACTGGACAATCAGCATCGCCTATGGTGATGACTATGAAGTGGCAAAACGAGAGATTCTACGCATTGTCAACGAAGATGACCGCATTGTAAAGAAATACATTGAAGACGACCGAGCCATGCGGTTTAAAGACTCCGATGTTTCCGCCCGACCCTCGTTTTTACCGAACATTGAGTTTGAAAGACAGCACTCCAGATTGTGGAAGATGTTTCATCGCAAGAAAAACAAATCCGAAAGCCAACAGGAGCAGCCAGCTGAAGAAATTCGCTTAGCGAAAACCGACTGCTCTCCGTTTGTGGCTCTGAGCGCGCTCGCGGCAAGCAGTGTTGACGTCGTTGTCCGCGTATGGGCTCCGACAAGTCTTTATTGGAATGTCTACTTTGACATGAACGCGCGGTTCTACAACGAACTTCCAAAAGCCGGCATCAACTTCCCATTCCCACAAATGGATGTTCATGTGTGCTGAAAAGGCTAATGCGACTGTTAAATTCACAGCCGCATTTTTTGTTTTATTTTTGAAAAAATCACGGTCAAGTCTGCCTGTTTAATAAAAAACAATAAGTATATTTGCGTTAACTTTGGAGCAAAGCGCAATGGCAGCCGGAACGGCCTGCAACAATTGGCAGACAATCGCCATAAACCGCTCCTGACAGCAATGCATTAATCATTGCACACCAAGCCTGTAAAAGGCTTTGAGACAGATAAAAATAAAAACAATATAAATGATAAGTAAATGGAATTACTTACCCCTTACATCAGAAGAACAAGATTTAGAGATCGAGTTGGCGAAAAAATACGCCGGCAGCCCAGCAATAGCTGAGCTGCTTGTTCAGCGGGGCATCACGTCTGTAGATGACGCTGAACACTTTTTTAACCCTTCTCTGTCTGATTTGCATGATCCATTCCTGATGAAGGATATGGACAAGGCCGTAGATAGGCTTAATATGGCAATGGGGGCAAAAGAGAAGATATTGGTATATGGAGATTACGATGTCGATGGCACGACAGCGGTGTCTTTGGTATACAAATATCTAAGGAATTATTATTCGCATATCGAATACTACATTCCAACGCGTGATGAAGAAGGATATGGCATATCAATTAAAAGTATTGACTATGCTGCATCTATTGGTGTCAAACTTATAATTGTGCTGGATTGCGGCATCAAGGCCATTGATGAAATCCACTATGCCAAGGAAAAAGGCATTGATTTCATCATATGCGACCACCATGTCCCCGACGACGTTTTGCCGGAGGCATATGCCATTCTTAATCCCAAAATGGAAGGCAACACTTATCCCTATCCTCACCTCTGCGGGTGTGGCGTGGGATTTAAGTTCATGCAAGCCTTCGCCAAGAGCAACGGGCTGACAAATCAGAATGAGTTGTATAGTCTTCTTGACTTGGTCGCCGTCAGCATCGCTGCCGACATTGTGCCAATGACCGGGGAAAACCGGATCATGACATACCACGGATTGAAGCGGCTAAACTCAAACCCCAATTTGGGCCTGAAGAGCATCATAAAGATTTGCAATCTGGCAAACAGGGAGATAACCATCAGCGACGTTATCTTCAAAATCGGGCCACGCATCAACGCCTCGGGACGTATGCAATCGGGCATGGAGGCCGTCGATCTGCTCACCACCAAAGACCTCAATGAGGCGTACGCCAAAGGAAAGAGCATCGACCAATACAACCGCGACCGCAAAGAACTCGACAAACGAATCACAGAAGAAGCCAATGCCATTTTGGAAAATCGTGGAGAAATCGATTCCGACCACAAGTCAATCGTCATCTACAACAAAAACTGGCATAAGGGCATCATTGGCATTGTAGCCTCACGTCTGACCGAGCTTTACTACAAGCCGGCTGTGGTGCTGACTCTGTCAAACGGGATTGCGACTGGATCATCACGATCGGTACAGGGATACGACATTTATTCGGCAATTGAGGCTTCTCGCGATTTGCTTGAGAACTTCGGAGGCCACACCTATGCCGTAGGATTGTCGCTGAAGGAAGAAAACATTCCGGAATTCTCACGTAGGTTTGAGGAATATGTCGCCAAAACGATAAAACCATATCAAATGACTCCGCAAATCGACATTGACGCATATCTGAGATTTGAGGAGATTACGCCTGAGTTCCTGTCGCTTCTCGACAAGTTCAATCCATTCGGACCTGGAAATCAGAAGCCAATTTTCTGTTCAAAGAACGTATTGGACTATGGCACAAGCAAGTTGGTTGGCAAGAATCTCGAACACATCAAACTGGAATTGGTAAACAACAGCTCCGGGAAAGTGTTGAACGGAATTGCTTTCAATATGGCGCAGTATTTCAGCCACATCAAATCAGGCAAGCCATTCGACATATGCTACACTATTGAGGAAAACAAACATCCGAACAATGTGAGCAAATACCAATTGCTTGTAAAAGAGATTCGTATAAATTGATATGAAATGGACCGCGGTTCAATTCACGACACACTGAGACGCTATTGGGGCTATGATTCTTTCCGAGCTAAACAAGAAGAAATTATCAACTCTGTTTTACTCGGAAAGGATACTCTTGGACTGCTGCCTACCGGTGGCGGAAAATCAATAACTTTTCAGGTGCCGGCGATGCTGCTTGACGGCTTGACAATTGTTGTCACGCCGTTGATTGCTCTTATGAAGGACCAGGTAGACGGATTGCGCGACAGGCACATAAACGCAGCTTACATTCATTCTGGACTGCGCCATATAGAAATCCGAAACGTCATTGACCGATGCGTGTTCGGAAAGTGCAAGTTTCTTTACATTTCACCAGAGCGCTTGGCTTCATCTTCGTTTATCGAATCTCTCAGACGAATGAAGGTATCCTTGATTGTGGTCGATGAGGCTCACTGTATTTCACAATGGGGATATGACTTTCGCCCATCGTATCTGAACATTGCGTCGATACGTCAATTATTTCCAGACGCTCCTGTTCTCGCGCTTACAGCCTCCGCCACTCCTGCCGTTGTTGCCGACATAATGCAGCAGTTGCAATTCAAGGAGCCAAATGTCATAAGAAAAAGTTTCCGCCGCGACAATCTATCTTATATTGTCAGACATCAAGAGAACAAAGCCGAGAAACTATTTTCCGCATTGTCCAGGATTTATGGAAGCGGAATAATCTATGTCAGGAGCAGAGCCAAGACCAAAGACATTGCCGAGCAACTGAAATCACAGGGATTCTCGGCCGATTATTACCATGCGGGACTTCCGACAGAGGAAAAACGCGACAAACAAGACAAATGGAAACGTGGTGAAATCCGCATCATCGTTGCTACAAATGCGTTCGGAATGGGCATTGACAAACCCGACGTTCGCTTTGTAATGCACCTTGATGTTCCGAACTCCCTCGAAGAATATTACCAGGAAGCAGGACGCGCGGGACGCGACGGCAAAAAAGCATACGTAATGCTCCTCGTGTCTTCCAAAGATGAAGGCACTCTAAAACGCCGCATCTCTGAAGCTTTTCCGCCAAAAGACTTCATAAAGGACGTATACACCCATATGTGCGATTTTTTAGGTCTTGGAATCGGAGCGGGCTATGACAAAGTCTTCGATTTTAACCTACAGTTGTTCTGCTCCACATTCAAACTTCCTGAACGTCAAACATACAGTGCTCTGAAAATTTTGTCGGCATGTCAATACATTGATTATATCGATGAAGTTGACACTCTGTCAAGAATTATGATTTTGGTAGAGAAACGGGAACTTTACAATGTAGAGGGCATGACACCTGAAATGGACAATGTGCTCGAATTGATCCTACGCAATTTTGCCGGCGTCTTTTCCGACTATATTTTTATCGACGAGCCTACAATCGCATACAAGCACAACATCCCCGTAAATAAAATATACGAGACTCTCCTGTTTTTAAGCCGCAAGCACATTATCACATACATTCCTCGAAAGCGTACCGCATACATTTTCTTCCCATATTCCCGCATGGAACCCCGGCATCTTACAATTCACAAAGAAGCATATGAGGTCGGCAAACAACGATTGGGACTCAGGATTAACTCTATGATTGACTACGTGTCCAACCAAACATCATGCCGGGAAGCCAAGATTTTGAAATACTTCGGCGAAGAAAACACCTGCAATTGCGGTCACTGCGATATATGTGTGGAACGCAAAAAAGCAAGTCCTTCCGAAAAAGAACTTGCTGATGGGATTTTATATATGCTGTCGCTAAAAAGCCGCACATTGAAAGAAATTACTGACACATTGGCTTTTCCCGCCAAAGATATTGCCGGAATGGTACGGTTCCTATTAAAGGAAGGTAAGATTACCTATACCGACGGGCTGCTTTCAATCAAGTGAGTCATACTTCGACAATTCAATATATTTTGCCGCCAAATCCGACTGCATATCGTCAAGTTTCTGGAACGCATTGAGAATAAACTGATATTCCGCCAGATAATCAATGATGGTTATCGATTTTGCAGCCAACGCTTCATCCAAAAACTTCTTCACCTCTGGATAATTCAATCGTTTGCCATATTCTTCAATGGATTGAGAAATCCGCTCCACCTCGTCGTAACGACTGCGTATGTCGGCCTCTCCTTTTCTGCTCTGATATGTTTTGGCAAAATCATTGGATTCTTGTATGGCTCGCGAAGCTTTCACCTTCCCCTTATTTGAGAACAGAGGAATCGAGAAGCCGACAACGGCGCCGTGTCCACGCACATCACCGTCCGACGTAAATTTGTATCCCAATGTTATATTGGGCCACCACGACCGTTTGCCCACCTTTACATCAAACTCATCCGCTTGAAGACCAGACAATGTCGCCAGATAGTCAGGACTGTTGTAATACGCCGAGATGTAATGTTCAACAGCTTTCTTCTCTATCGGATATTTCGTGCTGTTCATATCCACATTCTCAAAGACTTTACCACCATTCATCTGAACAAGATCCGACAAAACAACCTGGCGTTGTATCTCCATCGAACTGATATCCGAAGCGATATCAAACGCATCTATTTTCATCTTTGAGATTTCAAGCACGTTGAATTCCGCACGCATTTCCACATCGACAACTTTTCTCAGCATCGAGTCGAGCACTTGAAGGAGTTGCCTGCGTCTTGCCAAACGGCAATTCAAGTTGATTAAATCCAAATATGCCAATCGGGCTTGTTTAACCACCTCCATGCGCTTTGACTCAAACAGATATTGAGAAGCATTTATACGGCATTCTCTTGCCTTTTTACGCATCTGATATACGCCGGGCCATTCAATGGTTTCCGATACGGTAAGTTCAAGCGATGGTTCCGGCAAAGCCATTATCTCCATTTCAATTTCTGGATCCGGAAGGTTTCCATCTGTCCGCAATGCCAATTCGTCTCCTTTCAGCGACAATTTTGCAGCCTGTAGACTTTCGTTATTTTGCAATATCTGCGTCGACAACGCATCGGCATACATTGACACCGGAACGACCATTAATGACAATGATAATAAAATCTTCTTCATACTTGATGACTTGACGTTTTCTTCTTATTGTTTACGTAATACAAAATCGGGACTACAAAGATATTCAAAAGCGTCGAACTGAGCAAGCCACCCAATATCACCAACGCCATCGGACTTTGAATTTCATTTCCAGGCTCAGCGCCACGCGCCACGATTGGAATTAAAGCCAATGCCGACGACATCGCAGTCATGATAATAGGAAGAAGTCGGTCTCTTGACCCAATAAAAATTCTGTCCATCAAAGGTATTCCATCAGTTTCCAATTGCCGGTAATGCGAAATAAGCAACATTCCATTTCGAGTTGCAATGCCAAGCAAAGATATAAATCCGATAATAGCTGGAATATTTACTTCCTTTCCACCGATCCATAGTATCAGCACTCCTCCAATCATAGCCAGCGGGATATTGACAAGGATTATCAGTGCATCAGAAACACGATGGAACTCCTGATACAAGAGGAGCAGAACCAACAGCAATGCAAACACCGTTGCGATTCCAAGAATGCGCGATGCTGTTTTCTCGCTTTCAAACTGTCCGCCATAGTTGATATAATATCCTTTCGGCAATTTTACGGATTCATTAATTTTATCTTTGACTGCCTCGACAGCTCCAACCAAATCACGATTCTCGACATTTGCAGACACAATGATTCTTCGTCTGGCGTTTTCACGACTTATAGAATTGAATGTCGATGATGAACGCACCTCTGCCACTGTCGACAATGGAACTTTACCTTTGTCGGAGTCAATCATAAGATTTTCTATTGCCGACAATCCGCTATGACGGTCATCAGCCACCTTCAGTTTCAAGTCGTATGGCACGCCGTCTTCATATACCTCCGAAACAACAATTCCAGATGTGCAGACATTGACAAACTTACGGAAGTCAGACATTGTTATCCCATATTCAGCCATCAACACACGATTGGGCACAATTATTATTTCCGGACGTTGAATCTGTTGCTCCACATTGATGTCGACGATTCCTTCCACTTCACCAATCTCGCCCTTGATGCGTGTCGCTATGTCGTGCAATGTCGACAAATCGTTTCCAAATATCTTAATGGCTATCTGCGCTTCTGTTCCGGAGAGCATGGCGTCGATGCGATGGGAAATCGGTTGCCCGATTTCAATGTTTATTCCGGGGGTTATCGACAGTTTCTTTCTAATGTCGCTCATCAACTCCTCCTTGCTGCGGTCCTTCAATTCATACGGAGCCTCAATCTCCGACGCATTGCTGCCGCGCGAATGCTCATCAAGTTCGGCACGTCCTGTCTTACGGGCAATTGTTTTGATTTCAGGAATACTCAACAATGCTTCATCCACTTGCTTTCCTATTTCGTTGGAATCCTCGAGTGAGATGCCAGGCAATGCTGTCACGTTGATTGTAAACGACCCTTCATTAAACGACGGCAGGAAGCCACGTCCAAGCGTAAAAAACAAACCTGCGGCAATCACAAACGCGGCAGAGACAGCCCAGAACACTGGCCTGCGATGACTGAACGCTTTTTTGAGCATCACGTCATAAATTCTCTTCAAATTCCTGGTGACAAATGATTCTTTGCCAACTTCCATTAGGTGCTTGTCTTTCGACAACAACATGTCGCACATCACAGGTGTTAACGTCAAGGCCACAACAGTAGACGCTGCAAGCGATACTATAAACGCTATTCCAAGCGGCACCAACAATCGTCCCTCCATGCCCGACAGGAAAAACAACGGCAAGAAACATGCGATAATAATCAACGTCGAGTTGAGTATCGGCATTCTGACCTCAGACGACGCATGAAATACAACATCTCTAGTCTTCTTCCGTTCTGACTCTGGCAGCTGCCTGTTTTCACGCAACTTTCTATAGACATTCTCCACATCCACAATAGCATCATCCACCAGAGAGCCTATCGCAATAGCGATACCGCCAAGCGACATTGTATTGACAGACAAATTAAGTACATGCAGAATGATAAGTGTTATTATGACAGATATTGGCAATGCAAGCACGGATATGATCGTTGCCCTATAATCCATAAGGAACAGAAACAAAATCACAACAACAAACAACGCTCCTTCTGCCAATGCACCCTGTATATTGTCAATTGCATTGTCTATGAAATCACTTTGACGGAAGATGTCGGTAGAAACAGTTATATCTGATGGCATTGCCTTCTTCATTGCGTCAAGAGTATTTTCAATATCCTCCACCAGCACCGTTGTATTTGCCTCATTTTGCTTTGCAACAGTGATAAGTACCGCGGGTTTGCCCTTTTCTGTGGCAAGTCCGAGTTTCGGATAAGCGCTGCCGATTGTGACTTCGGCAATATCCGCCAATTTCACAATGTTTCCATCTGTACTCCTCACCGCAGCCAATGACAATTGAAGAGTATCTGTGGTGTTTATTTGACCTTTTATCAAATACTCGTTCCCAAATTCATGAAGGATGCTTCCATTCGTATTGCTGTTCAACTGGTCTGTTGCATCAAGCACATCCGACATGTCAACATTGTGGAAACGCATCCGCTCCGGGCTGAGCAATATCTGATATTCCTTAACATCCCCACCCATCACTGTGACTTGTGCGACACCTGGCAACGACAACAATTGCGGACGGATTGTGCGATCAGCAATTGTGCGCAAATCCATAAGCGATGTTTTGGCTGATGTCAAGCCCACAATCATCACTTCGCCCATTATCGATGTCTGTGGAGCCATTTTGGGGCTGTCGACATTTGGCGGCAATGTTTCAGCCACAGTCGACAGTTTCTCGGCCACAATCTGACGATTCACATAAACATCTGTGCCCCAATCAAATTCAATATTAACAACCGACAATCCTGTATCGGATGTCGAACGAACCCGACGCACACCGTTCACTCCGTTCAAAGCGGTTTCAATTGGATACGACACAAGTTTCTCCACCTCTTCCGGAGCCATTCCAGGCGCTTCTGTCATTACGGTCACTGTCGGAGCATTCAAATCAGGGAAAACATCGACAGTCGTATTGGAAACGGTATATAATCCCGCAGATACAATCAGCGCGAACACACTGATTATCAAATAGCGGTTGTTGAGTGAAAACCGTATTATCTTATTCAGCATAGCGGTTGGTATTAATGATGGTGATGACCTTCAGGAACAACGCCGCTGTTACCTGCCAATTTCACATAGACTGCGCCTTCTGTCACAACTTCCTCTCCTTTTGCGAGTCCTGATGTTATTTCAATACGCTTGCCGTCTGTTCTGCCAATAGCCACTGGACGCTTCTCAAAATGCTCCTTGCTCTCTCTGACAAAAACTGCATATTTTCCTTGCTCTTCAATTACCGACTTTGTCGGCACGGAGATTACACCCGATTCTGGATTGCCAAGCAGATAGACATCTGCATAGCTGCCAGGAGCAACGCTTCCATCGCCCACAAAACTGAATTCAATGTCAAAATAGCCATTGGTTGCTGACGCCATTGTTCCGGCTGTCAGTCTATGTCCCTGCATTTCATCCAATGCAAAAATCTTGTCACTATATGGCAGTTTGAAATTAGCAGTTTTGATCAATGCAAATTCATTGAAATACCGTTGCGGGACAGACGCTTTCAACGTAAGGCGAGCACTTGAGGTGACAACGGCAATTGGAGTGCCGGTAGTCACATAAGAGCCCGATGCTACCAACAACTGGCTGACTACACCGGATATTGGACTGACTGCCACACTGCTGCTACTATTTCCCAACACTGCATTCTTTGCCATTTCAACAGCGACCTGCGCTTCTTGAAGTTCTTTCGCTGTAGCCAAATTTGAATTGCACAATTTCTGTACGCGTTCCAGATTCTGCTTTGCTGCTGTCAGCTGAGTGCGTGCATCCGCACGTGGGTCGCCTCCGGAGATTCCTGCAGAGGATATGCTGCACACTACACCGCCGTTCTTTATTTCCACTCCCTCATTAATTCCCGCAGACAATTTTATAATACCGTCTGATTTAGCCGCAACAACAGCTTGCGACAATGGAGATGGGAGAATCTCTCCACCACACTTTATTACATTTTGGAATTCGGAAGGGTTGACAATAGTTGTCTTTATGCCCAGTTTTTCAATCTGTTCGTGTTCGATAACAATCTCATTACCATGTTCTTCATGGCCATGGTTTTCTTCTTTTTCTTTATTGTCGCTGTGCGAGTCAGCACACCCCGTCATTACAACAACGGCAGCAACCGACAGACAGCGAATAACTGTTGTCATATTCATTTTTACAATTGTTTTTGTGTTAATAAATCAAATTATCGCAAAAATGAATATACGGGAGGAGCTCGTAGACATTGAATTTGATTCAGTACTGGCTTTAAAATCAGCTGAACATCGTAGAACTCAACATCTTCTTGTGGATCTATTTTTGTTAATTGTGATTCTCCGGCAATAAATGAATCAAACTCCACACATTTTTTCTCAATGTGTATTTTAACCACATTGCGCAGTGCCGCTTGATGATAACTGCATTTTTGCACACCAGGGTGGTGGCATGTATGAGAAGCATCTGAATCCGCATCGTCACCGTTTGAACCAAGCAGTTCCACAACAATAGGCACAGCCATCTCATGGTGATGATGATGTATGGCAAGAAAATTGAAAGCTATGACAGCCACCAACGCTAAATACGATATCGATATCTTGCCTATTTTTTTCATCCAGTTTTTACAAAGATAATGCAAGTTGCAAGCTCACTTGAATATTATGCTGAGACGCAGCTTATCTTATGCAAAGATAATTCTTTTTCAGTGCAACATTGTTGCATTCCGCATTATAGAAAATTATTCATCCTCAAGGAAATCCTCGTCAAAATCAAAATCCGTATCACTGTAAGAATACATATCATCTGTAAATCTCGACAGCTCTCTTCCATCTTTCTTTGTCGGCCGGCCAAGGCCCTTTTGCCGGTCTATAAATCCGCTGATTTTGACCATTTCCAACAATTCATATTGACTTGGCGCTGTGACATTCTCCAAATATTGAGGGACCAACTTCGCCCCCATGCGATTCTCTGCCACATCTTTCACTCGAAAAGAATATGTAATCGGAGGCTTCTTGACATCAATGACCTCTCCTATTTTCACCGGGCGCGACGGTTTGACATTTACTCCCGACACCGACACGCGTCCTTTTTTACAAGCTTCAGTGGCAATTGTCCGCGTTTTGAAAATCCGCGTAGCCCAAAGCCATTTATCTATTCTGACATCTTTCATCTATTCAAAAGTTTATTCTCCTTTTATATCCTTCCAAAGAATTTTCACACTACAAAGATAGCCATAATTTTTGACCCAAGCGCCATCACAATGTTCAGCAATCCTGATACATAAAGAGGGCCGTACTATTCAGTACAGCCCCCTTCAACTATTTTCTTTATAACTATCGTTATTTTTTCAATTCAATCTCATCAGGATTCTGACCCCAATGCTGCAATGCCAAACGACGATAGTTGTTGTAGCGCCATTGTGCATTTTCCTTAGCGGCCTCAAACAACTGCTCTGCCTCATTAGGATAAGCCTTCATCACTGATGCGTAGCGAACCTCACCCTTCAAGAATGCAGTGAAATTGTCCCAATTCGGCTCTTTGCTATCGAGCGTAAATGGATTTTTGCCTTCCTTCTCAAGTTCTGGGTTATAACGCCACAAGTGCCAGTAGCCACATTCAACAGCCGCAGCCTCCTCAGCCTGTGATTTACCCATACCCTTCTTCAATCCATGGTTGATACATGGTGCATAGGCGATAATCAATGATGGTCCATCGTATGCTTCTGCCTCGCGGATTGCCTTAAGGGTCTGAGCCTGGTCAGCGCCCATAGCCACCTGAGCCACATAGACATATCCATAAGTTGAAGCAATCAAGCCAAGGTCTTTCTTACGGACACGCTTTCCTGATGCTGCAAATTTTGCAATTGCGCCAAGAGGAGTTGCTTTCGAAGCCTGACCACCAGTGTTTGAATAAACCTCGGTGTCGAGGACAAGGATGTTTACGTTCTTGCCCGATGCAATTACGTGATCAAGGCCACCGAAACCGATATCATAAGATGCTCCGTCACCACCAATTATCCATTGAGAACGTTTCACCAAGTGGTTCTTCAAGTGGTCAAGACGCGCACACAAAGAGCATTTATCCTTGTTGGCCTCAATCATCGGAATCAACTTGTCGGCAGCAGCACGGCTTGCTTCTGGATCATCCTTACCTGCGAGCCATTCTGCACAAGCTTCTTTCATTTCTGCCGGTGCGTCAGACTCTGCCACTTCGGCCATAATGTCGCACAATCGCAACACCATCTTTTCATGAGCCAATGTCATACCAAGACCAAACTCACAGAAGTCCTCAAACAAAGAGTTCGCCCATGCTGGACCATGACCCTTATCGTTTGTGGTGTATGGAGTCGATGGCACAGAACCAGAGTAGATAGAGCTACATCCAGTTGCGTTGGCAACCATTTCGCGGTCACCGAACAATTGGCTTATAAGTTTAACGTATGGAGTTTCGCCACAGCCTGAGCATGCGCCAGAGAACTCAAACAAAGGAGTTGCAAACTGTGAATTCTTGACATTCGACTTGATGTCTACCAAGTGTTGCTTTGACGTCACATTGTTTACGCAATATTCCCAATTTTTATCTTCGCCAAGCTGAGTTTCAATATGCTTCATTTCAAGCGCCTTGACGCCCTTCTTGCCCGGACATACATCCACACAGTTTCCACAGCCAAGACAGTCGAGCACATCAACCTGCTGAACGAAGCGCATTCCTGTAAATGCCTTTCCAATAGCAGGAAGCGTTTTCTCTTCTGCAAATGGAGATGCCGCCATCTCTTCCGCCGTCAACACAAACGGACGAATTGCTGCGTGAGGACAAACGTATGCACATTTGTTACACTGAATACAGTTTTCAGCGCTCCATTCTGGAACAAATGTTGCCACACCACGTTTCTCATAGCGGGCTGTACCCTGCTGCCATGTACCGTCTTCAATACCTTTGAATGTAGAAACTGGCAACAAATCGCCGTCTTGCGCATTGATTGGACGCACAACCTTGTTGATGAATTCAGGGTCATTGTTCTCCACCACAGCGTCGTCTTCCAAATCCGCCCATGCTGGATTGATTGCCAATGTCTGATATTCACCGCCACGGTCAACAGCGGCATAGTTCTTGTTTACCACATCCTCGCCCTTCTTGCCATATGACTTAACGATAAATTTCTTCATCTGTTCAACAGCCAAGTCTACTGGGATCACCTCTGTGATACGGAAGAATGCCGATTGGAGAATCGTGTTTGTGCGATTGCCAAGGCCGATTTCCTGTGCAATTTGCGTTGCGTTGATATAGTAAACTGTTATGTTGTTTTTCGCAAAATATTTTTTCACCTTATTTGGCAAGTGTTTTGCCAACTCTTCTCCGCTCCAAACAGTGTTAAGAAGGAATGTTCCGTTAGGACGCAAACCTCTTGTCACATCATACATATGAAGATATGCCTGAACGTGGCATGCCACGAAATTCGGTGTGTTGACCAAATATGTCGAACGGATTGGTGTGTCGCCGAAACGCAAGTGGGAGCAAGTGAAACCTCCCGACTTCTTAGAGTCGTAAGCAAAATATGCCTGGCAATATTTATTGGTGTTGTCACCAATAATCTTCACCGAGTTCTTGTTGGCACCTACAGTACCATCGGCTCCAAGTCCATAGAATTTTGCCTCAAATATGCCTTCTCCACCAAGAGCGATTTCTTCCTTCGGAGGAAGAGACGTAAATGTCACATCATCAACAATTCCAATTGTGAATTGATTCTTTGGTTCCGGAAGTGACAAGTTCTCAAACACAGAGAGGATTTGAGCTGGTGTTGTATCCTTGGAACCAAGTCCATAACGTCCGCCAACAATCAACGGAGCATTTTCCTTGCCATAGAAACAATCCTTAACATCAAGATATAAAGGCTCGCCGTTTGCTCCAGGCTCTTTTGTGCGGTCAAGCACAGCGATTCTCTTTGCTGTCTTAGGAACAGCAGCCAAGAAATGCTTTGCAGAGAACGGACGATACAAGTGCACTGAAACGATACCAACCTTTTCGCCCTTTTCCATCAAATAGTCAATTGCTTCCTGAGCGGCCTGTGAAACAGAGCCCATTGCGATGATTACGCGCTCTGCATCTTCCGCACCATAATAATTGAACAAGCCATATTTGCGTCCGGTAATCTCGGAGATTTTGTTCATATACTCTTCAACAATTGCTGGAACGGCATCGTAATAGCTATTGCTTGCCTCTCTATGCTGGAAGAAATGGTCTGGGTTTTCAGCCATACCGCGAGCCACTGGCTTCTCTGGGTTCAACGCACGGGCACGGAACTCAGCCAACGCCTCTTGGTCAATAAGCGGCTCAAGGTCTTTTTCCTCGAGCATCTCAATTTTTTGAATTTCATGAGAAGTGCGGAAGCCGTCAAAGAAATTCATGAACGGAACACGCGCTTTAAGCGCAGACAAATGCGCCACGCCTGCCAAGTCCATAACCTCTTGGACTGAGCCTTCGCAAAGCATTGCGAAACCAGTCTGACGCGCAGACATAACATCTTGATGGTCGCCAAAAATACACAATGCATGAGAAGCCAATGTACGAGCCGACACATGGAACACGCATGGAAGGTTCTCCCCGGCTATCTTGTACATATTCGGTATCATAAGGAGCAAGCCCTGTGATGCTGTGTAAGTAGTGGTAAGTGCACCTGCTTGCAACGAGCCATGAACTGCACCCGCAGCGCCGCCTTCAGATTGCATCTCTTCGACCAAAACAGTCTCTCCAAAAATGTTCTTACGGCCGGCAGCAGCCCACTCGTCAACATATTCAGCCATTGTAGACGATGGCGTGATAGGATAAATCGCAGCCACCTCTGAGAACATATAGCTAATATGTGCGGCAGCAGACAAACTAATCGTCCGCACTGAGTATCCGCAGATCCCGCCGAAGGTGGAATATGCGCTTTCGAATCGTGGAAAATCGCTGATGACTGTGCTGGACCAGCTCTGTGTCTGGGGCGAGGAGAATCGACTGACAGAGTGACAAATTCAAGTTTGGAGAATTGAGAAAATCGAAATTTGTAAAGCAATTAGGAGTAAGAGTGTATGGATTTTTAATTAAATCCTGCACTCTTTAAAAAACTTCTTGCATTCGAGTAACTCGAATGCTGTATGATACAATTAAGGAGGCAAAGAGTATGTATACAGTAAAGGAAGTAGCTGATATTCTTGGAGTTTCAGTTCATACAGTCAGATATTATGATGACCAGGGATTGATACCAGGAACAAAACGAGATTCATATAATCAGCGAATTTTTGATGATATGGAATTAGAATGGCTTTTTGTCAGTATTTCACTTAGGGATACAGGATTGCCTTTAAAAGAAATAAAAAGATACATTGAATTGTATCAGCAGGGTGATTCTACATTACAGCAAAGGTTCGAAATTATGTCCAAACAGCGTGAAAAGACACTGGAAGAAATTGAAAACTTGAAGCTGAGAATAAAAGTATTGGATAGAAAAGTTGACCATTATGCAAAACTTTTAGCCGGCAAGGAAGACGAATGGAGTCACGAGTATATGCAGAAGTTAATTTGGAAAGGCAGGAAGAAAAATGAAAAATAAGAAAGTATGGTTTGTTACAGGATGTTCCAAAGGGTTAGGACACGCATTGGTTAACGAATTATTGGAACAAGGTTATATGGTATCAGCGACGAGTAGAAGCAAGCAGGCATTAATAGAAGCTTTTGGAAATGAGAGTGAACAGTTTTTACCACTCTCGGTGAATCTTGCAGATGAAGAAAGCGTAAAAACCGCATTGAAAAAGACAGTGTTGAAATTCGGAAGAGTGGATGTAGTAGTCAATAATGCAGGATATACACATTTGGCAACGATTGAAGAAATGAGTGATAAAGCTGTTCGAGAACTATTTGACATCAATGTTTTTGGGCTGCTAAATGTGATCAGAGCTACATTGCCAATAATGAGAAAACAGAACAGCGGTCATATTTTTAATGTGAGCAGTTTGGGTGCCTATAATGTCGGTCCATTATCTGGACTATATTGTGCGACAAAGCACGCTGTAAAGGCTCTTTCTGAAACATTGGCAATGGAGGTGAAGCAATTCGGAATTCACGTTACGGATGTGAAACCTGGATTTATGAGAACAGAGTTTTTTGGGACTTCACATAAAACAGATATAGCGGAACAGTCCCCATATCAAGACCTTTACAATGAAAATATGGATTTTTATAATGGACAAAATGGAACTCAAGCAGGCAATCCCAAGAAAGCCGCAGAACTCTATATCAAGGTTGCAGAAATGGATAATCCACCAGAATCCCTTCCAATGGGAACAGATTGCTGTAATGGAATTCGGGAAATTGCCTTAAACACAGTACAGCTAATGGATGAAATGCAAGATACAGCATCCTATACAGATTTTTAAGGAGGTTACGATGAAAGTACTATTGATAAATGGAAGTCCCCACAAGAAAGGGTGCACATACACAGCATTAAAAGAAGTTGCAGATACCCTTGAGGCAAATGGAGTAAAAACAGAGATTATGCATTTAGGTGTAAAGCCAATAGCAGGTTGTATCGCCTGTGGAAACTGTCAAAAAAACGGGAAATGTTTTGTCGATGACAGTGTTAATGAATTCCTTGCAAAGCTGCCAGAAATAGACGGAATCGTAGTAGGCTCTCCAGTTTATTATGCGGGGGCAAGTGGACAGATTACATCATTTCTTGACCGAGCATTTTTTGCAGGAAGTGGTAAGTTTGAGGGAAAACTTGGTGCTGCTGTTGTTAGCTGTAGACGTGGTGGAGCATCAGCAACCTTTGATCAGTTAAACAAGTACTTTACGATGAATAGTATGCCTGTTGTTTCATCGCAGTATTGGAATCAAGTACACGGATTTACACCAGATGATGTAAGACAGGATTTAGAGGGAATGCAGACAATGAGAACACTTGCCAATAATATGGCATGGTTATTAAAATGTATTGCACTTGGAAAAAAGCAAGGAATTGAAATGCCTGATACAGAAGAAAAAATACTGACTAATTTTATTCGGTAGTACAGATTCAAGTTTACAGAACTGAATCAAAAGAGCTCGAAGGAGCTCTTTTTCCTTTTTTATAATAGTATCTGGGACTGTTGTTCCGTTGATAAGATTTTCAAGTTGTTGTGCGACTTCGGCTTGTTTGTTTGGATACAGACGACTATAAGTATTTAAGGTTTGAAAGAATTGTAGAGCAGATGAAACAGGCACAGGGGATCACGGAACAGTTAAAGGCAGAAAATCAGATGGAATGGGTAGCGAGAATGAACAATATGTAATCGTGTGCAAGGGAGATTGTGGATACAGAGATGGTTTATCAATAATGGAAATAAAATGAAGGAGAAAAGGCGGCAGTTTAGAAAGGCTGTTGCCTTTTAGGAATTGTTGTTTATTTGTTGTTTTTTATAAGATATACTATAAAGAAAAGATAGCATTATAGCCAGAGGTGGAATTTATGAACTATAAAATTTTAATGGTTGATGATGATAGAGAATTGCTAAAAATGTTGAATCAATACTTTACATTGAAGAATTATACAGTGATTATTGCAGAAAATGGCATAGAAGCAATGGAAAAGATAAGTGTAAATCCCGATATTATTTTATTGGATGTAAATATGCCGGGAATGGACGGAATTGAAGTGTGCAGAAGAATCAGAGATATGGTTTCCTGTCCGATTATTTTTTTGACTGCAAAAGTAGAAGAACAGGATCGAGTAATGGGATTGTTGTCTGGTGGCGATGATTATGTTTTAAAACCATTCAGTTTGAAAGAATTAGATGCCAGAATTATTGCCCATTTGAAACGTGAGGAACGTTTACATAGAAAAACAGAACAACGGTTTTATGGGGAATTAGTAATTGACTATGCCAGTAAATGCGTACATATTAAAGGAAATGCTTTAGGGCTTACTAAATTAGAATATGAGATTATAGAACTTTTATCCATGAACCCTGAAATGGTGTTTGATAAGGAACGTATTTATGAAAAGATTAGTGGATACGATGCAGAAGGAGATAGCCGAGTGGTGACAGAGTTAATTCGTAGAATTCGTAAAAAAATCAATCAATATACGGAGCATGAATATATTGAAACGATATGGGGGATGGGATATAAATGGACAAAATAAGAAATCTTTCGTTGAGAAAAACTATAGTTTTGTATATGATTGTTAGTTTGATAGTTAGTTTTTATCTTTCAGCATTGATTATGCGAATGGCAGCCACTATACAAGATGACATTTGGTGGAAATATGTAGATCAAGAAAAGTATTTTGAAATGGCAGAAGGTGAAGGTAGAAAGTATTTGACAGATGTTCCGAGACCGAATTCTTATGAAATGAAAAAATTTGATTATCATGTATCAGAGATATGTGACTTCCTTCAGACGTTTACAGTACTTATTGTGTCTGTGGTAGGCAATATCATAGCAGTGTTTCTTTTTTATAAGCATAAATTAAAAAATCCCATTGAAGAATTAGAACTGGCATCACAACAGGTTGGTCGAAATAATTTGGATTTTCATATTACCTATGAAAATAAGGATGAAATGGGAAAATTGTGCGAGGAATTTGAACGGATGAAGGAGCAGCTTGCAGAAAATAACCATCAATTATGGAAAATAATTGAGGAAGAAAAGGCTTTGCGAGCAGCGATTGCACATGATATCCGTTCACCGCTATCTGTATTGGCGGGGTATCAGGAAATGCTTTCAGAATATCTTCCTGAAGAAGAGATAGATATGGATCGAGCCTTAGGTATGGTAAATGAGAGTAAAAAACAGATTGAACGCATGGATACATTTGTAGAAACAATGAGGAAGATGAGCAGTTTAGATACAAGGGAGTTAGTGGTAGAAGAAATTACAAGTATGCAGTTAGAAATAGATATACAGGCAGAGTTGAATGTGTTTGAGAAAAAATTTGGAAAGAGATGCGAATTAGAATGTGTGGAAACAGCAGAAAAATTTTCGGGAGATAAGGAAGTGATTTTAGAGGTTATAGAAAACCTTTTGTCAAATGCCTTTCGTTATGCCAAGACAAAAGTGGAAATGGAAGTGTTTCTTACCAGTTCTGAATTACAAATCAGAATAAAAGATGATGGAGTGGGATTTACAGTAGACAAGCAAAAGGCAACAGAACTTTTTTATCAGCAAAATGTGAAAGATAGTTTAAAACACTCAGGAATGGGTATGTATATCAGCAGATTGTATTGTGAAAAGCATGGCGGACAGTTGCTTATAGAAAACGAAAAACTGAGTGGAGCTGTAATAACAGCAGTATTTCATCGGATTGCATGAGCAGTCCGATTTTTTTTACGCTGTTGTCTTTTTGTTGTGATTTATATTTTATGATGTCTATAACGAAGGAAAGGAGGCAAACGTATGATTGCAATTATTAGGAGGGAGATAAAAAACTATTTTAAGCGACCATTATTTTGGATTGGTGTTTTGTTGGTCATTTATGGAGTTTTTAGCGATACAAGTCCTTATCTGCATACACGTTATCTTGCAGAAGGGGAGAAAATCGCCAATGATAAGCCAGCTATTTCTGATGAGGGTGAAGTGTATGAAGGGTATATACCGGCAGATCCGAAGAAACACCGGGAATTATGGCATGAACAGTTAAAACAAGCCCTGCTTGAAGATGGAGAAACCGATGCAGAGGTGCAAAAAGTTATCGGAAAAATAGAGAATATGGAATTAGAAGAAGCATATGATTATCTTAACGAAAAATATGAATGGTACGGAGCGAGGTATTTATATGAAGATACCTCTTACTTTAAGGGGACGGCAGAAGAAATCAATTCGTATTTAGATCAGAAAATGGAAAAGAAACCATTTTCATATTATTACGCAAGGAAATTTGCTGATTTTACAGGTCTGTATATGGGATTTTTTGCAACGATAATGTTTTCCGTTTTGTTTTTACAAGATACAAAAAGGCATACTTATGAATTACTCCATACAAAACCAATTAGTGCAGGAAAATATGTGCTTGGAAAAGTAAGCGCTGGATTTCTTACTTGTACATTTGTTTTAGCAGTTTTAAACCTACTGTTTTGGATATTATGTATTCTTTATACAAGAGATAGTGGATTTGAAATACATCTGTCAAATTTTATAATATCTACCATACTTTATATACTGCCAAATATGCTAATGATTGTGAGTATGTATGCTTTGATTGCACTTATATTTAAAAATCCACTTCCGGGAGTGCCACTTCTGATTCTTTATATGGTGTATTCCAATATGGGGGGAAGAAATGCGGAAGGAGTTTACGGATATGTGGGAAGACCTTTCGCAATTATGGTTCGATTTCCCGGACAGTTTTTTGATACGGCACCGCCGCCAATGGCACTTTTAAATCAGAGTTTTCTTATTTTAGCATCTGTAGCAATTATTTTGATTACGATGCAGATTTGGAAGAGGAGGCGGATGTAAATGAAGAAGGAAATGAAGATTATTTTGCCAGTTTATAAGATGGTTTATGCGTTCGCTTTTGTTGTAATTTTGAGTTTGATACGTGGAGTAGTATTTACAAATGAGATAGGGCTTTCCATAGAGGGACCATTTGCAATATTGATCGCTGTTTTTTGTGCAGATACTTATGTTCAGGAAATTACAAGCAACCGTTCCGAAGTTCAGAGGTTGTATCAGATAAAAAAGAGAATTTATTCTATTATACAGAGACTGATGATACAGGGAACTTTTTTGCTGCTGCTCGCTGTTCTTGGATATGGATTGTTTTTTGCGTTTCAGAAACCAGTTACACATCCAGTAACAGAAAGTGAAATACTTCAGTTTATTGCATATTTTGGGGCGATTGTAGTAACCATTTTCTTTTGGGGAATATTGGCTAATACATTGTCTATGCTTTTTCGCAATATGTGGATGGGAATTGGAAGTTGTCTTTTGATATGGGTAGCAACAAATTCATCAGGAGCGGACAAGTTTTTAGGTGCATGGAATGTATTTTCTTATTCTTTTAGAGATATAGAAAATGCTACTGATATTACATGGCTGTATGGAAAAGGCTTGTGTATTTGTATCGGACTGATTTTGTTACTGGCATTGCCGAAGATCGTAAGAAAGAGAGGGTAAATTTATGAGTATTCATATTGAGGATTTAACAGTAAGATTTAAGAATGGTGTCACAGCGATCGACCATGCAGATTTAGATATATCAAATGGGATATTTGGACTATTGGGAGAAAATGGAGCGGGAAAGACAACATTGATGAGGGTTTTAACTACTGTGCTGAAACCCACAAGCGGAATGGTTACATTAGACGGAATTTTGTATAGCGAAGGAAACTATGAAAAAATCCAAAGAAAGATAGGGTATCTGCCACAGGAAATTGAGCTATATCCTAATTTGACGGTTCAGGAGTGTTTGGAATATATGGGAGATCTGGCAGGTGTCCCGAAAGCAGAATGTAGAAAGCGGATAGAATATTATTTGAAAAAGACCAGTCTCATAGAACATCGAAAGAAAAAAATGAAACAATTATCAGGCGGTATGAAAAGGCGGGTTGGATTGGTGCAGGCACTTTTGAATGAACCAGAATTTCTAATTGTAGATGAACCGACTACCGGATTAGATCCAGAAGAACGTATTCGTATCCGAAATTTATTAGTAGATTTTTCTGAGAACAGAACAGTTTTGTTTTCAACTCATGTGGTAGAAGATTTAGCTGCGACCTGTAACCAACTTGCAATTATGCACAAAGGCAGTTTTTTATATGCTGGGTCTATGAAGAATTTGACTGAAGAAGCACAGGGAAAAATATGGGTTTGCAAAGTACCAGATGAGGAAAAAGCGAGAGAAGTGGAACGTAAATATCGCATTACATCAAAACAATACGTTGAGGGAGGATTACAATTAAGAGTGATTTCTGAAATACAGCCAGAATTGGAGTGTATGTCAGTTCCGGCAACATTGGAGGATGCATATATTTATTTTACAAACAGATACAATAAGTAATGCATAGAAAAGAAAATTCTAATTGTCCCTTCTGAAAATTTAACTGAATAACCCATAGTATAAACCGCTGCTACATGGAAGAGCCAATAAACCATGCAACAGCGGTTCTTTTATTCGCCGGTATATGCAATTTCTATCTCATAGCCGCCGTTCTCATAGTAGGCGTGGGAAAAATAGTATCTTATTGTTATTTCTGAAATATAAAATTTGAATCATAAAACTTCTTTCCCTCTCAAATCCATTTTTACCAAACCAACTACTAACAATCCAATAAAAATTGCCGTGTCCACAAATAACAGTACAACAACACTTTTTACCACTCCGAAAGTAAAAAGTATGGAGAAGATTTCCACTGACAACACAATAAAACATATATAATTTGTCAAATACTCTGTTATAATTTCTCCATAATAATTGTTCATTTGCAATTTTGCATAGATAAAAGGTTTTAATAAATAACGGATTATGATACATATAACAGGACAAATAAAAATCCAGTTTTTATTAACTAGGGATGTTGCCACTCCTTTACTCCATTGTACTGGAATTTCTGTCGGCAACTTAGAATAAGACAAAGCCCCAATAATCAAGCATAGTGCGGTAATCATAGTCCAGGTAAGCATACTTCCCCATATATACAAAAAGCTGACTGAATCCAGTTTGAAAACAGTTCGATTATCTTTCCAATAGTCATGCAAATCTGTTACATACTGTTCTACCTGTAATTTTTCATAACTAATACTTTCTTCATCCAGCATTTTTTCGCACATGAGTTTCGCCTTATTCAAATCAGTAATCTGATTTTTTAATACTTCCTTTTGCTTCTCAAGCATTTCCTGCAATGTTACTTTTTCGGATATAATACTTCGTATGTCTTCAATAGAAATTCCCAATGTACGTAGATATGCAATCTTCTTTATATTTTCCACATCATTTTCAGAATAATCTCTATAACCATTACTTTCATTTCTCGAAGGCTCAATAAGTTTTTCCTTTTCATAAAAACGGATATTAGAACGGGATAAACCTGTTCGCTCTTCTACGTCTTTTATAGTCATATTATGCCCCCCTTTCGAGCAACTCTATTTTACTTAATAATAAGCTATAAACAAGGTTTACAGTCAAGCATTTATCAAAAAATTATAGTTGTTGATAAGGACATGAAAAGCTGTCCAAAATAGAAGGAGAACCGGATTGCTGCTCCGACTCAATCTTCTACATGGAATACATCTTCCACCAGCATATTAAAGTACTTTGATATCCGCAACATAAATTCGGCAGATGGGGTGCTATCCCCACGTTCTATCCTGCCGACAGTTTTGGTGCTGTATCCAATAGCAGCAGCAAGGTCATCCTGGTAAATGCCACGCTGTTCCCGGATTTCTCTGATATTATTGGTAACCGCCATAAAAATCCCTTCTTTCAGTTCTATAGATATTTTCTTATTGTCATTATGCAAAATAATGTGTCCGATAAAAAGGGCTTGCAATTTTATCGGCAATGTCCTGTAATAGCAGAAGCATCAGATTTTCCAAGAACTTTTCCAAATATGTCTAAGCGGTCATTTTCACTAACCTTGATAGGTGCATATTTTTTATTAAGTGAGATAAGGAAAATTCCGTCGTTATCGTTCTGTAACTTCTTAATATAGGCTTCTCCATTGAGAGAGAAGATACCGATTTCTCCGGTATCAACAGATTCCTGTTGTAATACCCATGCAATCTGACCATCGTGAAACTCAGGCTCCATACTGTCACCACTGATGCGTACACCGAATGTAGTATCTTCTGGTAGAAGAGATTCATCTATGCATATGGTCTTTTTCGGTCCGTCTACAAGAAAATTACCAGTACCAGCTGATACCGCATTTTCAAATATATCAATGCTGCGGAATGGGATAATCTTAGCCATTTTCTTCTCATACATTCCGGATGCATGGAGCAGATTGATGTAGTCCATAGCTTTTTCTCTGCCTTCATCAGTCAATGATGAGAAAGGATCAGCAGGATTTACTCCAAAATATGCTTCATACATATTAGTAATACCAAGGATTCTACACACCTTGTAAAATATCGTTACGCTTGGTTCGGCAAGATTTCGCTCCCAGTTGGATATAGCCTTGTAGGAAATGGTAATGCCTTCCTTTGCCAGTTCATCAGCGAGATCCTGCTGGAGCAAGCCTTTCTTTTTTCTATATAATGAAATGATTTCTCCGATTGAGTACATACATACGCCTCTTTTCTTTCATTTTGTTGATTTCTAATGTCTCTTTTCACTCCATAGTATATAGCAACAGTACCAATTATTCAAGCTAAAAATCCAATATAATGAGAAAAAGGACACATGTGTCCGTTGACAGTCGATTATTCTTGGGGTTATACTATGCCCTGTAAGAAACATTACCCATATACTTGGACTAAAGTTATGGTAATGACAGATTAAATGCAGGAGGTGATGCAGATGGGAGACAGGGTAATACTTCATTCAGATATCAACTGTTGTTATGCTTCGATTGAACATCTGCATCATCCTGAGCTTGCAGGAAAGCCATTGGCAGTAGGCGGCGACCCGGAGGCAAGACATGGGATTGTCTTAACAGCTGACTATATTGCCAAGAAGTACGGTGTGAAAACAGGAATGGCACTCTGGCAGGCAAAGCAAGTCTGTCCGGACATAACATTTGTTTCACCAAGAATGGACTTATATCTTCGGTTCTCAAGGATGGCGCATGAGATATATGCAGAATATACGGACAGACAGGAGCCATATGGGATTGATGAGTGCTGGCTTGATGTTACAGGGAGCAGCTCCCTTAAAGGGGATGGATTGCTCATTGCACAGGAAATCAGCAGGAGAATGAAGTCAGAGCTTGG
>ENA-USZI01000257-USZI01000257.1-human-gut-metagenome-genome-assembly--contig:-NODE-257-length-38411-cov-18.415975_pt1 | contig 38411 bp, 27 predicted proteins | sample MGYA00250042_ERZ773532 | MGnify/ENA primary metagenome ERZ773532 (study PRJEB29103, sample SAMN06112036) | human gut metagenome | biome: human gut; feature: ankylosing spondylitis patient; material... | reverse complement strand
AGCATGGCTAGCATTTGCCCGGTGAAGGAACAGATGGATGTGCCGATAGACATGGAGAAAATAGGGATACGCATCAGGTCGACTGGTAATAAAGGAAATTGTTGGCGTAACTGGCGACGTACAAAGAAATAACCAATTGTCAACAACGCAAATACCCCGACTATGATCAATGTTGTGTTTTCTTTGTGGGTAATACCCTCCAATGAGAATATAAGCAGACCAAAAGTGACTGCATTCATCAGACAACTGAACTTGTCGAAACGGCGTCCGGTTACTTTTACCGGATTGTCAGGAAGGTATATCAGTCCGATTATGAGTGCAGCAATTCCCACAGGGATATTGATGGCAAAAAGCCAATGCCATGAACCCAATGAGAGAATAATCGAAGCGATTGTCGGTCCGGCAGCGGTCGACACGGCAATGACAAGGGCGTTGATGCCCATTCCGCGACCAAGAAAACGTTTGGGATAGATGATCCGGAGTAGCGCCGTATTCACACTAGTGATTGCGGCAGCGCCGAATCCTTGTAAAATACGGGCGGCTGTCAGCGTCCAGAACGAGTCGGCACAAGCACAGATCCCTGAGGTGATGCTGAATAGCAAAACGCCAGATAAGTAAATTTTCCGGTAACCGTAAATATCTCCCAATGAAGAGAAAGAGAGGAGTGAAATGGTAATAGCCATCTGATAAGCATTTACTATCCAGATCGTTACGGACGGTGAAGTTCCCAGGTCGCGGGCGATGGTCGGTAAGGCCACATTGGCGATTGTAACGTCTATCACGGATATTCCAACTCCCAAAGCAGTGGCTAAAATAGCCCAATAACGCTTGGATAACGGTAAACCGTCGTTCTCATTTATAGGTATGGTGTAATTTTGCAATATCATCTTATCATAATTTATTACTGCCCACTAAAAAATGGACATAGTTAAAAATTAAACAAGTTCGGTCCACTTGAATCATTTAGAGATCTTTGATATTAAAAAAATGATGCCATTATAAACGGCTGATTACAAAAGGCATAACTTACAATACACCTACCGCCATCATACTTATCTACAATGTGTCCGCACTTGTACGCTGCCAAGAGACTTGACTGTTCAGGTAAAAACATATTTGTCTTTATGCATAACTGTCTGAGTATGCCACAAAGATAATCTCAAATCATCGCACCAACAAAATGTTTACGACAAATTGAATTTCAACAAATTCAGAGAGCCACTATGTTTTTCGAAAAGACATTTATAATTAAAGTATTATTTTAGTTTTCCAATGGTCTAATACTATTTACTGATAAATAAATATTTAGGATGTATTTGCAGAACAGCGATAGCGAATTAGCAACCGCGCAATTTTCAGCAGTCCACAATGTTGTACCGTCAAATAACTCGCTTGGTCACAAAGATAAGTTTTCTACTAAAATATCTGACATCTGATCAAAATATTACCGAATTTTCTCGTAAATGTACCGGGCCAAACCATAAATATATTGGTGAAATCCGGAACGATAGTAGAGTAATTGACTGAACCATTCAAGATGCTTGTCGAATAATTTCACCATAACTCCTACAATAATCATGGATATAAGAGTACCAGCACCCACTACTTTCCATTGCCATGTACCAAAGTAGAAATACCCCCAACCTACTGCTATAACAACCAAAGTGATATCAACCATGATTTTAGCTTTGGCAAATGGAATGTCTGTAGCTTTGCCAACCGCTACTACAATACCTTCACCTGACATAGTGACTGAGCCGCATCGTATCTCTAAAGAGATGCCTACGGCAAGCAGCACACACCCGATTAATTGTACCACCACTTTCCATAATATGGTATTACATACTATGATTGATGTAAGCCACATATTAATATCTAATAGGAAACCGAAAACAAAACCAATAATGAATTGGAAAAGTTGCATCCGTGGGAAACCTCGGCGGAGGATGAGAATCTGAAGCCCGATAAAAAGGATGTTCATCATGTAAGTATATTCTCCAATCGTAAATTGGGGAGCCATGCCGGCTTCTCCTGCGAGTGTCATAACAAACGGGATGGTGGCAATCACACTACTGCCTAAATTTGACCGTACACAGAGGGCTACTCCACATGCCATTATGAACAATGACACAATGAGCAATAAATGTTGCCATAAAAACGAGATGATTCTTTCTTTCATGAAAAAATAAAAATTGGCTGCATAATATCGCAGATTATAAGAGATTTATTGAAGTCCTCAATTTGGAGATGACAAAATATTAACAACTATAAAACCTTCTGACATCCATTATCTATTACTATATGCCTCCCTGCTCTATTTTATAATCTCACCATGTCTTTATTTTATGTTCATGAATATGGCACGAAAAAACAAGTAACACAGTCCAACATCATTGGACTGCGTTACCGGATATGATTTATTTCCTGTATCCGCATTTAGGACATATACCTTCCTCATTCAGTGTAACACCACAAAGAGGACAGCGTTGAATCTTATTTTTTGTAACAAATTCAGCAGAAGCTGCATTTACTCCGCTTGTGAATGTGATTTTTGCTATATTCAGTTTGTCTTTAAGAAGATCGTATACGATCTTTATCATGCCTTCCACAGTCATGGTTTCTTTTGTCACCACAAGACGCGCGTCAGGGTATGCCGTGGCCAACTCGGTCTTGAAAGCCTCACCCTTCATTGTGTTTTGAGGATTTCCATTCTTGATACCTTGTTTTTCATATACCCCAAGAATTGCGGGTAAAAGCGGATCGTCCTCCCTGAGGATTAAAGCATGGTCAAAGTTTTTCAGCACATTCCATGCTATTTTCTGGATTTCATTACAAGGATATACCATATTTACTCCCGTATTTATAGTATCCTCCACTTCAATAGTCAGAACACCGGTATGTCCATGAAGATACTGGGCTTCTCCTCGAAAACCATAAAATCTGTGTGCATACTGTAAATCAAATGTTGTTATACTTCTCATATTAATATTGGTTATTGGTTATTATTTTCACAGCGACAAAAGCTATGAATATTGTTATAATGAACTTCTATATCAGATTATCCCCAAAGGAAAAAACCAGCTCCCATCAGCATTTGATCTATAAGCTTTTAGAGGCTAATAATATTAATTTAATATCTTCCTGAAATAATCTTCGTTATCTATATTAATTGTCATATGCAAAGTTCGGAAATCGTGACTATTACTCCATGTTCCAAATGGAACCGTATTTGGTTAATTACAACACAAACAATACATTGTTTGAATCTCAAATTTATCACCAAATGTGGTCTGCATATGATTATAGTAATAATAAAATAAACAGAATTTAGTCCACTTGCTTTTTTATAGCAGTACAGTTTTGAGGACGAGAGTTTCTGGTAGCCAGATATACGCCCGAGAGAACCAAGACGATTCCGACTACCGCAACTGGGGTCACTTCCTCATGTAGGAATATAGTCGCCCCGACCGTTGTGGCAAGAGGATTCAGATAAAGATAGTTGGATGCCTGTATCGTCCCCAGTTGTTTTACGACAATGTTCCACAATAGATAGCAGGCAGACGAGGCTATGACACCTAAAAAAAGGAGATTGCTCCACACTTCACTGTCCAGCAATACAGCAGGATCTGTCAATGAGGGCAGAAAAAGAAAAGTGGGAAGAATTGTTATTATGCCATAGAAAAATATTTTTCTGGTGATGAAAGCCGGAGAATATTTCCGGGTGAGACTCCGAATGACAAGACTGTAAAACGCCCATGACAGAGAAGCCAGAAGAGTCAGTAAATCTCCCAAAGGTGATATCCGAAGAATGAAACTTCCGTTGAATATCAGCAAGCCTACACCCAACAGAGCGATAATAGATCCGTATATAAAGCCTCTTGAAACCTTTTCCGTCCGAACGGACAATACGGTCAGAACAGCTGTCAATAATGGGGCCGTACATATGATGAAAGAAACATTTGAAGCCTGTGTCAGCCCCAGAGCCATGTTCTGTAAAAAGAAGAACAGGGAACCACCCAATACTCCGCCACCCACCAGACATAGCTCATCTTTCAGATTACGGGCAAAAAAACGATGGAAGGAGATAGGACACACTGCAGCATAAGCCAGCAAAAAACGGAATAGGAAAATCTCCTGAGGAGACAGACCATGAACTATTAGAACCTTGGTGGAAATAAAAGTCATTCCCCATACCACGACGACCATAACAGCGGTCAGATGATAAAATATATGTTTCATTACAATTAAAATATTTTTAATTCTGATGTACATGCTTTTTTGCTTACAGTCAAATTGATACATATCCAGCCGGATATCCCGGCTCCTTGGAACGGACTTCCATCCATACCAATCTGTATGACAACGGGCTTTTCAATCCACACCTGTTCAAAACATAAGGCCCGGAAGAATATTATTTATACTTCCATACAGTTTGCCTGATGTAAAGAAAAGGGAACAGACTTTAACATATTCGCATTAAAGCGGTGTGAAGATAGTAAAATAATGAAAGGCAAATACGGATGAGATCAGGTGTTTTCAAAATATGTCTCAAATATAGTAGATATTGTCTGCTTTAATAGACTTGAGAAATACATAACCTATCGAAACTTAGAATGGAAAGTCTGATTGTATCCCTAAAAGAAAAATTATCGTTAATATGAGGTCATCCCTCCTTGTCAGCATGTTCCACTCCGTATCCATAGAATATTCCAGAGGGGGCCTTCGCATGGAAAGGCCTTCCATTTTCACTCCCCAATTTGTGCGTATATTGTACAGCATCCACTTTTACAAGTTGTGGAGTTTTTTATATTCGTCACGAAAGTTTGCAGGAGATGTCTCTGATTTCTTTTTGAAGAATTTCCCGAAGGATGACTGGTCTGAAAAGCCTAATTGTTCAGCAATCTCCTTTACAGTCAGATCCGTAAAGACCAGCAGGCGTCTGGCATCTGTATAAAGTGCTTCCGCTATATAATTATTCACTGTTTTTCCAGAAACCTGACGTATCACTCTTGACAGGTAGGTCTGGGATATGTGAAGGGAATCGGCATAAAACTGAAGTTCATGCTCTTTCCTGTAATTCTCAGCTAACAACTTTCTGAAAAGGCGGAACAAAGCATCGGAACGCCTGACCCTTCCGGCTGGATGTACATTTTGACTGTGGAAGATTTCCGTTATTTGCAGCAACAGGAAATTAACCAGCGAACCAGCCATTTCCGCAGGATGGTCGGAGGTAAGGTAGTGGGACATCAGGTCTAGCGTTTTGCGTATATGTCCGGTATCGCTGTCCTCCAGCCGTAAAACATATGTCGTATGGCTGCTGTTATACAGCCGTTTGTATACATAGTTCCCTATGGAAAGGGAGTCAAAAAAGAAAGGCTCCAGGCATAGACCACATGTACCGAAGTCGGAACTTTTTTTCATTAACTCTATAGACATTCTTGGAGCAACAAGAAGCATGTCCCCCTTTCCTACAATATAGGAATGACAGTCAACTACAAATTCTGCAGTTCCGGTTTCCACCAGTATATAAAAGAATGCACCGGCACGGAACATCTCATTACTGTACTTGTCTAAAAAAAACTCAATGTTCAGGATATAAACTCCTTTATTGTATGTGGTGGCTGTCTGCATTTCCCGCACCAGAGCCGACAATTTTTCTTTCGTATGTTCCATAAACACTAACTATTTCTATATATTTTTTAAATGACCATTTCATCTGTAAACTCGGATAAAAGCCTGACATCCAATGAGCGGATATGGAAAAGGGCAGCAAGATACAAAGAAAAGAGCAGATATACAAAAAACCGAACTATACATGAAGCAATATGTGTAAGTGTTGGAAAATGATGGCACCGGCACCATCAGAAAGATGTCGGGCTGCAAAAAGTGTTGTAATTAACCAGGTTTTGTTCTTTTAAGAACAAGAAGGTCTAGCATAAGCTTACTACCTTTGCAATCAGTAAACCGAGATGGAGGTCTGTGCATGCCGCTATCTCAATTTGTTTAACTATAAAAATATAAAGTAATGAGTAGTATTAAACCTATCAGAGATCCTAAGACGGATCATTTGCTGACACCGGAAAACTCCGCATTGTTAGTCATCGATTATCAGCCCATACAGGTTCATTCCATAGCTTCCATGGACAGACGGGAACTGGTGGAAAATATATCCAATGTCTGCCGTGTGGCCAAAGGGTTCAATGTCCCTGTTATTTTGACTACTGTGAATGTTGCCACCGGTCTTAACCAGCCTACTATCCCCCAGATAAAGAAGGCCCTTCCGGGGCAGCCTGAGATTGACAGGACTTCTGTCAATTCATGGGAAGACAAGGAGTTCCAGGAAGCAGTCAAGGCACTGGGCAGAAAGAAACTTGTGGTTTGTGCGCTATGGACAGAGGTCTGTCTCTGTTTTCCAGCCTTGGGTCTTTTGAAAGAGGGCTATGAAGTATATACTATTGTTGACGCTGTCGGCGGAACATCCAGGCTGGCTCATGAAACGGCCCTCAGACGGATGGAGCAGGCCGGAGTTCGGCTGACTTCCGTAACCCAGTATATCTGTGAACTGCAAAGGGACTGGAACCGCAAAGAAACCGTTCCTGTTTTCTTCCAAGGGCTGTTGGATAACGGATCTTTTTTTGTGGAAACACTCAAAGAAAAATAGTATAACAGACAAAAAAAGCATCTAGTTATAAAAGAATGAAAACGGATGTTATCCTTTGTATAAAAGAATAACATCCGCCTTCCTGAAATATCCAGTTTATGAAAAATATTTTATTGTTCCTATTGTTTATGACAGCCGCTAGTATCAATGCGCAGACAGTCATGTGGACTGACGATCCCGAACATACCCGTATCGGTTTTGAAGTGAAGCATGCGGGGCTCTCCTTTGTCAGCGGATATTTCTCAGACTTTGACATTACCGTAAGGCAGAAGAATGGTGATTGCACGAATACGGATATCCGGGTGGAAGTCCGGACGGCAAGTGTGAGCACAGGAGTGGAAGCCAGAAATAAACATCTGCGCTCATCCGATTTCTTTGATGTGGAGAGATTCCCCATGATGGTGTTTAAAAGTACGGAAATGAAGATGCTCGGTACAGATAAAGGGGAGATATATGGAGAGCTCACTCTCCACGGAATTACTAAAAAGGTGCGGTTTGACGTGATGTTAATTGGCAGAAAGGAAAGTCCGGTGTCCGGTAAAGAGACGGCAGGTTTTCGGCTCCAGGGTGTGATCAGATGCTCGGACTTCCAACTAGGTTCCAAATATATTCCAACTATGATCTCGGATAACGTACATGTTGTCGTCGACTGTGAATTCTCACCAAGGCAGGGTGAATTGGATATATAGTCAAAAGCAGACGGCATCTGTATCAGAAATATTTGGCGATACCAACTTAATTATATATTCCGGAGAAAATCCGCTTCGGGATAATTATATTCTACAAACCATTCTTGCATGGATTGAAAAACAATTAATATTAAAATGACAACAATATGAAAAAAAGAAAAGTGACACGGATTGTGAGAGGAAGAAAGACTGTTGACGGGGCAGGTGTACATCTGCGCCGGATATTGGGAGAGCAGACGGTGGTGGACTTTGACCCGTTTCTGATGCTTGACGGTTTTGACTCCACCAATCCGCAGGATTATATAAAGGGATTTCCCTGGCATCCACATCGCGGAATAGAGACCATAACCTATCTTGTCAGCGGAACAATGGAGCATGAGGACAGCCTGGGAAACAAAGGGGTGATCCAGTCCATGGGATGCCAATGGATGACAGCTGGTTCAGGAATACTCCACAAGGAGATGCCGCAGCCATCAGAAAGGATGCTCGGATGCCAACTGTGGGTCAATTTACCTGCTGCAAAAAAAATGGTTCCACCAGCATATAGGGACATTGCTCCGGATGACATCCCGGTGGTGATGTCCGACAAGGCAACCGTCCGGATCTTATCAGGCAGCCACCGGGGGATACGGGGGACTCTGGACAATTCGTATGTTCAGATAACATATTTGGATGTAACTTTGCCCGCTGACGCCTCATGGAAGTACAACGAAGCACGCGATGATGAAAACCTATTTCTCTATTTGCTGGAAGGCTCGCTTTTCCCCGAAGTGAGACAGCAATCTGCGGAAAGTAAGGGTTGTGCCATATTATATTCTGTTCCCGTTCCTGGAGAAGATACGGACGAACCGGTAGAGGTGAAAGCCGGACCGGAAGGCGCACGTTTCCTTTTGTTGTCGGCTCCTCCCCTGAAAGAACCTATTGTCTGGGGAGGTCCCATAGTGATGAATAGCCGGGAGGAACTGGAGGAAGCTTTTAGAGAATTAAGAAATGGAACATTCATCAAATAAACGGCATTATTTTACTGAGGCAACCGTCTCCCCCGGATGAACGGATATAAAATGTATGGTAGGCTTATGACGGCTGTGGTTATATTCCATGCCGTTGCCGACCATATAAAAAAAACGAAAAATACCTATTTGTAGGTATTGTGTGAAGCTGTATAATCCACTATCTTTGTAATATGGATGGAATAATGAAAAATAGAACAGCCGTAGCATACCTGCTGTTACTGAGCATGATGCCTTTCTTTTTTGTGAAAGCCTTTCATGTTCATAAGGAGCGTGCATGTATTCATGACGGGCAACAGTTCCCTCATCACGATTCAGCAGATAAATGTGCTATCTGTCTTTTCACTTTATCCTTATTTACCGAAGCGGAAAGTTTGGAGTACACCCATACCTTGACTGTAAAGCCTGTTAAATATCTTATTTTGGAGGAGCAGGGCGTCACTGCTACAATTCTCCTTTTGTCTCTTCGCGCTCCTCCTGTCCGAATGTCATAATTCTCTATGGATTACATGCACTATGTGATGACATGTAAAGGGCTCTTATGCCTATTGACTATCCTGAACAATTTATAACGCTTTTATAAAATATGACATTTCATGCATATTTCCGATATGTGTGTCTGTTCCTTACCTGTCTGTATATGGCATTTTCTGCACATATGCATGCACAGGAATACCGGCAACGATCAGACACAACCAAGACCCTGCTGATTATAGACGGGGAAAACGGAAACCCTATTGAAGGAGCCGGTGTATTAGCCGGCGGGCAGGTGCTTGTCAGCTTATCCGAAGGAACGGTAACTATTCCTTCAAGGAATTCCGCAGATACAGTCCTTGTACAGAGTCTGGGGTATAAATCTCAATATATATCCTTGAAGGATGTGTTTAAAAGAAAGAACACCTATACGATACGTCTTTCTCCGGAAATGACGACATTGGAGGAAGTCATCATTATCGGTGAACGTTCCGGAATAACCCGGAATGCAGTGAGCGGGCAAATCCCATCCCCTGCAATCAATCATGCGTTGGGGACCTCCCTGGGTGCCCTGCTCGAACAGGTCAGTGGTGTAAGCTCCATCAGTACGGGGACGGCAATAGCCAAACCCGTCATCCAGGGGATGTATGGCAACCGGATATTGATCATCAACAATGGCACCCGCCAGACAGGGCAGCAATGGGGGGCCGATCATGCTCCGGAAGTGGACATGAACGGTAGCAATTCCATCCAGGTGGTGAAAGGATCCGATGCGGTACGGTACGGTTCAGAGGCTTTGGGGGGGATTATTATCATGGAACAGGCCGCCCTGCCTTTCCGGACAAAGTCCTTAAAAGGAAAGGGATCCATGCTTTATGGCAGTAACGGACGCCGTTTTGTCCTTACCGGACAGATGGAGGGAACCTTCCCTTTTCTCCGTGACATTGCCTGGCGTGTACAGGGAACCTGCTCGAATTCAGGAGACCGTTCTACCGCGAACTATCTTCTTAACAATACCGGAACCAGGGAATTGCATACCTCCGCTTCACTCGGCTATGATCATGGCCGTTTAAGAATAGAAGGGTTCTACAGCCGCTTTTACAACCGCATGGGGGTAATGCTCAGTGCCCAGATGGGAAGTGAGGATCTGCTGGCGGAACGTATCCGGCTGGGACGTCCCCTGCATACGGACCCTTTCGCCCGAAGTATCACATATCCATATCAGGAGGTCACCCATCAGACAGCCGTTGGCAAAATAAGATTCAGCATGTGGGATGTTGGAAATCTTTACTGGCAGGGTTCCTGGCAGAAGGATGACCGGCAGGAAAAACGTATCCGCCGCCTGGGATCCGACATCCCGGCTGTTTCCCTGCACTTGTATTCATTTCAAAACTCCCTCCGGTGGAAGTGGAATTATAATTCATGGCAAACGGAGATTGGGGGACAAATCATGTTCATAGACAATCACAGCCGGGCAGGGACAGGTGTTGTTCCTGTTATTCCCAATTACACGGAGACACAGGCAGGAATATATGGCATTGGAAAGTATAATTACAGCAAGGGAGGAGTTGAAGCGGGTGTTCGCTTTGACGGGCAGGAAACCCGTGCCAGCGGCTATGACTGGACTGGAAATCCCTATGGGGGAACAAGAAAGTTCAATAACATATCATACAGTCTGGGAGCCCATCACCTTTTTTCCGGACACTGGAAACTTACCACCAATTTCGGGATGGCCTGGAGGGCCCCCCACGTGTATGAGCTGTACAGCAATGGGAATGAACTCGGATCAGGAATGTTTGTCAGAGGGGATTCGGTCATGAATTCCGAAAGAAGCTATAAATGGATATCCTCTATCAGTTACAGTGGCAAGGTGTTCAGCGTCCATGCGGACGGTTATCTGCAATGGATAAGCGGTTATATCTATGATGAGCCCCAAAAAGAGAACATTACTGTCATTTCAGGGGCATATCCTATATTCCAATACAGGCAGACCCCGGCTTTCTTCCGCGGAATGGATTTTGACTTTCACTTCATGCCTGCAGATTCATGGGATTACCATCTGACCGCCTCCTTTATACGGGCAAACGAACGGACAACAGGAAATTATCTTCCCTATATCCCCCCTTTCCGTCTCAACCATGAGCTTTCATGGAACCACAGAACCCGGTCGCATTTCCGGTTGCGTCTGGGTGTCCGGCACCGTTTCGTGGCAAAACAGACCCGGTTTGACCCGGATACGGATCTTATCCCGTACACTCCTCCGGCATACCATCTTTTTGGAGCCGATGTGGATCTGGAATGTCCCGTAAGATGTGGACACATATTACGGTTCATGATATCGGCAGACAACATTCTGAACAAAGAATATAAAGAATACACCAACCGTTCGCGTTACTATGCGCACGACATGGGGCGCGATGTGCGTTGCGGAGTGAGTTGGAGCTTTTGACTTATAACGAGACATAATCAACAAACCTATTTAATTACAAGTAAAATGAAAACAAATGTATGTAAAATCGCATTAATGCTCCTGATGGGGGCATCTTTTACCTTATTATTTAATTCATGCAGCAAAGATCCTGTGATTCCTGAAAATGAGACAAAAAACAAATTGCATGAAGATCCTTCCAAAATGACAATCCGTCTTGTGGAATGCCACTTGCATGCAGATTGGAATGAAATACAGAAAGTCGGTGGTCCTCATCAGAATCCGGAATCTCCAGCCAGACACATGAAACGTATTCAAGAAATAACCTACGAACTGAAGACCGGCCAGGGCTGGACACTTGCCGAAGGCAGTCAAAACAAGTTCTACGTACAGAAAAACGGAGAATATAAAAATGGAGACAACTTTACTCCAGCCCCTATTTATCTGATGTTTATTTATTACTACAATAGTAAGGGAGAGTTGATGAATAACCAGTTTATAGGAAATGGACAGGATAAAATACATCAACATTTCTTTACGCCGGAAAATGTAAAACCCACCTTTGACGGGCAGCCGGAAGCTGATGACAATGATCCGCAAAAATTAGTGGACTATCTTTATGTAGATACTACACCTTGGGACAAGACTAGACATGACAAGGAGGCTGAAATAACAGGAGGAAGCAATCCTGTCGGGTTGAAAGGTGTCATCCGTTTTTTGAAAGATCGTAAGGAATTTGACTTGAAAATTCGTCTTTATCACGGTTACAAATCCAAGACCAATCCGGAAACTGGTACTTTTGATCCGTTCTACAAGCCTTCCGGAATATTGATCCAGCGTGGCACATGGGATATCAACTTAAGTATTCCTATAGTGGTATTCTGGAGTCGTGATGAATATCTTGACATAGAACCGGATGCAGATGTTAACCAAATCGAAGAAGATAGTCTTGATGAAGAAAGCAACCGTACCGTGCATTCCATTATGAAAACCTTCAACCTTACATGGAAAGAAGCGCTTGAGGAATTCATAACTTATACCTATAAGGCGGGAGATACTGAAGGAGGGGCTATCTGGCTATAGGTCTCTTGTAAGGAGTATAACCACAACAGATTGATTTAAAGATTTATAATATTTAATTTATTAAACATTCGGAATTATGAGATTTAACAGATTCAATCTTTTATTGGTAGCAACAGCCATAATAACGTCAATGTCAGGCTGTACCGGATCACAGAAGAGATCTACACAACAGGAAAAAGAAAGCGCTACTATGGCCACCACTACAGTCAATACCAAAAATAAGAATTTTTATGGGACTTATGAGGGCACATTACCCTGCGCCGATTGCAGTGGTATCAGGACAACACTGAAAATCAACAGTGATACAACCTACGAACTGCGGAGTGAATATTTGGGAAGGAAGGATGGCGTCTTTGAAGAAAGTGGCATTTATAACATTGTGGGTGAAAACATCATAGAACTGGTAACTCCCTCTTCCGGGAAGAAGACATTCTATAAAATTCTCGATGGTTCAGTCGCGTTGTCCGACAGTCTGGGAACGCTCAACGGCAGTGAATTGGCTGAACATTATATTTTGAAAAGACAATAAAGGATACTGCATAATTGCATCCGGAGCTAATGATGAAGAATTGACCGCATATCCTGCCCAATCAGTTCTTCATCTTTTTTCTGTTTTTATAAATCAAGATGGGACATACCCTAAAGAAAGAACAGTCCGTACGAACGGCTGCATGTCATTAAACACTCAAGGATATCGGATTGAAAACGAATGTGGTGGAATATGCTGTAATATATCCTTAGGAAACAGTATTGGCAGTCAGATTTCAGCAGACACCGAGTATCAGAATACAATATCTTAATTAGGGGCTATCATTGCCTATTTCTGTTTTATTATATGGTCTTTAGTATGTTTAGAGGAAGAGAATAAACGATTTCATGTTCTTTTCTAAAAACAAACGAGTCCTTTGGGACTCGTTTGTAGTGTTAGCATACAAATGAACGGAGCATGTTTTGTCTCACGACAAAAACATTCGCAATCAGTCAAAAATTAAATATCCGATGAACATCAGGTCACTACATGTTAAATCTTAAACCGACTAAAGGAAAGTCCATGCATAGGGGATACATACAGGACTTTCCTGGAATTACTACAACATGTAAACACTGCCAAAAAACAGGTTGGGAAATTTTGTTTCACAACAAAGTTCTTGATAATCCCGTTCTGTCTTGAGATTTAAATGACTGTTTAACTATTTGATCTGTACAAAGATAATACAAATAAAAGTAATTGGTATTGATTTTTATTGTCCTTATCCGAGAATAACAACATATTGTCTGTTATTTATAATAAACAATAAGGAACACGGCGTCGGGATTATATACTTCATGTCATGATGAGTTTTTTAGCTCTCTTACATTATTTATCATAACATCTGGTATAGTATTGCAAATATAAATGCACATCAAGAATACGTTATGATTTCCATCGATTATCAACAGGCTCATAAAATTTTGGAAAACATTCAAAGAGACTCTGATAACGGTTGCAAAATATGCACATAATTTTATTTCTCACTGCCGCTTGTGAATCACTCATTGTCAAGCCTATTCTAAAGACGGACAAAAGGTGATGTTGAGGATAAAAGCCTCCTATCAGAATACATTTATCCACAGTCCTGTTTCCTATTTGATGCCGATCCATATTATTTTCATGTAAAGAGACCAGATATGCTATGAAATATTACAAATAGAACCCTCCGGACTGGAGTTTCAGGTTAAATACACCGCACGTATCAAATTTAATAAAATTGGTGGAACATGCCTTGTGAGAAAGACTGTTCCACCCCAATAAACAAGACTTTATTGGTTCTTCTTAATGAACTTCATATTGATCAGCCGGCTTTCCCCACCGGATGTATATTCGCTCTTCCCCCATAGAATAAACCCTCTGGTTATGACAGGACTACCAGCATCATCTTGCCAAGTTTCATCAATTACCCCATCAGGAATCATTGTGAATTCAATATTTTTTTTGTCACCATTCCACCGGCTCATCACACCGAATCTGCTATCAGGCCACAGCTGTCCTCTACCTTGTCCTTCCCACGCAGCCAACCATACATCCTGACCGTCTGCTTTTTGAAGGAACTGTGATTTGATGGCTATTCCCGGTTGTCCGGAATCAAACAGGACAGTAATGTCAAAAGCCAGCCCTTTAAGAACAAAGGTTATTCCTGCCTCCTTTTCAACCAATTTCACATCTGTTCTGAGTTTCTCAGAACCAACCCATCTGGTATATTCCAATGTATAGTTTCCGGGAATCAATTCGTAAGAAAGAGGTGGTGCCACCTGTCTGAACACCACTTCTTTATTATAATAAGTGCCGGCTGTGATATTTACCGTACAGGAACGTGTATCATCGTATATTCCTAATGCGGCTGATTTAAAATAAATAGAATCATCCTTGATTTCATAAGAGAGCCATGAAGGGTCAACACCCGTTATTTTATATTCCTGATCTGTTTTCCATAAAAAGCCCTTGCTTCCCCCATGCTCTTGAAAATCATATGAATAAACATCTACAATGGATATGACACCCAGCTGTGTTATCGGAACCTGCTGAGTTTCATCTCCATAAGTCAGCAGAACCATTGTCGTCCTTGACTCATAACCGGGATTGGCTGAAGCTGTCAGGCGCACCTGGGAACCCGACACCTCGGACGTCAGCCAGGCATCTTTGGAATGTGCCTCCACTCCATCCACATTGGTCTGTATCACAACACTCCCCCCTGTATAATCTATATCTGTATCGGTCCGTACGACCTGAAAGTACTGATTGTCTTCTGTTTCAGTTCCTTTATCCGAGCATGAAAAAAGAAAAAACAATCCGGTCATGAACAAGCTGAATAAAGACAAACTATATTTTTTTTCTTTCATAACATTTCCCTCCTATTTCTTCTTAGTCAGTTTTAAATTCTGAAAACGGGAATCACCATACCCCTTGTATTCTCCACCTGCCGTATTCCACAGTATAAAAGCATCGGCATAGATCCTTTTGCCCCCGACAAACCATTCATATCCATTATCCACCAGCTCAAGGACAAAGTTTTCATCATCCCCGTTCCAGCGGGTAGTGAGACCATAACCAGTGCCCCACGTCAGATTCCCCAACTGCGAGCACCATATGGCCAGCCGTATATCCGGAGAGGTTTTCAACTGCTGGCTGTTCAGTTCCAGCGCTCCCTTCTTGGAATTATAAGTAAGCCTTACATCAAAAGGAAGCCCTTTCATCAGAATACCTCCATTGGGCTGTTTGCTGATAGAAACATCCGTTTTCTTACCGGTATAAGACAATGCATATTCACCCAGGAGCTGTTCTTCCCTCAAGCCCAAAGGATCGGCAATCAATTCCAGTCGCGTGGTTCCATCAGGACTGGAAAATGTCTTTTCATCAGCATTCCATACAAGTTTCTCCACTCTCTGTCCGTCAAGTTCTATTGGCGCATACAGTCTGACTCCCTTGTCGGTAAACATAAAGGAAAATTTTGTCTGCTTGTCTCCTTGGGTAAGCATGAAATATTGGGAAGTTATCACATCACCCGTGACAGGCTTACCTGCAAAGGTGCCTTTCAATCCGCTGACTGCGGCAATATTCTGGTAACTCATCCGATTCTCCTTGGCTTTCTGCAGATATACCTCTGCCGGTTCCTTCAAGGCATACATATGTATGGCAGAACCATGCTTTTTCCCATACATTAAAATTTCGGATTCTGTGGCCGAATGTAAAATAAACTCATAGTCTCCCAGAAGTCCTTTTCCCTGCCCGTCACCGTCACTGATATCTGAGTCAGAGAAATAATGGAAGAGCTCATTATAGGTATCAAAATTCAAGGTTGCCCCCATATCCTTCTTCAAGGAATAAAGACTTGTCACCGACTTGCCCACATCATCCGACAAACTGGAAAGAAAAGTGGCATACCCGTCCTGTGAGAAAGAGACGGCCAGGGCATAACCGCCAAAAGCCTGATTGGTGCCTCCGGGAAAATATTCCATAGCCCAGCCGTATTGAGGGGAAGAGAGCAATTCTCTATATTTCAAGATCTCATTTTCTATACGCTGTGATGCAGAACTGTCGAAATAGTCATCAATTTCAGTTTTACAAGACACGAGAGCGCATATACCCAACAGCAGAAAAAGCTGCATATACAATCTATTTTTCATGGTCTTACTTGTTGTCATGTTGTAAAATATTAATCAAATTAGCATTATGGATATGACAGCGGTCTGGATGCTGGTCCATCTCCTCCAAAGCATGTGCCCATTGTCCGCGCAACTGTTCTTCCAGCAGTTGGAATGCAGCCTTGGTTGTAGCTCGGCTGTTTGCAGGGACCGGGAGCCATTCGGGTTCCAACAGTTCCATCTGTATCACTTCATTCATCCTGCGGCGCACTACCGCTTTCAGCCGGTCCATATCAATTTTCCAAACCTCAAGCATATACTGCTTCATTATGCCTACTTTCTGGTTCAGTTTGGCACGTCCCTGTTCACCGGCCGCTTCGAATACGGCATTCCACTCCTCATCTGTAAAGGTCACATAACAACATGTGACTTCGGTTATATCCTCTACGGGCATGCTGCCGGCATAATCCGTAATGAATCCAAGACTGGCATAGTCTGCAAGTTCATGCCTGTTGTGCCATCCTGAAGGACGGTAGTCCTCGGCACTGATCAGATTGTATTCCTGCGGATAATTGATATCCTGTTGTAATATATGGGTGAATTCATGATGCATGGTCTTGAAGAACCATTTGTTCATATTAGCAATATCCTTGGGATTCAACCAGTTTGTCATATAGAGAGTGATTTTGAGTCCACCTTCGGCCGTGCCGAGCGTGATTGTTCCATCTCCATTCCATGCGGCCGATCCTACTATGTGCAGGATGGCCGGGGCATGTTTTCTCATAAAGTCTATACCCGCCACCTCCACATAGGATTCCAGCCAGACATGCTTTATGATTTTTGCAAGACGCATGCTTTGCAGAAGATCTGCGGGCGTCAAATTCTTGGAGAAATCAGACTCAATATCCTCCAGGCGATATTTATAGTCAATGTTATATGTTTCCACATAATTGTTGTTCAACCACTTGTCAAACTCACTCTTAACTTCTGAGGAGGTGTCAAAAATACTCTTTGAATGGTCCAGTTCCTCCTGACCGCATGAAGAGAACAGAATCGCAACTGCGATGCCCATTAAAATGTATATCAGTTTATTCATTATTTATTCTTTTTTAGGTTATTAATAGAAAATCATCGGGGATTCGCAGACAGTCCCGCCGCAGTTACCGCTTGTGGTAACTGTATCACTCTCCTAAGATCTCCGGCAGGTAATACAACCGGCTCTTTCTCCTCCACATTATGTACCACTTCTATGCCGAAGCGTCGTACGTCCAACCATCTCAAACCGCTGAATACTGTTTCAATACGCCGTGCGTGCAATACAGCCTGGAGCATTTTTTCTTGCACTCCATCTTCAACGGGGAATGTTGCATTGAATGGTTTTACCAGCAAGAGCCACGGGCTCAGTTCCCCTTTGGCAAGAGCCTGCTTGTCGGCCGCTTCTCTGGTTGTATAATAATCAACAATATCGGAAACTGAAGCAGCCCCCCCCCCTTTCTTGACATACCAAAAGGAGAGGTCTCTTGCCGCATCATCGTACTGCTTCAACATAACATTGGCCTCGGCTCGGCATAGCAGCGTTTCATCTGTTGTAAACGCCATCTGCACTACGTGGGGCTGTCCGGTCTGTGCGGTCTCATTCGTCACCTCGAATATCTCATTGTATTTCGGTTGTGACTTGACAGGATATCCCGAAGCGTGGAAAAGCAAGTCAAAATCCGCCAAGGCTTTTCCCCACGGGCCACTCGAACGGTAAATCAACAGATTCACTATATTGTCGGAGTTTCCGTACCGTTGGGTTGTATAGTTTCGTCCCCATCTGGACCGCAATGCTACCAAAAGCAGGTTGGCCGGCTCATCCTTGCTGATAAACCTGTCGCGCCATTCATCCGATTGCGTTAGTATTGTATAACTTTTCAAGTTTCGCAGAGAAGAGGAAGGGTCCTCATCAATAGCAGCTCCGGCATATGACAAAGCCTGTTCATATTTGCCGTAAAACAGATAAAAACGACATGCAAAAGCCGCAGCGGCCCTTTTGTTGAAATGATAGAGAGGAACAGCATAAGAGTTGTCATTAATCAAAGGAAAGCCTTCTTCTATATCACGGGAAATCTTTTCATATACGGAAGCGACTGTTCCTCTGTCATACTGTTTTCCGATAACTGTCTCAGGTTCTTCCACATAAGGAATTCCCATATCTGAACTTGCAGAACTTTTACGATACGGCTGACAGAATGTGTTGACCAACAAGAAGTGAGCATAAGCCCTGCACAAAAGAGCCTCTCCCCTTTGCGGGCCATTCCCTAGGTCAGGCCCGAGTTTCCTAATAGCATCCAAGGCCTGGTTGGCTGCTGCAATCGCACCGTAACAACTGTTCCACAACGCTTCGGGGGCATCCCAGTCCGTCTCACTGATGTCTTCCCAAAAATAATTCTCAACAATCATACGTTCCGGTTCTCCAAACCTGCGGCCGTTATCCATCACATTATCTGTACGATGTTCATAAATCATCATCGGATCGACATTGGGATAGGCTGATACCAAAAGTTCACTGATCTTCTGGTTGCTGTTAATCTCGGCCCGCTTATCAGGCATCTTGTCCAAAAAATCCTCACAGGAAATTATGACAGATAATGCAGCGAGCATACAAACCATATAATATACTTTTCTCATTTGAAAATCGATTTTTAAATCAATACTTGTTTTTCTTATGTTTTAGAATCCCAAACGCAGCGTACAGGTAAACTGCTTGGGAACGGGAGCCGACACTCCTCCCGAACGGAAAAATTCAGGATCTTGGCCGTTAAGCTTCTTGTCAGAATAAATCAGGAACAGATTGGTAGCCTGAACCTTTATGGAAGCGGACTTCAACAATTTTCCTTCAAGCAGAGAACCCGGCAGGGAGTAGGTCAGAGATATTTCCTTCATTCTGACAAATCCACCGTCGGCAACACGGACTGTCGAGTAGTTGTAGGCATTGTACCCTAAGTTCAGGTTGGAGTACAACTGGTGATGCCTGCGGGCAGAGATGACAGGAACATTTGTCCTCTTCTCATCACCGGGAACCCTCCAACGGTTTTTAAACTCCTTTGGAGTCGCATCAAGATCATTGTATGTACTCCTAAAGACAGGATCCAACCTCACTTTGTTTCCTGCAGAGTAAGTAACGAACACATTCAATTTCCAATTTTTAATTGAAAATATATTTCCAAAGCTTCCCGTAATAGTAGGATCGGTGGGGCCTTCATACTTGAGGAAATCCAAATGTTCCATCTCCTGGAAATTCAACGTGCCATAATTGTTCTTATCCACCAACACCTTCCGATTGTTCTTATCGGAAATTTCAAATATAGGGAAGCCTTGTTCATCCAGCCCTACAAACGGAATGGAAAACAGCCCCCTGTGCGGATACCCTTCCCGTGTGAACCCGCTTCCTGAGATGAGAGCAAACATGAAGGAGCGGGTGTTGAGTTCCGTCACCTCCGTCTTGCTCAAGCCGAAAATCAGATCGGTACTCCACTCGAACCCCTTGTTTTTTATATTCTTGGTAGAAAGGGTAAATTCAAAACCGTGTGATTTCATGGAAGCCACATTCCCCATACGGTTGACCTGTCCTCCTGCGCCTTGTGTACTGGTCCACCCTATAAGGTCAAAATTGTTTCTCTTATACCAGTCGGCTGCCAGATTTATACGGTTATCCAAGAATCCCATATCCACGCCTATATTCAATTCGTGTTTTTTCTCATAGGTAAGGGATGAGTTTTCCAAATCGGATATTCTCAAGCCGGACTCTGCCACACCGGCAGAAGGACGCCATGGATTGTAACTGTTGATGACAACGCGTGAGTTTGTCACCCAAGTAGGACCGGCATCGGCAGTAAGCGAATAAGAGGCTTTCAGGGTCAGGTACGAGAAAGCAGGTTGCAGTTTCTTAAAAAACTCTTCCTCGTGCATGTTCCAGGCTGCCGCCACATTCCATGTAGGCAACCAGCGTGCGGAACGGGCCTTACCCAGACGGTTGCTGCCTTCATAACGCAACGTACCGGTCAACGTGTATCTTCTCTTGTATGAATAGGTTCCTGTAGCAAAAAATGCGATCTGACGGTTGACCGTATTGCTCACGCCATAATAATTCGTGTTACGTTCCCGCATTCTTTTGAAGGCCAGATAATCAAAAAATGGGAGTTCACCGTTGTCATACTGCATTCCCCAGCCTTCGGACCAGTCACTGCTGCGTTCCTGAGAATTCACTTCAGCTCCCGCATAGGAATTCAGAATATGGGTTTCATTAAACTCCCGGTTATAGGTAGCCGCCAGACGGAAGTCATAACTGAGCATTTTATACTCGTTCTTATTGTAAAAGCCTCCCTTGGGAAGAACACTCTGTGGCAAAGTATTCGGTTTCTCCGGATCTTTGTAAAGCCATGAGTTGGCATTTATAATAGTGGCATCCCCCATGGCACGGTATGCAAGAGCCTGATTGGACATATCCTTTATCTGGTGGTTCTGCGATACGGAGGAATACTTCAATGCACCGAGAAAACTGACTTGGATTCCTGTCTTGTGCTTCCATTTGAATTCTCCCTGGAATTTTAAATCAACGATATTCAAGGAAATATTATTATTTTCCAGTTCATTAAAGATATTAAAGTCCGCATAATTGCGCATATAATTAAGTTTTGGATCCAGCGTGCGGGAAGTATTCAGGGCATATGAATAAGGATTGATGTCAAAAGAACGGGACACCTCACCAGAAACGGCATCACTGCTTTGCCCCAATGTTCCCGGGGCCTGCTGCCTGCGGTAAGAGGCATTGGCGATTCCCGTGAATGAGAGTTGCTTTGTTATGTTATAGGTATTGTTCAAATTTGCTGTATACCGTGACACCTTGCTCTGTTTCATCCAGCCCGGATCATTCATCACACTCAATGAGATGTAGGATGAGGACTTCTCACTTCCTGTGGCCATGCTGACGGAATGGTTCATCATCAGTGAATTGCTGAAAAGCAGATCAAACCAGTCCGTATTTCTGAACTCAGCCTGCCGCAAATAGGCAGCTCTCGCTTCCGGAGTATTGGAAAGCCCGAACTGTCCCGTCACAGGATTGTAAAAGTGGGTAAGCTGGTACATCTTTCCATAGACACCGCTGCTGCTGGCCCTGTATACGGATGCAAAATTCAGCCATCCTTTCTCCTGAAGTTCCTGATAGATGCCCATCTGGTCCTGAGAGTTCATGATGTTGAAAGTCCGGTAATTGGGTTTCAACCGGGTCGTGAATTCTCCGGTGTAGGAAAAGCTACTGTTTCCCTGCCTGCCTTTCTTGGTTGTGATCACAATTACTCCAGCCATGGCTTTAGCCCCATAAATGGATGTGGCGGATCCGTCTTTCAGAATCTGGAAGCTTTCTATGTCGTCGGGATTCAGCCCTGCTATGGCCGAACTGATCAGGGTAACGGCATCACCGGAAGAAAGATCATCCGCACCGACATCAACCACATTATCCTGAATGACACCATCTACCACCCATAACGGTTTGGAATTCCCATAAATGGAAGTAGCTCCACGCACACGGATTTTGGGTGCTGTACCAAAGGTGCCCGAAATATTCTGGATGGACACACCGGCAGAACGCCCCTCCAGCCCCCTGCTTATGTCGGCCATACCGTCGATTTTGACATCTGAAGCGGAGAGTTTATCTGCCGCACCGGTAAATAACCGTTTGTCTGTAGCAACCATACCGGTGACCACCACTTCCTCAAGCATCTCGGAACTGGCATGCAAGGTAATCTTCATTGTTGGGGCAACCTTTACCTCCTCACTTTGCATGCCGACAAAAGAAACTACCAGCTGTGCATTTTGTGGTGCCGAGATTTTAAACTTCCCATCAATGTCAGTAATGGTCCCTTTTGATTTGTCTCCCTTGATTTGGATGGTCGCACCGATAACGGGCTCATCCTGTTCGTCAACAACAATTCCCGTCACCTTTATTTGGGAGAATGCCACTCCTATTCCCCAAAAAAGGAAGGAAACAAACAAGATTAGTTTTTGTTTCATAAGTATTAATATTTAAGTGAGTACTGTGATACAGATAAATGTATCGGAACTGTAAATGTCAACAGAGGATTAGTGATACAGCCCGGCATACAAACCGGCTTTTAATAAAAATCGAGAGTTTTCATATTTTTAAGGACTGTTGCTTTAAAATTTAATAACTGGCACGAACATAATTAAATAATTCTAAAAAACATATAGTAAAAACAAGATTATATGCATTTTGTCTTAAATATGAAATATATTGTCTGTTATCATATATAGACGGTATATTCTTTTGGTAATTATATCGGTAAAATGGTATACATGGTGCTATTGATTATTGGGAATCTTTAACCGTAAGTTTATTGTCCATAATATCCACCAATGGCTATTCCCCGGTATACCTGAAAACGTTTCGGCATTCTATATGATATTCGGAGCATTATCCATTAAAGTATAGAAGATATAAACCATATTTGCAAAGTCAAGCAAGAGTTTCCCCGCAGAGGAAACAGAAACTGTTTCTGAACACCCCAAAATGTGGATTCGGATATATCATGTCTGATTGGTAAGTTATGGGGTACTGTTCAGCATATGCCTCTTTTCAGGAGAAGACAACAGAACCTTTCACAGACTGTAACTTGTCATCTTTCCAATGATTCCGACAGGATGAATAAACTTTCCTAGTTTAATATCATTGATGTATATAAATTTGTAGCCTCCTTGCTGAAAACAGGTGAGACAAGAAGATAACATTTAATATTTTAAGACTTATGGCAACAGTTAAAACAGTGTTAGTAAAAGGAAGAAGAACTCAAAACGGCAGATTCCCGTTGGTCGTACAGGTGCTTCACAAAAGAAAGAAAAAAGTTGTTTATACAGGCTTCAGCATTGCGGAAAGCCTGTTTGACCCGACCATGGGACGCGTCATTAACGATGGAAAAAGCGACCCGGAACTTATCAGAAGAATCAATAGTAAATGTGAGGGGATCTCAAGAACATTGTTAAAGTCTGTTTCTATGACAGAAAAGAAATTACGTATTTACGAGATAGAGGATGTATTCAAGACTTATGGCTTGCTGACACATGACACTGGCTTTTATTCCTATACTTCCGATAAAATAAGGGAGCTTCGCCAAAGTGGGCATGAGGGAACGGCACGCGCATACAATTCCAGCCTGAGTTCGATGAAAAAAATTTTAGGCAGCAGAGATTTTCCATTCAACAAACTCTCATCCCAGGTGATCACCAGGTATCACAAACAATTGCTCGCTTCGGGAGTATGTGAGAATACGATCTGTTTTTACCTGCATAACATCAAGGCTCTCTACCGGAAAGGTTGCCGGGAGATGGGGTTGGAACTGCCTTCCCCGTTTCGTGAGGTACATTTTAAAACTGAGAAAACCATCAAACGGTGTCTGGAAACGGAGGTAATTAAAAAAGTATCCAGATTGGAACTGGAGGAGGGAAGTACGGCATCTCTTGCACGGGATATCTTCATGTTCAGTTTTTATACTCGCGGAATGTCATTCGTTGATATTGCACTACTGAAAAAAGCAGATCTTTTTCCAGACGAAATTTGTTATCGACGCCATAAAACCGGACAGTTGATGCGAGTTGGGATGAACCGGCAAATCATTCGGATTCTGACCAGATACGAACATGTCGTGGGAGAATATGTCTTTCCTTTATTTACAGAAGAGCAAGAGCCATATGCAGGATATAAAAATGCCTATCACAAGATCCGTTATGCCTTAAAGAAAATCTCCTGCTCTCTTGGACTGTCAACTCCATTACGACTCCATGCCGCGCGCCACTCATGGGCCACTATAGCCAAAGAACACGGTATTCCAGTCCATATTATAGGAGAATGCCTGGGGCATATGTCGGAGGAGACGACCCGTATCTATCTGAAGGATCTAGACCGTTCCGTACTTGATGAGGTCAATAATCAAATAGCTGAGATTATTGTATGACAAGTTTATATTTATTTTATTTATGATGCATTATTTATGAAAAAATCCATATATTTGCTTTCACATCTTCACTCTCTCCCATAGAGAGTGGAAAATATGAAGCAACACTTATGGTATACATAAAAATGGTGCATTTTTTACCTTTCATGAAAGCGTTGCAAAGTTAGGTAAGTAGCTTCAGACTGTTGTTTCCTTTTTGGCTCTATATTTTGCAAATTCATTCTTCCCGTTCTTTTCTAGCGTTTTTTTGTCCGCTTTTCATCCTCTGTCTTAACTCTGTGGGAGAATATCCGAGACATCTTTTACAATATTTGGAGAAATACGCAAGGGAGGAGAACTCCAGTTCATTGGCGATGGTCCCCAACGGTAGATCTGTAACTGAAAGTTTGTACTTTATTTCCCCCAACAGCTGTTTCTGTATCCATGCAGTCGGGGCTTCCCCAAATTCCAACATGAACTGTCTTTTAAAGGCGGACAAAGACATACTGCAGGTTGACGCCATATCTTTCACTGTCCTACATTTTCCACAACTGTTTAAAACTTTATTCTTGAAATCCTGCGACCGGCCTATAATAGTATAGAAAAAAAGAGCCAGTTCCTGCCTGGAATAATAAAAACGAATATTCCAAAAAAGTTCCCTGAGTTTAGTTTCATGAAAATGAATACAGTTCGCTCCGTCTTCCAAATAGCATATCAGAAGTCCAAGAAATTTATGTAGCCGGTCTCTTATTTCAAGAGGTTCCATGCTATATTCAACTATATCTTTCAGGTGATACAACTCAGAGAAAGAAGCCTTTTGGCATGGCCATATCCCGCCCTCAAATATAGCCGCCACGACTTCACACGGTTCCAATGAATATGTGTTAAAGAGACTGTCACGACAAAAAAAGATCATTTTTCCTTCTCGGACAAGCATTTCGTGTCCTCTATACGAAATACATAAACTTCCTTTCACAACAAACAGGATACAATCTTTTGTCAGTTTTTCCTCATGATTCAACCCTGTGTCAAATTTATAGTACCGGAATCCTTCCTCTATAAATTTGAAGTAATTATAACACGATGTGTGTTCCGTCAAGTAAAATAGCTTCATTGTTTCTGCTTTTAAACTTGAATGTAAAGACTATGCATTAACATTCAAATAGTTATATAGTAAATAATCATTTTCGCTTTCACTCCGGACACCCTTAGGTACCTATATACGTATCCCGTTTGCTTGTTGCTTCATATTTTCCACTCTCTATGGGAGAGAGTGGAAATAGTGAGAATGTATAATTAAAGAGATAAAGTTGAGGTCATGAAAAAGACAATTGCGGACGGGAGGGTTCCCGCATTCATTTTTATGCCGGATAATGTTGACTAATAAAGTAAAAGTAATGGTATTATGAAGTATTTTTTTCTTCTTGTTTTTTTATGTTGTTCAGTGGAGGGCTTTTCTCAGAAAGTGGCCCTTAAGAACAATTTGGCTTATGACGCCTTGAAAACTCCCAATCTCTCCCTTGAGCTCTCAATAGGCCGGAAATGGACATTGGACACCCAGGTCGGGATGAACTTCTTTTTCTACACCCAGGATGCTACCTCCTCCCATTACAGGACGAAAAAAATCAGTCATTGGCTGGTTCAGCCCGAGCTTCGCTACTGGACATGCGATGTCTTCAACGGCTGGTTCTTCGGAGTTCACATGCATGGGGGGCAAATGAACGTTGGAGGTGTTAATATCCCATTTGTCCTGCAGAATGGGGATGGAAAGATGAGCAAGCATCGTTACGAGGGATATTTTCTGGGGGGCGGGTTGAGTGCTGGCTACCAATGGATAATCTCCAGCCGTTTCAATATGGAGGCCTCGTTAGGTGTCGGTTATATACACGCCCGCTATGACAAGTACAAGTGTACCACCTGTGGTAAGAAGCTGGGCACGGGTAGCTCGGATTACATTGGCCCCACCAAGGCTGCTATTTCCATTATCTACCTGTTAAAGTAGCTGTTCACATATCGTTCCCTTTCCTGTATTTCAAAATATAAAAACTATATCAATGAAATTATTACAATATTATAAAAAACAATTTATTATGGGGTGCCTGATTTGGTTCCCTGCCTTGAATCAGGCACAGGAGGCCTTTCCGGCTGTTAACGGGTCGGGCTGGGATTATTCCAAAAGTCGTGTAGAGCGTAGCACAAGCGGAAATAAGATAGATATAATTCTCAGCATTGTTCCTCTGGTTAAACAGAAAAAGCAGGAAATCATTTGCATCTCTCCGGTTTATATGTCTGCGGATGGCAAAGACAGTGTACTTTTGGATCATATCTGTATAGCCGGAAAGAAAAGATACAAGGTAATCAATCGCCGAAAGGCATTGCATAACTTGACCGGGGACGAGGCAGCTTGTGGGAAAGTGATCTCTTTCGAAAAACTGGGAGAAATCCCCTTATTATTCAAAAAGAACATTCCTTTTGAGAGATGGATGGCAGACGGACGGCTCGTTGTAAGGGAGCGGTCATATGGGTGTGCCGAGTGTGGTGTCAGAAAGCATGAGGTTTTGGCATTGAGAGCCAACATTCCACTTTTTACAGAGAAAGACTATGTCTACAATTTTATAGAACCGGAAAAAGTATTGGTTAAGTGCTACGAGGATTCCTTCGACTGTAAGGTGACTTTCCCCGTGGCACGCCATGACCTGCAAAAACAGTTTGCAGATAATAGTCAGGAACTCATCAGGCTGGAAAAATTCATCTCGGAAAACCTGAACATCAAAGGTGCGATCCTGAAAACAGTGCACATAAAAGGTTATGCATCTCCTGAAGGAGAATTCGACTATAATAGAGCCTTGGCACAAAGACGGACCCGGACCCTCTCAGAGTATGTTTACTGCAGGTATCCTTCACTGAAGAAAGTGCCGGTTTATATCCCGGAGGGTGTCGGGGAAGATTGGGAAGGACTGAGAAATATCATAATGTCCTCTTCCTTGCCTTATAAGGAAGAACTACTGTCCATTATTGACCGCTATCGAAACGATGTCGAACGTGAGTCTGCTATCCGAAAATTGGATGATGGAAAAATTTACGATACACTGTTAAAGGATTTCTACCCCGGACTGAGACGGACCACTTTCAGCCTGAGCTTTGATATAAGGCCCTATACTATGGAGGAACTTCCCGATATCTTTGAAATGAAACCAGACTGTATGAGTCTGCATGAAATGTTCCTGCTTGCTAAAATGTACGCTTCCAAGGGAAAGGTTCCTGTCCCTGTGTATAAAAAAGCATATGAGCAGTTTCCCGGGGATGTCGTGGCAGCTTTGAACTATGCCAATGCGCTACTGAAATATAACAGGGACGCGGATGGGGCATTACGGGTACTTGAGCCGATAAGATATGACAGCCGTGCTCTCTTTCCTATGGCAATAGCCCATAACATGAAGGGTGACTGGCAGCAAGCGGAACAAATCCTTAAGGAAGCCCTTGAAAAGGGCAATATCCATGCAAAACGTCTGTCTGGTTCAATACAAAAATGAAAGGACGATTTTAGTCATAACTTAAAATTAGTATTAATTAAAATTAAATGCGATTATGAAAGTAATGAAGTATTTCGCTGCAGCCTCCCTGATGTTGTTTGCAGCATGTAACAATGAAGACAATCCCACATTGGAGACGGGCAACCAACCCGTAGATGTAATAGTGTCACTTAACACCATTCAGGTGGGCACCCGTGCAGCCATGGGGGGGGTTGCAGGATAAAGTGGAGGACCAGGCTGCCGCCAGTTTGGAAAAGGTACATGTCTATCTGATAGACCATGAGGGAAATATAACCGTAGCTGAAGAGTTTGTAAAGAATGACGCAAACTGGTCCAAGCTGGTTAATACAACAGCTGTTTCTTCTCAAGCAAATCCGGGTGGATACAAATTTAAAAATGTAGATAAAAAGACACAGAGAGCTTTGGTTATCTGCAACCCACAAGGTCACATCGCAACTGAAAAGACACCGGTTGCTCAAGTTGCAGATTATGAGCTTAAATCACTAATTGGTGACGTCATTTATGCAGAAACAAAACCTCTGTCTCCGGCAGGTCAAGAACCGTATGGGGTAGATCCTCTGGATGATCAAAGAACGGTTAAAGTCGCCGAGTTTATTTTAAAAGGTAACATGAACCGTTTTCAGGTACTCGGTACGAAATTTAGTAAAATTGAATGGAAGCAGGGTGGCCAGCAGGCAGCAGAACAATGGCAAAAGGATTGGTTGCAAAAAAACACTGGAAAGCAACCCGGTGACGCATTGGCAGCTTTTGTAGCAGCTGTTGGCAAATACGATCAGAAAACCGGAAAATCTCCCCAAGAGACAGAGTGGGACAAATATTTTCAAGTTGTAGACGTTACCGCAGAGAACACCGGTATAGTGATGAACCGCTTCTATGACAAATTTCATGTTTTGGATCAAACCTCAAATACGTTAATGTACGCCAAAACTTATGCCGGTGATAGATATAAATTTGCAGATGGAACATTCATGCCGGATGGAAAAACAGATTTGTCTTCAGCTGCATCCTATTACAATACAAACGGTTTTGATTTTAAAGGGCAAAAAGCAGCCGCTTTCAACTTTTTTACAGACAAGGTAACCGATTATGGTAAAAATGGGAATGCACCGACTTTGCACTTTATCTTTAAAGAAGGCGGGAAAGTAAGCGCTAATCGTCGTTTCCTTAACATCAATGCCTATACGGGCACTGAAGGCCAGGCAACCGCATTGGACGCCACTAAGAACAAGGCTGGAAAATTATTGAATATTGATTTGTCCAAAGTGAATAATAATAATGGTATTCTGGTAGATGTAGATCCCACCATCCCTGAAGGTGTAGCTCCTGATCCTCAAGGTGGAGATGATTTTGTTGATGAAAATGTGAATGTTATCGTACGTGTAGAGGTTGAACCGTGGACAGCAGTAAATGTTTTCCCTATCCTTGACTAACAGGTAGATATTTGCAGACAGTTTGCCAGACGGGATTTTTGTCTTTTCTAATAAAAGCGGAATCCCCGGCATTTTTCGGGAGGGGGTAGCCTGTCCCCTCCATTTTTTATCAGAATACAGGAAGCATATGATCTCCACATGTGGAAGGTTGTTGTTTCGTTTTATAACCATTACCATAAATTATGAACATAAGATACATATCCACGTGGTTGGGGCTGATGGGCACGTTATATCTTCTGATGGCCTGCAACAGAGTCTATGATAATTTGGACGGGTGCTTTGGCAATACAGTAACTTTCTCCTATCAGGCAGATGACAACAGGGAACATCTACAGGAATATGTGGATGGTATCGAGGTCTTTATTTTTGATGCTGGAAGTGGAGCACTTGTAGAAAAGCATCATTTGGAGAGAGAACGGATATTTTCCAATTTAGAAGTCAGGCTTCCCGAGGGGAGTTACAAGGTGGTGGCTGTGGGCAATGCTTTGGAGGAAACTCTCATAAATAAAGACAGCAATTATCAGACAGCGTCCATATCCCGTCCCGAACTGTCAGAAAAGGACGGGCATGCTGTAGGAACATTCGACAAACTGTACCTGGGTGAGACCATCATAACCTCGAAAGCCATGCATGATTCCCACGATGTGTTAAAACTTTATTCTCAGCATGTACAAATTCATGCGGTGGTACTTCCTGATACGGAGGAGGATGCCGGACTTTGGTTTGGACAGAACAACGGGGAAGGCTTTCATCTGGTTATGGAACCTCTGACTTCCCGCCTTTCTTTTTCCGGGAAAAGGAGTGGTATCACTTCTTTTGACATTCCCTTTATTGCTGTGAAAGAGAAAGGCTGTTTTATTCTGGACTTCAATACCTTGCGTTTCGATGATGGTGATCCGATAGCAATCCGGTTAATGAAAGGAGAAGACACTCTTTGTACCGTGGGCGTGGCGCAATATATCGCGCAGTATCATGACCGGATATGCATAACAGGACGACAGGAGGCTGTGCTGCCGTTGTTTTTCCGCCAAAATCCGTATTCTCTAAGCATAAGCGTGAAACCTTGGGAGTCTGTTGATGTTGTTCCGATAACCTATTGAATAGAATGAAAATGTATAACTTATATAAGAAATTAACAAGACAGACGTACCGCCGTGCGGTTGTACCGGTTCTTGTCCTGTCTTTGTTTTGTTCATGCGAACGGTCTGCTGAGAATCCGGTCATGCCTGATGACGGCATGGCAACCGTCAGCTTGAGTCTGGATACACGTGCTATTTCTGCCGGGGGATTCTTGCATGACAGTTCGGACAAGTGGTTTATCAACGGCGAGTTGTTCCCGCAAGAAGGATCTACTCCGAGCGTGGCGCTGATGATATACAGTCGGGAGCAGCAAAAATATGTTTACAGCAAGCTGACTCCGTTCATTCTGGAAGGAAACGGAACTTACAGGACCAAAGTCCGCATTCCGGCAGGTGAAACAGACTTTTATGCCCTGTATGTCTCCAACCAGTTTCCCGGCTCTCCCGAGATTCCTTATTATACCTCTGCCGGCACCTTGCACCCCCGAATGCCGTGGGACTTTCACTCTATTTTCCAGCAGGATGTACAAATGGATGATTTCCGGAATGCCGGTTTTCCGGTTTTCTTTGAAAAATCAGGCGATACTTATACAATCCCTTCAGAAGCATACTACAACGGCGCTTCCGGTACCGGAAACTCCGGAAAGGATGTGTTCTGGTATAACCTGAACAGCAACCCGTGGACCAATCCTATTTTGGGTATCGGTAACAAGGCCCCCCTGTTTACAGTCTCAGGGAAACTGACCGCTACGGTGATTCCCGTCTCTAAAGATATTCCGTCCCAATCGCTTGCCATTCCATTATACAGGGACTTTCCAAGATTCAAGTTTTTCATCGCGTCCACTTCCGACCACAAGGGGAAAGCCTGCCTGGAGGCGGTCGCATTCCTGTATTTTCCCGTTGTTACATCACCTTCCTTCCGTGAGGACGATGCAGAAGCAGGCTTGGGACAAAGTGCTTTAAAAGGTGTTTTGGCAGAAAAGGCGGGTTCGTATTCTTACGGGTATAACTATGCTTATCCTTCCTCTGAAAGAGCCATCCGGCAGGCACCTGTGAAAAGCGGTCCTTCAGGCGGTATTGATTATGATGCCATTTTAAGGCAGGAAGGTTATGAACTGGTATTTCCACAGTACCTTGCTCCTTATCTGCCACGGGAGAACGCATGGCAGGCGAAACTGCCCCATCCAAAACTGCTTCTTAAAATAGGTTATTACGAGGGGGAAGCGCAACCAGTAAAAATTCGGGAGTATCTCATTGACATAGGAGAGAAAGGCAATGGCCTGAAATATGACGGTGCCATCTACCCTAATAGGGATTACCGCGTTTTCCTCATCCTTCCTGCAAGCATTGAGCAGGATCTTATTTATAGAATCGAACCTTGGAAGACGAGAGAAACGAATATTCCCGACTTTCAATAAAGTTATTTATGGCTTATGAAAACGATGACAATGAAATCTATCAAGCAATATAAGTTCTCACTCCTGCATATTTTCATCATATGTCTCTCAATTCCGGGGATGCTCGGGGTGGTTTCCGTCCTTTCCGGTTGTGAGGACGAAAATACGGGTGATTTTGTGAAGGGAGATACCGGATATCTGACCTTTTCAGTATCTGGACATACTGTCATTCAGACACGTTCGGGGGCGACTCCAACTCAGGAACAGAAAGTGGAGAACTTGTACATGTTTCTCTTTAATGCGGAAAATGGCAATAAAGAGGCAAGCGTATATTGTACCGGAGACCAATTGGTTAAGACTGATGAAGGATATAAGGTAAGATTGTCAGACATGACGGCCGGAAATAAGAAAGTGGTGGCTCTCGCCAATATAAGGGCTGATGTCTCAGATGTAAAACAGCGAATAAGAATTACCAAGGAAGAGCTTGATGCCATCAATACTCTAGAGGACTTGCAGCAGCGGACCGCATTTCTGGCATCGGACAAAGAGACCGGAACATTATCGGAAGACGAGCTTTTTCTCATGTGTACAGATGTGACGGATATCACATTGAACAACACAGGTGGAGCCAATGCCATCACCATTCCCCTGCACAGGCTGATGGCAAAAGTGGAGTTTAGAATAATTGACAGTCCCGGTTTTATTCCCACTGTCTGGCACGTGATCAATATACCATCCAAAACCTATCTACTCAGACCGGCAAGTACGTCTTCTTTGGAGCAAAGGGATTACTTTATGGAAAAAGATCAGAAATTCGCAGGTACCGGATATGGTGACAGGTTTACTTTCTATCAACTGGAAAGCCTTTTGGAGCCCCAATCTAAAATAACGGAATCGGGGGACCGTGGATACAGGAAGCGTGCATTACGTAAGAAAACTGGAAATGATTACCAAAAGACTAACGGGGAATTCATGAATGCTCCGGAACAGGTAACCTATGTGGTCATTGAGGGGGAATACAACGGGCCTCGAAAAGAGGGAGAGCCAACGATGGTTGCAGGAAATGTCAAATATACTATCCCATTGGGATATACTGACAATACAGATCCCGTCAATGATTATAAGATAGAACGCAACACGCACTATATCTATAATATTAGGGTGAGAGGGGTGAATGACATCTATGTGGAAGCAGTAAGGAAGGATCCTGAAGGTAATCCGGACTCGGAAAGGCATCCGGGAACGGAGGGTGTTGTTACGGAAGTGCAGAACCAATGGGAGATCGATGCACACTATGAGCAACGTCTGCTGAAATTGACTGAGCAGGAATTCGGAGAAATGAATCTCCAAGGTATCACTTGCATAGTGAAGACACCGTTCGGGACTGAGAGGTTTTCATTGGAGGATTTGAAACAAAACCCTAAATATGAAAAATTGTGTTCCTGGGTTACATTCAGGTGCAATTCTATGTCCACCTGGTTTGGAAAGAAATATTATTATGCGGGAACACAAGACCAACTGAACAGGTATCCGGCGAATGGTGTCGGAAATCCGATAAAGTCCCTGAAAGAAATATTGGATATCCTGCAAAAGAACTGGTTATGGCTTCTACAAAACTACCCAAACCGTTACAGTGAATCCGAGACAATATTCTCATACGACAGGCACGAAGCATATATTACGGTATATTTTGATGAATATTTTTATGAAACTGACCCTTTGACTGGTTCACCTGTTCATTGGAGCAAATTCGTTAACACATTCCCCCGAGAACTGACAATCGCTCTTCAGAAAAGAACAAGTGTTGACGGCCAGTCTGTCTATTATGACCAACCATTACTCTCGGTTCGGCAGAATCCCATATATACCGTCTATGATTCCAGAGAGGCCGAGCCCTATTACGCATTCGGTACGGAATCTGTCAACGAGACAGGAAATGCTCTTTTACCGGAGTTCAATATTTCCAATGAAGAATGGAGATACTTTGCCGGATGGAGCAACTGTTTCAGTTATCATAATAACGGAAATTTTGGCAATTGGGCGGACCTACACGGGGGAAACTGGAACGACCAGCTGTATGCCCCCAATGATAAAAAAGGAACCCTTTCTATGCCTGCCTTTATCGCAACAGGGATCTAAACCGTAATGGCAAAATCGACCTGGATGAGGTGCGCTGGTATGTTCCCAGTGCCATACAGTTGATAGACCTTGCCTTGGGGGACAAGGGGCTGCCGGAAAGCGTCCGTCTGTATCAGGAAGATGACCATTCGGGAATAAGGCAGCACCGGTGGTATGTCAGTTCCTCACCAGGAAACATAAACAATGGGAGGTTTCCCTATTTCTTATGGAGCGAGGAAGGGTTCAGTATCGGGGCTGACTGGAATCCTGCTTCAGGAGGAGATAAGAAAAATGGCTATAATTTGCGGTGCGTACGCTCGTTGGGACAGATTCCCGGTGCGCATTACGATGATCAGGGGATGCACACAATTTCCAATAATATACCAGCCACAGCTTCCTCACCTGCATATGTATACAACAATAATCTGAACAATAGGACCATGCGTTTGCCGGGACAATTTGTCGAGCATGGAGAAATCCCAAAGCATTATTTTAAAGATGATGTTTCATTACCCTACCGGAGTTTTTATGTCTCAGAAAAGAACCTGGGCCCCTACACGATGAGTGAACTTAAAAAGATGTTGCAGCAAGGTACAAGTCCGTGTGAGAATTATACAGAGAAAGGAGTAAAACATTGGAGGATGCCTACAGTGCGGGATATGCAATTGATAGCTGACACTTACGATACAAAAACTTTGGCGGATGGTGTCAATAGGTTCTTTGTCTCGACATGGACGGAAGATGGAAAGTATTTGAAAGCTTTTGAGAAAATAGGTGGAGTCCGAAAATTTCATGTTTACAATGAAAGTGATGACAATGCCACAGGATACATAAGGTGCGTGAAAGACAAAGAATGATATGGTAGAATTACATACTTTTGTAGAATCGCTATCTTTTAATATGAAGGTGTGTCACAATGGATGAGCTGCCCTCCAAAAGTTAGACATAAAACTTTTGGAGGGCAGTTTAATTTGACATACCTTCATATTATAATATTTCTCTCTGAAGGAACAATCTAGTGGTTATTTATCTAAATAGGAGATATTTTAGAGAAAGACTTTTTAATTTGAATAAAATTTTAGGATATGCTGCATTTATTAGGCAGAGCAATATCCGTGAAACTGTAGAATATAATATCTAAAGCTGTTTCGTGTAAAATGATATTAACAAAAATGCAGCTGTTCCGCTTATGTTATCACAAACTTTCCAAATTTCCATTTGAATAAAATTTGGTATATCCATTTGTTTTTCATATATTTGTAAAAATAGCAGGCTCTAATTTACTGTTTTTTAGCACATAAATTCTTTTTTGCGCATCGGATATTTTTCATCCTCCTCTTAAAAATCACACAGGTCCTGCTTAAAGAAAAATCATTTTATAAACCATTGTGGGGTGTTGGACAAATACCCCTGTCAAAACGTGACTTTATGCGATATAAAGAAAGTTTGCTGTTGCCATTCTTTGGGGCAATAATCGCCGTTTCACCTTTGGCGGCGCAGGAAAAACCAATGTTGAAGATAGGAGGCGCACTCCGTTTCAACTACAATTACTCGGACTGGAAACCTGAAAACCGGAATCGTGGCGGAGAATTCGACTTCGACGTGTTCCGTCTGAACGTGAACGCTTCTTACAAGAAATTTGATTTAGCGGCGGATTACCGTTTCTATCCTTCCTCCTCGGGAGGCAGGATGCTCAGAGAGGGCTGGATAGGCTATCGTTTCAGTGATTCACATCGGTTACAAATAGGCCTGACAACGGTCCCTTTCGGTATCCTGCCTTATACGGGTAACAATTATTTCTTCAATCTGAACTATTATGCCGGTCTCGAGGACGATGCGGACATGGGGATAAAATACCTCTTCTATAAAGACCGCTGGGAATTGTCGTTCGCCTATTTCCAGAATGCCGATCTTTCCGGGACTGGCGGAGACTCAGAACTGTCCGCCAGCCGTTATGCCTATGACATCGCCGGACGTGACAAGGAGGCGCATCAGGGCAATTTCCGGGTGGTATATCATTTCGGAAACTTGTGGAGACAGCGGCTCGGAGGTTCGGTACTGGTGGGTGGGCTATATAATATGGACACACGGAAGACGGGACTCCGTACCGCTTTTGCCCTGCACTATGTAGCCGACTATCGACGGTGGAACCTTAAAATGCAGTATACCAACTATAATCTCAGACCCGTACGGGCTCCAGGGGAAGACAGACATCTGGTGACAATGGCGGCTTACGGATCGTCTTACCGAATCGCTTCCAGGGCGGATATATATACGGTGTCATTGTCCTACCGGATTCCCGTGAACAGGTTGTTTCTGGACGATATCTGCCTGTACAATGATTTCAGCCTACTCAACAAACGCGTTGCCGGGTTTAATGACAGCCTGGAGAACGTGACGGGGTGTTCTTTGGCGATGGGAAAGGTCTTCGCCTACATCGACTATGCCGTGGGAAGGAACCACGCATGGCTGGGGGATATATGGGATGAAGCTTTCGCCCGAGGGACGGAAGACAACTGGAATGTCAGATTCAATATAAATATAGGATATTATTTTTAAAGGATTATGGATAAGAACAAAATTGAAATCAGGGATTTGTATTTGATTTTCGGCTCTGAAAGAAGCAAGGCTTTCAGAATGCTGAAAAAAGGAAAGAGTAAAAATGAGATATTGAAGGAAACCGGATGCACGATTGCCGTGAACAATGCCAGCCTCTCTGTCCGGGAGGGTGAGATATTTGTGATCATGGGACTCTCGGGAAGCGGAAAGTCAAGCCTGCTCAGATGCATCAACCGGCTGAACAGGCCTACCTCCGGTGAGATTCTGATCAACGGTGAGGATATCGCCGGAATGCCAGTGGAACGGTTGCGTTCCCTGCGTCGGAAGGAACTGGCGATGGTATTCCAGCATTTCGGGCTGCTGCCCCATTATACCGTATTGCAGAATATCGCTTTCGGGCTTGAACTGCAGGGAGTGGAGAAGAGGGAACGTGAACTAAAGGCGGCGGAAAGCATGCGTCTGGTCGGGCTGGACGGATACGCTGACTTGAAGGTCAGCGAACTGTCCGGGGGCATGCAACAACGGGTGGGATTGGCACGTGCCCTGGCCAACGATCCGGAAGTCCTGCTGATGGACGAGGCCTTCTCCGCTCTGGACCCGCTGATACGGGTACAGATGCAGGACGAGCTGCTGGCCTTGCAGTCAAAAATGAAAAAAACCATCGTATTTATCACACACGACCTGGAGGAGGCTGTCAAGCTGGGTGACCGTATCGCTATCATGCGCGATGGGGAGATACAGCAAACCGGCACCTCCGAGGAGATACTGACCTCCCCCGCCAATGAGTATGTGAGGTGTTTTGTGGAAAATGTGGACCGCAGCAGGATTGTCACTGCCGCCGCCATCATGGTGGACAAGCCTATGGTGGCAAGGTTGGGAAAAGAAGGACCGGAGGTGTTGACCCGGAAGATGAGAGAACGGAAGACAACTGTGTTGCCTGTAGTGGACCCGGATGGTATACTGGTAGGCGAGGTCCGCCTGGAAGATCTTCTCAGACTGCGCAAGGAGCATATCCTGCATATAGACCCTGTGATCAAGAAAGAGGTACATTCCGTATTAAGTGACACTGTGGTGGAGGACATACTTCCCCTGATGACGAAGACCAACTCCCCCATTTGGGTGGTCAATGAGAAACGGGAGTTCGAAGGGATGGTACCGCTCGCGTCACTCATTATTGAGGTGACGGGCAAAGACAGAAAAGAAATTAATGAAATCATTCAAAATGCAATAGAATTATGATAGAAATAGGAAAATATATCGAATCGGCCGTGGAATGGCTGACTGAACATGGAGCGGCTTTTTTTGACTTGCTGGGTCTAGCAGTGGAAGGAATCATTGACTGGATCCTGCATGTCCTGCTTGGAATGCCCTTTTATATCCCCATTGCAATCCTCTCCTTTATGGCATGGTATAAAAGTGGCCGGGGTACAGGCCTGTTTACCCTCTTGGGTCTGTCACTCGTTTACGGGATGGGACTCTGGGAGGAGACCATGCAGACCCTGGCTCTGGTACTTTCCTCCACCGGCATGGCGCTGCTGCTGGGAATCCCTCTGGGGATCTGGATGGCGGGCAGCAGACGTTGCAACAAAGTCATGCTGCCGGTACTTGATTGTATGCAGACTATGCCGGCCTTTGTCTATCTGATACCGGCAGTGCTCTTTTTCGGGCTGGGGACAGTGCCGGGAGCCTTTGCCACGATCATTTTCGCCATGCCTCCGGTAGCAAGGCTCACCGCATTGGGTATCCGTCAGGTGCCGAAAAATGTGGTGGAGGCCGCCCGGTCTTTTGGAGCCACTTCTTGGCAGCTGCTCTACAAGGTACAATT
>ENA-USZI01000252-USZI01000252.1-human-gut-metagenome-genome-assembly--contig:-NODE-252-length-38680-cov-19.123902_pt1 | contig 38680 bp, 31 predicted proteins | sample MGYA00250042_ERZ773532 | MGnify/ENA primary metagenome ERZ773532 (study PRJEB29103, sample SAMN06112036) | human gut metagenome | biome: human gut; feature: ankylosing spondylitis patient; material... | reverse complement strand
CTTAGGACCTTTGGTGATCGGGCACATATTCTGTACTTGCTGCGAATAGGTCATAATCATACTCTCCTTTTGACAAATGTTGCTTTGCAGCACAAAGCCGCCGCCGCGCCCTGCCGGCACAGCCGCTGCCCTTTGCTGCTTGCATCTGACCGGGCGCGCCGCTCTCTTTCAGCGCCTTAACCGGTACTACCACGCATGATTTTATTATAGAGAAAGCTGACGGATTTTGCAATACATTTCCGGTAAAAAACATCAAAACTATTTGCAGTTGTCTGCTGCTAACTGTCAATTCGGATGCTTTTGTCATTTCATTCGTCAAGTTTTTGTCAACTATGTCAAGAGGGCAAATTTCACGCTCCTGTGTCCTGCCTGCGCGGTGTCTGCCCGGCAGGCTTCAGTACCCACATGGCTGCAAAGCCCGCCGCTGCGCCGCCCACGGCAAGCCAGTGTCGCCCGGCTTCCAACCCCCAGAGATTTGCTGCAAACGGAAAGGCCAGACTGCCCACGCTCTGCCCCAGTGCCAGAAAACCGTAGTTCACCCCTGCGTGCGGCAGGCCGAACAGATCGGTGGAAAGGGCGGGCAGCACTGCTGCAAGGCCGGAATAGCAGAAGGTAAGCCCCGCATAACAGGCGATCACCCACCAGCCCTGCGCAAACGCAAACCCTGCCGAAAGCCCCAGCGACACTGCAAACAGCAGCAGATCGGTGGGCCTGCGGCCAATTTTATCGCTGAGCATGGGCATCAGCAGGCGGCCCGCCGCACTGCCCACGCTGCCCAGCACCACGCTCCACAATGCAGCGCTTTCGTCCAGCCCCCGCTCCACGCCCAGCTTCAGGATGATGGGGCTGAACAGAAGCACCGCCGGGGTGGAAAAACACACCGCGCCTGCGCACAGCCAGTACTGCTTTGTTTTCAGCATCTGCCACGGGGAAAGGTCGATCTCATTTTTGCCGCTCCCCTGCTGGTTTTGTCTGCTTTCCGGCGGGTCCTGCAGCAGCAGACTGCCCGCAAGGCAGACGGGCAGCGTTATGGCCCCCAGCGCCCAGAACGCGCCCCGGATGCCCTGCACGATCCCAAAGCCGCTGACCGCCGTGCGCACGAACACGGTGAGGAACGCACCGGAAAGACCCACCGCCCCGCCGATCACGCCGGTGGCAAGACCCTTGCGCCCGGCATACCACTTCTGTGCGCAGGACTGGATGGATGGGTACAGAAACGCCGTGCCCAGCCCCGCCGGGATACTGAATGCCAGAAAAAAGCTGATCGCACTGCCGCCCGGCAGGATGGCCGCTGCAAAAAATCCGCCGCACAGCAGTGCTGTTCCCCACAGAGCCGCACACCGCGGGCCTCGGCTGTCCTGCAGAAAGCCGCCGAGGACGCACCCCACGCCGAACGCCGCAATGAGGATGCCGAAGGCATAGCCTGCCCCCTGCTCGCTCAGGCCGTACTCGTCCATGACCGGCTGCTGGAATACGCCCCACGCCGCCGGGATGCCCGTGAGCACCTGAATGGCTGCGCCCGCCGCAAGGATGGTCCACGGATGTTTTGCTGTAAATTGCTGTTTCATCGTCTGTCCTCCGAATGGTTTTTCCTTTACAGTGTGCCCATTTCAATTGACAAAACGGCAGATTTCTTTATAATGAATAAGGTAAAAGTATTTACATTGATTTATATAGAGAGGAACCATCTTATGAAAACACAGGCATTGAAGGGCATGCGCGACCTGCTGCCCGCTGAGCAGACCCTGCGCGATTACATTCAGGGCAAAATTCTGGAGACCTACCGCGCGTCCGGCTTCGAGCGCATTTCCACCCCCATGCTGGAGGATATGGAAAACCTGGACAAATCCGACGGCGGCGACAACCTGAACCTGATCTTCAAAGTGCTCAAGCGCGGCGATAAGCTCACCGCTGCCCTGAACACCGGCGACCCCAAGCAGCTTTCCGATATGGGCCTGCGCTATGACCTGACCCTGCCGCTGAGCCGCTACTATGCCGCCAACAAGGATAAGCTGCCCAGCCCCTTCAAGGTGATCCAGACCGACCGTGTGTTCCGCGCCGAGCGCCCGCAGAAGGGCCGTCTGCGCGAGTTCGTACAGTGCGACATCGACATTCTGGGCGATTCTTCCCCCAATGCCGAGGTGGAACTGATCGACGTGACCACCCGTGCCCTGCTGAACATCGGCTTCACCGGCTTCACCGTCAACATCAATGACCGCCGCATCCTGCGCGGGATGCTGGAGAGCATGGGTTTTTCCGCTGATACGCTGGATTCCGTCTGCATCACCTTTGATAAGATGGACAAGATCGGCGCCGATGGTGTGAAGGCTGAGCTGACCGAAAAGCAGCTGCCGGAAAATGCCATCAACGCACTGGCCGACTTCATTGCCGCAGGCGAAGTCACGCTGGATGCCGTGGCTGCCCGCTGCGCAGACCCCGCCATTGCCGATGACCTCAAGTATGTCCTTGCTACCGCCAACGCCATGGCTGCAGGCCGCTATCAGGTAGCCTACTGCCCCAGTCTGGTGCGCGGTCAGGGCTACTACACTGGCATGGTGTTTGAGATCACCTGCCCGCAGTTCAGCGGTGCCGTGGCCGGCGGCGGCCGCTACGACAACATGGTGGGCAAGTTCCTGGGCACCCAGGTGCCTGCCGTGGGCTTCTCCATCGGTTTCGAGCGCGTGTGCGGCATCCTGCTGGAACAGGGGTATCAGATCCCCGGTGCCAAGCAGAAGATCGCCCTGCTGTACGGCAAGGACGCCGACTTCCCCGCCGTGCTGAGCAAGGCCGCCGCCCTGCGTGACACCTACAACGTCACCGTGCTGCAGCAGGCCAAGAAGCTGGGCAAGCAGCTGGGCCAGCTGGAGGCCGCCGGGTTTGCCGGCGCCGCCTTCATGGACAAGGACGAAGTCAAAATTTTTGCACAGCAGTAACCACAAAACGCAGACAGGCCCCCGCACGGTTTTGTGCGGGGGCCTGTTTTTTACTTTGTCATCAAATGGTGAACTGCACCACGCAGAAAGCAGCGTAGATGCACAGCAGCGCAATGCCCTGCGGGCGGCTGAGCTTGCCCTTGAGCAGGGCGGGCACCGTCAGCAGCAGCATGACCGCAAACATCACCGGAATATCCATCACCAGCGAGGCGTTCATGCCAGCAATGGTGGAGTTCTGGGGGATGGTAAAGGGGGCCAGCGCGACCGACACGCCGCTCACCAGCACCAGATTGAACACGTTGGCACCGATGACGTTGCCCAGCGACAGCGCCCCGTGGCCCTTGGCCAGCGAGGTGATGGCCGTGACCAGCTCCGGCAGCGAGGTACCCAGTGCCACAAAGGTCAGAGCAATGACCGACTCCGGCACGCCCAGTGCCTGTGCAATGAGGGTGCCGTTGTCCACCAGCAGGTCCGCGCCCACCGCGATGAGCACCGCGCCCACCGCCAGCAGGCCCAGTTCCTTGGCAAAGGAAGCGTTTTCTTCCGGCTCTTCCTCTTCTTCCGGGGCGGGGGCATTCTTCATGGCCATCACGTTGCAGACGATGTAGGCCACGAACATGGCCAGCAGGATGATGCCCACCGACCGGGTGAAGGAGCCGGTGGTGTAGGCCACACCGGCGTAGAAGGCTGCCGCCACAAAGAAGAACAGCACCGGGGTGCGCAGGCTCTTGGGGTCCACCTTGCCCGGCTTGGCCACAATGGGAATGGCCGCAATGAGGGCGGAATTGCAGATGACCGAACCAATGGCGTTGCCGTAGGCGATCTCGCCGTGACCGGTGAGAGCCGAGGTGGTAGACACCATCACCTCTGGCAGGGTGGTGCCGATGGACACCACCGTAGCACCGATGAGCAGCTCCGGCACATGGAAGCGGCGGGCAATGCCGGTGGCACCGTCCACAAACCAGTCACCGCCCTTGATCAGGCACAACAGGCCCACGATGAACAACAAGACAGGTACAAGCATATTTTTCTCCTTTTGATGTTTCTTCGCCCGGCCAACTGTAAGAAGTCTCCTGCCGAGCATAAAAAAAGAGACCCCTATTACAGGCATGAATACCACGTCCTGTAATAAAAGTCTCAAGCATCCGGTACTGCATCGGGCATTTCTGCCGGGTTGTCGCTGCAGCACAGCGTATCATCTCTTGCGGGATATACGCCCTTTACTCCCTTTTATCTTTGCATATTATACCTGTTTCAACGGCAAAGCGCAAGGGGAAACCTGCAAATTTCATCCTGCCTTTTCCACTTTTTTCGCGTTGGGATAGATGCGTTCCATGCGGGCATTGTCGAAATGGGCGTCCAGATAGGTCTCCACGGCATTGGCAGCTGGCACCCCGCTGGTGCGGGCGTCGTAACGGGCCAGCGCCAGCGAGCTGGTGACCATGTTCACCGCCATGAACACCGCCAGCAGCACGGTCATCCACGGCCGCACCCGGCTGCGCAGACGGGTCATGCACTTCATGACCACCGGGTAGCCGTAGCGCATCCACACCACGGCCGCCATGCCCCAGAAGAAGCAGTACAGCAGGTTGATGCGCCCGCCCAGATTGAATTTGAATTTGCTGTAATCCCAGAACACCGTGCCAAACAACAGCTCGGTCACGGCGCTGCACACATACTCGTACACGCCGCCCATCACCGTGCCGAACACAAACAGGTAGCGGTCGCTCTTGTCCTGATTCTGGCGCAGCAGCACGGTGGTCAGGGCCAGAGCCAGGCCCCACACCACGCTGAACGGCCCCCATACCAAACTGGAACGGCTCATCCAGACGCCTGCCGTCAGGCGGCAGAACACTGTTTCCACCAGGTCACCCAGAAACGCGCCCACCACGAACAGCCACAACAGGTCGGCGGCGCTCAGGGGCGTTTCGCCGTTCTGGGCAATGGTCGGTTCCTGCCGGGCCGCCGCCGGGTAGGCCCGCTGGATGCGCTTTTCCACATACAGAGCAATGCGGCGGCGCAGGCCGTCGGAGCTTTCACCCAGCCGCTGGTTCAGCTGTTCCAGCACCGGGTGTTTGGCCGCATAGCGCCCCACCAGCACGGCCGAACCGATCTGGTCCAGCGCTGCCACGATGACCGCCGCCCACACCAGCGGGTGCAGCAGCCAGTTCGGGATGGCCTGGCACAGCCGCAGCAGCAGGCCATTGAGCCACAGCACACTGGCAGTGCCCAGCACGCCCCACAGCAGCGAATACTGCAGGCAGACATAGCCGTTCAGGTTGAAGCGCTTACCGGAGTAGTCCCACCATTTGCGGCGGTGCAGCCGTTCCAGCAGCTTAGCCGTCAGCCACTCCATGACCGTGGAGGCCAGCGTACAGGCAAAAAAGAGGTACACCGGGTCGCTCCGCAGGTCCGTGAAGCCCACGGCCAGCAGTACCGCCGTGGAGCCGTACACAAAGCAGAAGGGCCCGGCTGCTGCGCCGCGGTTGGCAAAATGCTTGCCCCGCACCGTAGCTACTACCGTCTCCCCTACCCAGCCCGCAAACGAGTAGACCAGGTAAAGGACGCCCAGCGTATAAAAATCGTATTCCATAGCAGTCCTTTCTTCCAAAAGCGTTGGTTTTCCAGCAGTTGTATTGTACCCTTTTTGCCTGCAGAACGCAAGCATGGCAAAGGGGCCGCCCGCAGCGGGTGGCCCCTTTTAGATTTCGTTGTACGATCAGAATTTGCGCCAGGTGTCGGGCATGAACAGCACCAGCATGGGGAAGATCTCCAACCGGCCTGCCAGCATATCAAAGATCAGCACCAGCTTGGCCGGGTCTGCAAAACCGCCAAAGTTCTGCATGGGGCCCACCAGCTCCAGGCCCGGGCCGATGTTGTTCAGAGTGGCGGCCACGGCAGTGAAATTGGTCACCATGTCAAAGCCGTTCAGACTGATGAGCAGGAAGGACCCCACAAAGATGAAGCTGTAGGCCGCCATGAACACGTTGGTGGTACGGATGGTCTCATGGTTCAGCAGCTTGCCGTCCATACGCGCCGGAGCCACCACCTGCGGGTGCAGAGCCTGCTTGAGCTCCTTGCCCAGCGTCTTGCCCAAAATGAGGATGCGGCTCACCTTGATGCCGCCGCCGGTGCTTCCGGCACAGGCACCAATGAACATCAGCACCACCAGCACTTCCTTGGACAGGGTGGGCCACAGGTCAAAATCGCAGCTGGAAAAGCCCGTGGTGGTGATGATGGAACCCACCTGGAACGCCGCTTGCCGCAGCGCCTCGCCAAAGCTGTTGTAGATGCTGTAGATGTTGGCCGTGATGATGGCAATGGCGGCTGCAATGACCACAAAGTAGCCGCGCACCTCTTCGCTGGCCGCCGCCCGGCGGAACCGACGCATCAACAGCAGGAAGTAGGCGTTGAAGTTGACGCCGAACAGGATCATGAACACGGTCACGACCCACTGGATGTAGGGGGAAAAGCTGCCAAAGCTGTCGTTCCGGAAGCCGAAGCCGCCGGTGCCCGCCGTGCCAAAGGCGGTAAGCAGGGCCTCAAACAGCGGCATGTGCCCCGCCAGCAGGAACAGCAGTTCCAGCACGGTCAAGGCCAGGTAGATGCCGTACAGGATCTTGGCGGTAGACTGCACCTTGGGCACCAGCTTGTCCACCTGGGGGCCGGGGCTCTCTGCCTTCATCAGGTTGACGTGGGAGCCGCCGGTCAGCGGCAGCAGCGAAAGCAGGAACACCAGCACGCCCATGCCGCCGATCCAGTGGGTGAAGCTGCGCCAGAACAAAATGCCCTTGGGCAGGCCCTCCACGGCGGGCAGAATGCTGGCACCGGTGGTGGTAAAGCCGGACACGGTTTCAAACAGGGCATCCACCGGGTTGGGGATGCAGCCGGTGAGCACGAAAGGCGCGGCACCCACCACCGAGATGACGATCCAGCTCAGTGCGGTGGCAGTAAAGCCCTCCCGCATATAGAATACCTTGCTGCGGGGCTTGATGGCCCGCAGCGCAAAGCCGATGCCTGCGCTCACGGCAGCCGTGAGCAGGAACACTGCCAGTACCATCCACTCGCCGTAGATCAGGCTGGCAGCGGCGGGCAGAAGCAGCAGGGTGCCCTCGATCATCAGGATATAGCCCAGCAGACGGAAAACGATCGCATAATTCATAGCCCGCCTCCGTCAGCTCTCCACGATGTCCCGCAGGTCATGCAGGCCATGCTCCAGCGTGACCACGATCACGTTGTCGCCCACCTGGATCTGGTCGCCGCCGCGGGGGATCAGGATGCGGTCGCCGCGGGTGATGCAGCACAGCAGCAGGTTCTTTTTCAGATGCAGCTGGCTCAGGGGCACACCGGTGGCCCGGCTCTCCTCGTGCACCGTGAATTCCAACGCTTCCACGCGGTCGTCCAGGATGCGGTACAGGGTCTTGATGTTGCTGCCCGCCTCATTCTGCAGGGCACGCACATACTGCACAATGTAATCGCAGGTCATGTACTTGGGGTACACCACGCTGCCCAGGTCCAGCCCGGCCAGAATGTCGTCAAACTCCAGGCGGTTCACCTTGGTCACCAGCTTGCCGTGGGAATGCTTTTTGGCAAACAGGGTCAGCAGCACGTTTTCTTCGTCGATGTTGGTCAGAGCCACAAAGGACTCTGCGGACTCCAGGCCCTCCGACAGCAGGAAGTCCCGGTTGGAGCCGTCCTCGTTCAGGATCTGGGCACCGGGCAGCTGCTCAGCCAGCTCCTGGGCGCGGGCGGCATCCCGCTCCACGATGCGGACCCGCACATGGTTCTCCAGCAGCTCCTGGCTCAGGTAGAACGCGATGGCGCCGCCGCCCACGATCAGGGCGTTGCGCACCGGCCGCACCGGCATGTGGATCTGCCGGAAGAAGGCATGCGCGTTTTCCTGGGTGGCCAGGAAGGTGACCTGATCGCCGTTCTGCAGCACAAAGTTGCCGTTGGGGATGATCACCCCGCCGTCACGCTCTACGGCACACACCAGAATGTCGCTCTTGAGCCGACTGGGGATCTCGCGGATGGCTACGCCGTCCAGCCCCTGTGCCTCGGTGAGCGCAAACTTGATCAGCCGCACGCGGCCGCCCGCAAAGGTGTCGATCTTGCTGGCCCCCGGGAACCGCAGCAGATGGGAGATCTCCTTGGCTGCCGCCATTTCCGGGTTGATGATGGCCGAAATGCCGATCTGTTTTTTGATAAAGTCCAGCTCGTGGCTGTAGGACGGGTTGCGCACGCGGGCAATGGCGTGGCAGTGGCCCGCCTTTTTGGCAAACATACAGCACAGCAGGTTCAGCTCGTCCGAACCGGTCACGGCAATGAACACGTCCGCATCCTCAATGCCGGCTTCGGACAGGGTGGTGATGGAGGAGCCGTTGCCCACGATGCCCAGCACGTCGTACGTCTCGATCAGGTGCTCCACCCGCGCCTTGTTCGTGTCCACAACGGTCACGTTGTGGCCCTCCTCGCTGAGCTGCCGCGCAAGGGCGGTACCGACCTTGCCGCTGCCCACCAGAATGATCTTCATAACAAGTCCTTTCTCCTTTGGCAGCCCCTTTCCCGGAGCATACAAACACAGCTTAGTATATCATATCCAGCCGCAAAGTTCCACTGCCTGCCCCACAAATACATCGAATTGCTTAAAAAGCGACGGTTCTTTTGTGCAGGATTACCTGTTTTCAGCGTGAAAGCGCAAAAAAGGGGCTGCCGCACAGCTTTTGTGCAGCAGCCTCCTTGGGTCAAAATGATTCAGAATGCTCTCCGCGTGCGCTTTGGGCGTCATCAGCGGAAAAGTATCGTTATAAGAGCAAGCTCTCCCCTGCTGTCAGGTCTTAGTACCGCTCTACGCCGTCCTTGGTGACAAGGGCGTATACCAGCGGGGCTTCCTCCGGCTTTTCCGCGCCGTACACAAGGCCGCTGCGGTACTCGGCGGCAGCGGCTTCAAACTTGTCCGCTGCACCGTAGAAGGTTGCCAGGCTCTCGCCCTTGTGGACGTAGTCGCCGCGCTTTTTGTGCAGGGTGATGCCGGCGGCAAAGTCCAGCGGGTCGCCCTTTTTCTGGCGGCCGGCACCCAGCAGCACACTGGCCGAGCCGATCTTTTCGGCATCGTTGGCCACGATGTACCCATCCTGCTCGGCCAGCAGCTCATAGCGGGCAGCAGGCTGCTCAAACAAGCTGTAGTCATCCAGCACGCGGGTATCACCGCCCTGGGCGGCAAACATCTCCTTGCACTTGGCAAAGGCAGAGCCGTCCGCGATCACCGCCTGTGCCATGGCGCGGCATTCGGCGGGGGTGCCCTTCCCTGCCAGCACCAGCATATTGGCGGCCAGCTGCAGGCACACCTCGGTCAGGTCCGCCGGGCCACGGCCCTTCAGCACATCCATGCTCTCCATGACCTCCAGGCTGTTGCCGATGTTGTGGCCCAGAGGGGTGTCCATATCCGTGATCATAGCGGCCACCCGGCGGCCATGGTGGGTGCCGATGGACACCATGAGCTTTGCCAGCTCGATGCTCTGGTCCACGGTTTTCATAAAGGCACCGGTGCCGGTGGTCACATCCAGCAGAATGGCATCCGAACCGGAAGCCAGCTTCTTGGACATGATGCTGGACGCGATGAGCGGGATGCAGCTCACGGTGGCGGTCACATCCCGCAGGGCGTACATTTTTTTGTCTGCCACGGCGATGCCCTCGCTCTGGCCGATGACCGACAGACCGATGCGGTTGACCTGTGCAAAGAACTCTTCCTGCGTCAGGGCCGTCCTGGTGCCAGGCACGCTCTCCATCTTGTCGATGGTGCCGCCGGTGTGGCCCAGACCGCGGCCGCTCATCTTGGCGATCTTGACCCCGCAGGCTGCCACGATGGGGGCGATCACCAGCGTGGTCTTGTCGCCCACGCCGCCGGTGGAGTGCTTGTCCACCTTGATGCCCGGAATGGGCGAAAGGTCCACCATGACGCCGCTGTGAGCCATCACGTCGGTAAGCTCTGCCGTCTCTTCGTCGGTCATGCCGCGCAGGTACACAGCCATCATCCAGGCAGCCATCTGATAATCGGCCACCTCACCGGACACATAACCGTTGACGATGCTCTCCAGCTCTTCACGGCTGTGGGTGCCGCCGTCGCGTTTTTTGGCGATCAGATCATAAATGCGCATAACTTCACGCTCCTGTCGAAATAGTATGACATTGTAGTCTCAGTATAGCAAAATTCCAGTCAAAAGCAAGGTTTTTCTGTAACTTTTGCCCATTTTTTAAACAAAAGGGCGCAGCTGCCCGAAAAAGCAGCTGCGCCTGTGAGGTTTGCGGAGAAACGCCCCGGATCAGCGGGAACCCTTGTCGTAGGGGATGCCCTCTGCCTTGGGGGCCATGCTGTTCTTGGACGTGAAGGCCAGGATGACCATGGAGGCCACGAACGGCATCATGTTGTAGATGTTGCTGGACCAGTGCAGCTGTGCCAGGAAGGTGGAATCTGCAATGTTGGCCAGGCTCTTGAACACGGCAAAGAACATGGCCGCGCCAAAGATGTTGAAGGGTTTCCACTGGCCGAAGATCATAACGGCCAGGGCCAGGAAGCCTGCACCGGCCACGCCCACCTCAAAGTTCCAGGTCTGCACCGGGGGCACGATGTAAGCCATGCCGCCAATGGCACCCAGGGCACCGGAGAGCAGCACACCAGCGTAGCGCATCTTGTAGACATTGATGCCCACCGAGTCGGCTGCCTGGGGATGCTCGCCGCAGGCCCGCAGACGCAGGCCGAAGCGGGTCTTGTACAGCACCACATAGCTGATGATCAGCAGGATGATGCCCAGCGGAACAAAGACGCTGAGCTCCAGCCCGCCGATGCTGAACAGGAAGGGCTTATTGGAATAGTTCAGCTTGGCGCTTCCGCTGTCGCTGAAGTATTTGGCGATGACCACGGCAATGGCGGTGGCCAGCAGGTTCAGGGCTGTGCCGCCGATGGTCTGGTCCGCCTTCAGGTTGATGGAGGCAAAAGCCAGCAGCAGGCTGTACACCATACCGGCCAGGGCGGCCACCAGAATGGAGATGAGCACGACCAGGAAGACTGGCATGCTGGAGGGCAGCATGGTCAGGGTAAGCACACCTGCCACACCGCCGATGACCATGATGCCTTCCAGCGCAATGTTGATGATGCCGGAGTGCTCACTGAACATACCGCCCAGAGCCACCAGCATCAGCACGATGCCATACAGCAGCGTATATTTGATCAGAAGCAGCATATCACTTGCCCTCCTTCTTGGTTTCGGTCTTGGCCGGAGCAGGCTCTGCGTTCACATTGGTCTTGTCGGCATTCTTGAACAGCAGGCCGTGGATCTTGCCGCGGAACAGCATGGAGAATGCGCACAGATAGATGATGATGCCGCTGATCAGGTCCGAGATCTCCGTGGGGTAATACTTGGTGGACAGGAACGAGCCGCCCACCGAGATGTGCGAGATGAACAGTGCCGAGAAGATGGTGCCGATGGGGTTGGAGCTTGCCAGCAGAGCAACGGAAATGCCGTTGAAGCCCATGGCCGGCAGGCTGGTGGAGTTCAGCGGGTTCCACTGGGACACATTGGACAGGTAGTACAGGCCCGCACCAAAACCGGCCAGTGCACCGGCAATGGCCATGGAGAGGATGATGTTCTTCTTCTCGTTGATGCCGGCATAGCGGGCAGCGCTCTTGTTCAGGCCGACGGCCTTGAGCTCATAGCCGAAGGTGGTCTTGTTCAGCACCACCCAGATCAGGATGGCCACCGCCGCTGCCAGGAAGATGGCAATGGTGGTGCTGTTGGTCTGGAACATCTTGTTCAGGCCGAAATCCGGGATGATGGACTGGGCAAAGGCCGGGTTCTTGCTCAGGTTCAGGGTACGGGTGTTCCGCACGTCGTACATGGGGCCGGTGCCGTTCTGGTAGACCAGTTCGTTAACCAGATACAGGCCGATCCAGTTGAACATAATGGAGGTGATGACCTCGTTGATGTTGAAGTAGGCCTTGAAGAAGCCGGGGATCGCACCCCAGATGCCGCCCAGCAGGGTGGCTGCCAGCAGGCAGACGAACCAGGGCATCTTGAGCATAATGGCGCAGTACAGGGCACCGTAGGCACCCAGCGTGTACTGACCGGCGGCACCGATGTTGAACAGGCCGGTCTTGAAGGCAAATGCCACCGACAGGCCGGTCATGACCAGAGGTGCTGCGTTGGCCAGCTCCTTGCCGACGCCGTAGGGAGCGTCGTGGAAGCCGCCTTTCAGGATGCGCACAAAGCCGTCGCCCCAGGCGTGTGCCGGGTTGATGGCCAGCAGCACCAGAAAGCCCACGATCAGACCGATGAGGATGCACAGCAGAGCCGCCAGCACACTGGTGACCGAGCTTTGCAGACTGCTGTGGGAAAGTTTTTTCTTGTCCATTTGTTACTTAGTCTCCTTTCCCTGCTTGCGTGCACCGGCCATATACAGGCCCAGTTCCTGCACGGTGGTGGTCTTGGGGTCAAACTCGCCCACGATCTCGCCCTCGTACATGACCAGGATGCGGTCGGACAGGTTCATGACCTCGTCCAGCTCCAGGCTGACCAGCAGCACGGCCTTGCCCTTGTCGCGCTCGGCCACGATCTGGCTGTGGATATACTCAATAGCGCCCACGTCCAGGCCGCGGGTGGGCTGCACGGCAATGAGCAGCTTGGGATCCTTGTCGATCTCACGGGCAATGATCGCCTTCTGCTGGTTGCCGCCGGACATGCTGCGCACGATGGTGGAGCTGCCCTGGCCGCTGCGCACGTCGTACTGTGCGATCAGCCGGTCGGAGTACTCACGCACTTTATCCGAACGGATGAAGCCGCCCTTCTGGAACTCCGGCTGCCAGTAGCGCTGCAGCACCATGTTGTTTTCCAGGCTGTAATCCAGCACCAGACCGTGCTTGTGGCGGTCCTCCGGGATATGGCTCATGCCGTCCTTGGAACGCTGGCGGATGGTGGCATGGGTGATATCCTTGTCATCCAGCGTGATCTTGCCGTTGGCCAGCTTTTCCAGACCGGTCAGGCCGTAGACAAACTCGGTCTGGCCGTTGCCCTCAATGCCCGCCAGGCAGACGATCTCACCGGCATGCACCTGGAAGGTGACATCCTTGACAGAATCCTTCTTGCGCTGGTCGTTGTGCATGGTCACGTTCTGCACGTCCAGCACCACGGCACCGGGCTTTGCAGGCTGCTTTTCCACCTGCAGCTGCACATCACGGCCCACCATCATGCGGGAAAGTTCTTCCTTGGTGGTGTCCTTGATGTCTACGGTGCCCATGTACTTGCCCTTGCGCAGCACCGTGCAGCGGTCGGCCACGGCCATGATCTCGTTCAGCTTGTGGGTAATGAACAGGATGGACTTGCCTTCCTTCTTGAACCCGCGCATGATCTCCATCAGCTCGTCGATCTCCTGCGGGGTCAGCACAGCGGTGGGCTCATCGAAGATCAGGATCTCGTTGTCGCGGTACAGCATCTTCAGGATCTCCACGCGCTGCTGCATGCCCACCGAGATATCGCTGACAAGGGCATCCGGGTCCACGCGCAGGCCGTACTTTTCGCTCAGGGCCATGACCTTCTTGCGGGCCTCGGCTTTCTGCAAAAAGCCCATTTTATTGGGCTCCACGCCCAGAATGATGTTGTCCAGAACGCTGAAGCATTCCACCAGCTTGAAGTGCTGGTGCACCATGCCGATGCCCAGTGCATTTGCATCGTTGGGGTTGCGGATGGCGACCTCCTTGCCGTTCTTGCGGATCTGACCAGCCTCCGGCTGGTACAGGCCGAACAGCACGCTCATCAGCGTACTTTTGCCGGCGCCATTTTCGCCCAGCAGGGCGTGTACCTCGCCTTTGCGCAGCTGCAGGGTGATATCATCGTTTGCCTTGATCCCAGGGAATTCCTTGGTGATGTGGAGCATCTCGATCACAAAATCCTCTGCCAATCTGCTCACTCTCCTTTCGTGCCGTATCGACACCTATACTATTCTATCTTTCATTATACCTGATTTCCGACAATTTGCACACGGCTTTTTTCGTTTTTGGCAGAAAGTACAGATAAAAGTATTACTTTTGAGGCATCCTGCACAGTTTCCGCCGGGTCTGCCCTGCCCGGACACACAAAAACAGGGTGCCCGCCTGCAACGGGTACCCTGTTTTTGCATTGAGTAATTCATAAAAGCGGCCTGCCGGTTTGCGGCCCGCAGGCTGCGGGAAACGCCGGGTTACTGGATATCGTTGACGGTGGTGAACTCGCTGACGGTGGGCTTGACCCCATCATCCGAGCTGTTGTCCACGGTGATCTCGCCGGAAGCGGCCACGGTCAGGAATTTGCGACGGGAAATTTTTATCTTGGGTTCTCCTTGAAATAGTATGACTTCTGGCTTTTGATACAGCAAAAGACGGGGTGTCCCTTTCGGAACATCCCGCCTGGGGAAGCTCTTTACTGGATGTAGTTGACGGTGGTGAACTCGCTGACGGTGGGCTTGGTAGCATCGTCGGAGTTGTTGTCCACAGTGATCTCGCCGCTCTTGATCTTGTCCTTGACGGTCTCGTACTCGTCCTTGGTGAAGGTCTCGAAGTTCCAGCTGTCGTCTGCGGTGGGCAGGCCGATGTAATCGCCATCCTCCAGACCGAAGTTGCCGTTGGAAGCAGCGATCTCGCTCCAGTCACCGGCCTCGATGTCGGACAGAGCGGTGTTGACAGCCTCAGACAGACCCTTCATGGCAGAGGTGATGAACGGGTTGTAGGCATAGGTGCCGTCAGCCACGCCGTTTGCGCCGATGTAGTTCTGGTCAACGTCCACGCCGATGACGTAGCCGTTGTTCTTCAGAGCAGCCTCCACAGCGGAGGTGTAGATGCCGCCGCCGCAGGCAAACACGACCTGAGTGCCGTTGGAGTACCAGCCCTCCATACGGGAGGTGATGTTGGCATCGCCGTAGAACTGGCCGCCGTAGAAGTAGTTGATCTCGACGTTCTGGCCCAGCTCCTGTGCGGCAGCATCAGCGCCCTGCACGAAGCCGTAGCCGTAACGGATGACAGCGGGCACAGCCATGCCGCCCAGGAAGCCCAACTTGGTCTTGCCGTCCTTGGCGATCGCGTAACCGGCCAGGTAACCTGCCTGCTCTTCCTTGAAGGTGATGCAGTAGCAGTTTGCGGGGATGGTATCCGTGCCGATATCGCCCTGGGTCACGTCAACAGCGATGAACTTGACATCCGGGTACTGATCAGCAGCCCAGGCCAGAGAAGCACCGTACAGGTAGCCGACGCAGACGATCACGTCTGCACCGTCGTTGACAGCCTGACGGATCATGGTCTCACGATCCTCATCAGAAGCGTCAGCCTCGGGGATGTAGTACTGGCAGTTGTCGCCCATGTAGCCGGAAACAGCAGTCCAGCAAGCCTGGTTGAAGCTCTCATCGTCGATCGTGCCGGTGTCGCAGGTCAGAGCGACCTTGACGATCTTCTCGCCGCCCTCAGCAGCGGAGGAAGCAGCAGCGGAAGAAGCGGTGCTGGTGGAAGAAGCGGAAGAACCGCCACAAGCGGTCAGAGCAGCGGCGGCGGTAGCGGCACCAGCCACAGCCAGGAAGTTACGACGAGAAATCTTCATAAGAAAGTCTCCTTTATTTTCAATCCATCGCGTGCCGGCCTGCAAATGCAGGCACTTGCACATTTACTGGTTCAAGTATAGCGGGAAGATGTGTGAGATGCAAGCACTTTTCGATTACAAAATATTTACAAAATCTTTGTAAATATGTCCAAAAAGCATTACTTTTGCACAACTCCCTGCCGTTCCGGTTTTGTGCCGGGAAGCGTTTTATTTTTCCACAGCGGCATTTCCGGCCACATTGGAAGGCCCGAACCCAAAGGGCAGCAGTTCGTCCATGCTGCGCTCGATGAAATCCTCCGGCGTTTTGGCCATGATCACGTTCAGCTCCGGCCCGCCGAACTCGAACAGTGCCTGACGGCACACACCGCAGGGCGAGGTGATCTGTTCGTTCACCTCGCCGCGGCGGCTGCCCACCACTGCAATATCCGTGAACTCGGTCACGCCGTCGGCCACGGCCTTGAACAGGGCCGTGCGCTCTGCGCAGCTGGTGGGGGTAAAGGACGCATTTTCCACGTTGCAGCCGGTGTAGACGCGTCCGTCCTTTGCGCGCAGGGCAGCACCCACCATAAAATTGGAATACGGTGCATAAGCCTTTTCGCGGGCAGCCAGTGCCATGCGGATCAGTTCCTGCTTTTCTTCCAGGGTCAGGTTCGTCATAAAATGTTCCTCCTTTTGGGGGCGAAAACAGCGCGGCCGGCCTTTTTGCAGGCAGACCGCGCTGGATCTTCGGTTGGGTTTCTCAGTACTCTGCGCCCAGAGCCACCTTCATCATGTTGGTAAAGCTCGTCTGGCGCTGCTCGGCCGTGGTGATCTCCGGTGCCACAAAGCTGTCGGAAATGGTCAGCAGGCAGGCCGCATGCTTGCCCAGCACCTGTGCGTTGGCAAACAGGGCAAAGCTCTCCATCTCCACGCACAGGCAGCCGCGCTCATCCCGCAGCTTTTCCCAGTAGGTGGGCTTTTCGTCGGAGGGCTGGCGGTAGAACACATCCGAAGAGTGGATGTTGCCCTCAATGAGAGGAATGCCCTGCTTGGCGGCAGAAGCGCGCAGCTTGTCGTTCAGGCTCTGGCTGGGCAGGGTGATGTCCCCCTCGAAGCCGCTCTGTACCCGGGCGTAGTTGGACTCGCTCACCGCACCGGTGGACAGCACCACGTCGAACAGTTTGGCCTTCTCGGTGTAGCTGCCGGCAGAGCCGATGCGAATGATGTTGTCCACATCGTAGAACTTGAACAGCTCATAGGAATAGATGCCGATGGACGGCATGCCCATGCCGCTGCCCATTACGCTGATGGGGCGGCCCTGATAGGTGCCGGTAAAGCCCAGCATGCCGCGCACACCGGTCACCTGACGCACATCCTGCAGGAAGGTGTCGGCAATGAACTTGGCGCGCAGAGGGTCACCGGGCATGAGGACCGTCTTGGCGAAATCGCCCTTTTCAGCGCTGTTGTGAGGGGTAGACATAGAACATCTCTCCTTTTTCTTTATGATCGGCAGGCAGGCCCTTCCCGGTGGAAAGGCCCGCTCTGCATGCTTACCTGTATTTTCTGCGGTTGAACACGTTCTGCGGGGCAATGTAAGAGCCGTTGCGGCGGATCTCGAAGTGGCAGTGGTTGCCGCTGGAACGTCCGGTGCTGCCCACATAGCCGATCAGCTGGCCCTGCTTGACGGTCTGGCCTGCATGGACCACCAGCGACAGGCAGTGTGCATACACCGTGGTGTAGCCGCTGCCATGGTTGATGATGATGGAGTAGCCATAGCCCGTACCTGCACCAGCCTTGTTGTAACCGGCCTTGGTGACGGTGCCGCCTGCCGAAGCGTAGATGGGCGTACCGGCGGCGGCGCAGATATCCACGCCCTTGTGGCTGCCGCCGTACCAGCGCGAGCAGTTCCGGTAGCCGGGCACCGGCCAGATGAACTGACCGCTGCCGGTGATGTAGGACGTGCTGGTGGTCACCTTCTTGGTGCCCACCACGATCTTTTCGGTCACAGGCTCCTTGATCACTTCAGTGCTGAGGATCTGCTGGCTGAGCTGGGTGCCGTTGGTGTCGTACACACGCTGGGCCGTCACACTGCGGATGCCGTTTTCACCGGCCTGCGTGGTCTTTTTGGTGCCCACGTTGTACTCTTTGGATTTGGTCGTCTCGCTGGTATAGGGGATCTCCTCCTGCCAGGTCTCGATCTTGGTGATGCGCACTTCCAGCGTGGCTTCCTGTTTGGTCACGATCAGCTCATCACCGGCCTGGATGTTGGAGGTCTCGGTCAGGGCCGCGCCCTTGAAGTTCGTATTCAGCTCGCACAGTTCCCGGAAGGTCAGGTCGTTCTTCTGGGCAATGCTCCACAGGGTGTCGCCGGTCTGCACGGTATAGATCTTTTCCTGCTGCTGCACGCCGGAAAGCATCGACTCCACATCGTTTTCCTGCTGGAAGCTTTCATTGAAGTAGATGCCATTCTCCAGGGTGACCTCTTTGTTGAAGCCCACGGTCACATTGGGATCTTCCGGGTTCTCATAGGGTTCCAGCAAGCTGCTCAGGTAACTCTGCAGGGCAGTGCCGTCCGAGCACACGGCGGTCAGTTCTCCGTCCAGATACAGGGCGGTGCCCTCACTGATCTGGTCGCTGGAGGACTTCAGAATGGCGTTGGCCATCTCGTTTTCGTCCAGCACGCTGTGTGCCACCGAAATGGTATAGGTGGGCTCCACCGTCCACTTGGTGTTCTCGTCCGTGCCTGCATCGTTGATACGCTCCTGCACGGCTTCCTTGGCAGAGTTGAACACATCCTCGTTGGCCACATAGCCCACGGTCTGGCCGTTCACCTGCACTTCCAGCGCATAGGGCTGACGGATGGTGTTCTGCACCACCGTGACCATCCCGGCCAGTGCCAGCACCGGCAGGATGTACATGGCCATGCGCGGCAGGGTGCGCACATTGCGCCGCACGCCGCCGACCAGATAATGTACGCTGTCCTTTACGGCTGCGCCAAAGCCCTTTTCCTTCCGGACGCGGTGCGCATGTACCAGCAGCGAACCCATGCCCCGGAAGAACAGCACGATGGGCCCGAACAGGTCGCGCACCATCTGGGCTGCACCGGGGAACGCCATGGACACGATGGTGTGCAGCAGGCTGCGCACCCAGAGCAGTGCACCGGACACGCCCCCGCACACCGTGCGTCCGGCACGGACAAATGCATATTCGGCCGAAAATCCCAGAGCGTACAGGGCCTCACCTACGATGAGAACGAGGCGGTTCTGCAGCAGCTTCTGAGAAAAATGATTGACGTGATGCTGGGTCCTGCGGCGGAAGCGGTGCCGACGCAGGAGCTGCATGCATTGGAACTGTGCCCACAGGGAGCGCAGCTTCTGGCCGCGTTTTTTCGGCGGCTGCTGCGCAGGCTCTGCGATCTGCGGTTCCTTTGTCTTATCTTCGATCAAACGGGTTTCTCCTTCCTTGCCGCGCGGCAAAGCTGCTCTGCATCCAGCGCGGCGGTGGTTTCCACATCCTGTGCGGCTGAATGTCAGCGCACAGACGATCTATGCTCATTTTATTATACACCCTGCACGGAATGAAACAAGCACCTGAACAAAATTTGGGCAGTTCTTTCACGCACTTTTCACGAAAGCAGGTCGGCCATATCCTGCGGCAGCGGGCTTTCCACGGTCACCGTGCGGCCTGTTCCGGCGCTCACCGGGGTGCGGATGCAGATGCCGTCCGGCACCTCGGTGTACTCCGGCACCCGGAAGATCTGTTTTGCGCAGTGCAGTGCCTGCCGCCCGATGCGGTCCCGGCGGCCGCCGTAGAGGTCATCCCCGGCCAGCGGGTGGCCGATGGACGCAAAGTGCACCCGGATCTGGTGGGTGCGGCCGGTCACCGGCACGCAGGCGGCCAGGCTCAGGCCGTTCTGTACCTTTAATATGGTGTACTCGGTGCGGCTGGGCTTGCCCTCCGGGGTCACACACCGCCCAATGATGCTGTCGCCCCGGCGGCCGATGGGTGCGTCGATCACGCCCGGCCCCAAGGGCAGCTCGCCCTCCACGATGGCGTAATAGAGCTTCTGCACGTTTTCTGCCAGGAGCGGCGCAGCATAGGTGTTGCGGGCCGCCAGCACAAGGCCGCTGGTGTCCTTGTCGATGCGGTTCACCGGGCGGAACACCGGGCTGCGGCCCTGCTGCAGTGCCCAGGCTGCATAGCCGTTGGCCAGCGTGCCGCCGGGGTAGTTCAGAGTGGGGTGCACCGCCAGATGGGGCGGCTTTTCCAGCACCACGGCAAAGGCATCCTCGTAGACCACCTGCACGGCAATGTCCGGCTGCGGGGCCACGCCGCCCGCTTCCGGCGGGAGGTCGAAGCTCAGCACCTGTCCCGGGTACACCCGGCGGTTGGCCAGCACGGGCGCGCCGTCGGCAAAAAAGCCGCCGCCCTGAAATTTGACTGCCCGGGCAAGCTCCGTAGAAACGGCACACTGGCGCAGAAAGTTCCGCACAAGCGTTCCATTTTGGGTCTGCAGGGTGTCCGGCACCGTGAAATACAGACGCACGCGCACCCCTCCTTTGCACGAAAAACAGATATAGATAGTATAGCAAAAAACGCTTTCGCTTGCAAATCTTGTTTTTTTATGGTATTATGAGGAACGGAAAACGAGTGGAACATACGGCGGCGGGGCGGCTTTGACCGCTCTGAGGAAAGTCCGGGCCTCACAGAGCACGGTAACTGCTAACGGCAGCCGAGGGTGACCTCAGGGAAAGTGCAACAGAAAGGAAACCGCCGCAGCAATGCGGTAAGGATGAAAGGGCGAGGTAAGAGCTCACCAGCGCATGGGTGACTATGCGGCTTTGTAAACCCTACCGGAAGCAACGCCTATATGGGACGTACAGCGCTGCTCGCGTGTCCCGAAGGCGGCATGAACCTGTCAGCAATGGCAGGTCTAGACAGATCGTCGTTTAATACAGAACCCGGCTTACGGTCCATCTCGTTTTCCGCTTTTATGCTTTCCGGCTGCCCGCATCCCTGCGGGCAGCTTTTGTTTTGTCACACTTCTTTTACCAAGCTGTTACTTTTCGTTTGTTGCAGTTTGTGGTATACTATGGGCACTGCAGGCCCTCTGCAGGCTAAAACGAAAGACAGGATGTGAAATCCTCCGATGAAAGATGGTTTTTTAAAGGCAGCCGCCTTCTCCCCCGCCCTGCGGGTGGCGGACTGCACCTATAACGCCCAGCAGATCCTTGCCGACGTGCAGGCAGCCGCCGCGCGCGGGGTCAAGCTGGCCGTGTTCCCGGAATTCTGCCTCACCGGCTACACCTGCGGCGACCTGTTCCTGCAGCACACGCTGCAGACCGGTGCGCTGGATGCCCTGCAGACCGTGCTGGACGGCACCCGGACGCTGGACACCGTCGTGCTGGTGGGCCTGCCGCTGCTGGTACACGGCAAGCTGTACAACTGCGCCGCCGTGCTGTGCCGCGGGCAGCTGCTGGGCCTTGTGCCCAAGACCTACCTGCCCAACTACGGCGAATTCTACGAGAAGCGCCAGTTTACCCCCGGCAGCACCGAGGTGGAAACGATCACCGTGTGCGGCCAGCAGGTGCCCTTTGGCACTTCGCTGCTGTTCCGCTGCCGGTCCATGCCCAGTTTTGTGCTGGGCGTAGAGCTGTGCGAGGACCTGTGGAGCGCACTGCCGCCCTCCACCTTCCACGCACTGGCCGGGGCCACGGTCATCGCCAACCTTTCGGCCAGCGACGAGACCGTCGGCAAGGCCGAGTACCGCCGGGCACTGGTGTCCAACCAGTCGGCCCGCCTGCTGTGCGGCTACCTGTACGCCTCGGCCGGGCACGGCGAGAGCACCCAGGACATGGTGTTCGCCGGGCACGACCTGATCGCCGAAAACGGCACCCTGCTGGCCGAGACAGCTCCCTTTGCGGGCGGCATTGCCGAGACCGAGATCGACTGCCAGCGCATGGAGGCCGAGCGTGCCCGCAACACCAGCTTTGAGCTGAGCCGCGATGGTTACACCACGGTGGAGTTTGATCTGGAACTCACCGAGCCCCCCCTCACCCGCTGGATCGACCCAGCACCCTTCGTGCCCGGCGACCCCAAGCGCCGCGCCGAGCGCTGCGAACTGATCCTGAAGATGCAGGCCGACGGTCTGGCCAAGCGGTTGGAGCACGCCCACGCCAAAACGGCGGTCATCGGCATTTCCGGCGGGTTGGACAGCTGTCTGGCCCTGCTGGTGGCGGTGCGCGCCATGAAGCAGCTGGGCCGCCCCGCCAGCGATGTGCTGGCCGTGACCATGCCCTGCTTCGGCACCACCCACCGCACCCGCAGCAATGCCGAGATCCTGTGCGATGAGCTGCAGGTCTCCTTCAAAGAGATCGACATCGCCGAAACGGTCCACAGCCACTTCCGGGACATCGGCCAGGACGAAAGCGTGCTGGACGTGACCTTTGAAAATGGGCAGGCCCGTGTGCGCACGCTGGAGCTGATGGACACCGCCAACCGCACCGGCGGCCTTGTGGTAGGCACCGGCGACCTGTCGGAGCTGGCACTGGGCTGGGCCACCTACAACGGCGACCACATGAGCATGTACGGTGTGAACGCCGGGGTGCCCAAAACGCTGGTGCGCCATCTGGTGCATTACGAAGCCGACATTGCCGCCACCGACGCCCTGCGCACCGTGCTGCTGGACATTCTGGACACTCCGGTCTCCCCGGAGTTGCTGCCCGCCAAGGACGGCGAGATCGCGCAAAAGACCGAGGATCTGGTGGGCCCCTATGAGCTGCACGACTTTTACCTCTATCAGGTGCTGCGCTTCGGCTTTGGCCCGGCCAAGATCTTCCGGCTGGCAAAGGCCGCCTTTGCAGGCCGCCCCGAATACCCCGACAGCGTGCTGTACAAGTGGCTGCGCAACTTCTACTGGCGGTTCTTCGCCCAGCAGTTCAAGCGCAGCTGCCTGCCGGACGGCCCCAAGGTGGGCAGCGTGACCCTTTCGCCCCGCGGCGACTGGCGCATGCCCAGCGATGCCTGTGCCGCCCTCTGGCTCGCCGAACTGGAACAGCTTTCGATCAAGGACTGACACATGAAACACAAAAAACTGCTGACCAATCTTCTGTTTGCCGCCGTCGTTCTGGCCATTGCCGCCGTTCTGCTGCTGGTGCGCAGCGCACACAGCAGCGGTTCCAAGCTGCGGGCCGAACTGATCTACGGTGACAACAACACCACCATGAACCTTCCGCTGGACAAGAACGACACCTACGACGTGGACACCGGGTACTACACGGTGCACATCGAGATCAAGGACGGTGCTGCCCGCTTTGTGGACTCCCCCTGCCCGGACCACATCTGTGAGAGCTTCGGCTGGCTGTCCAACGAAGACCAGACCGCCACCTGCCTGCCCGCCCGCGCGGTGCTGACCATCGTGCCGGCCGACTGAGCCTTGCGCTCAAAAGGAGATTTCCTATGAAGGATGATTCCAACCGTTCCCTGCGGCGTGTGAACCGCAAGAGCCGCAGTGCGGCAGACCGCACCGTGGAAGTGGACAGCTCCGCTTTTTTTGCGGAGGACCCGTCCCCCACGCCGCCGCCCCGGAAAAAGCCCGGTTCTTCTGCCCCGCGCCGCAGCGGTGCCCCGGCACAGGCTGCCGCCGCCCGGCCCTCCGCTTTCGGCAGGATCCTGCTGCCGGTGCAGGGCATTCTCAGTGCAGCCTCGCTGGTACAGCTGTGGCGCACCCAGATGCTGCCCGTGCTGTATCTGGTCATTCTGGCCGCCCTGCTGTTCCTGCTCTGGCTGCTGGTCAAGCGCTGTCAGGAGTACAATGTGCCCGGAAAGGCGTCCCGGGTGTTCTCGGTGTTCCTGTGCGCCTGCATGGCGCTGGGCTGTGTCTGGGCCCAGCAGGGTCTGACCGCGCTGGACAACATGACCAACGGTCTGCTCACCGGTGCCGAGGCCAACAAGATCACCAAGGAGCCTTTCGTCATCTACCTCAGCGGCGTGGACACCCGTGGTGAACTGACCGAAAAAGCCCGCAGCGACGTGAACATTCTGGCTGTGGTGAACCCCCAGACCAAGCAGGTGGCGCTGATCAACACGCCCCGCGACTACTATGTGGATCTGGCCGGCACCAACAGCAAGGACAAGCTGACCCACGCCGGTCTGTATGGCGTGGAGACCAGCATGGCCACATTGGGCAACCTCTACGGCATCAATGTGGACCACTACATCCGCATCAACTTTGCGGGCTTCATCAATATCGTGGACGCCCTGGGCGGCGTGGACGTGTATTCCGACCAGGCCTTCACCTCAGTGGGCAGCCCCGGCTACTACGACCCCACCACCTTTGCCGAAGGCTGGAACCATCTGGACGGTAAGTCCGCCCTGGCCTTTGCTCGGGAGCGCCACGCCTTTGCCTCCGGCGATATCCAGCGCGGCATCAACCAGATGAAGGTCATCGACGCCATGCTGAACAAGATCAAGTCCCCTGCCCTGCTCATGGGCTTTTCCAAGATCATGGACGCCGCTTCGGACTGCTTTGTCACCGATTTTTCGCAGGATCAGATCAGTGCGCTGGTGCGCATGCAGCTGAGCGATTTTGCCAACTGGGACATCCAGAGCTACACCGTTACCGGCTCGTCCGGCACCAGCACCCAGTGCTATTCCGCCAAGGGCCAGAAGCTCTACGTTATGAAGCCGGATGAAGCCTCCGTCAGCAAGGCCAAAGAGATGATCGCGACTGTGCTGGGCGGTGAGGGCACTGTGGGCGACACCACCCAGACCCCGGAAAAGACCGACATCTTTACCCCCACCACCGACCCGAACGCCGCTGCTTCCATTCCGGAAGAACCGGCGGAAAGCGTCATCGTGGAGGAGCCCGCCGAGAGCGTGCCGGAAGAGACCCCGGCCGAAACGCCTGCTGAGCAGCCTGCAGAACAGCCTGCCGACACCCAGCCTCAGGAGCCGGAGACTCCGGCCGACAGCGGTACCAGTGACGGCAGCACCGAAGCTCCGTCCATCTCTCTGCCCACGCAGGAAGAGGTGGAACAGGCTGCATCCTCGCTGTACAACGCAGCGTCCACCATTCTGGATGCCATCTACAATGCAGCGTCCCAGAACGACGCCGCCTGAGTTCCCACAACTGTATAACTGCAACGAGGCCTCGGAGGTCAGAACCTCCGGGGCCTCGTTTTTTCGTTGTCAGGATCTTATGCCTTGATCTCGTTCCACACGCTGTGGCCGTCCAGGCTGGATGCATCCACGCCCAGATACTCGCAGATGGTCTGGGCAATGGTGCCGAAGCAGAGCTTCGTGCCCAGGTCCACACCGGGCTTCACGCCCTTGCCGCAGACCAGATACGGCACATACTCGCGGGTATGGTCGGTGGTCTTGGTGTAGGAGGGGTCGCAGCCGTGGTCGGCGGTGACCATCAGCAGGTCGCCCTCCCGCATGCCGGGGATGAAGTCGGCCAGGAAGCGGTCGAACTCGGTGGCGGCAGCCGCGTAGCCCGCCACATCGCGGCGGTGGCCGTACAGCATGTCAAAGTCCACCAGGTTCACAAAGGCCAGGCCCTCGAAGTCGCGGGTCTGCAGGGCCTTGGTGAAAGCAATGCCGTTGGTGTTGCCAGTGGTCTTGATCTTCTCGGTCACGCCCTCGCCATCAAAGATATCGAAGATCTTGCCCACGGCGATGACGTCCTTGCCGGCGTTCTTCAGCAGGTCCAGCATGGTGGCGCGGGGCGGCTTCAGGCTCAGGTCGTGGCGGTTGGTGGTGCGGTAGAAGGTATCGGCGGTGCGGCCCAGGAAGGGGCGGGCAATGACGCGGCCCACGCCATACTCGCCCTTGAGCATCTCGCGGGCGATCTCGCAGTAACGGTACAGCTCGTGCACCGGCACCAGCTCTTCGTTGGCGGCCACCTGGAACACGCTGTCGGCACTGGTGTAGACGATGAGGGCGTTTTCCTTCATGGCCTGCTCGCCGTAGTCCTTCAGCACCTGGGTGCCGGAATAGGGCTTATTGCAGAGCACCTTGTGGCCGGTCTTTTCCTCAAACTCGTGGATGAGCTCTGCGGGGAAACCCTCCGGGAAGGTGGGCAGCGGCTTCGGGCTCACCACACCGGCGATCTCCCAGTGGCCGATGGTGGTGTCCTTGCCCATGCTCTGCTCCTGCAGGCGGGCAAAGGAACCGGTGGGGGCAGCGGTCTTTTCCCCGGCGGTCACACCGTCGATGTTGAACAGGCCCAGCTTTTGCAGGTTGGGGCAGTTGAAGTTGGGATGCTTTGCAATGGCTCCCAGCGTGTTGGTGCCCTCGTCGCCAAAAGCGGCGGCATCCGGCTCGGCGCCGATGCCAAAGCTGTCGAGCACGATCAGAAAGACACGTTTTTCCATCTTGGTTTTCTCCATTTCTTCCGGGTCAGCCCGGATAAGTGACACTTTTACCTGCCACCATTATAAGCAAAAACAGGCCCGTTTGCAAGGGCTGTCTTTCCATGCTGCACAGCTGTCCTGACGGGCAGGATCTTAGCCATTTCTTTAACGATTTCTCTGTGCAAAATCCGCAAAATTACCGCGTCTCTGCGTCAAACATCTGTTCAAACCTCCCGGTATGCAAAAAAGTTGTATTCATCCTGAAATTCCACTTGCTCTCTTGTCAGAAAGCGATTATAATAGTAGTTGGTAAAGTTTTGGATTTTCACTTTACCGTACATTCCAACCCACAGCACGGGGAGTTTTCCCTGTTGGTCGTGTGCGCGGGCCGTTCTGCATGACAGCAGACAGCCTGCTGCAAAATAAATGAGAGAGTGAGAACGTAGACGGAGGTATTTTGAATGAGAAAAACGAAAATTATCTGCACCCTGGGCCCTTCCACCGACAAGGACGGCGTCCTGCGTGAACTGATCGCCAACGGCATGAATGTTGCCCGCTTCAACTTCTCCCATGGCTCCCACGAGGAGCACAAGGGCCGTCTGGACCTGCTCAAGTCCCTGCGCGAGGAGCTGGGCAAGCCCGTGGCTGCTCTGCTGGACACCAAAGGCCCTGAGATCCGCCTGAAGGACTTCAAGAACGGCACCGAGATGCTGGAAGCCGGCCAGACCTTCACCCTGACCACCCGCGATGTGGAGGGCACCAAGGAGATCTGCTCCATCACCTACAAGGATCTGCCTCAGGACGTGGCCCCCGGCGGCACCATCATGCTGGATGACGGCCTGATCAAACTGCAGATCCAGACCGTGAACGATACCGACATCGTCTGCACTGTGCTGAACAACGGCAAGATCAAGAACAAGAAGGGTGTCAACGTGCCCGGTGTGCATCTGTCCATGCCGTATATGAGCCAGCGCGATAAGGACGATATCATCTTCGGCATCGAGCAGGGCTTTGATTTCATCGCTGCTTCCTTTGTGCGCACCGCACAGGACGTGTACGAGATCCGCAATCTGCTGAACGAGTACGACTCCAACATCCGCATCATCGCTAAGATCGAGAACCGTGAGGGTGTGAACAACATCGACAGCATCCTGGCTGCCGCCGACGCCGTCATGGTGGCCCGCGGCGACCTGGGCGTCGAGATCGACTTTACCGAGCTGCCCGGCATCCAGAAGACCATCATCGACCGCTCCTTCTCCTTCGGCAAGCCCATCGTCACCGCTACCCAGATGCTGGACAGCATGATGGTGAACCCCCGCCCCACCCGTGCTGAGATCTCGGACGTGGCAAACGCCATCTACGACGGCACCTCTGCTATTATGCTGTCCGGTGAGACCGCTGCCGGTGCTTACCCCGTGGAGGCCCTTAAGACCATGTCCGCCATCGCCGAGCGCACCGAGCAGGAGGGTCACTACCTGCGCGGCCGTCTGATGGAGCCCAACACCGGCAAGATCAGCGTTTCCGACGCTACCGCTCACGCCGCCTGCCTGACCGCCAAGGACGTGAACGCCGCTGCCATCGTCACCGTGTCCGAGTCCGGCACCACTGCCCGCCTGCTGAGCAAGTACCGCCCGCAGCAGCCCATCATCGCCTGCGTCATGAAGGAGCAGGTGCAGCGTCAGCTGTCCTTGAGCTGGGGCATCACCTCCCTGATGATGCCTCTGGCGCACAGCACCGACGAGCTGATCGAAATGTCCACCGCTCTGGCCAAGGAAAACGGCTTCCTGCACGACGGTGAGCTGGCCGTGGTGACCGCCGGCGTGCCCGTGGGCATTTCCGGCACCACCAACATGATCAAGATCCACATGGTGGGCAACTGCCTGGCCACCGGTGTGGGCGTCGGCCCGGAGAACGCCGAGGTGTCCAACGCCACTGGCAAGGCCTGCGTGTGCCGCACCCTGGACGAGGTGCATGCCAAGTTCAAGCCCGGCATGGTGCTGGTGGTGCCTTCCACCAGCAACGAGATGCTGAACTATGTGCGCGACGCCGCCGCTCTGGTGGTGGAGGAGCCCGGCCTGAACAGCCATGCCGCCATTGCCGGCAAGGCTCTGCTCAAGCCCACCGTCGTGGGTGCCGTGGGTGCCACCTCTCACATCCGTGACGGCCTGATGATCGCTGTGGACTGCGCACACGGCAGCGTGCAGCGCCTGCAGGCCTGAGAAAGAGGGCGACACAATGGAACGCATTGCGAGCTTCTGTGTTGACCATACCAAGCTGGACCGGGGCATGTACCTGAGCCGTCAGGACGGCGACGTGCTCACTTGGGACATCCGCATGAAGAATCCCAACCAGGGCGATTACTTGTCCACGGCCGCTGCCCACACGCTGGAGCACCTGTTTGCCACCTACGCACGCAATAGTGCCTTCCAGGATGGTGTGATCTATGTGGGCCCCATGGGCTGCCGCACCGGCTTTTACCTGCTGACCCGCGGCCTGACCCCTGCGCAGGCTTTGGAGCTGACCGTGGAGTCCTTCCGCTTTATGGCCGCCTTTGAGGGTGCCGTGCCCGGTGCCAGCGAAGTGGAGTGCGGCAACTACCGCGACATGGATCTGCCTGCCGCCAAGGCCGAGGCTGCTGCCATGCTGCCGGTTCTGGAAGCCCTGACCGCTGACCGTCTGCACTACTGAGCCTCTGTGCCGGAACTCTAGACAAACAACAAAACCCGGAACTTCCTGTCGGACAGGAAGTTCCGGGTTTTTGGTTTTGTTCGGTTTATTCGTCCGGGTCGCCGCGCTCGGGCATGGTGCGCAGCTCCCGCACCAGCATGGCGCGCAGCTGGTACTGATGCTGCTCGGACGCAAGGTCGGCTCCGGCATGCAGCTCCACCTCCGGTGCCCGCCCATCGTCCGTGTACAGCGGCACCGTGACCACGGCCTGGGTGCCCTTTTCCGGGGCACACTCCACGCTCAGCCCCCAGCCCATGCGGCGGCAGCACTCGCGGCAAAGCAGCAGTCCCAGCTGAGCCCCGCCCAGAAAGCTGCGCCGGTTTTCCAGCCAGGCTTCCTGGCTGCCCTCCGGCAGACCGCAGCCATTGTCCCGCACCGTCAGCTGCCACATGGTCTCGCTGCGGCGCAGCAGGATTCTCACCGTGCCGCCCTCGCGGCAGGCACGCAGGGCGTTGGACAGCAGATGCAGACACAGCAGCTCCACATCATCCCGGTCAGCCAGCACACGGCAGGTCGTCCAGCCGCCGTAGTCCAGCTCCAGGGTGACTCCCAGCTGCGCACGCACCATGTCGGCCTGGGCCGCCACCTGCTGCAGCAGCTCGCACAGATCCAGCGGGTAAAGCTTAGGCGGCTGCCCGGCACGCAGAAATTCCAGCGCAGACAGCAGTTCGTTGATGGTCCGTTCCAGCTTGGCCGTGGCCGCGCTGATGTCGCTGACTGCCTGCAGGGACTGGGCGTCTGCCCCCACGCGGGCCAGATGCTGCTCCAGATACTCGCAGTTGCGCCCGATCAGCCCCAGCGAATGGAAGCAGGCATCCTCCACCGCCTGCTGCGGGATGGCCTGCGCCGTCAGCTCCTGCGCTGTATTCTGCTGTGCCTGCTCCATTGCTACCGCCTCCAAGACTGTGTGCGTCATTCCCTGCTCTTCTGCTGGATGAGATACCGTTTGATTGCATAGATCAGCTTGCCCGTAGTGGGCTTTTCCGCTTCAAAGCCGCTTTCAGCCTTGAACTGCGTCCAGCCCTCGGCCGGTTTTGCTTCCAGCTGGTCGATCATGCGCCGGATGCCGCTGTCCACGGCCGAGACCGAAACACCGTACTGCTCACTGACCGCCTGCAGGATCTCCTTGCGGATGGCCAGCTTCTGCGAGGTGCCGTAGACCACGCCCACCGCACTGGTCAGATAGCTGCAATTGATGTCCGGGATGCGGATGCCCCAGCTGTGGTACAGCTGCTGGCACTGCTGCTCGGTGCGCTGCCACTGCTGGCCCGGCATCCGGTACAGCTCCCGCAGCAGGTTCTTGAGCTCCATGCGCTCCACGCAGCAACAGCTGCCGGAGTCCTCCATGCGCAGTGCCGAGCTGTTCTTGCGCCGGCCCTCGTCGAACAGCATCAGCAGCGGCTTGTGCTCCAGCTTGCGCAGTTCCATCATGAACTCGATGCTGCTCATATCCTCCATCTGGCTGCACAGCACCACGATGTCAAAATTGTGGCCCTGCTGCAGCTCCTGCAGCAGTTTATGTCCGTTCAGAAAGCAGGTACAGGCCAGCACTGGGTTCTGTTCTTCCAGATAGTTTTTCTGTACCCGAAGCTCCTTGCGGTCATAGCTTGCAAGGGCGACCTGCAGCACATCTGCCGTCCGCTCATTGTCCACGCCACGCGCCGCCTTCCTGTTCGGTCTGCTGTGCCGCATCCAGCTCTGCCACCACGTCCTGCCAGATCTCCGGCTGAACGCCATTCTCACACAGATATTGCAAAACACGGTAGCCAAACTCCGGTGCAACGGCCATATACTTGCTGTCCATGCGCTGGCTGCTGCCGGTACGGCAAAGCGTCAGGCGACAGCCGGTTTCGCCGTCCGGGTCAAGGGAGTAAACCAGCGTATATGCCTGCTGCAACCCGGCGATGGCAGAAAACTGCCGGACCATGGGTGAAAATGTACGTTCCATAGAAATTCCTCCTTGCTACAAGGCATTGCGACGTTTTTAGTGCATTTCCTTGTTTTTCCTTTTTTATTGTATGGAGCAGGAAGGAACCATTCAACCCTGAAAAAGTGTCTAAAAGTGTCAGGCTGTTTTTCTGTTCGATTTTGCGTCGTGTTGTTTTGCTTTCCGACGTTTTTACAAATCATGCTGCCTGTGCCGCACCGTATTTTCATCGTTCCGGATGGTTTGCACGGCTTTTTTCAGTACCCTTACAATAACACGAACGCCGCAGGATTACAACCCCTGCCGCTGGGCTGGAAAAATTTTCCTCTCTGACCCGGCCAGAACAGAGAATTTCTGCTTCCGCTTCCGGAAACACTTTCTTTTCCATACACAGTTTTTTCATATAGATTTGCTAAAATCATATCGATTCTTCTGTGCAGTCTGCGCGCCTTTTGGCCCGCAGCGGCACAGCTGTCCGTTCCTCACCTCTCCGGCCCCGGCCGGAACCTTTTCCCCAGAAAGGCACACACATGCTACAAATCAAACAGATCTGCAAACAGTACAAGACCGGCGATCTCGTGCAGAATGCGCTGAACAATGTCAGCCTGAACCTGCGTGATAACGAATTCGTCGCCATCCTCGGCCCCAGCGGCTCCGGCAAAACCACCCTGCTGAACATTATCGGCGGTCTGGACCGGTATGACAGCGGCGATTTGATCATCAACGGCATCTCCACCAAAAAGTACACCGACCGCGACTGGGACTCCTACCGCAACCACACCATCGGCTTTGTGTTCCAGAGCTACAACCTCATCCCCCACCAGACCGTGCTGGCCAACGTGGAGCTGGCCCTTACCATCTCCGGCATTTCCGGGGCCGAGCGCCGCCGCCGCGCCACCGAGGCGCTGGAGGAAGTGGGTCTGGGCAACCAGCTGCACAAGCATCCCAGCGAGATGTCCGGCGGCCAGATGCAGCGTGTGGCCATTGCCCGTGCACTGGTGAACAACCCCGACATCCTGCTGGCCGACGAGCCCACCGGTGCACTGGACAGTGAAACCAGCATCCAGGTCATGGAGCTGCTCAAGGAGGTGGCCCGGGACCGTCTGGTGGTCATGGTCACCCATAACCCGGAGCTGGCCGAGCGCTACGCCACCCGCATCGTGACCCTGAAGGACGGCGTCATCCGCTCCGACACCATGCCCTACGAGCCGGACACCCAGACCCTTGCGGCCCCCGTGCACAAGAACATGGGCCGCTCGTCCATGTCGGTGCTCACCTCGCTGACCCTCAGCTTCAACAACCTGCGCACCAAAAAAGCACGCACCCTGCTCACTGCCTTTGCCGGTTCCATCGGCATCATCGGCATTGCGCTGATCATCTCCCTGTCCACCGGTGTCAACAACTACATTGACGACATGGAACGCTCCACCCTGTCGGAGTACCCGCTGCAGATCATGAGCAGCGGCATGGACTTTACTTCCATGCTCTCATCCCGCGTTCCGTCGGACAGCTCCCAGAGCACAACTCAGGAAGAAGACATGGTGCCGGTGCGCCAGCTGCTCTCGCAGATGGTGTCGGGCATCACCACCAACGACCTCAAGTCCCTCAAGCAGTATCTGGAGACCACCGACACCACCGTTGCCGACAATGCCACCGCCGTGGAGTATGCCTATAATGTGTCGCCCCAGATCTACCGGCAGGACCCCGACGGCAGCATCCGGCAGGTGAACCCGGATTCCTCCCTGTCCTCGCTGGGCATCAGCTCCGAGACCTCTTCCAACAACATCATGTCCTCCATGATGAACACCAGTGTGTTCTCGGAACTGCCCCAGACCCCGGAGCTGTATGCATCCCAGTACGACGTCAAGGCCGGCCGCTGGCCGGAAGCCTACAACGAATGCGTGCTGGTGCTGGACGCCACCGGCAGCGTGACCGACTACGCCCTGTACGCGCTGGGCATGCGGGACAACGCCGAGCTGGACAAGATGATCCAGCAGTTTGCCCAGAACCAGAACGTAGACGTGCCGGATGACTTCAAGACCTATTCCTATTCCGATTTTCTAGGCAAGCAGTTCAAGCTCATCAACAGCTCCGACCGCTATGTCTACGACGAGACCTACAGCTTGTGGCGCGATAAATCCGATGACACCGACTATATGAAGCAGGTGGTGGCCAACGGCACCGACCTGACCATCGTGGGCGTGGTGCAGCCCGCCGAGGATTCTTCTGCTGCCATGCTGTCCTCCGGCATCGGCTACACCCACGACCTCACCCTGCACGTCATCGAGCAGGCCAAATCCAGCGCCATCGTGCAGCAGCAGATGGCCGACCCCCAGATCAATGTGTTCACCGGCGAGGAGTTCGGTGCCGACAACAGCACTTCCTTCGATATGTCCTCCATGTTCTCGGTGGACACCGATACGCTGAAGAACGCTTTCCAGTTTGACACCAGCGCCCTGAAGTTTGACCTGAGCGGCGCCTTTGATCTGAGCGCCGGTTCCTTCGACCTCTCTTCCCTGCTGGACCCGGACAGCTTCTCACTGGACCTGGGCGACCTGCCGCAGCCGGACATGGACATGAGCAGCGTGTTTGAGAACATGGACCTGTCCATCTCGCCGGATGCCCTGCAGAATATGATGCAGAAGATCCTGAACGGCTACAAGGACTATGTGGTGGGCAACGGCATCCTGAATCTGGACAAGATCAGCTTCTCCGCCTATATGCAGACCGAGCAGTTCCAGCAGCTGCTGGCCAGCTCTATGAGTGAACTGCTGGCCGACGCCAACCTGCAGGAGCAGTTCTCCGCCGCCATGCAGACCGTGATGGAGAGCTACTCTGCCCAGATCAGCCAGTCCCTGCAGAGCCAGCTGAGCACCGCCATGAATACGGCCATGCAGCAGATGGGCACCCGGATCAGCCAGCAGATGGAAAGCGCCATCCAGAAGAACATTGCCCAGCTGGGCAGCCAGATGGAAAATGCCCTGAAGATCGACACCAGCGCCTTCCAGAATGCCATCCACATGAACATGACGCAGGAAGAGCTGGCTGAACTGATGAAGTCCTCCATGCTGTCCTCCACCTCCACCTACGACGGCAACCTGCAGAGCCTGGGCTACGCCGACCTCGATGACCCCAGCACCATTTCCATCTACCCGAAGGACTTTGACTGCAAGGCCCTGATCGTGGATGCACTGGACGCTTACAACGCCTCCGCCGAGGCAAATGGCGAGGATGACAAGGTGGTGCGCTACACCGATGTGGTGGGCACCCTGATGACCTCGGTGACCAAGATCATCAACATGATCAGCAACATGCTGGTGGCCTTTGTGTCCATCTCGCTGGTGGTGTCCTCCATCATGATCGGCGTCATCACCTATATCAGCGTGCTGGAGCGCCGCAAGGAGATCGGCATCCTGCGTGCCATCGGCGCGTCCAAGCGCAACATCTCGGAGGTATTCAACGCCGAAACCTTCATCATCGGTCTGTGCTCCGGCTGTATGGGCGTGGGCCTGAGCCTGATTCTGCTGATCCCCGGCAACATGCTCATCCACTCCATTGCCGACAGTGCCTCGGTCACGGCAGCCCTGCCGCTGCAGGCTGCACTGGTGCTGATCGCACTGGCCACACTGCTCACCATTCTGGGCGGCCTGATCCCCGCCAAGAGCGCCTCCAAGTGCGACCCCGTCAAGGCCCTGCGCTCGGAGTGATTCCCGGCAGACAAAACACAAGCGGACGGTTCCCCGGTCGGGCAGCCGCCCGCTTTTTGCATTGCGGCGCATCTTGTGCTAAAATAAGAAAAAAAAACACAAAGGAGCCTTTTTCCATGCCCAACATCATTGAGATCACTGATTTTTCCGCGCCGGAGCTGGACGTCTACGCCCGCCTGACCCAGGCCCAGCTGCGCAATCGACTGGAGCCGGAAAAGGGCGTTTTTATTGCCGAGAGCCCCAAGGTGATCGCGCGGGCGCTGGATGCCGGCTACCAGCCGCTGTCCCTGCTCATGGAACGCAAACAGATCACCGGCCCGGCCCAGGACATCCTGACCCGCTGCGGGGACGCCCCGGTATACACGGCCGACCGCGAGATGCTGGCCCGCCTGACCGGCTACGAACTGACCCGCGGCGTGCTGTGCGCCTTCCGCCGCCCCGCGCCCCGCACAGTAGAGCAGGTATGCCGGGATGCCCGCCGGGTGGCTGTGCTGGAGGGCATCGTGGATTCCACCAACGTGGGTGCCATCTTCCGCAGTGCTGCCGCATTGAACATGGATGCAGTGCTCATCACGCCCTCCTGCTGCGACCCGCTGTGCCGCCGGGCGGTGCGCGTGAGCATGGGTACGGTGTTCCAGGTGCCCTGGGCGCAGATCGGCACCACCCCCGCCGACTGGCCGGAACACGGCATGGCACAGCTGCACGCTCTGGGCTTCAAGACCGCTGCCATGGCCCTGAGCGACCGTTCGGTGAGCATCGACGACAACGCCCTTGCCGCTGAGCCCAAACTGGCCATTGTGCTGGGCACCGAGGGCGACGGCCTGGCCCACAGCACCATCGCCGCCTGCGACTATACCGTGAAGATCCCCATGTCCCATGGGGTAGACTCGCTGAACGTAGCCGCTGCCAGTGCCGTCGCCTTCTGGCAGCTGGGCCGCACCTGACACAATCCGCTTGACAAATCTCCTGATTCGAGTTACACTTACAGGGTCATCTGGTATGGGCCTGTAGCTCAGTTGGGAGAGCGTTCGGTTCGCATCCGAGAGGTCAAGGGTTCGAATCCCTCCAGGTCCACCAAACAAGAAAAATCCGAACCTATTTCCGATTGGAGAAGGGTTCGGATTTTTCGTTTTCTTTGGGTATGACAATGAAGGTTCCCGTGGACGGCGCAAAACTCCGATACCTTGTCATAGACCGTAAGCCAATAACAAGATTTGGAGGGTAGGGTATGATTATGAAGTACGATGAAAGAGCCTGCAAGTTTAATATAGACACTGGCTGTGTGGAACTGCTGCTCCGGGATGGGAGGAAAATCTCCATTGACTGCACCGGGGTTGAGGATGCGCTGGACGTGACCATGGCACAGCAAACCGAACTGGACTACCTTATCTACAATGACCCGCTGAGCTATGCCGATTTGATTCTGAACGGTGACCCAGAGGAATATTTGAAAAATGCAGCCGGGAGCCATGGGTTAGAAGATTAAGGGCAAAAAAATAAGAGGTGTGCCCAACTGGACACACCTCGGTGAGATACATCTATATAAGGCAGGACGTTCCCTTTACTGGGAGCGTCCTGCTGTTTTTATGCTGCAACAGGCAAGGCTTGTAGAAATTCCTGCTCTTTCAGCCATTCCTCATATTCACGCTGGCCTTCCTCGCTGTTGAAAAACTCAACCATGGAGGGATAAAAGCAACGTGCAAGGGTTTTGATTGCTTCATCCGGGTAGCCGGATTTGTTTGACTTCTTCTTTTTATTCAAATGGTATCCTCCGAAAATCAAAGTTCCATATCCTGCCCACGCTTGCGGTTTTTCTGCGGCACATTCATGGTGCGCTCCTGCTTGGGGGCAAGAATCTTTTCCAGAAAACTGCGCACCAGTTCAGGCGCACGGTGGAGAGCATCCAGATAGGGCTTTACATCGTACCACAGGTCGTGGTACTTGTTGCTCCAACGAACGGCCTCCTTCTTGGCGGTGGAAAGTTCTTCTTTCAAGCGGCGGTTCTCCACGTCCATCATATAGCCGTGGTCGGCTTGCTTTTTCAGCTTGGAAAATTCTTCTTCGGTCAGCGAGTAGTTACCGAGAATGGTGCGCTTGCCGATATAATCCAGATCGCGCGCATGAATGAGGGCTTCTTTCGTGAGCGTGGCCTTTTTCTGCACAGCGGCAAGTTCCTTCTCCTTTTTGGAGAGGGTCTGACTGGTTTTGGCAAGCGACTGCGCCTTTTGGTCGGCTTGGGCGGTCAGGCTGTCCAGCCGCTCCTGCTCCCGCTGGACTTTGAACTGCGTGACAGTCAGGTGTTCTTCGGTACTGCCGCGCTCGCCGCGCTCCACATCGGTGTACCCGGCAGTACGCATATAGTTGAAGAAATCGTCTTGCAGGACGCTGTACGACTTCTTCAGGACTGGCTTGCCGTTCTTTTGCAGCACGGGCTTTCCGGCATCGTCCAGCAGGGGCTTGGATGCCCACTTCTTGCTCCGGCTGACCTGCATGACAGTCTCCTTGACGGTGCCGACCAGTGCCTTGTCCTTGCAGCGTTTCGACCAGAGGATCTGCTTTTCCATCACAGGCACATAGACCACATGAAGATGGTAGTGGTAGACCTCCCGACCTAATGCTTCGGTCATGGCGCGGTTGATCTCATCAGCGTGCATGACTGCCGAGAGGATATACTGCTCACCACCCACAATCTGCACAGCAGCTTTGTAGGCATCCTCATAGAACTGCTTGGCGAACTCGTAGCCGCCGTGGTTGTCGAAATAGGCAGAGTTGACATCGAAGATAAGCTCGCAGTAGTGGGTGGCATCTGATTTCAGACCACGGGTGGAAATGGTGCCGCTGGCCTCCATCCGGGCGAACAGGTCGGTGTAGCTGGCAGTGGGTTTCTTGAAATGAACGTTCCATTCGGCGCGGTGGGGAAGAATGTCGGGGTTTCGATAGCTGTCCTTTTCGCGTTCATTGTGCTGCTGGGTGTTGCCAACAGCCTTGTCCGAAACGGCGAGATTTCGGACGCTTGTGCGGTCAATGCCATCGTTTCTTGCCAGTGGGCATCCCTCCTTTCAGGGTTCAGGGGATGGTTACGAGGAACGGAGATGCACTTCCCCGGAAGTGTAATAACCCACTATAACACTTTCATCCCTATGGGCTGCAAAGTGTAGTGGGCTCTTCGAGGACTCTTCGAGGGAAAACGTCTCCTGCGGGAGAGTTACAATCAAGTTCGCACAATGCGAACCTGATTGCTCCGTACGCATCTGAAAAAATTGCGTACGGAGTTCAAATAACCTGTACGGTTCGTACGGCGTACGAACAAGCAAAATACAAACGATGACACGTTTTAATTTGCTCCTGCTTGCCGTACAGATGCGTACAAGTACAGACCGTACAGGTTGTACGAACTTCTTCCGTGAAAAAATGCACTTTTTACGGACAGGGGTGGACAAGCGGCTCGATGCCCACGAATCCTCGCACCCTGCGACCACCGGGCAGATAAATGTTGTTGGTGGCTTCAAGGTTATAGCGGCGGTCATTCTGACGCAGCTCTGCGCTGAAACGGATCGCCGATACGCTGTGACAGGCGTTGTCCTCGCACCACTGCTTGTAAATGTCGTAGAACTCCTTGGAACTGATAGAGTAGTCCGCCTTGAAGCGGAAATAGCCCTCGGACTCCATGAAGTCGATGACATTGTTGTTGCTGCGCTTGATGGTGTCCACGTTGGCGGCGGCTCGTTCGCTGACAGTGAAGCGGAAATCGTTCTGCACCAGCCGGTGCAGCCCTTCCAGACACCAGAGCAGGATGCCCTCCAACTCGGCGCACATCTTCTCCACAAGGAAAGGGTCGTCTGTGCGGTCGGCAGGCTTGTCCTTGGTGGTCAGGATGAGCTGGCGACGGAAGAAGCCGTCCGAATGGTCATACAGCGAGGTCAACGCACCGTTGCCGAAGCAGAGGAACCGGGCGTAGATGTCGCGCTGGTAGCTCTGGACACCTTTGCGCTCCAAGTCCAGCTTGGCTTCGGCGGTGACGATGGTCTTGATATAGTTGGTCTTGGGCAGGGCGTTCATGTCCATGTCGTCATCAATCATCAGCAGGCGGCGTTCCAGATCAGCACGGGCAAAGCGATTGTTCTCCACTTTCTGGACGCTGCCGTTGCTGGCGGCATCTCCCATGAGTCGCTTGAGCACCAGCCCGATGCGGGACTTGCCCTCGCCGCCCTTGCCAACAATGAGCATCATCTTCTGCCCCTTGGTGCTGGGGATCAGGCAGTAGCCCAGATACTCCTGCAAGGTGGGGATGTCGGCATCGTCCAGCAGCTCGTGCAGAAAGGTCAGCCAGCGGTCAGGGCTGGCGGCTTTGGGGTCATACCTCACAGGCAGGCGGTTCTGGCAGAACAGGCGGCTCTCCTGAAAAGAGCCGTCCGGCAGATGGTACACGCCGTTCTGG
>ENA-USZI01000232-USZI01000232.1-human-gut-metagenome-genome-assembly--contig:-NODE-232-length-39942-cov-30.499586_pt1 | contig 39942 bp, 37 predicted proteins | sample MGYA00250042_ERZ773532 | MGnify/ENA primary metagenome ERZ773532 (study PRJEB29103, sample SAMN06112036) | human gut metagenome | biome: human gut; feature: ankylosing spondylitis patient; material... | reverse complement strand
GTGCTATCTCGCGTCTCAGATTAACCAGACGCTTGCATATTTCAAGATTGTTTTCTGTATTCTCGTGTGTACACACCGTGTTGCGTGCCATATACATCTGCTTGCGCAGTTCGCGGCATGTAGAATATGTCATGAACGGACTGTAGCTTGGAAAGTCGAGCGTAAACACCCAGCCTTCAAGATTGCGCTCCTTTGCAGCAACGGCAGCAGCCTCGCGTGCCGTGTCGGGCAGTCCGTCGAGCTGTTGTTCGTCAGTTATGTGCAGCGTATATGCCTTGTTCTCTTTGAGCAGATTCTGAGAGAACTGCAGCGACAGCATGCTTGCCTCCTCGGTAAGCTTGCGCAGCTTCTCCTTGCCCTCGTCGTCGAGCAGTGCTCCGCTGCGTACAAATCCGTCGTAGCAGTTGTCGAGCAGTCTCTTTTCTTCAGGCGTGAGCTTGCGGTGGTGCATGTGCACGGCCTTTATGCGCTCAAACAGGCGCTTGTTGAGTCTTACGTCGTTGGCATGCTTTGTCAGTATGGGCTGCAGCTTCTGCGCCAGCGCGTCCATCTCGTCGTTGGTCTCAGCACTGAGAAGATTGAAAAACACGGTTGACACGCGCGACAGCAAGTCGTAATATCCGTCCTTGTCTTCGTCCACGTTGATTATCGTGTTGTCAAAAGTAGGCTTGTCAGGATTGTTTATAGTCTTCTCAATCTGTTCGTCGTCACGGCGTATGCCCTCCATGAAGGCCTCCTCAAAGTCTTCAAGGCGTATTTTCTCGAATGGCACGGTGTCGTGCGGCGTGTTATATTGTTCAAAAAAAGGATTTTTGCGTTGCTCTTCTATTCTCTCTTCATTCATACTCACGTTTCCCTAATTTTTGTTTACAAAGGTAGTAATTTTCTTTCTTCTGAATAATAATACGGAAGAAAAATTTAGCTAATATTTGTTATATGTCGGCTTTTGTCTGCCGCTTGTATATCAAATTGGCTGATAAGCTTCCTACATGAGCATTCTTTCGAAAGCATGAACGCAGAATTCACCCCTTCTGAGCGATATTATCCCTTCGTCGTTCATGGCTTTCAGAGCTTTCGATACGTTAAGGCGGCTCTCGCTGATCTCTTCAGCGAGCCGCTCCATCTTTATGTTTACAATCTTCTCTCCGGCAGGTCTCAGGCTTCTCTCTTCGATGAATCGGGCTATTTTTTGCCTTATGCCTTTCGGACGTAGTTTCCACATCTGTCTGTCTGAGCGTTGCGACAGCGTGCAGATGATGTTAAGTAGGTTTAGTCTGAATATTTCGTAATTGTCAGACATGAGCATCACTTCTTTCTTTCCCAGGCATATCAGGTCGCAGTTTGTCTTTGCCGCAAACGTTCTTGTATAGCGCTGCATCAGTCCGAAAATCCTTTCGGGCTGAAGTATGTTGGGGGCTGCGAGTGTTTCGGTTATCGAGTAGCTCTTGTCGTCCGAATGGCATGTGGTTGTTATCTGACCTTTAACCAGAAAATAGAGTTTGTTGCAGGTTTCGCCTTCATGCACAATTACTTTTCCTCTTGCGAACGACAGTTGCCTGAATTTCGTTTCCGAGAGTATCTGCTCCAGGTCGTTCCGGCTCATGCCCTGAAAGAGCGGAAGTTCAAGCAGGTGTTCTTGTAGCTCCGTGTGCATGTGTATGCGCTGTTGTTATTCTGCAATTTTGTTTTTTAGCGACGGCGAATACCATACGGCATTTTTGCCGTTTTTGTCTGAATAGATAAAATATACCATCAGTTCGGGATGCCTGTCAAGAATGGCTTTTGCCTTTTCAAGTCCCATCACCATGAAGGCTGTGGCATAGGCGTCGGCCGTGGCGCAGTTGTCGGCCAAAACAGTTGCCGACAATATGTTGTGCTGTACAGGATAGCCTGTTATTGGGTCGATGGTGTGGGCATATTTCTTGCCGTCTTTGTAGTAGAAGTTGCGGTAGTTTCCGCTTGTAGCCATTGCTTTGTTGGTTACGTTCAGTATGGTCTGTATTTCCTGATTTGTGTTTAGCGAGTCGTCAACGGGCTTGGTGACGCCTATTTTCCAGGGCAGTCTTTTCTCGTTGATGCCGCGTGTAACAATCTCTCCGCCTATTTCTACCATAAAGTTTTCTATGCCTTTGCTCCTCAGCAGTCGGGCCACGGCGTCGCTTCCGTAGCCTTTGGCAATGGCGCTGCAGTCGAGCATTATGCGCTTGTCGTTCTTTACTATTTGTTTCCCGTCAAGCCTTACTTTCTTGTAGCCTATAATCTGTTTCAGACTGTCTATTGCCGCTGGCGTGGGCTTCGTGTCGTTTTTGAATCCGAAGCCCCATGCGTTTACCAGTGGAGCCACTGTTATGTCGAAGGCTCCGCCTGTTTCTTCTGATATTTTTTGTGCAAGGTTAAACACGTCTGTGAACATGCTGTTCACTTCAACCTTCTCGTTGCGGTTTACTTTTGATATTATTGAACTTTTGTTGAACGGAGACAGCGATGTGTCAACCTTCTGCAGCTCTGCCTCAATTTCTTTCTGCAGGTTCTTGTCGCTTTGGTATGTGATGTTGTACACTGTACCGAATATGAAGCCTGTGTCGTGCTGATACGGCATTGTGCGCTGCTGCCGCACAATGATTATTGTCCCTATGATTAGAAATATGAGAAAAGCCAGCTGCAGGGCCAGTTTCTTCTTGCTTTTTTCTCTGTTCATCGCTGTTTTTGTTTTAGTCTATTGTCTTTCAGAAGTTTATATGTCTATCGATACGTTGAATGTGCCTCCGATGTTAGATCCTCCGGTCTTTCCGAATCCGGGCACATACCATGAGTTGCCCAGTTCGCCGTCATCGTAGGCTATTCTGCTCTTGTACCTTACGCTCCATCCAAGATGCAGAGGTCCCCATATCTTGGCGTCTACTCCTATTACTGCTTCAATCCAGTGGTAATTGCATTTCACGCCTTTCGCTGAATATACGGCAGTGCTTCCCCATACGGGGTCGGTGATGTCTGGATGCGACAGGTCGTATTTAAACGAAGTGAAAGCGTATCTCGCGCCGGCATAAAGCCTGTATATGTCGTGCTTGTTCTTTAGCAGATTGAAGTCGATACCGATTTTTGCGTATGGTGCGCTCGTCTTGTATGATATTTTGGTGACGTCGTTGTCGTGGTCTGCCTTGCCGAGGCCAAGCTCAAACACAGGGAAGTATTTGTCGCGCAGGTTTATTCGCAGCGCGGCTTCATACTGTCCGTAGTCGCCAAGAAACATCTGTGCCGGTCCGACCAGGTCTACTGATACGGCAAAGCCCCTTAACAGGGGCACGCTGTCTTTCTTCTCCACGTTCTTTTCCTGCGCGTTGGCCGTTGAGGCCAGTAGGAGCATCAGGCTAATTGCTATGCTTGAAATATATGAAAAAATGTTTCTTCGATGTGTCATAGTTCACGTCCTGATTGTTTATTGTTATCGAGTCGATGGCGTTGTGCGTGCAGCTTACGGATGTTATCTTGTGGAAGAATGCCGGTGCGCAGTCAACCGACTCGAAGTGGGGCTTGTTCTCTTTCTCTACGGTCACTGTGTCAAGTTTTGTAGTCTTGTATAAAGTGTCCTTCGTCTCTATGAAAAACACGTCCTGGTTCTGCGCATAGCTTATCGGCAGCGAGAATTCGGTGGTCTTTACGCTGCGGTTTATCAGCACAGAGTCGTTGCCGTCAACACGGTTTGTGAATATCGTGAGCGTGTCTGCCAGTGTGTCAACCTTGCCGTCGGGCGTCATCAGCTGATATTGTGTGTAGACAAGACTGTTGAGCGGGCAGTCGATAGACGAACACGCTGCGGTGGTTATCAGCAGCGTTATGAAGTATAGCGGCAGTGCTGCCAGTGAGGGACGCAATAGTATGCGTGCCTTGCGGCTTGCCTTTGTCGTGACCGACTTTATCGTTTTTATCTTAATTCCTGTCATGGCATGCTTGTTCTTGTAGCAGCTTTATGTGGCGTTGTTGTTTTCTATGTGTTATTTTCTGTTTCCGCCACATCTTATTTCTTCAGATATCTGATAGTCGTTTCTGTCTGAAGAGTTGCGGCTGATGAGGTCGCCGAGGAATCCGGCAAGAAACAGTTGTGTGCCTATAATCATCATTGTCAGCGATATATAGAAGTAAGGCGTATCGGTTACGAGGCGCATCTGCTGACCGTTTGACACTGCCACCAGCTTGTCTATGCCGATAATGGCTGCTGCAATGAAGCCTATGAAGAACATTATTGTGCCGAGGAAGCCGAACACGTGCATCGGCTTGCGTCCGAAGCTGCTCAGGAACCACAATGTTATAAGGTCGAGATAGCCGTTGAAGAAGCGGTTGAGGCCGAATTTCGACTTGCCGTACTTGCGCGACTGGTGATGAACCACTTTTTCGCCAATCCTGTCGAATCCGGCATTCTTTGCCAGATACGGGATATAGCGGTGCATCTCGCCGTACACCTCAATGTTCTTTACCACGTCCTTGCGGTATGCTTTAAGGCCGCAGTTGAAGTCGTGCAGGTTCTTTATACCGCTTATTTTGCGTGCCGTTGCGTTAAACAGCTTTGTGGGGATTGTTTTCGACAGCGGGTCGTAGCGTTTCTGCTTATATCCCGAAACGAGGTCGTAGCCGTCTTCGGTTATCATTCTGTAAAGTTCCGGTATCTCGTCGGGAGAGTCCTGCAGGTCGGCATCCATTGTTATCACTACGTCGCCCTGTGCCTCCTTGAATCCGCAGAACAGGGCAGGACTTTTTCCGTAGTTGCGGCGGAACTTTATGCCCTTCACGCATTCGTGCTCCTCGCTCAGCCGGCTTATCACCTTCCATGAACCGTCGGTAGAGCCGTCGTTGATGAATATTACTTCATAAGAGAAATTGTTTTCCTTCATCACACGCTCAATCCATGCGTAGAGTTCGGGCAGTGATTCTTCCTCGTTGTATAATGGTATTACGACTGATATGTCCATCTTATCTGTGTTTTAGAATTTACGTTTATATTTTGATTTCAGCAGCGCGGCTATCGGCCAGCTTATCACAATTCCCAGAAACAGGTTGGTTGTAAGAAACTGCAGCGCTATGTCGATAGGGCGGAGCGTTGCTATTGTGTCCATTGTCATCTTCATTTCATCGGCCTTTATCCCGTAAAGCGTCATTAGCGACTTAAACTCGGGGCTTGATGTCATGGCCGTGTACTGGGCGAGCATGAAGCCGTGGTCGATAAACTGAAAGTAGATATATTGCGCAGCAGCCATCAGCAGCGATGCGTAAAAGTATGTCAGCAGGCTGTAGCCGTATGCTTTCCAGTAAGATATAACTCCGTCAAGAATATTGTCGCGGAAGTTCTTTAGGCGTATTGCCGATACTACAATGGCTGATATGCCAAGAACCATCGATGCCATGTTCAGCACGGGCTCATAAAACTGTCCGATGAAGCAGGCAAAGCTCAATATCCACATTCCGCCCATTATGGCGCCGTCGATGCGCGCGTAAGCTTTTATTTGTTCGTATTCCTCGCGTGTAGTCATTATTGGGGATTAATTGATTTTTTTCGTTTGTCTGTCTGAAGCGTGGTGTCTTATGGGGTGTTGCATCAGCTTTGATACCCGGCGCCATACGCCTCACGAGAACATAATCGGGTGCAAAATTACTTATTTTTCACCATATAATTATTAGCTGTATGAGTTTTTTTGTTTTTTTATGTGAAAGATGTGCCGTCGGCGTGCGTTATGCCGTAAACCTCGTGCCGCCTTTATATATGGCCATTGTGCATGTCGCCTGTGCCGATTCCGCATGCTGCAAGATATCGCTAATTCAAAAAATAAGTTAAAATAGCACGAAAGACGATGCAAAAATGCTTTGTTGTTAAACTTTATTATTACCTTTGCAGCCGCAAAGACGGGTAAGTCTTGTACGGCCAGCTCCCTTCGAATCCTCCAGGACGGGAACGTAGCAAAGGTAGTTGGTTGTAGCGGCGCGATACAAGTAGCTTGCCCACCCGCCTCTTTAGCTCAGTTGGCCAGAGCACGTGATTTGTAATCTCGGGGTCGTTGGTTCGAATCCGACAAGAGGCTCAAAAGAATTTGAACGATTAAAGGCAGATACCTGTTAGGGTGTTTGCCTTTTTTATGTCTGGCCTTATGCAGTGTGGCCTTGGCGGCTGCCACCACTTCCTGCACGAACGGGAACAAATGCTTCTCCGACAAGCCCATATCCACTGAACCGATAAGCCTCATGCTGACATTGATGTCTTCACACTTGGTTATAAGTTACTCAAGAACGCCTATAACCACGTCCCATGCATTGGCATCATACCCGACGCAACTTGATGGCATATACAATGATGACAATAAATGAGGTAATCAGAATTAAAAGGGCAATTAAATAGTTAAAACTGCCACCGCAATAAACTTCATAAGTCACAAAAGCAAGAAACATCATGATCAACAATTTCAACCACGCTACCAGTTTTGCTATCAAACTGTAGCCTTTTTGCCTATCTTTAAATTTCTGTGGCCAGTTGCAATAATGTGGATGCTTCTCGAAAAATGTCATAAAAAAATAAATTAAAACACTTATAAGCGGTAGTATCAAAGTGTAAAAAGGGCTTCCATATTCATCTGCAACTCCGTGTATGTTCCAGTGCGTAGGCACGTATTGCCGCGTCATTATGACCACAACACAAAGTCCAATTTGCACAACAACCAACAAGATTGTCAGCAAAGCTGTATTATTCTTCAAAATTGGCATTTTGCAAATTTATCAAAATAGCATTACGTAAAACATCTTCATTATATTTTGAGTATTCCTCAGGAAAATTCTTTTTAATATATTGCATAAGTGAATTTACTGTTTCATTTGTAAATTCATCTGCTACAATATAAGCCATTTCCTTATTTTGTGATTTGATATTCCATACCTCTATTGTATTAGAGGTCATAAGATTTTCCACAAGTGCTCCATTTTTTCTCCTCTTATTTCCGCTTGTTGTCGCTGCGACTTTCCATGCTAAAGCCGTTACGGCTCCAACAGCATTAGCTACTCCAAAATGTTCTACAACAACAGCCCAAACTACTGCTACGGCACCTACTATTACTGCTACGGCAAAAGCGACCGCACAGGCTTGTGTTTCAAAATTTTTTACAAATATGCAACTTCTTTTCCAAATATAATATCAGAAAATGTAAAATAATGTTATTTGCCTCGTAATTTGTATGATTCATTCAGTATTTTGTCTATTTCACTTGAAATTAATTCAAACTATCAGTATTCATCGAAGTACACAATGAAAACTTTAACATAATCAATGTAAATCCAACTAAACAACTATTAAGTTGTGGTTATCATAAAAGATACCCAACTTCATATTATTTTGTCAAGCAAATATAGGCTGCCGCTTCCGCATGTTGTTTGTAAAGCCATGACGCAGATTTTGTATCTTTATGATAGTTGGTCTGTGTCATTGTTTTTGGATAAAATAGAAAATCAGAATCACTAAAATCCGCTTTACAGATAAAGAATGTTTACGTTATGAAGCAAAAGTTGTGCTTTCATGCTGTAAAAGCAATGCTTTTGCATAGTCGTTTCAGGCATATTGCAGCTAAAAATAAGGCTGTTTTGCTGTCAAAAACAGTGGTTTCAGCTTGTTTTTACGCTGAAATAACTGCACAAAATCTGTGCGGCGTGCGTAACAGCTTGTGATATAACCGCTTACGTTTGCACACGATTTCGCGCTGTTTTCACGGCCGGATGATTTTTATTTCAGAATATCGCGGCTACAGGACGTTATCTGAAATCAGAAAGAAAGCATTTTGCGTAATACGCTTTCAGTATGCCGGCAGCCATTGCGCCCTTTGCCGTCCGGCTTTATTTCATGTCTGCTCGTGTATTGCGGCGGGCCGATGGCCATAATTTACCATGCCGTATGTTTGTGAAGTATACTTATTTTCAGTATCTTTGCATCTGGAATATGAAAGTGAACAGAAACCATATCTTGCAGCTTGTTACCGAAGGCGAGCATGTGCATCAGGACTTTAAGTTTGCCATAACAGACGCATGCAAGATAGCACGCAGTCTTTCTGCCTTTTCAAACACCGAGGGAGGGCGGCTGCTTGTGGGCGTTAAGGATAACGGCAAGATCGCCGGCATACGTTCGGCCGAGGAGATATACATGATAGAAGTTGCCGCAACGCGATACTGCAGGCTGTCGGTTACTCTCGACAGTCAGATATATAAGGTCGACGGCAAGGATGTGCTTGAAGTCAGTGTGGCCGAGAGTCAGCATAAGCCCGTATATGCCGTTGACGAGGACAAGAAACCTAAGGCATACATTCGCATTAAGGACGAAACGATACTTGCCAGTCCGGTGCATCTCGATATTTGGCGGCATGACCATAAGGATGTGATGATAAGATGTAACGAACGGGAGCAGTGCATCTTGCGCCTTTTGGAGAAGTATAGCGAGATTACGCTTAACCGGTGTGTCAGACTGTCGCATATTCCCCGCCGTCAGGTAATCAGCCTTTTGGCCGATTTTATCCGTTTCGACCTGGTGGAGACTGTTTTCAGAGAGCATATATTTTATTTTAAACTTAAACAAAACCAATAAGCGTCATGGAACTATTCACACAGATAATCAACGAGACCAACGACATTCTCTGGACTTACATACTTGTAGTAATGCTGCTGGGTTGTGCCGTATGGTTCAGCATCAAGACTAAGTTTGTGCAGTTTCGCATGATAGGAGAGATGATACGCCTGCTGGGCGACTCTACGGCAAAGATAAACGGACACGAGAAGCACATATCTTCTTTTCAAGCTTTCACCGTGTCGCTGGCAAGCCGCGTCGGCACGGGCAACCTTGCCGGAGTGGCTACTGCCATAACCGTGGGCGGTCCGGGCGCAGTGTTCTGGATGTGGATTATAGCTTTGCTTGGTTCGAGCAGCGCATTTGTCGAGTCGTCATTGGCGCAGTTGTTCAAGATAAAGGGCAAACACTCGTATATAGGCGGACCGGCTTACTATATGGAGAAAGGACTTAAAAAGCGCTGGATGGGCATCCTTTTTGCGGTGCTTATCACAATAACGTTCGGCTTTGCGTTTAATTCGGTGCAGAGCAACACCATGAGCGCTGCTCTGCAGAGCGCGTTTGCCGTTGACTCTGTGCTGTCGGGCGCAGTAATATCGGTGCTTACGCTGTTTATCATCTTCGGAGGCATCCATCGCATCGCGGCGTTCAGCAGCGTCATAGTGCCCATAATGGCCGTTGGCTACATCCTGTTGGCACTGTTTGTCGTGCTGACCAACATTGGCCGCATACCCGATGTCATATCTCTCATTGTAGGCAACGCCTTCGGCTGGCATCAGGCTTTGGGCGGCGGAATGGGCGCGGCACTTATGCAGGGCATAAAGCGCGGACTGTTCAGCAACGAGGCGGGCATGGGCTCGGCTCCCAATGCTGCCGCCACAGCCCACGTAACCCATCCCGCCAAGCAGGGCTTCATACAGGCGTTGGGCGTGTTTACCGACACATTGCTTATCTGTTCGTGCACGGCTTTCATCATTCTGTTCAGCAAAGACAGCGTAGACAGCAGTCTCGACGGCATACAGCTCACTCAGGTTGCACTCACCAACGAGGTGGGCGGCATTGGCACTGTCTATGTTGCCATAGCCACTTTGTTCTTCGCCTACAGCAGCATTCTCGGCAACTATTATTACGGCGAGGCCAACATACGTTTCTTCACGTCGCGCCAGTGGCCCGTGTTTGTCTATCGTCTTCTGGTTGTAGGCATGGTCATGTTCGGCTCTTTGGCAAGTCTTAATCTTGTGTGGAGCCTTGCCGACGTAACTATGGCCCTGATGGCTCTCTGCAATCTCGTGGCAATATTGCTTTTGGGCAAATATGCTTTCAGGCTGCTCGACGACTATCTTGATCAGAAGAGAAGGGGCATAAAGAGTCCTGTCTTCCGTAAGGAAAGCATGGAGGACATTGAGCAGGATATCGAATGCTGGTAAGCTGAAAAGCATTAATATTGTATGTCTGTGGCTGAAAAATGCCGCTTTGCAGGCGTCTGTAGCACAAAATGGCATAAATTATGCGTTTTTGAATGAAATAAATTTATCAAAGATTTGCAGAATTAAAAAACAGACATTACCTTTGCAGCCGCAAACACGGGGATAGCTCAGTTGGTAGAGCATCGGTCTCCAAAACCGAGTGTCGGGAGTTCGAGCCTCTCTTCCCGTGCAACAACATAGAGCCGCAGCCAATAAGGTTGCGGCTTTTGTTTTCTTGATAGTTGTTATTGCGCCATGCCAGGTTTGGATTAAACAGGCAAAATCGTTATATTTGCATCGCCATAAACATTATCTCTGAAGATATGAACATAGAACAGTTTCGCGATTTTTGCCTTACAGTGAAGGGTGTTGAAGAATGTTTCCCTTTCGGCAGCGACGTGCTTGTGTATAAAATTATGGGCAAGATGTTCACATATTGCGGTCTGGAGCCCAACGACGGCTGCTTTATCGCCAACATGAAGTGCAGCACGGAGCGGTCGGCTGAACTCATGGAGCGATATGACGGCATATTCTTCGGTCGCCACTCTGACAGAAAATATTGGATAACGGTGGCTCTTGATAGCGATGTGCCCGACAGTCTTATATGTGAACTTATACTTCATTCTGTTGAAGAGGTGGTGAAGAAGATGCCTAAAAAGATGCAGCGCGAATATGAGTCACTGACAGAATAATGGCTTTATTGGGCACTTGTGGCGTGAGTGTGCGGTGGACGGTGCTTATCGTCTGACTCTCGCCGGATAAATTATTTTATGTCGAATTAAATAAAATATCAGATATGCAGATTCTTATTGGATGCGCGAAGGATATGCGCGGAAGTGATGACGGCAATTATGGCATTATGACCGAGCCGCGTTTTGCCGGCGAGGCTATGCACAACGCATTGCAGATGGCGGGATATGATGAGGCCGAACTGGCTGATATGCTTCATTGCAACGCCGACATTGCGCGGCAGAACCGGCTGAGGTATATGCACTTTGCGGGCGAAGGACCGAGGCTTCAGGCTGTTTTGGCATATACGGGCGTGGTTTATAAGTATCTCGATGCGCCGGGCTTTACGCCCGAAGTTCAGACTTATGCACAGGAGCATCTGTGGATAACTTCGTTCTTGTATGGCCTTTTGCGCCCAGCCGACATGATAAAGCCTTACAGACTTGAAGGCAACGTGGTGCTGCCGGATAACGGTGTGAGTATGTTCGACTATTGGAAACCGCTGCTCACCGATGTGCTTATCGATTCGGTTAAGGCTTCCGGCGGACTGCTTGTCGACCTTGCGAGCAGCGAGATGAGGCGACTGTTCAACTGGCGCAAGGTGGCGCGCGAGGTTGATGTTGTTCGCCCGGAGTTTTATGTCAGCAAGGGCGGACGGCTTAAGACTATTGTCATTTACGCCAAGATGTGCCGCGGAGCCATGACGCGCTATCTGCTTCAAAACCGCATTGACAATGCCGACAAGCTGAAGTCGTTCGATTTTGAGGGCTTCTCTTACAGTGAGATTGACAGCAAACCCGGTTCCCCTGTGTTTGTCGCAAACCTATAAAGCGGCTGAAGGCATAGGTATAACGCTTTAATAAACCACGGTGCGGCTTGTTGGACTGTTGTGATTGTGCTTTTTGGTAGTTGAGTACCCGTGCCGGAATTGTGATATTGTTTATCTCTGTTTTTATATTTTCGGTAAGCGATAATAAACAAAAATGACTGCGGAGCAATGTTATAATTTGCTCAGCAGTCATTTTTATATTGTGAAGATTATTATCGGTCTGTTTACTCAAGGTCAACCACCGTTATTCCGGCACCGCCAAACTGCACGTGTTCATCGCGGTATGAAACAACGTTTGGCACGGTCGACAGATACTGACGGATAAGCTGGCGCAGTATGCCCGAGCCTGTGCCGTGCAGAATGCGCACGCGGCTCATGCCCACAAGTATGGCATCGTCGATAAAATATGTAACGGCGTTTATGGCTTCGTCGCCTCTCATTCCGCGCACGTCTATGTCCTGCTTGAAGTTCAGCTTGCGGTTGTCTATCGTCTCGCGCGTCTGTCGTCCCACTGAAGCGTAGGTCTTCGGCTCCTCCTTTTTGGGCATTTCGGCACGCTCCAGGCGGTCGGCGCGCATCTTGGTGCGCATGTCGCCGAATATAACTGTTGCCATCTTGCCGTCGGTGCTTTCTATCCGTCCCACAGATGTAAGGCCCTTTATGCGCACTGTCTCGCCGGCTTCCAGCGGTGCGTCTTTCTCTTTCTTCTTCAGCGTTGCCTCTTTCAGTGCGGCAGCTGCGTCTTTGTTCTTCTCGGCCTTCTCTTTCTTGCGCTTCTCCTTTCTCTCCTTGCGCTCCTGTATCTGTTTAATTTTTCGGGCTATCATCTCGTCGTTGGCAGTAGTGTCAACCTCGTTGATTTCCTGCTTAAACGCATTCAGTTCTTCCCTTATGCGCTTAGTCTCCGCCTTTTCGGCCTGACTTTCGCGTATCTCCCTTATGGCGTTCTCAATCTTCTTGTTGCTCTCGCGCAGCAGTTCTTCGGCCTGTTCCTTCGCCTTGCGTATCACGTCCTTTCGGCTCTGCTCCAGTTCCTTCACCTCGCTTTCATATTTAGCAATGGTCTGCTCCATTGTCTTCTCGCGCTGATGAATGTTCTGTCGCTTGTTTTCCCAGTAGCGTTTGTCGCGCACTATGTCCTGCAGATACTTGTCGCTCTGTATGTAGTCGCTTCCAACTATGTCGCTCGCGTCTTTTATCACCTCTTCGGGCAGTCCTATCTTGCGCGCTATCTCTATTGCAAACGAGCTTCCGGGATTGCCTATCGAGAGCTGGAACAGCGCTTTCATCTGCTGGCGGTCGTATAGCATGGCTCCGTTTACCACTCCTTCGTGGTCTTCGGCAAAGTGCTTCAGGTTCTGATAATGGGTGGTTATTATGCCGTAGGCCTGTTTGTTGCAGAACTGCTTCAGCACGGCTTCTGCTATGGCACCGCCAATCTGCGGCTCCGTGCCCGTACCGAATTCGTCGATGAGCAGCAGCGTGCTGTTGTTGGCAAACTTCATCATGTACTTCATGTTCATGAGGTGGCTCGAGTATGTACTCAGGTCGTTCTCTATGCTCTGCTCGTCGCCTATGTCGATAAGTATGTTCTTGAATATTCCTGTGTGCGAGCGGTCGCCTACGGGGATTGACAGTCCGCACTGAAGCATGTATTGCAGCAGTCCGGCCGTCTTCAGACAAACCGACTTTCCTCCGGCGTTAGGGCCCGATATTATCAGTATGCGCTTGTCTTTGGTCAGCATTATGTCGAGCGGCACAACCTTCTTGTCCTGCTTTTCTAACGACAGCTGCAGCAGCGGGTGGCGTGCCTGAATCCAGTCTATGTGAGGCTTCTTCCCGACTTCCGGCTCAATGCCTTTTATCAGCCGTGCCAGTTCGGCCTTGGCGCGTATCATGTCTATCGTTGCCAGAAACCTGTACGACTCCAATATGGGCTTTACGTGGGGACGTACAAGTTTTGAGAAATCTGTCAGTATGCGTATTATCTCGCGGCGCTCCTCGGCTTCAAGCTCTCTCACCTTGTTGTTGGCCTCAACCACCTCGGTAGGCTCAATAAACACGGTCTTGCCCGATGCCGACTCGTCGTGTACTATACCTCTTATTTTGCGCTTCAGTCCCTGCGTTACAGGTATCACCAGTCGGCCGTCGCGTATGGCAGGCGTAACGTCCTTGTCAACCAGACCTTCGCTCTGTGCCGAGCGCAGTATGCTGTATAGCGTGCGCGATATGCTGCCTTCGGTGCGCGACAGCTCGCGCCTTATGTTCTGCAGCTCGACCGATGCGCTGTCTTTCACCTTTCCGAACTTGTCGAGTATCTGGTCGATTCGCTGTATCAGTTGCGGAAATGTTATAATGTCTGCCGTCAGGCGGTGAAGCGCGGGGTAGGGGTATGTCCTTTCTTCCCCGTCGTCGCTGCCGTCCGTGCGGTTAAGATAGTTGACGATGTTGCATATCGTCTCGAGCGAACGCCTGAGGTCAAACAGTTCGCCCTCGTCGAGATGAGTGCCTTCAAGTCGCAGGCGTGCCACCGACTCGCGCACATCGAAGAAATATTGCATCGGAAAGTCGTCGGCTTCTTCTTGCAGCCGTCTGAACTCTTTCACCTGTTGCAGCCATTCGTTTATCACTTCTGCGTCGCTCGAGAATGTCATGTTGTCTATTCTTTCCTTGCCGAGTGTACTGAGGCAGCGCTCGCGCAGAAGCGTGCGGATTTCATCGAATCCTATCTTAGTTTCAAACGTCTTTGGGTAAATCATGCTGCAAAGGTAGTGCAACCCTGCTGAAATGCCAAATAAAATCATCACATCTTTATATCGTGCGCATGTATGGCGCATTGATTTTCGCCGTGTCGCAGCATAAGAGTTGCCAAACTTCTGGCTTTAAGTATGTCTTTTTTACGTTTTAAAATATGTCTTTTCGCAGCATGATATGTGCCCTTTTGTATCTTAAAAGGCATCCTTTTGCCTTCTGAAAGGTGCTCTTTTGCCGTATGAAATGTATCCTTTTGTATGTTGAAAGATGGTCTTTCGGCAGCACGCAGGTGTCTTTTTTATATTTCTCGGTTGTTGTTTTTTGCTTACAGTGCATATCCGTTCATATTGCCTTTTTCATATTTTTCTGTATGTAAGGCATATAAATCCATTGCCGTTGACGCCTTTTCCTGATTTCGGTAGATATGTTTTTTGCTTATTCCTGCCGGAAGTTGACTTCTGGTAATCCTTTTACTTATATTGGTTGACTCTAATACTAAAAAAGTTTTGTTAAAAACTCATCACTCGTCACAATGCGGTTTAACTCGTTGAATGTCAGTTTGATACGGCGTGACGAGTTGATTTCTCAACTCATCACATCCCGCCATTTTCGCCCTTTTTTGCCCGAAAATCTTCACGTTTCGGCTGGTTGTGATGAGTAGTGTGACGAGTTGAAAATGCAACTCGTCACACTATAACGTTTTGATTGTCAGTGTGTTAAGTCGCATTGTGACGAGTGACGAGTTTTTAACAAAAACTTTTTCTCGTTTCTCTCCGTGTCGCCATGTCCGGCATCAACGCATGCTTTTAAGCCATCCAAAAGCGTATGAAATCAGCATGAAAACAAGAAAAACACACTTTTTTTGAAAAAAGTTGCAGAAAAATTTGGAGATTACATAAAAAACCCTTACCTTTGCACTCGCTTTTGAGACACAAAGCTTGTCGATCCGACAAAGGAGAGATGGTAGAGTGGTCGATTACAACGGTCTTGAAAACCGTCGTGCTGAGAGGCACCGGGGGTTCGAATCCCTCTCTCTCCGCCACTTGCAAAGATGCGAATCACATTTGTGGTTCGCATTTTTTTGTTTGTATATTCGGCATGAATATAATGGAGAGTAGATATGCGAGGGATTTATTTTTGATGTTAAGCTAAGGATTGATATTGCCGACTACATATGTGGAACTAATATTTATATCGAATAAAATAGATAATTCTTATCTAATAAAGATTATTATTTATAAATTTGCATATTAATTTTATGTATATATGTTTTATTTGATAAATATAAATTAGAATGAGAAGTATTGCGTTATATTATAAAATACATGATGATAATACAGACGGTCATGATAATACAGACGGTCATGATAATACAGACGGTCATGATAATACAGACGGTCATGATAATATAGACGGTCATGATAATATAGACGGTCATGATAATACAGACGGTCATGATAATACAAATGGTCATGATAATAATACAGATGGTCATGATAATATAAATGATAAAAAGACAACAGGTTCAGATAACAATGTTGAATTTCATATAAATATTTGGAAGGTTGAAAAAGGGCATTATAAGTTGACTCCAAATTTATATTTTGATTTTGGTATAAAAGCTAAATTTAAAATAGAAAAATTATGTTTGTACCTTCCTTTTGAAATAGATGAAAAAGGTTTTGAAGATTTAGGAAAAGTTCTACATAATCAGAAAGAATTGTTGAGTACGGTTTTTAATGATGAAGTAAATACAACAACTTTATCTAATGATTGTTATTGTAAAGTACAACTGTCAAACCCTAAAGATGAGTTTTATCTATATCAACTTGGTAGTCTTAACAAAAAAATAACTTGCTCCGATGAAGGAGATAATACAAAAGGTTCCTTTATAGAAATTACAATTAATGGTACGCCAGATGATGGAAACAGAAAAGATAAAGAGTGCTTTTATGTAAGGTTTAGAGTTAAAGTAAAGGATGTAAAACAGGTTGTTATAACTCAACATTTAAGTAATGATCTATTGCAAGCGGCTTTTTCTATGATTGATTTATATGATATAAGAATAAATGAGCTTCGAGAGGTGCATCCTAAAGTAATGGAAAAGATGAAAATTGAAAAATATCAAATATGCTATTTTAGTAAGATTCATATTTTTTATATGGCGGATATACATGAAGTCATTGAGAATGGAAGTTCTTTAAAGCAAGATAGTCGTATTCTTGAGGATAAAAAGTGGTGTTCTTATGAACCTAAAACGGATTTACATAATTCTATATTTATAGCTCACCATTGGAAGAGACGTCAGAAAAGTACTGAAACTAGTATTAAAAGCTTTAGTTTATTTTTTAGTACGGTATATCCTGAGATTCAAATTTTAAGGTTAATTGTATATATTTTGGTCGTTGTTATTTTGGGCTTTTTTGGTGGCTTACTTAGTTTTTCATTTGATGAAATTGGCTTAAATAAAATGTCAACTTGGATAAAACCTGTAATAGTTGTAACAATATTTTTTTTCATAATAATTTATATCTTAAATACTAATTTTGGTTGTAAAATAGGAAGTATATTTCGTAAACGATGAAAATATTAATAGGCTTTGATATTTTATTATCCTATTTATTGAATGCTAATTATATATATGGGATAAATCTGTTATTTACTTGGATTAATCGTATTGGTGCAAAAAAAATTACAGATATTGGTAGTTTAATTATTTTAACACATTTTGTGCCAAAAGAAGGTTTGTCTCGTCTTCATGGCTTTGATATTATAAAGAAAATTGATATAATGCGTCCTGAGCTTAAATCATTATATAAAATAATAAATGGCGATGGACAAAAGCAAAAAGGAGATCTTCGGGCTTTATTTATGGAACTAAATATTTTATTAAATAATAATATTGATTGTCTTATAACAGAAAATACAAAAATACATGAAATTGCCAATATTCTTGATTTAGAATTTAAGGTTTATACAATCGATGAATTTATAGAACGTTGTTCTATTGATTATCGTTCTTTAGATGAATCTAAAGGAGTTGAAATACAAGAAGTTAAGTTTGGAACGCTATCGCTTAGCGACCCTTTTTTTAAAACTTTCATAGAAGAGTATAAACCTTATTATTATGAATGGTTTTATAAAAAAAAGGATGACGATGTTTACGTTTGTAAAGATAAACTTGGAAAAATAAGGGCATTGTTAAAATTAAAGATTGAGGGAAATGATGAAAACTATGATGATATAGAACCAATATTTAATCCTGCAAAAAGATTAAAAATATGTTCTTTTAAAGTTGATTATATAGGACAAAAGCTTGTACAACGATTTATACGTATAATTTTTGATTATTCAATATTACAAAAAGTTGATGAAATATACGTTACTATTTTTAATGATAGTTTGCAACGTTGCCGTTTAATTAATATAATTACGAATTGGGGATTTTATCTACATGGAACTAAGAATGGCAAAGAGCAAGTTTATGTTAGAAAGTTGAATAAAGAATTAAAAGGAATGTCTACTAACGATTATCCTTTTCAGTCATTGTCTTTTCCAACATATGTTATACCTATTGAGGAATCATATTCTCAAACGTTATTACCATCTTTTGAGATATGTAGATATCCTTTGGATGTGGAGCCATATAAAAGTGCAATTAAAAAGGTTATTATTTTACCATTTAGGTATGAGATAGATGGTAAAAATGCAAACCTATTGTTTTATAAGATTTCTCGGAATAAAGAAAAGTGTGGAATAATAGCATCTGGGATATTTGAAAATTATTATAATAACTTTGATACAAAAAGGAGTTTTATTTTTAAATGTAAGAAACGTAGTATTTTTCCAGAAAACATTTTAAATGATTTATGGTATCTTTCAGATAAACATACAGTTATCAATTTCTTATATAATTATTCTTTTGCTGATAATATAATTAAAAATCATATTCTTGAAAATGCTGAAATTGATATTAGATGTTTGTTAAATGGAATACCGGTAAAGATTAGTCGTAATCAATTCAAACAGATTATAAATGATACAGTTTATGAGCAAAATTTTATTATCGATAAAGCCTAAGTATGTTAAAAGGATTTTAGAAGGTACAAAAAAAGTCGAATATCGTAAGGTTATACCGAAATGTAACGATATTACACATATAATAATTTATGCATCATCTCCTATTTGCCAAGTAGTTGCAGAAGTTATTGTATCAAATATATTAAGCGACATTCCTTCTATATTATGGGAAAGAACATTTAGAATTGGTGGTATAAGTAAAGATGAATATTGTACTTATTTTAGAAACCATGAAATAGCACATGCTTTTATGATAAAAAAAGTTAATATATTTACTCCGTATCGTAATTTAATTGATTATGGAATAAAAAGACCGCCACAGAATTTTGTATATATAAAATAAAAGATAGTATTTTTAGAGAGGAATTTTCAAAAGAGCCAGAATTCTTCTCTATACCTTTTAACCGATTCGTATAATCAGCTTCCATTGTCATTTTTATTTGTGAGTTTCAGACTTGTTCTTTTACTTCAATTTTAATTTTGCAATTCTGCTCTCCCTGCAGAATCGAGCCGCAAAGCGTTACAGAGAAGGTTTTGTTGTTCCATAATGTATGTAGAACGTAAAGAATGCTTTGCCTTGAACATTCGCAAAGCAAAGGCGTTGATACATAACCTTTTTTGTGAAGCGCACAAGTACATTCTGTGAAATACAAATAGTAGGCTGCATCTTTCTCAATCGTTTCACATTTAACTCCCGGCAATTTGTCTGCATTATGAAAGAAAAGGTCTATATCGCCACTTGCGCTGTCATATAGATCTTTATAAACTTGCAGTGTACCACATTTAACACAGTTGCTTCCGCATTCTGCAAAAAAGGCCTTTCGCTGTTCAGTTGATAGCCGGGCTAATCCTTTTTCAAATCCTTTAAACCAATCAGACAATTCCATGATGATAACGTAAGTAAGGATACAAAGGTACGAAAATGAAATAATAAATGGATAAGTTGATAGAAGTATTTTTACATTGTCCGTTTTAATATAAAATTTATCTCTTGATAAACCTTTGAACTTGCATATTCTATTCCTTTAGTCTTTTCTGAGTCGCGAAGCTGTTATTCGCAATAGCAAAATATCTTACTTTCTTGCATCTTTTTTACCTTTCCCTTATCAAATTTCGCATTAAACTTATAACTTTGGGGAGAGTTAATGTTTGATGCTTATGATACAGAAATTCTTGCAGAGATACAGAGAGGCGTTTGGTGATGGCGTTCCGTTGCCTGTGGCCTTTGGATATAGCGACACGCCTGTTGAAGAGATAAGGAAGATACCGCGCTGTATGATTGGTGCGATACGCAAGGTGTGCGACGGTCAGGCGCTGATGTTGAGCGTTGACAATGTGCTGTGCGGCGGCGGAAGTCTGTATACACGGTTTGCACCGATGCAGGAACGCATACCGCGCTTTGTGTCGGAACTGGAACACTATAAGCAGACGCCCGAACAGGTTAAGACGTATGTTAGCCGTCTTGATATCAGTCTGACAGAAAAGCCGTATCTCAACTTTGTGCGTATGGATAAGCTCGCTTCATTAGATGATGCAGAAGGCATACTGTTCTTTGCCACACCCGATGTGCTTTCAGGCTTGTGCTGCTGGGCTTTCTACGACAATGATGCCGACGATGCCGTGTGCACACGCTTTGCTTCAGGATGTTGCAGTATAGTGACATTTGCCGTAAACGAGAACAGAAAACAGGGGCGCAGCTGCTTTATCGGAATGTTAGACCCGTCAGCCCGTCCGCTTGTTCCTGCCAACGAACTGACATTTGTTATTCCGATGCACCGCTTTAATGAAATGATGCTGACGATGGAGCAGTCGGCGCTATTCCAGAAAGCATACTCGATAGTAAGAAAACGTATTAACGGGGAGATTGGGAAATGAGACAAGAGTTTATACACACCTGTCCGGAACTTGTCGACTATATCAACGAGATTGGTTTTCTGCCTTTGCTCCGCATGGGCATTGACGGCTGGTCGGCAGAAGATGCGGTGGACGAAGAATGTCAGTACACACGCCTGCCTGACGGAGGATGGGAATGGCCTTTGTGGGAATGGAAAGGCTCTGTGCTGCGTGAGAGCCGTTGCGCCTATGGCAAGTTCTTCAAGCGTAAAGCCGCGTTCGTAAGCAGTGAGTGGTGGCCTGACTTCTGCAATTATCGCCGCAGCCTTTATCCTTATCCCGAGGAGGGTAGCGTAGAGGAGGCCGTTCTCGCCACGCTGAAAAGCGAAGGGAGCCTTATCACACGCGAACTGCGCGCTGCATGCGGATTTACGGGGCCGAAGATGCGCAGCCGTTTCGATGCATATTTGACACGACTGGAAATGGGCTGCTATATTGTAACAGAAGACTTTATCTATCCACGCGACAGACATGGGCGTGAATATGGCTGGGGGTGGTCGCTGCTGACAACGCCCGAAAGTCTGTTTGGGCGAGAGGCATGCTGTCCTGACCGCACGCCGCAAGAATCATACGATAGACTGCTTGGACATTTCAGAAAAATATTGCCGGATATGCCTGAAAAGACTTATAACAGTCTGCTCGGGATAAAGTCATGACATCTGCCGAATGCGCCTGCCGGGGCTGTATGCCCTCCGCCGCTTATCCTGCTTATGTTGCCAGGCGGCGTCATGTATCAGATAAAAGTGAACAAAACGCAGTCATGATTTTGTCTGTAGCGTAAATTATTGTACATTTGCATTGCGCATGCACGAAACATGCTACTGACGACAAAAAATATGAGAACACAAGTGTTGATGGCCAAAGATGCATTCATCAGGCTGCATGCACATGCTCAGATGTGTGGCGGCTTCATACAGCCGAACGGTAATGACCGTGATTAAATGCCTTTGATGCCAACAAGGCCGACCGTCGCCCTGCACGACCTTCGGACAGATATATGCTTAAACATTGTAACTAATATGAAAACCGAAAAACAACATCTTTTGAAGAAAGACGGGATAAGCTATGTTGTTCCGTTCATACTGATTACGTCATGTTTTGCCCTGTGGGGCTTTGCTAACGACATAACAAACCCGATGGTAAAGGCTTTTTCAAAGATATTCAGGATGAGCGTCACCGACGGCGCCCTGGTTCAGGTAGCCTTCTATGGCGGCTATTTTGCAATGGCATTTCCCGCTGCCATCTTCATACGCAAATATTCTTATAAGGCAGGCGTGCTCATGGGTCTGCTGCTTTATGCCGTAGGTGCGTTTATGTTCTTCCCGGCCAAGTACACAGGCTGCTATTATTCGTTCCTGCTGGCCTATTTCATACTTACCTGTGGCCTGTCGTTCCTTGAGACGAGCTGCAACCCTTACATTTTGTCGATGGGCACCGAAGAGACGGCTACAAGGCGCCTTAACCTTGCCCAGTCGTTCAATCCCATCGGGTCGCTGCTGGGCATGTATGTAGCAATGAACTTCATTCAGGCGCGTCTCAATCCGCTTGACTCCGATGCGCGCGAGCAGCTCAGCGAGGCCGAGTATGCCGTGGTGAGAGACTCCGACCTGAGCATTCTCATACAGCCTTACGTGATAATAGGCGTGGTGATTCTCTTTATGGTATTTCTGCTGATGATTGTGCGCATGCCGAAAAACGCAGAGAAGCAGGACGGCAACTTCATGTCTACCATCAGGCACATCTTCCGCCTGCCTCATTATCGTGAGGGAGTGATAGCCCAGTTCTTTTATGTTGGTGCGCAGATTATGTGCTGGACGTTTATCATACAGTATGGTACTCATCTGCTCATGCAGACAGGTATGTCGGAGAAAGACGCCGAGGTGATGTCGCAGCATTACAACATCATAGCCATGGTAATCTTCTGCTGCAGCCGCTTCATCTGCACGTTCTTCCTTAAGTTCTTCAATGCCGGCGCCATGCTTGCCACGTTGGCCGTGGTGGCTGTATTTCTGCTTATAGGAGTGATATTCATGCAGAACATTTATGGCCTTTACTGTCTTGTAGGCGTTTCTGCCTGCATGTCACTGATGTTCCCCACGATCTACGGAATAGCCTTGTATGGATTGGGCGAGTCGGCCAAGTTTGGTGCCGCCGGACTTATTATGGCCATACTTGGCGGAAGCGTACTGCCTCCGTTGCAGGCTCTTATCATCGATCAGGGATATGTTATGGGGCTGCCGGCTGTCAACGTGTCGTTTGTGCTGCCGCTAATCTGTTTCCTTGTGATAATATGGTATGGCGTGCGTTCTTATTCGCGCATTGCTTCGCGTTAGTAAAAGGGAGCAAAATAATTAGCAATTAACAACTAAAAATTAAAAGTGAAAAACGCCTTACGGAAATGAAAAGTTAAAAGTGAAGAGTGAAAAATCCAATAGCAAACGTAGTGCTTACAAGTAGAAACTACAATACATTTGGATTTTTCGTTTTTCACTTTTAACTTTTCACTTTCGTAAAACGCACTACGTTGCTATTGTGCCGGCGGATCTGTGCTCCGCCGGAATTGATTATAAGGATTTTTTAATCCGATTACTTCCTATTTGCTATTACATCATGTAGACTTCACTTAAACAAGCTGTATTTTAAGCGGATTGAAAATTAGCTGCGCTGAACTTCGTTTCTGATATAAAATTCCGGCAGATTAATTTCATTGACTGTCAGCTACGTTCGGCATAACCAAATGAGATTTGCTTCTGCTCTCACTTGCACGACAATTGCAAATCAGCAGATACATTAAGCGTTCTGCCTCCGTTGCAGGCTCTTATCATCGATCAGGGATATGTTATGGGGCTGCCGGCCGTCAACGTGTCGTTTGTGCTGCCGCTAATCTGTTTCCTTGTGATAATATGGTATGGCGTGCGCTCTTATTCGCGCATCGCTTCGCGTTCGTAAAAACAGAAGCAAAAACAATGCGCAATTAAAAATGAAAAATTAAAAGTGAAAAACGCCTGACGGAAATGAAAAGTTAAAAGTGAAGAGCGAAAAATCCAATTGCATAGTGCTACAAGTAGAAACCACAATACATTTGGATTTTTCACTCTTCACTTTTCACTTAGAAAATGCTCCTTTAACTACTCTAACTACCGAGAAACAAAAGCCTCCCCACGGGGGGAGGTTTGGTGGGGCTTTCACTTTCGTGTCAGCAGCGAATACAGATATTTGAAGTTTTCTTTAAGTTCATTGGTGTCGAGGCCGTTAAGGAAGGCGTGTTCGTATGATATGCCGTAGAATACCTGCCTGAACATCCGTGCCGTTGTCGTAACGTCCACGTCGCTCCTTATCTCGCCCTTGTCCTTAGCCCTCTGTATCACCGTTGACCACATCTCATAGTCCTTGCTGAAGATATCTTCAATCTTCTGTCTTATGCCGGGATAATACATGCGGACCTGCGAAAGAAAGTGGATATAATAGAAGTTCGGGCAGCAGTCGTATGGGTTGTTGCCGTCGTTCACAAGACTTACAATTCCGTTCATTGCCTTAGACACTCCGGCCACATACTGATCTATAAATTCCGCCAGTGTGTCTGCCGGCTGGTCAAACTTGTTTACGGGGTTCTGCAGTTGTATGAAGAACTTGTCGGCTACGGCAACAAACAGGTCAAGCTTATGCGGAAAATAATACACTATTCCGGTCTTTGCAAGTCCGCAAGCCTTCGCCAGCGTGCTGATGCTTGCCTTTTCGTAGTTCATTTTCAGGAACACCCTGAAAGCCTTGTCTATCACTTCTTCGCGGTTTGTTATCATAATCGTTTTTGTTTTCAGCTGCGAAGATACAATATTTTTTACTTTTCAGCTGTATGTTGTAATGCTTTTTATGGAGCAAATGGCCAATAAGGAATGTCTTTGGCCATGCATTGTTGCATATATGCTATTTGTCTTATTATCAGACACTTAACGACGCAGTTGTAAAACATGCCCTTTTAGCGTGCAATTTGCCGCCTTTTATGAGCTAAAAGACGGCAAATTACAATGCAAAAGGTATGCTTTTATATTTCAGGCCTTTTGCATGTGCTAAATAGGCGGCATATTCGTGATGTGGATAACAGGATTGTTATACAATTCCTTTTATGCAGGCAAACCTGCCGTCAGGTATGTGTTCTGTCAGAACTTCTCTGTTATGCTCCGTTCTTATTTATCCGATGCTTTTTCCTGCATTCTCGTACACTTCTGTTATTTCCTCCTCGGTTGTGAGGTTGAAGTCGCCGGGTATGCTGTTTTTGATGGCAGATGCGGTGAGGGCGAAGTTGATGTCCTTCGGGCTGTCGTCGCCAAACTTCAGCAGGGCATGAATGTATGCGGCTATGAAGGCGTCGCCTGCACCCATAGGGTCGATGACGTTGTCTATGTCGTAGATGCGTGCAGGATAGATGTTGCCGTCTGACCAGAGAACGCCTGACAGTATGTGATGGTTGGCCGAAAGGGTGTTGCGCAGGGCAAGAATCATCTTGCGGCACTTGGGAAACATGTCTTTTGCCTTGCTGAAAAACTCTTTATGGCTTTGGATGTCGAAGGTGAAAGCTGGCGACGTGGCAGTAAATTTCGGCGGAGTGATGCCCGTGAGAAGTTGCCATTCGCCTTCGGTGCCGAACATTATGTCGCATTTCTTGGCCAGCGGCAGCAGTATGTCGTGGGCGCTCTTGCCGTATTTCCACAGATTCTTGCGGTAGTTTATGTCGAAAGATATTGCAAGGCCCTGTCTTTCTGCCTCGCACACAGCCTCTTCGGTAACGTCGGCAGCGCTTTGTGACAGGGCGCAGGATATGCCAGACCAGTGGAAGATGGATGCATCGGCAAATGCGTCAGCCCAGTTGATTGTGCCTTTGGCAACGGTGGTCATTGACGAGTCGGCACGGTCGTACACTACGCTCGAGCCGCGCATGGCTGCCGCATTCTCATAATAGTAGGTGCCGAGACGTATGCCGCCGCGGGTTACAAAGCGAGTGCCTACGTTGTATTTTCTGAGTTCGTTAAGGCAAGCCTGACCTAATTTGTTGTCGGGCAGGCGTGTAACATATTCGACATCATTGCCTAGCATGGCCAGCGACACGGCAACATTGGCCTCGCTGCCTCCGAAATATCCGTCCCATGTACTTCCCTGTATGATGCGCAGCTTCTCCGGACGTGTCATGCGCAGCATAATTTCACCAAACGTAACTATTTTCTGTCTCATGTCAATTTTTGTTTGTCCTGTCTGTTTCTTCAGGCAAGTGGTGTTGTAGTTTGTTTATCTCTTTGCACGTTTGTCTAAAAAGCAGACTGCTGTTTTCAAGATGTAAAGATAGCTATTTTTGTTTGTTGTCATAGCGGATGAATGTGAAAATAATGTGAATGTTTAGAATATTTATGACAAAATGCTTTTAGAAAGGCCTCTGTCCATAAGGCGGATTATGCGGCATGAAGGGCGACGTAAGTTAGTTTCTTATAGCCGGACAATAAAACAGCCATTATTTTTTGTTAAGTAAATAATTTCTGCGGTTATCGTTATTCTTTGTATTTTTGCAGGGTATAGACAGGCAGACAGTTGACTATAATTTTTTGTTTATGGAGATAATAATTCAGAACGACAGCTTAAGCTATAGAGAATGTTCTGTTCTGGGGCTTAATGAGGTCTTTGCTGAGGACTGTGAGAGGCAGGCCTTGCTGTTCGACGGCTTTATTTTCGGCGTCTGCCTTCGGGGCGAGGGGTCGGTGAGGATAAACGGAACAGTGTTTGATGTGGTGCCCGGCAAGGTGTTTGCCGTTTTGCCAAAGCATTTGTTCTCAGCCGTGTCATATTCAGCAGATATCGACGTAAGACTGATTTTTGTTCCTATTGACATTGTCTGTAAATTGCCGTTGTCGCCTAATTTTGACTCATTGAGGAACACGGCGTCAAATCCCTGTGTCGACGGTGGAGAGTGGACCGCTGATCTCGGGGCGCTGTGCGACATTATGATGAGGCATGACTATACTGCGGGCAAGGGCGAAGACATAATGATGTCGCTGGTATGCTCGGCAGCACTGATATTGTCTGATCTCTTTGAAGGCAGCGTCCATGACGTAAAGAAAACGCTGTCGAGACAAGAAACTCTGGCAGGAAACTTCTTTGAACTGCTTTTCAGCCATTTCGAATCAGAACGTAGCGTGGCTTTTTATGCCGACAAGCTATGTGTAAGTCCAAAGTATCTTTCTGTTGCCGTAAGGAGCGTCAGCGGGTGTTCCGTACAGAAATGGATAAACGAGATTGTACTGGCCGAGGCCAAACGCTATCTGTGTACAACGGAAATGACAATACAGCAGATATCAGAAAAACTGCATTTTGCAAGTCCGTCTTCGTTTGTCAGGTTTTTCAGGCAGCACACGCTGACAACTCCTTTGGCGTACAGGAAAGACTAATTATGATTATTGCAGTTTCTTGGCGTTGGTGTGCTTTCTGACAATTTGCATGAATTCGTCGCCCGTGATGGTTTCTTTTTCTATCAGGAAGCCTGCAGCCTCGTGCATTATTGTCATGTTGCCAGTTATTATTTCTTTTGCCTTTTGATGGGCTTTCTTAATCAGTTTCAGCACCTCGCGGTCTATTTCGGCTGCCGTATCTGCCGAACATATCAGCGAAGAGTCGCCGCCAAGATATGCGTTGCTGACGGTTTCGAGCGCCATCATGTCATATTGGTTGCTCATTCCGTATCGGGTAGCCATGGCACGGGCCAGTTTTGTGGCTTGCTCAATGTCGTTAGACGCACCTGTTGTGACGGTATTCATGACTGTTTCCTCGGCAGCGCGTCCTCCAGTGAGCGTCACGATGCGGTTGAACATGTTTTCTTTGCTCAGCAGCACCTGTTCGCCTTCATCTACCTGCATAGTGTAGCCCAGGGTGTCCGACGTGCGCGGTATTATCGTTATTTTGTGAACCGGAGCCGAGTTTGTCTGCATTGCAGCCACCAGCGCATGTCCTATTTCATGATAAGCTATGATTTTCTTTTCGTCGGCAGATATCACCTTGTTCTTCTTCTGTGCTCCGGCAATTACTGTTTCGACGCTTTCTTCAAGATCAGACGTTGTTACACGCTTGCGGCCCATGCGCACGGCACGCAGTGCAGCCTCGTTGACGATGTTTGCCAGTTCGGCACCTGACGAGCCGGCAGTGGCTCTTGCAACAATGTCGAGGTCTATTTCCTCGTGTCTTACATTAGCCAGATGCACCTTAAGTATGGCCTTCCTGCCTTCAAGGTCGGGCAATTCCATCTGTATGCGCCGGTCGAAGCGGCCCGGACGCAGCAGCGCCTTGTCGAGAGTTTCGGGCCTGTTGGTGGCAGCAAGGATTACCACACCACGCTTTCCGTCGAATCCGTCCATCTCCGTAAGCAGCTGGTTGAGAGTCTGTTCGCGCTCGTCGTTGCTCGAGAAACCGCTGTCGCGTCTTTTTCCTATAGCGTCAATCTCGTCAATGAATATTATGCATGGTGTCTTCTCGTTGGCCTGCTTGAACAGATCGCGCACCTTTGCTGCACCCATGCCTACGAACATCTGAACAAACTCAGATCCGGATATGGCGAAGAAAGGCACTTTTGCCTCACCGGCCACAGCACGTGCTATGAGTGTCTTGCCTGTTCCGGGAGGTCCTACAAGCAGCGCTCCTTTGGGCAGCGATGCTCCGATTTCGACATATTTACGCGGATTATGAAGAAAATCGACGATTTCCTTCAGAGTGTCTTTTGCCTCGTCTTGTCCGGCAACATCAGCGAAAGTTGTCTTTATGTCAGCATCGGCATATATCTTGGCCCCTCCGTTGCCGAACGACATGAAGTTGCCGCTGTCGCCCATCCTGCTTCTGATGCTTCTGGCGGCCTGTCGCCATATGAGATAGAATATGATGCCGGGGAGAACCCACATGAGCAGGAAGTTGAGCAGAGGTGAGTTTTCCTGAGGTATAATTTCATTGAAAGAAATCTTGCCCGACTTGTTAGGACTCTTGGCCGACAGCAGCCTGTCTACCAATTTTGGGTCGTTAATCTCACCTGTCTGATAAGTTATTGTCTTGCCGTCGGTTTCTTTCGCCGTGAAGTAGATGTGGCTGCTCTTAATCATAACGTCCTTCACCTTTCCGCTGTCCACCTTTCCGACAAAAGTGCCGTAGTCGGTTTCGATTATGCGGCCGCGTCCGAATTTTGGAAAGATAAGGCCGTTGAGAAACAGCACAAGCAGAAAGCCCCACAGAAGTCCGTAGTATGGATTTGTCTTTTTCTGGTTCTGAGTGTTTGTCTTCTTCATAAAAACTGTTTTTTCCGGTTGCAAAGATAAATACATACGCTGCATGAACCGTTACCGGAAAAGAATAAAAAATGTGCAATATTTCACATAAATGAGGCGTATGAAGGTTTGTTGATGCATGGCTGGAATTTGTTGAGTGTTAAACCAAAAACAGATGTTGGTATCAGTAAGGATCGTAGTTTTATGTGGAATGTTTTGCTGCCTGTTCTCTTGAAACTGTGTCGGGCTGTTTAGATAAGTTGTAAATGGCAAGATGAAAATAGAAGACAGAGAGTGTGTTGAGAATATAAATGTACTTTTAAAAGTAAGACAAATGCGGACTGATGGCAGACGTTGTTAGGTTATAAGGCATGTCTTGATGACATAAAAAATCCGAAGCTGACAGAGCCGGATGTGGCTGAGGCATGTTGCCTTGTGCTGTTAGCTTCGGATAATATGATGTTGCAGTACATTCAGGGCTACGGCCGGCGTGGCCCCGGATGCAGTTGTTATGTTTAGATGAAGAGGTTGACGCCTGCTTCTTCAGCTTTCTGCATGTAAGAGGCTACGCCGCCCACGGTTACGCCGTCGAGCAGTTCTTCCTTCTTTATGCCCATCATGTCCATTGTCATCTGGCATGCTATAAACTCGACGCCGTTGTCCATGGCCTGACGGATGAGCGACTCGAGTGAGTCGATGTTTTTCTTTTTCATTATTCCGCGTATCATCTTGCTGCCCATGCCCATCATGTTCATCTTTGACAGGGCAAGACTGTCGCTGCTCTTGGGGAGCATGTGGGCAAACATCTTCTCGGTGAGAGTCTTCTTTACGGCCGGGCCGTGCTTCTTCTTTATGACGTTGAGGCCCCAGAAGGTGAAGAAGATAGACACTTTGCTGCCTGTGGCGGCTGCGCCGTTGGCAAGGATGAATGTGGCTATGGCGCGGTCGAGGTTATCGCTGAAGCATATAAGGGTCTTGTTCTTGCCGGCAGGAGCGCATGCGGCGGCAGGCTTGTCGTCAGACTGCTGCTTCCTGATGAGGACGGTGTGACAGCCGTCGGTGCACGAAGCCGAAAGGAAGGCGTTGCCCGTTGACTTACACCACGCCTTTGCGTCTGACGGGAAACCGGGGTCGGTGGCCTTTACTTCTATAGTCTCGCCGGGCTGCATGTCGTCGGTGGCCTGTTTCAGTTTAAGTATCGGACCGGGGCACTGCAGTCCGCAGGCATCAACGGTAAGCGTTGCACGGCTGTCGCTGCATTGACTGCCCGGAGTGCAACTGCACGAACAAGAAGATTCGTCGTTGTCATCATTGCCGTCGGCACACTGAAGGTCTTGTGTGGCCAGCTGATAAGTCTTGTAGCCGCCCGAAAGGTTGCGCACGTCGTAGCCGTTGGCCATAAGTATGCGTGCGGCGATGTAGCCTCTGAGACCTACGGCGCAGAATGTTACTACGGGCTTGCTCTTGTCTATCTCGCCCATGCGCTCGCGGATGTCGTCTACGGGAATGTTGACGGCCCCGCTGATTGTTCCGAGGCTGAATTCGGAAGGTGTACGGGTGTCGATAATCTGAACCTTGCTGCGGTCGAGACTGTCGATGTCGCGCCAGTAGATAACAGGCATCTTGCCGGATATGATGTTGGCGGCGGTGTAGCCAGCAATGGCTATCGGATCTTTGGCCGACGAGAACGGAGGAGCGTAAGCCTGCTCAAGGCGGATAAGGTCGTAGATGGTGCCCTTGTGTTTGATGATTATGGCCAGCTGGTCGATGCGCTTGTCTACGCCTTCGTGTCCTACACACTGCGCGCCGTAGAGCGTGCCGTCTTCAGGATTGAAGGTGAGCTTGGTGGTGATGAAGAACGCACCGGGGTAATAGTCGGCATGAGACATGCTTGTCGTAGTGCTGCTCTGATATTTGATGCCGAGTTGTTTCAGGCGCTTTGCAGGAAGGCCCGTAGAACCTACAACTACATCAAACACTTTAGCAATAGACGTACCGATGGCTCCTTCATATTCGGTTGTGTTGCCAAACACCATGTTGTCAGCCACGATGCGTCCCTGACGGTTAGCCGGTCCGGCAAGATAGTTGAGCCACGGCTCGCCATATTCTGGATGCGGATATTCTATGGCATCGCCTACGGCATATACGCCCTTGGCCGATGTCTCGAGATATTTGTCTACCTTGATGCCACGCGCGCCAAGCTCTATGCCGGCACTCTTGGCAAGCGACGTATTGGGGCTTACGCCGATGGAGAGCAGCACGAGGTCGGTTACAATGCTCTTGCCCGACTTGAAGAACACGCGTATGCGTCCGTTGTCCTTCTCGAAGCGCTCAACGGCTGTGTTGAGATGAAGCGAAACACCCTGACTGAGCAGTTCGCGGTGAACATGAGAAGCTATGCTGAAGTCGACCGGTGCCATTACCTGCGGAGCCATCTCGACAATAGACACGCGGGCGCCGGCATGACTGAGATTCTCTGCCATCTCGAGTCCGATGAATCCTCCGCCTACAACAACAGCGCTCTTTACGCTGTGCTGCGTAAGATAGTCTTTTATGCGGAATGTGTCTTCAACGTTGCGCAGGGTGAATATGCCCTCGGTGTCGATGCCGGGGAACGGAGGTCTGACGGGCGACGAGCCGGGCGAGAGCAGCAGGCGGTCGTAATGCTCGTCAATGACAGAGCCGTCGGGGCGGCGCAGCGTTACGGTCTTGGCCTTAGTGTCGATGCTTATGGCCTCGGTGTTGACGCGCACGTCGACGTTGAAGCGGCGTCCGAACGACTCGGGTGTCTGCACAAACAGCTTGTTCTTGTCGGCAATGGTGCCGCCGATGTAGTAGGGCAGTCCGCAGTTGGCATATGAAATGTGCGGCCCCTTTTCAACCAATATTATCTCGGTCTTTTCGTCGGCCCTGCGAATGCGTGCGGCTGCGGTGGCTCCACCGGCAACTCCGCCAATGATGATGTGTCTCATGTCAGTGTGCTTGTTTTAATTATTATTGTTTGTTGTTATTTCTTCTTCGGTCATGCTTTCGGCTATCCGGCGCAGCTCTTCGGGCAGCGAAAACTGCGAGCAGTGTATGCGGTCGATAAGTTCGCGGCCCTTCTTGGTGAGGTGGAAACTCATGCAGCGGCTGTCGTGTGGGCACACGTTGCGCCTTATGTAAGCCTCCTTCTCGAGCGATGCAATCACCTTGGATGCGTTTGAGCGCGAGAGCTGAAGCTCGTCGGCTATCTCGCCCGAAAGCATCTTCTCTTTTTCAGACAGCACGCAGAGCAGCATGGCCTCGTTGAAGTTGAGGCCGAAGGCCTTCTGTAGCTGTAGCTCAAACTCGCTTATACAGCGGTATATCTTTCTTATCTTGCAGATGCAGTTGTTGTTCATGTCGATATTATTTTGCCGTTACATATTATGGTGAAAGATTTTTTAATTCTTATATTATTTCCATTGGAAAACATTGCAAATATAGATATTTGTTTGTTATAAAGATAATTTCCGATAGAAAATAATTTGTTTTGTAACATTTATTTGCTAAAAGGCCTGCCTTTTAACATTTTCCAATGGAAAATAAATATGTAATAGATGGATGTATGTATGTCATAATCCATGCGGTGATATTGCCAGTGAGCAGTAGGGCAGGCAATGGTGTTGTGCGTTCAAGTCAGCAGAAGCTGGGCATAAAGATGCTTGAGGCATGCGGATATGAGCATGGACAAAGGTTATGCATGAGGCCGCATGAAGAGGTATAATGGCTATGAAAACGACGCCACGGATGAAAGACCGCAAAACGGATTGTGAAAGGTGTCCTTTTGCATTGTAATATGCCGTCTTTCAGGATGCAAAAGGATACATATCAGAAAAAGGGCAGGAAGAAGGGGTGTGTGATGAGTTGAAAAATCAACTCGTCACACTGTATGTATCTGAAAACAAATGACTTACATACGAATGTGACGAGTTATGAGTTTTTAAATAAAAATTTTATTTGTTTGATTGCCTGCCTGTGCGGTGCGTCTTGTCCGTATCATACCGCAAGGACATGGCCATTATGCCTTCATGATAATCTGGTTATAGTAAGGATACGGAATCTCTATCTTCTCGACGTCGAAACGCTCCTTGATAGCCCTCAGCAGGTCGCACTTCATGGCAAAGGCGTTGCCCGTGGTAGACGCCCACGCCCATGCACGCAGCGTTATGGCAGAGTCGCCAAGATTGATAACGCGTATGACAACCTGCGGCACATTGTTGGCTTTCTCCTCGTCGGTGCGATGGTCTATGAGCATCGGGTGCTTCATAATCTCGTCTCTCATCACGTCGATGGCATGGCCGAGGTCAGTGGTGTAAGACACGCCGACTTCTATAAAAGAGCACGTGGTGGTTTCGCCATAAGATGAATTGACTATGGTGCTTGAGTTTATCTTGTTGTTCGGAATGAGAATCATGCGGTTTTCGGCGTTCTGTATGACCGTATGGCGGAGCGTAATCTCCTTTACTGTTCCAACGATGACGTTGTCAACCTGGATAAAGTCTCCCACCTTAAACGGACGCGAAAAGATGATGAACAGTCCGCCTACGATGTTAGACAAGGCCTCCTGAGAAGCAAGGCCGACGGCCATGGCCATGATACCGGCACTGGCGAGGATTGAGTTGCTGACCTTCTCCATGCCCGGAATGAGTGACAGAAATGCAGCCACACCTATGATGTATACGGCGGTGGTGATTATCTGGCGGATAAAGCTTATCTTTGTCTCGTCGAAGACAATGCGGCCGCGCTTTCTCTGCGAACGGTTGAACAGATACTTGATGAACGCATTGAGTATGCGCACGAACACGTAAATTAAGAAACCCTTGATTAAGAACACGACAATCCAGCGAATTGACAGTCCGAAGACTTCCATGTTTAGCATTTCATTGATATTCATGGCGTTATGATTTAGTTTTATTTATAATGATGTGTCATGTCCAGCCTTTGCACATTGCTGCCGGATATGTGGCCCCGACTGTATGTTGAAGCTTGTTATATGCAAAGATAAGAAATAAAAATATAAAAAATGAAATAATATGCATAAAATGTGCTACCTTTATTTACACATTTTATGCAGCACGGCCATTTCGCGTAGCTTTATGTCTTGCAGGTTAGAGGATATTCTGATTTTTTGTCGTATCTTTGTGCTTGCCGGCAGAATGTGATGCAGATGGCTGTCGGCAGAAAAACATTTGATATGAGAAAACATACTAATAATGGAAGAAAGCCTGTAGAAGGAAGTCTGTTTGGCGATGACGATTTTGAGCCTTGCATGCCGGCCATAGACCTGAGTAAATACAATTTTGATGAAGTGTTCGGGCGGTTGGCGAAGTCGGATTTCAGGCGGCGCTTCCGGCTGAATGATGAGATGAAGGATTATGTAACGGAGAAGGGACTTGGGTGCATTGGCATGCATGCAGCTGACATAATAAGAAAAAGACTTGCACCGGCCGCTATACCAAACGACGGAAAACAGACACCGATGAAGGGACATCCCGTGTTTGTGGCACAACACGCAACAGGATGCTGCTGCCGGGGCTGCCTGTCAAAGTGGCACGGCATTGATGCGGGGCGTGAACTTACGGCCGCTGAGCAGGAGTATGTAGTGGCTTTGCTGCTGACCTGGATATCCAGACAATTATAACGGCATAAAGACTACACCGGAAGATTTTCCGCGGTGTGCTTTATGCCGTCATTTTCGATATAACGTTCCGCAACGAAACGTTTAAGTGCAGACAGGCTGTCTGCATGATGTTATCCCTAAACCTCAAAAAACTTATAAGGCATTAACTATTGTCTTAGTTCTTGTCGCCGGCCCAGTCCTTGGCGTTTATTGCCTCGAGGAGCTTGATGGCATCTACATACTGAGCTATGCCGTCGGCAACGTTTTTGGCGTCGCGCATGGCAAGTACGACGGTCGAGGGGCGGTTTACAACGTCGCCTCCAGCAAACACACCCTTGCGGCTCGTCATTCCGCATGGAGTCTCGCGTGTTAGCACGTATCCGCTTTCGTCAACCTCAATGCCCTTGGTGGTCGACACTACGCGACTGGCGGGCACGGAGCCGATGGCCATGAGCACCTTGTCGGCCTTTTCTGTGCGGCGCTCTCCGTTGTGCTCTATGACTACGCCGTTGAGAATGCCGTCCTTGTCGAGAATCTCCACAATCTTTGACTGCCAGTTAAACTTGACACCCTCTTCGACAGCTTCTTCATATTCAGAGCGAAGGGCGCTCATCTCGTTCACCGTGCGGTGATAAACAATCTCGACATCCTTTGCACCCATGCGGATGGCCGTGCGGGCACCGTCCATGGCTGTGTTGCCGCAGCCGATGACAAACACACGGTCGCCTTCTTGTATGGGCACGTCTTCGCGCGCAATGTTTCCTTCGTTGTATAGACTCACCTTTCTTAAGAAGTATACAGCTTGACGTACGCCTTTGAGGTTTCGTCCGGGAATATCCGGTTTCTTCGGCTTTACTGTACCAGTGCCCATGAATATGGCGTCGAAGCCACGTTCAAAGAGCTGGTCGATGTTTATGTCGGTTCCAACAGTGGTGTTGCAGTGGAATACCACTCCAAGTTCTTCAATCTTTTTGATTTCGCGTCTTACTATCTCCTTCGGCAGTCGGTATTCAGGGATGCCGAACATGAGAACGCCGCCCGGTTCGGGTTCCATCTCGAATATCTCAACGTTAAAACCTTTGCGTGCCAGGTCGCCGGCAATGGTAAGTCCGGCAGGTCCTGAACCGATTACGGCTATGCGTCCGCGTGTCTTTGGCTGCAGGTTCTCGCGTATCAGGCCCATGCCGCCGTCGAAGTCGGCTATGAATCTTTCCAGCTTGCCAATATGTATCGCCTGTCCTTTCTTGCTCAGTACGCAATGTCCCTCGCACTGCTTCTCGTGCGGGCATACACGTCCGCATACAGCCGGCAGGTTACTCTTGTCGTTGATTATCTTCATGGCGTTACCGAGATTACCTTTCGAAAGCTCGTGAATCCAGTCGGGAATGTCGTGGCTTATGGGGCATCCTTTCTTGCACTGCGGAACTTTGCAGTGAAGACAGCGCTTGGCTTCGTTTATGGCTTCGAGCATGGTATAGCTCTCGTTTACCTCGTGAAATAACTCTTTTTGTTCTTCCATTTGCTTTAAAGTAGTTTGAGTATTGTAAAATTATTTGCAAAGATAGTGTAATTTTTGACTTAAATAAAAAAATAGTGTGACGAAAATGAAAAAAGTCATCATAAAATGTTTTTACAAAATAAAATTTAGTATCTTTGCGTGCAATTTTTTTGGTAAATATTATTTATTTGCGTCTTATATGGTGGTTGTGTAAATCGGCGAAAGACGTATATTTTATATAAAAACAATATTAGACTATGATCTCTGCATTTGACAAAACATTTAAATTAGGTATTCTCTTGTCAGTTATCGACTGGCTTACATTTAATGTAGTATTCTTGTTGTTCACGCTGTTTTTAGGAGCAGATACGAGCGGAGAATTTGTGGCTGATTTGTTAATGGCAAATGTCTCATATGTTGTTGCATTGCAGATTGTTACCATAAGCCTGCATCACAGACAGGCTCAGCCGGCAAAAGTGCTCAGCAATACTTCACGTACATCAGCTATATTCATAGTGCTGTATGCGGCAGTGTTGGGTATCATGGGATTTTCCGTACCGGGGCTTGCTTATTGTATCGAAATATCTCTACTTGTTTTTCTTGTTACAAGTATTGAGCGACTTTTACTTAGAACATACATTAAGCATAAGCGAAGTGTTGGCCGGAACAGAGTTGATACCATAATACTTGGTACAGGACAAATGGAACAGAAAATTGCTGACGTGATGACTAACGTCTGGAACGGATACAATCTTTTGGGATATTTTATCAAAACAGATTCTGACTCAATGACAAACAGCTCTACAGGTGAGGAACTTGCTTATCTGGGAGAGGAGAGCGAACTGCTGCCTTTTATAGAGAATAATCATGTTGACGAGCTCTATATCGGCGTAATGCCGGATAAGCTGAAAGAATATAAGGCTCTGATGAGGCTTTGTGAGAAGCATATGATCAGAACATATTATGTGCCTACCATATCTTACGGAGAATTCCGCAGTGCAAAGGTTATGGAGTTTGGCGACATTTATGTCATGTCGCAGTATAACGAACCGCTGAAGGATATGCGCAACAGGATACAGAAACGTGTATTCGACTTTGTGGTTTCGCTGTTGTTTATATGCACATTGTTCCCGATAATATTGATAATTGTGGCGATAGTGTCAAAGATAACGATGCCCGGACCGTTGTTCTTTAAGCAGAAACGTACCGGATATGACGGAAAGGACTTCGTGTGCTATAAGTTCAGGAGCATGAAGGTAAACAAGGATTCTGATAAAGTACAGGCTGTCAAGGATGACCCGAGAGTGACTAAATGGGGCTTGCTGATGCGTCATACCAACATTGATGAGCTGCCTCAGTTTATCAATGTACTTAAAGGAAACATGAGCATTGTCGGTCCGCGTCCGCATATGCTTGCTCACACCGACTATTATTCCCAACTTATATCAGACTATATGATACGCCATTACGTAAAGCCCGGTATAACAGGATGGGCTCAGACTCATGGTGAGAGGGGAGAGACAAAGACAGTGGATGACATGAAGCGCCGTGTGGAAAAGGATATTTGGTATATTGAGCACTGGAGTTTCTGGCTCGATATTCAGATAATATTAAAAACCGTTTCTGATGCCATTCATGGTGATGAAAAGGCTTATTAAAAGGATAGAAGTGCTGATTGCATTTAGGCTATATATAAACGGGGATGTCGCTTTGGGGCGCATCCCCGTTTGTTGTTGAAGTATTAGATGTATCTTGATTTTATGATTGATGTGATAAATTCATTTGTCTGTGGAGCAGTGGCGTCCTTCTCGCAGATTTTTCTTGTTTGGGGATGATGGATAATGCGTTTGGATAAATTATACCTGATTGTTGCTATGACGCTGAGTCCATATTCTTGATTATCATGTTTTATGGTTGTCTTTCTGTGATTGTTTTTTGCGTATGGAGATATAATCCCGGAATAATAGTACCATTGTCGTTTTTTGCTTTATCTTGGTTTTTACACTTTTAGCAGATCTGCGTTAATAAAAAAGGAGAAAACAGTTTTTACGCCGCTTTCTCCCTTGCAAAATTTAACCCTCTATTTATTATTTATCATAGGTAAGGAACTTTGTGTTCGTGATTTTTACGTCAACGTTATTGTCAAAGTCCTTATCTTTTTTCGTGTAGAAGAATGTACAGTTGTCTATTGTAACGTCATGTACGCACTTCAAGCCTGGGAGTCCATGTGCCGAAATGGCTGTTTTTGTATTTCGGCATACGACGTTTGATATATGTATGTCTCCAAAGTCAGGTGCAAAAGGTGCGTCGGTGTAGGTGGCTGTTTCAGCCTTGTCTTCTTTTACGCTGTATTTCTTGTCGATATAAGTGCATTCAAATACAATGGCTTCGTCTTTGATGTCTGTCATGAAGATGTCGCTGATATACAGTCCTTCAACCTTTCCGCCGCGTCCTATGCCGCTCTTGAAGCGCAGACCTGTGTCAGTGCCGCTGAAGCGGTTGTTGCGTACAACAATGTTCTTTATGCCTCCGGTGAACTCGGAGCCTATGACAAAGCCGCCATGAGCATGGAACACTGCATTGTTTTCAATGAGAATGTTCTCACATGGTCCATATTTGAGACCAGACTCTCCGGCTCCCGCCTTCATGCATATTCCGTCGTCTCCGGCGTCGATGGTGTTGTTGACAATCAGGACATTCTTGCAGCTGCTGATGTCGAGAGCATCGCCGTTCTGGGCGTTCCACGGGCATCTTATTGTAACGTTGTCAACTATCACGTTGTTGCAGCGTGTAGGGATGAGGTGGAACTTGGGCGAGTTCTGAAGTGTAACGTCTTTTACCAGCACATTCTCGCAGTCAGTTATTCTGATGAGGTGTGTGCGCATCTTTTCCTGTGCCTCGGGTGTGGCTGCTATGTTTTCGTAATGCTTGAGGTTGAACGGAAACCACAGTTTGCCTCCTTCTGTCTCTGTGCCTCCCATATAGAGAAACTCTTTCCACTCGGCGTCGCTTACTTTAGAACGCTTTACAGGACGCCAGAATGCGCCGTTGCCGTCGATTACGCCTTCGCCAGTTATGCTGATGTTCTTACGCTTGCTTGCGCTTATCAGTGGAGTGCATTTGTCGTCTTTCTTGCCATTTTCTTCTTTTATAAACAGGCTCTTTTCGGGTGAAGCCATTATTATGGCGTTTTTCTCTATGTGCAGATCAATGTTGTCCTTAAGCGAAATCATTCCCGTCAGCCATATTCCGGCAGGCACCACAAGATGGCCTCCTCCCTGCTTGTTCAGTGCGCTTATTGCTTTTCTGAAAGCTTCTGTGTTAAGGGTTACGCCGTCTCCGACGCCTCCGAAGTCTTTAAGATTAACGGTGTTTGCCGGTATGACCGGTGCAGTTGCTTTAGGCATTTCAACCGGAAGGTTTTGGTAATAAGTGTCGTAGTCACTTGCCTGGGCAAAGTTTAATGCAAGCATAAATGCTACGCATAGAGATAAAACTTTTTTCATTTTGATTAGTTAATAAGTTTATTTTTACTTTAGTATTTAATATTCCAATTTATTTAATATGTTCATGTCCGGGTGTTTTGTCCCCGTTCATGTATGGGCTGTTCAAATAATTATGTATATACGTTGATGTCGTTTGATTATTTTTATAGTTTGCGGTAAATTTTTTGCAAATGTAATGCAAGTTGGAGACATTTCCAAATAATAAATATTCTAACATGATAATTTTATGTGTTTTTAAATTTTACAAAAAATATTGTCTATGTGTTTTTACGGGTAAATTATGGGCAAAATAGGGAGATTTTGGGCGAAAATAAAATTTTTAGTAAAAAAGTTGCTGAAAAATTTGGTGGTAATAAAAATAATGCCTACCTTTGCACTCGCAATTGAGAAACAAACACCAATCAGTTGTTAAGGACGCGCTTGTAGCTCAGTTGGTAGAGCATCTGACTCTTAATCAGAGGGTCCAGGGTTCGAGCCCCTGCAGGCGTACAAAGAGACACTTTCGAGTGTCTCTTTTTTTTGTTTGTGCATATTGTGTTTTTGTTTAAAAACGGCTAATCCGATAAATAGGGCTCACCCGATAAATAGTGGGGAAAGAAAGGCTCACCCGATAAATAGTGGGGAAAGAAAATATTACGCATAAATTTTAGTCAGCCTAAAGAGGAAGAATGGTATGT
>ENA-USZI01000230-USZI01000230.1-human-gut-metagenome-genome-assembly--contig:-NODE-230-length-40232-cov-18.161449_pt1 | contig 40232 bp, 40 predicted proteins | sample MGYA00250042_ERZ773532 | MGnify/ENA primary metagenome ERZ773532 (study PRJEB29103, sample SAMN06112036) | human gut metagenome | biome: human gut; feature: ankylosing spondylitis patient; material... | reverse complement strand
CACGGCGGTTGAGCGGGATGCCCAGATCCCGGATGGCCTTCAGCGCGAACAGGCTGGCCACCACCGGGCCTTTGTCATCAATGGAACCCCGGCCATACAGCCTGCCGCCCTCGATCTCGGCGGCGTAGGGCGGGTGATGCCAGCCCTCGCCCTCGGGCACCACGTCCAGATGCCCCAGCACCGCCACCATCTCGTCCCCGGTGCCGATCTCGCACCAGCCGATGTACCGATCCATGTCGGTGGTCTCAAAGCCCAGCTCATGGCAGAGGGCCAGCGCCTCGGCAAAGCAGGCATCCACCTCCTCGCCAAAGGGCTTGCCCGGCAGCGGGTCGGCCTCCACACTGCGCCTGCGCACCAGCCGCTGGAGCGCCGCCACCATCTGGGGCCGCAGCGCCGCCACGGCCTCGTTCAGTTTTTTGTCCATACGTTCCACCCCTTTTGTGATTCATTTCACAGCTTGTATTATAGAACGATTGCCCCCGCTCCACAAGCCCCCAGTTCGGCAAAAAAAGGTCTTGACACCGCGCAGTGTGTACGCTATTATGTACATAAGAGGTGATGCACGATGACGACCACTAATATCACGAACTTTCGCAAGAACGCTTTCCAGTATGTAGAGCAGACCGTAAAGTACAATGAACCGCTGAACATCTGCACCAAAGACGGCAACGCTGTTCTGCTTTCGGAAGAAGATTACAGCGGCATTATGGAAACGCTTTATCTCGTCTCCGTGCCGGGAATGCGGGAAAAGCTCATGGCGGCCAAGGCCGAACCGCTGGAAGATTGTGTTGACGAATCGGCTGTGGAGTGGTAAATGTACAAAATTGTTTATGCGAAAACCGCGCTCAAGGACATTCCAAAGCTGAAATCTGCCCATCTTGACGAAAAGGCGAAGGCGCTGATCTCCGTTATAAAAGAAAATCCGTTCCAGAACCCGCCGCCCTATGAAAAGCTGGTGGGCGATTTGAACGGCTCGTACAGCAGGCGCATCAACGTACAGCACCGCCTTGTGTATGATGTTTTTGAAGAAGAGCAAACCATCAAGATTTTAAGCCTTTGGACACATTACGAAAGATGACCCGAAAACGGACTGTTTTGCAGTTCGTTTTTTTTTTTCAAATTTTTTTGAAAAAGGGTGAAAGGATTCCGCGCGGCGTGTATTTAAGGAAGTGAGAGCATCCATTTTTGCCGGAGCTCCACTTCCGGCCCAAAGAAAGTGAGGGACCCCCTATGAAGAAACGACTGATCAGCCTTCTGGTGGCGCTGTGCATGGCGGTAACGCTCCTGCCTGTGTCGGCAATCACAGCGTGGGCGGAGGAAGGCGGCCAATTAAAAATTGCAGATGGCTATCCTGTCGGTTCCGGTAAAAACCATGATGAAAATTGTTCTGGTGATGGCTGGAGCTATGACGGTTCTACACAAACGCTTGACCTGCATCCTGACAGCCCGACAGAATATGATTTTTTTTCAATTATTTCCGGCTATGAACCTATCACCAAATGTAAACTCACGATTGGAGGAGATGCAATCATTGTTGGGGGAATTTTCGACAACACTGTGATAAATAACGGAAAAATCAGTGGCGGTCAATTTTCTTCTTCCTCTTCTCTCACAAATCATGGTACTATTACCGGCGGCCTTTTTTCTTCCGTTTCCAATGAATCTGACGGCAAGATTGAAAATGGCACGTTTAGATCTACCGTTACCAACAACGGCACCATAAAGGGCGGCATTTTTGATAAAAAACCAGCGGGTGACACTGTCGCTAGCGGTTATACCTTGAATGTGAATTTCCCGGAGAATGGCAACTATGGGTGTCACGATGCAGGAATCAATTATTTCGGCAACAGCGGTTATGTCATTCCCAATTCCGACCATAATACCAGCATCACCATTCATATTTTTCTTAAAAACAGTCAAGCAATATTATTTCCTATTGATGTTACATTCGGAGACACAAACGACACACATTGTTTGTTAGAAGATTGGGCACCAAGTGCAAGATATTACGATGATGGTACGGGTTATTTTTCTGTCACTTTCACCGCACCACCCGCCAATGCGGCCACCGTTACCCTGAGCATACTGACCCGGCTGGTGATCGATAAAGACGGCTACCCCGTTGGCACTGAGCGCGGCACCCGGGATTACAGCGGCAACGGCTGGAAGTTTGAGAATGGCACGCTGACGCTGACAAGCGGCAGTTATGATTTCTCCGGTGAGGAAAACGCACTGCGCCCCCTGAACCCGAATGTCCACTTGGTGGTTGAATCCGGTGCAGCGCTGACCGGCGGCGCATTCAAAAACGAGCCCACTGGTGAAGGTGCAGGCACATTCAGAACAGTCACCCTGAACGGAACCGGTTCTATCACAGCGGTCAATGGCCTTGCGTCCGGCGACTGGGGCAACACGCTTTATGCAGTCAAGACCGGGAATAATACCATTACCGCCAGTAAACCCATCCTTGATATCAACCGCATTTTATTGGAAAGCGTATATCCGGATTCTTCCAACAAAAACACCGTGTGCATCAATATAAAATCTCTTAATTCTGTGAGTGCTTTTAATCCGGAAGCGGATATCATACTGAACCAGGCTTCCCATGGTTTGCCCCTTATCATGGCCAGCAATGGCACACCAGTTATAGACAATGCTCCTTTTGAGCCCGATGGAGGATATTATACCTACTATGGTGACGGTTGGCACATCCAGAAATCATTTGAGGGCATCGGCACACTGTATCTGACCGGCGGAAAAACCTACAACTTCCGATTTACCGACCCCGTCAATAAAACCGGCCAGTTGGATGCAGTGAAATGCGGCATCCTCAATGAGGGCAGCACCATCGAGGACGGTGTTTTCAACACTCTGGCAGCAAATGCTTTGCCCAGCAGCACTTCGAGCATGACCCCTAAAATCAAAGGCGGCACATTTGCAGCCGGTCTGTATTATAACAACGGCGAGATAACCGGCGGTGCCTTCAACGGAAAAGACAGCATTTTCACCAATGGAACTGTGCTGAGTGGAAATTATCGCTCTGTTACCGTGAATGGTGGAGCCATCGTGAAGGTAAACGACACGTTTCCTCTTGTTTACGATAAGACCACCTATGATTTGGTGCAGGGCTCCGCATGGGATCTGTATTCCTACGCAGGCACCGTCCTCACCGTAAAAGCGGATGCAGATATTACAAATATCAACGGTCAAAAAATCGGCAAGGCATTCAACAGCTACTACCCGAACGGTGAAACCGACAAGACCGTGGTGTGCTTTGAGATGCCCGACAGCGATGTGGAGTTGAACTCGACCAAAATCGTTGTTCCCGAACCGAAGCCCGAACCCAAACCCGAGCCCGAACCCGAAACCTCCACCTACACCCTGACGGTGAAGGGCGGCACGTTCACTTACAATGGCGGCGAAGCCATGACCAGCGCCAGCGTGCCGGTGGATGCCGAGGTCAAGGTGACGCTGAACCAGAGCGCCGTGCCCGAGGGCATGGTGTTCGACCTGTGGGCCATAGATGAAGCCAGCCTGCTGGGCAACCCGGCGGTCGCCTACAACGAGGAGAGCTTTACCATCCCGGCGGGCAGCGTGGCCAAGGGCAGCACCGTGACCGTGGAAGCCCAGTACCGGGATGCCACCATCGAGAGCGAGCCCAGCATTCTGGGCACTGCCGCCATCATCGGCGTGGCCGGTGCAGGCACAGCGGTCATCGTGTGGCAGGGCTACCGCATCGGCATGGAGCTGTACGAGAAGTATTTCCAGCCCACGCCGGAAGAAACTGCGGCGGAGCAGCCCGCCCCGGAAGCTCCGGCAGCAGCTGCCGCTTCCTGAACGCAGGCGCACCCGCTCCCTTCCACGGCTGACAGAACCGCATAAAAACAGCGCCGCTCCATCGTTTCCGGTGGGGCGGCGCATTTTTGCGGTTCAATCCCGGCGCAAAGGCAGGGTAAGGGACATTTTCTGGTAGGCAATGCGGGGCGTGCCATCCTCCACATGGATGATGCCGCACTTGGTAAAGCCGTTTTCTTCCAGCAGGTGCTGCATGATCTTGTTGTCGGCGTGGGTGTCGGCCCGCAGGCTCTCGCAGTGCTCCAGACACCAGGTGATCACAGCGGCGGCAACGCCGGGGTGCCTGCCCGCCGAAGCCAGCCGGTGGATGGTGCCGTAGGGCAGGGTATCGTTCAGCCACTTGCCATCCTCGATCCGGGCATAGGTGGGGTCCGGGCCAAGGACGAAGGCAAACACGCCCTCCAGCTCGCCGTTGACAAGGTAGAGGAACAGCCGGTTGGAATCAATGTCCTCTTCCAGCAGTTCCTGCGGCGGAAAATGATCTCCCCACTGGGTGGGGTTGCCGGAATCCGCCATCGCCTGCCGGGCGCGGGCATAAATTTTCAGGATCGCATCCAGATCTGCACGTCTTGCTCCACGAAACATCGTCATCCAACCTCTCTTCCGGCAGGCCGCTGCCCGCCCTGATCGTTCTGCTTTAATATAACACAAAACGGCCCTCTCCGTCAAAGCCTGCTGCAAAGGCGGAGAGGGTCGTTTACGGATGCGCTTATGTGCGCTGGCTGCGTGCCCGGCGGTACTCCCGGGGGCTCTGGCCATACCGCTCATGGAACAGGCGGTAGAAGTAGCTGGTGTTCTCGTAGCCCACCTGGGTGATGATCTGCTGGATGTTCAGGTCGCTGCGGCGCAGCAGGCGGGCGGCGGTCTCCATCCGGTGCTTCTGCAGCAGCTCCTTATAGGTCTTTCCGGTCTGGGCCCGGACGCACTCGCTGACATACGCCAGCGAAACGCCGTAGCTGCGGGCCACATTGGAAAGGCTTGCTTCGCGGTAATTCTGGGTGATCTCCTGTAATGCCGCCTGGACCAGCGCTTCGCGGCTGACCGCCTCGCCGCGCGTTTCCAGCGGGAAATTCTTGGTCTGTACCATAGCGTAAAACCCTCCGTTGCGGCAGCGGCGGGCGGGGACAGGGGGATGCCGGACACCCGCCGCAGCCAGTTCATCAGGCTTTCTGGGGAAGCCTTTCTGCCTATAATACGGGCGGGGCACAGAAATAATTGCAGATAGCTCAAATTTTTACAGAAACAAGAGATCAGAACATATTTTCGTTATGATAACGCCCGCTGCGGACGAACTCCACCCACTCGGCCAGATTCACGGCGTGGTCGCCGATGCGCTCCAGGTACTTGATGACCATGAGCAGATCCAGGGCGGCATCCACCTTGCCGGGGTCGGCGGCGATCTCCTGCGCCAGCGTATGCTTGATGGCGTTGAAATCATAGTCCACCTCATCGTCGGCGGCAATGACCCTGAGGGCGGCCTGCTCATTCTCAGAGGTCAGGGCATTCAGGGCATCCAGGATCATCTTGTGCGCCTTCTGGCCCATCCTGATGGCCTGGCTCACAGCAGGGTCGCCCTCCTTGCGGACAGTGACCAGATGAGGGATGATCTCCGCGATATCGGAGGCATGGTCGCCGATGCGCTCCACATCCGTGACCACCTTCATGGTGGTGGAGATGCGGCGCAGGTCACCTGCCACCGGCTGCTGGCGGAGCAGCAGGGTCATGCAGCGGTGCTCAATGTCCCGCTCCATGTTGTTGATGCGGCCATCGCCCTGCACCACGGCGGCGGCAGCCTCGGCATCGGCGGTGCAGAGGGCTTCCATTGCAGCTTCCACGGCAGCGGCAGCGCTCTGACCCATCTCGGCCAGGGCCGTTTTCAGGGCGGCAAGGTCGTTTTCGTATTGTGTGCGGTTGCTCATTGCGTTTTTCTCCTTAGCCGAACCGGCCCGAAATGTAATCCTCGGTGCGCTTATCCTGCGGGGTGCTGAAGATCTGCGCCGTGGGGCCGGCTTCCACCAGCTCGCCCAGCAGGAAGAAGGCGGTGCGGTCGCTGATACGGGCTGCCTGCTGCATGTTATGGGTCACGATGACCACGGTGTAGTTCTTTTTCAGCTCGCTCATCAGCTCCTCCACCTTCATGGTGGAGCCGGGGTCCAAAGCGCTGGTGGGCTCATCCATCAGCAGGACTTCGGGCTTGACAGCCAGGGCGCGGGCAATGCACAGGCGCTGCTGCTGGCCGCCGGAAAGGCCCAGGGCACTCTTTTTCAGGCGGTCCTTGACCTCGTTCCAGAGGGCGGCACCCTTCAGGGAGCTTTCCACCAGCTCGTCCAGCTCTGCCTTGTTATGCACACCGTGCAGCCTGGGGCCGTAGGTGATGTTATCGTAGATGCTCATGGGGAAGGGGTTGGCCTTCTGGAACACCATGCCCACCCGGCGGCGCAGCTCGGTGGGCTGCATCTCCCGGGCAAAGATGTCCTGCCCTTTCAGGCGGACATCCCCCTCGATGCGGACCCCGGGCACAAGGTCGTTCATCCGGTTCAGGGTCTTCAGGAAGGTGGACTTGCCGCAGCCGGAGGGGCCGATGAGGGCCGTGATCTCCCGCTCGCCCATGTCCAGCGAAATATCTTTCAGCGCCTTGAAATCCCCGTACCAGAGGTTCAGGTTTCTGGCTGTGATAATGGGTGATACGTTTTCCATAGTTTTCCTCTTGTATTGACTCCCTCAGCCGCGGCTATGCCGCGCCAGCTCCCTCTGAGAGGGAGCCTTTTGCGTTGCGGGCAGGATAAGCCTCCCTCCGTGAGGGAGGTGGCATCGCGCAGCGATGACGGAGGGAGTTATTTACAGCTTCTGTTTCAGTTTGGTTTTGGCCAGCCGGGCTGCCAGATTGATGGCAAGCACCAGCACCAGCAGCACTGCACCGATGGCCCAGGCGGAGTCGAAATCGCCGTCCTCAAAGGCACGGAGGTAGAGCAGCACCGACAGGGTGGCACCGTTGGAGGTGTAGGCCTTGAGCACGCCGTTGGCAATGACCTCGGCGGCACCGGCGGTGAAGAGCAGCGCGGCGCTTTCGCCCACGATGCGGCCCACGGCCAGGATGCAGCCGGTCACAATGCCGTCGATGCTGCAGGGCAGCACGATGGTGCGGATGATGTGCCACTTGCCCGCACCCAGACCCAGCGCACCCTCACGGTAGCCCTGGGGCACCGTTTTCAGGGATTCCTGGGTGGTGCGGATGATGGTGGGCAGGTTCATGATCACCAGCGTCAGGCTGCCGGAGAGCAGGCAGGTCTGGAAGCCCAGCGTCTGGGCGAACACCAGCATCCCCACCAGACCGTAAATGATACTAGGGATGCCCGCCAGCGTCTCGTTGGTGAACTCGATCACCGAGATGACCTTGCGGTTCTGGGCGTACTCGGTCAGGTAAACAGCCGCGCCCACACCCAGCGGCAGTACGATCAGAAGCGTCAGCAGGATGACATACAGCGTGTTGAGGATCGCAGGCAGGATGCCGTCCGTGCCCTTGAGCACACTGGCGGTGGTGGTCAGGAATTTCCAGCTGATGTGCGGGATGCCGCGCACCAGCACCATGCCCAGAATGCCCGCCACCAGTACGATGACCAGCACAGCCGAGGCCCAGACCAGAGCGTTCATCACGCGGTTCCAGGTGCGGCGGGAGGCAGAAGCACTGTTATTCATCGCGCTTTCCTCCCTTCAGCACCACATTGAGCAGGATATTGATGCCCATGATAAAGACGAACAGCACCAGCGCAATGCTGAACAGCGCCTGTTTCTGCAGGCCGCTGGCGTAGCTCATCTCCTTGGCAATGGCAGTGGTCAGGAAGGTGACGCTGCGGAACAGGCTGTCCGGCATATTGGGGCTGTTGCCAGCCACCATCATCACGGCCATGGCCTCGCCGATGGCGCGGCCGATGCCCAGCACGATACCGGCGGCAATGCCGCTCCTGGCAGCGGGGACGCTGACCTTGAACCAGGTCTCGGCATCCGTTGCGCCCAGAGCCAGGCTGCCCTGCTCATACTCCGGCGGCACAGCGTTGAGCGCTGTGACCGACACCGACACGATGCTGGGCAGGATCATCACCGCCAGCACCACAATGGCGCTCAGCAGGCAGGCACCGGAGGCCTTGCCAAAGGTCCTGGCCACGGCAGGCACCAGCACCTGCATGCCCAGCAGGCCGAACACCACGCTGGGGATGCCGCTCAGCAGCTCAATGGCGGTCACGACCACGGTGCGCACCTTCGGGCCTGCGGCCTTGGAGAGGAACACCGCCGTCAGCAGGCCAATGGGCACACCGATCACGGTGGCACCCAGTGTGCCGTAAACGCTGGACAGGATGAAAGGCAGGATGCCGTAGGCCGGGTCGGCGGCGGTGGAAGCCCACCGGGTGCCGAACAGGAACCGGAACAGCCCGATCTTCCGGATGGCAGGCACACCGGAGAGGACCATGTACACCGAGATCAGGAGCACACAGCCCACCGCCAGGATGCCACAGAGGAAGAAGATGAAGTTCATCACCGCTTCCAGCCACTCAGCAGAAGTTCTTGGGAGAGAGATCTTTTTGTTGTTCATAGCATCATTGCTTTCCGCAATTACTCATTCACAGGAACAGCACCGGCAGTGCGGATCAGGTCAGCAGCATCGGCACTGACAGCAAAGTCGAAGAAAGCCTGTGCCTGCTCAGACAGGGTGACAGACTTGTTGGTGACGAACACGAAGGGACGCTGCACCTCGTAGCTGCCGTCCTTGACGGTCTCCTCGCTGCACTCCACACCGCCAACGGTGACCATCTTCACGGTGTCGCCCACAGCGGACAGGGAAGCGTAGCCGATGGCCAGAGGGTTGGCCTCCACAGCGCTGATGACAGCGCCGGTAGCGGTCAGCTCCTGCGCGTACTTGCAGCTGTCCTTGACATCCACGATGCTCTCAAAGCCATCACGGGTGCCGGAGCCAGCCTCACGGCCGATCAGAACGATCTCGCCGTCGTCGCTGCCCACCTCAGACCAGTTGGTGATCTCACCGGTGAACATCTGTTTGAGCTGGTCAACGGTCAGGTCCTCGACCTTGCTTGCATTGTTGACGATGATGGCGATGCCGTCCAGGGCGATGGTGGTACCATCCACGTCAGCCTTCTCGTCGTCCTTCAGGGCACGAGAGGACAGGCCGATGTCCAGGGTCTTATCGGCAGCACCGGTGATGCCTGCGCCGGAACCGGTGGGGTCGTAGCTGACGGTGACACCCGGCTCAACCTCGGCAAAGCCTTCGGTCAGGGCAGCGATGACGTTCTTCATGGAGGTGGAACCACCGGCAGCAACGTTGCCGGACAGGGCAACAGCGGTGGAAGATGCAGCAGAGCCTGCAGCGGTAGAGGCAGAAGAAGAAGCAGAACCGCCGCAGGCGGTCAGGGCAGCAGCGGCAGCAGCAGCACCGCAGACAGTGAGAAACGAACGACGCGTGATCTTTTTCATAATATTTGTCCTCCAAACATCCGGGTTTTCCGCTCCCGGCTCTTGTTTTCGTATTTTTCCTGGGTACGGCACTATTGTATCCCAGTCGGCAAGCCGCTTCGACCACAAGCGGGAAAAATCGAGGTAAATTGTTTGGACAGGTTTTGACCCCAATGTAAAATTCGGGCGCAAAAAAGCCCGGGGTGCGGGTGCACCTCGGGCTCTTGGGGGATATTAGGATTTTTTGATGGACACAGTTTTGTTGCCATTACGCAGATAGAACACGATGCTCTGATCAAAGAACGAAACTCTCATCTTTAAGGGTTCGCCCTTTTCAAAAGTCGTATACGACGCATCATCCGAAGGAGCCTTAAAGCTCACCTGCACTGTCTTAGTATTCATTAACGGCACATCGGTGCTCGACAGATTTCCAGTAGGTTTATCAAGTTTCCATGGTGTTTCGCCAACAGCAGCAGAGAAAACCCGGGAATACTGCACAGAATTAAAACCTTTTCCTGTGTATACGATTTTAACCGTAGCGTCTACCCAATGTTCACTCTTCGATTCGCCTCCAGAAGTCACATAAGTTCCTCTCGTCTGTGCACTCGAAATTTGAATCTTAAAATCTCCCAAAATCGCTTCGTTTTCTGCCAGCTGTTCACCGCCCCCATCGCAGCCGGTGAGGACACCGGCGGCAGAAGCGGCCAGCACAGCGGCGGCAGATGCTTTCAGAAAATCACGGCGGGAAAAAACATTGCGCATCAGAAATTCCTCCCATCTCAGATCTGGTTTGTTCCTATCACCATAGTACCATATTTACCCAGACTGTCAAGGGACAGAATTCAACCTCTCAGAACTGCACCTCCACGCCATCGGGGCGGTAGAAGGTGACGTTCCTGCGCCACTGGGGCTCGCCCATGGTGCGGCGGTAGCAGTCTGCCAGCTGCCGCACGGCTTCCTCGGGGCTGCGCACCTTTCCGCCGCAGCAGGGGAGCACCAGCACCCGGAACCAGGCATCAAAGAGATGCTCTGTCCAGCCGGTGTCCTTGGCCCCGCACCGGGCGTAAAAGCCCAGGCGGCGCACAGCCATGGCCTCGTCCTCGGCTTTTTCAGGGCACTCCGCTTCAATGAGGATGGCCTGCGCGCCCTTCTCGTGGTCAGGCAGGGCGGCCAGCAGAGCGGCTCCGATGCCGCCGGCCCGGTATTGGGGCAGAACGGCAAAGTAGTCCAGCTGGCTCACCTCACAGCCCACGGGCCGCACCATCAACAGATACGCCACCAGCGCGTCGTCCTCGTACACGCCCCAGGTGTGGGCGGTACCGGCGGCCTCGCTGTTCAGGATCATGCTCAGGGGCTTCAGCTCTCCGGCAGGAAAATCCCGGCGCATCTCGTTCAGGTAAACGTTCGTCAGCTCTTCGGCTGTCAGCAGCCGCCAGGTCAGGTTCTCGGGGTTCATACGATACGGGTTCCTTTCTGGTAGACAGCCTGAATATTCAGTTCCTTGTCCGCCAGGATCACATTGCCGTAGCGGCCTGCAGCCAGACTGCCGTAATCATTGTCGATGCCAATGCTCTTGGCGGGGTTTTCGCTGGCGGCGCGGACAGCGCTTTCCAGCGGGACATTCATCTCCAGCACGGCACGCTTCATGCAGTCGTACAGGCAGGTGGCACTGCCCGCAATGGTGCCGGGGTGCTCGGTCAGGGTGGCGCGGGGGCCGCTGACCGTGACCGCCTGACCGCCCAGGCTGTACTGGCCGTCGGGCAGGCCGCAGGCCATCATGCTGTCGGCGATCAGGATGACATGGTCATCCCCGAAGGTGTTGAAGGTGAACCGCACCATGGCCGGGTGGATGTGAACGTTGTCGGTGATGAGCTCCACCTCCGCGCCCCGTTCCAGCGCCGCAATGATAGGGCCGGGCTCCCGGTGGGTGATGCCGGGCATGGCGTTGTACAGGTGGGTCATGTGGGTCGCGCCTGCGTCAAAGGCGGCGTTGGCGGTGTCGTAACTGGTGCAGGTGTGGGCAATGGAGATGCGCACCTCGTCATGGCAGGCAGCAATGAACTCCAGCGCACCCGGCTCCTCCGGGGCGATATCCACCAGCTTGATCAGGCCGTTTGCCCGCTTCTGCAGGCGGCGGAACATTGCAACGTCCGCCTTGTGGAGATACTCCGGGTTCTGGGCACCCACCTTGTTGGGGCTGATGAAGGGCCCCTCCATGTTGATGCCCACAAGGTCTGCGCCTCTGCCGTTCTGATGGGCGGCGGCAGCATCCATCACACCATTCAGGATCTCTTCCGAGAAAGTCATGGTGGCGGGGCAGATGGCCAGCACGCCCTTACCGGCCTCAAAATCGGCCAGGGTCTGGATGGCTTCTTCATTGCCGTCACAGAAATCCTTGCCCATAGCACCGTGGAAGTGGATATCCACCAGGCCCGGCAGAGCGTAAGCGCCCTTGGCATCCACGATCTCTTCGCCTTCCTCCGGCTGTGCAAAGGGCACGATGCGCCCCTCCCGGATGGTCAGGCTCCCCTCCTCAAAGGTGTGGCGGGGGGTATAAATCAGAGCATTTTTGATGATCATATTCTTATTCTCACGCTTTCCTTCGTGCAACCTCTCAGTCGGGCTTGCGCCCGCCAGCTCCCCTTGTAGGGGAGCCTTTGGCAAAAAGATTCACTGAAATCGGCTGCCAAGGCCTCCCCTCATTAGGGGAGGTGGCATTGCGCAGCAATGACGGAGAGGTTTCATTACAGCAGGCTCAGTGCTTCCTCATCGGCCACAAGGATGCAGTCGGGGTGCATCTGCAGGATGGAGCCCGGGCACTCGGGGGTCACAGGGCCGGAGACGACCGCCTTGACTGCCTTGGCCTTTGCCAGACCGTTGGCCACCACCAGCACCTTGCGGGCCTGCATGATGGTCTTGATGCCCATGGTGTAGGCCTGCTTGGGCACCAGATCCTCGTTGCCGTCAAAGAAGCGCTTGTTGGCCTCGATGGTGGCAGGGGTCAGATCCACGCAGTGGGTCTCCAGCTCAAAGGCCTCGCCCGGCTCGTTGAAGCCGATGTGGCCGTTGGGGCCAAGGCCCAGCAGCTGCAGGTCGATGCCGCCCACGCTGTGGATGATCTCATTGTACTTTTTGCAGGCATCCGCAGCATCGGGGTTGGTGCCGTCGGGCAGATGGATGGCCTCGGGGCGGATGTTGACCTTGTCAAACAGGTTCTTGTGCATAAAGCTCCAATAGCTTTCGGGGTGCTCCTTGGGCAGGCCGCGGTACTCGTCCAGATTGACGGTGGTGACCTCAGAGAAATCCAGGTCGCCCTTGTTGTACCAGTCCACCAGCTGAGCGTATGCGCCAACAGGGGTGCCGCCGGTCGCCAGACCCAGCACGCAGTTGGGCTTCATAATGACCTGTGCGGAGATGATGTTGGCAGCCTTGCGGGACATATCCTTGTAATCCTTTGCACGAATGATCTTCATAATGGGGAACCTCCTGTTATTTTGCTTTGTTGTTTTCAGTATAGCACGTTTTCCGGCCAAAAGGGTAGCCGGTTTGTGAATAAAACAAAATGCCGCCGAAAGCGGGGCGTAAACGCCCGCCCTCAGCGGCATTTTTACAGTTTGGGAATGGATGCGGAAGCAACCAGCCTTCCGCGCAAAAGCGTGCTCAGAAGGATGCTTACAGCATCTTCTTCAGCTCATCATACACGAACTGCACCTTGGTGCCGATGATGACCTGGCAAGTGGTCTTGTCGGGGCGGATGACACCGGCAGCGCCAGCAGCCTTCACAGCCTTCTCATCCACAGCGGTGTAGTCCTTGATGGTGAAGCGCAGGCGGGTAGCGCAGTAGTCCACGCTGGAGACGTTCTCCTTGCCGCCGATGGCCTTCAGCACGCCAGCAGCAACCTCAGTGTAGTTGTTGTTGGCCAGAACGACCTTCTTCTCAGCCTCTTCGGCATCCTCGTCCTCACGGCCGGGGGTCTTCAGGTCGAACTTGGTGATGGCGAAGTAGAACACGAAGTAGAACACCACGAATGCAGCGATGCCCAGAGGAATGATCATCCAAGTCTTAGCAGCTGCAGGCAGAGAAGCGGAGAACACCAGGTCGGTAGCACCTGCGGAGAAGCAGAAGCCAGCACGGAAACCGGAGTAGTAGGTGATGATGGTGAAGATGCCGTACAGAGCGGAGTACACAACGTACAGCGGGAAGCACAGGAACATGAAGCCGAACTCGAAGGGCTCGGTAACGCCGCAGACGAATGCGCAGATTGCAGCGGACAGAACCAGACCGATAGCGGCCTTCTTGTTCTTAGCGGTCTTGATCATAGCCAGAGCAGCGCCCAAGATACCGAACATCATGCAGGGGAAGAAGCCGGACATGTACATACCAAGGCTCCAGCCCACATCAGCGGAGGTCTCGCCGGCCCAGAAGTGGCTCAGGTCGCCCAGACCGATGGTATCGAACCAGAACACGTTGTTCAGAGCGTGGTGCAGGCCGGTGGGGATGAGCAGACGGTTCAGGAAGGCGTAGATGCCAGCGCCGATGCCGTCCATGCCAGCGATGCCCTTGCCCAGAGCGACCAGCGCGCCAAAGATGACGGGCCAGACGAACAGCAGAACAACGGACACCAGAATGGAGATCAGGCCGGTAGCAATTGCAACGAAGCGCTTGCCGGAGAAGAATGCCAGCCAGTCAGGCAGCTGGATATTCTTGAACTTGTTATAGCAGGCAGCGCCCACAACAGCGGCCAGAATGCCGATGAAGGAGTTGCCGGCGACCTTCTGGAAGGCAATGTAGGTAGCGGTGCCCTCTTCCAGGGTGCGCACCATGCCGACCACGCCGGGGCTCAGCAGCTGCTGCATCATCAGGTAGCTGACCAGACCGGCCAGACCTGCGGTACCATCGTTGTCAGCCAGGCCGACAGCGGCACCGATGGCAAACAGCCATGCCATGTTATCGATCAGAGCGCCGCCTGCCTTGACCAGCAGGAAGCCGACGGTATAAGCTGCGCCGGAAGTCGGTGCACCGGGAACGCCCATAACGCCCGGAGCGAGGGCATAACCAAGACCCATCAGGATGCCGCAGATCGGCAGCACAGCGACGGGAAGCATCAGTGCTTTGCCCAGTTTCTGGAGATACTTCATCATAAAGCACATTCCTCCTTAAGAAATGTTTGTGTTTACAGACGCTTCTGGTTGTAAGCCGTCCATAATTCCGTAATAGAATATTAACATACTTTTGCAAAAAAGGAAAGTCCTTTCCGCGATAAATCTATCAAATTGCGTCAAAAGTCCTTATTTGCGTATTTTGCGTGAACATTTTTTGGTTTTCGTGTACAATCCTCGGCTTTATGTTGAAAAATCTTTTCTTTTCTCCGGCATTTTGCCCAAAGGCTTGCATCCCAGACGGGAATCGGGTACTATACTAGTATAAGGAAACACAGAATTTTGAAGGAGGTTTTCCCCATGGAATGGACCGACATCCGCCTGACCGTGGCCAAGGCCGACGCCGACAACGCCGAAGCCGTTGCCACCATGATCGCCGAGGGCGGCATCTATATCGAAGATTACAGCGACATCGAGCAGCAGGTGGCCGAGATCGCCCATGTGGACCTGATCGAGCAGGAGCTGCTGGACAAGCCCCGCGACCGGGTCATCATCCACATGTATCTGGAGCCGGGCGCTTCCCCCGTGGAGACCCTGGCCCTGATCTCTGCCCGCATGGAAGCCGCCGGCATCGCCTACACCGTGGAGACCGAGGGTGTGGAGCAGGAGGACTGGCAGAACGGCTGGCGCAAGTATTACCACCCGTTGGAGATCGGCAAGCGGCTGGCCGTGGTGCCCTCCTGGCAGGAGTACGACACCGACCGCGTCAAGCTGGTGCTGGACCCCGGCCTTGCCTTCGGCACCGGCGGCCACGAGACCACCAGCCTGTGCATGGAAGCGCTGGACGAGCGGGTCCAGGGCGGTGAACGGGTGCTGGATATCGGCACCGGCAGCGGCATCCTGGCCATTGCAGCCCTGAAGCTGGGTGCCGCCGTGGCCGAGGGCGTGGACATCGACCCCGTAGCCGTGCGCACCGCCGGGGAGAACGCTGCCCTGAACGGCGTGCAGGATCAGCTGACCGTGCTGGTGGGCGACCTGTCCGACAAGGCCAGCGGCCAGTACGACATCATCACCGCCAACATCGTGGCCAACGCCATCCTCAGCCTGGCCCCCGCCGTGCCCGGCCTGATGGCCGACGGTGCCACCTTCATTGCCAGCGGCATCATCGACACCCGCAAGGACGAGGTGATCGCCGGGCTGGAGCAGGCCGGCCTTGCCGTTGTGGAAGTGAAGGAGAAGCGCGGCTGGGAGTGCATCGTCTGCAAGAAGGCATAAGGAGGAACTATGCCGCACCGTTATTTTACCACTGAGATCGCCGACGGCACGGCTGTGCTGCGCGGCACCGATGCCCATCATCTGGCCCGCGTGATGCGTGCCCGCATGGGCGATACTGTCATTCTATGCGACGGCAGCGCCGTGGAATACACCGCCACCATCACCGGCTTCGGGGATGACTGCGTGGAATTCTCGGTAGAGCCGGGCTGCCCCAGCGCCGCCGAGCCCAGCGTGGAGGTCACCCTGCTGGCCGGTTACCCCAAACAGGACAAGCTGGAGCAGATCATCCAGCACGGCGTGGAACTGGGGGCCGCCCATGTGGTGCCCTTCTTCAGCCGGTATTGCGTGGCCGCCCCCAAAAAAGAGGAGCAGAAGAATGAGCGCTACAACCGCATCGCGCTGGAAGCCGCCAAGCAGTGCGGCCGGGGCGTGCTGCCGGATGTGGCCCTGCCGCTGCCCAACTTCGGGGCCGTGTGCCGCACCTTTGACCGGTACGACCTGGTGCTGTTCTGCTACGAGTGCGGCGGCGCGCCGGTGCGCCAGCTGCTGGCCGAGGCAGCACCCGCCGACGGCAAAAAGCGGAAGATCGCCATCGTGACCGGTGCAGAGGGCGGCTTTGCCGCTGAGGAGGCCGAAATGGCCGCCAAAGCCGGAGCCAAAACGGTTGGCCTTGGCCCCCGCATCCTGCGGTGCGAGACCGCCCCGCTGGCCGTGCTTGCCGCCGTGATGACCCTGACCGGCAATCTGGAATAACCGGGGCTCCGGGCGGTGCACCTTCCATCAAAGAAAAATTCCGACCCACGGGTCCGGGAAAGTCTGCAGGCTTTCCCGGGCCCGTTTTTTATTTTTTGCCCCGTATAAAGATCTCCCGGATTTTTGTGCAGGTTTGCCCTGTCATTCTGTCGCAAATTTTCGGCTTATTTTATGCTCGTTCCACAAAATTGCATACCCCCCCCCCGAAAATTCAGCATTTTATCTTGACATCCTCCACGGCACAGCACTATACTTGTGCCGCAAAGAGACGCCGGGCATAAAAAAGCACAGCCATGTGATTTTCTGCCCCGAAGTTCCGGTTTTTGCCGGTTTTCGGTATCGTTCCCGGTAACGTTCACGTCTCTGCAAGTTTTTTTGTTTGGAGGGTTTTGCAATGCGGAAAAATGTGAAAAAACAGCTTGCCTTGCGGGTGCTGTCCACAGCGGCTCTGGTGGCCATGGTCTCGTCCATCGCCACAGCAGCCTTTGCGGACACTTACGATCTGAACAAGGGCAGTGTGGACATCCTTGCCGAGGGCGGCAAGCAGTATATCACCCAGTGGGAGGATAAGGACAACGACACCTGCGTGAAGGATGGCGAGGGAAAAGAGATTCGTGATCGCGAAGATTCCGACATCACCCTGACCACCAAGGACGAGACCACCGACGAGACCGAGACCACCGACAAGACCAAGCCCACCTCCAACACCGTCACCATTGACGCCAAAGAGGGCAACACCGCCAATGTGACCCTGCAGGATGTGCACATTGAGACGGAGTCCAGTTGGAATAACAGCGGCTCGGCAGCCATTGAGATCAAGGGCAATGGCGACACCAACCTTGAACTGAACGGCGACAACACCGTTCTCAGCGGCGATCGTTATCACGCAGCCATCGAAAAAGCGGATAAGAACGGCACCGGTACTTTGACCATCAAGGACGATAAGAATGATGATGGCTCTGTCAAAGACAAGGACGAAAACGGAAATGCCGTTGGCAAGGACACTGGCAAGCTGCTGGCAGGCGGTTACGGGGATGGTGCTGGTATCGGCGGCGGCAGCAGCAGCAACGATTTAGCCGATACTTCCAATATTACAATTAAGGGCGGTGAGATCACTGCCCGCGGCGGTTATGAGGATGGTGCGGGCATCGGCGGCGGCACCTACGGTAAAGCAAAAAACATCCGCATTGAAGGCAATGCTCACGTCACGGCAAGCGGAGATGGCGGTGCAGGCATTGGCGGCGGTCTCCAAGGAAACGATGTCACTATTACCGGAAACGCCGTTGTCAATGCCTATAGCGAATATGGTTCCGCCATCGGCGATGGCCGTCCGTGGGGAGGCGGCGATACGACCATCACGATCTCCGGCAACGCCACGGTCCATGCCGAGGGCAAAAATGGAACAACGGCAATCGGTTCCAGCCAAAATGGCCATCAGGGAAATCTTACGATCACAATTGCGGAAAATGCCAATGTGACAGCCATTGGTTCTGTCATTGCGCCCGCCATCGGCAATGCCTATAGCAGTGGTGATGGCAACACGACAATTCGTATTACCGGCGGCACGGTCAATGTCATTAATTCCTATGATGATAACAAAAACCTTCGCAAGGATTATCCTGCAATCGGTGCCAAAGACGGCAAGCTGAACCTTACGATTGACGGCAGCACTGGTGATACTGTCGTCAATGTATATCAAAATGATGATTCTGTGCCCGATGGGATCGGAGAACCTACTACCGACCCTGAAACCGGAAAGACCGTTTACAAAATTCCCACCAGTGCCGACTACAACGAGGACGGCTCTTCCAATCTCGGTGAAAAGAACTCTGTCGTTATCAACTACTACAAAAACGCATCCGTGACCAAAGAACCCCTTCAATTACCGGATACACTTGACAAATACGCAGAAATTTATCCCGGATGGAATCACCACTGCACCATCACCGGCGGCACCCTCACCAAGGTCGTCCACAACCGCAAGTACATGGAAGAGCACCCCGAAATTGTTGACATCAACAAGCTGAAGGACGAGGACCTGCACGACTGGCAGCCGGACCCGGATGGTAAGTACAAGGAGCCCACGCTGGAAGAGGACGGCTATGTAGACTGCATCTGTGGCATTGACAAGTGCGGCCAGACCAAGCGTGTGCCGCTGCCCAAAATCGTGCCGGACACGCCCAGCACCCCGGACACTCCGGACACGCCTGACACGCCCAGCACCCCCGACAAGCCGGACACCCCCAAACAGCCGGACGGCACCACCCCGGCCCCTGTGACCCCGGATGCCCCTGTGCAGGACAGCACTGCACCGGCTGACACGCTCACCGCAGACACCACCGCAGACGCTGCTGTGGCCCCCGCAGCCGCACAGAACGTGGTGCAGGACGCAAAGCCGGAAGCTGCTCCCGCTGCTCCCGCTGCTCCCGCTGCTGCCGCCGCCCTGCCCCAGACCGGTGCAAACTGGCTGGCAGTGGTGGGCAGTGCCCTGAGCGGTCTGTTCCTGCTGGCCGCAGGCTTTGTGCTGGACCGCAAAGGCCGCCGCATGAACTGAGAAACCATTTTTTAAAGCCATCTCCCCCTGCCGTGCGGTTCCGCAAGCTGCACGGCAGGTTCCCCAAACAAAGGGGGCTGCTGCACAGCGTGCAGCAGCCCCTTTCTTTTATCGCTTTATTCCAGCTCGGTGTCGTCCGGGTGGGCGTCGGCTTCCAGCAGAGCCTTTTTGGTGTGCAGCAGGTTCTGCGGGCTCACCGAGAAGCTGCGCAGGCCCATCTGCAGATACTGCACCGTATTCACCGGGTTGCCCACGGCAAGGCCGCAGATGGTCACCGGCACGCTGCCGGCCTTTGCCGTCTCCATGACCATGGTGATGAGCTTTTTCATGGCCGGGCTGGCGGGGCGGTAATACCGCTCCGCGCTGGCCAGCTCCCGGTCGGCGGCGTGGGTGTACTGGGTCAGGTCGTTGGTGCCGATGACCAGAAAATCGCACCCGTGGGCCACGAATTCCTCCGCGGTCAGGCAGGCCGACGGCACGCTGAGCATGACGCCGAAGGGGGTCTTTTCGTTGAAGGGCACGCCCCGCTCACGCAGGCTCTGGCGGCAGTGCTCCACGATGTGCATGGCGGCGTCCCAGTCCTCCACATCGGTCACCATGGGGAACATCACCCGCAGCGGGCCGCGGGCGGCGGCCCGCAGCAGGGCACAGATCTGGGTTTCAAACTGGCGGGGCTGGCGCAGGCTGTTGCGGATGCCCCGCAGGCCCAGCTTGGAGGACTGCACCCCCTGATAGGCGTCCGCCATGGTGCGGTCGGCGCCAAAATCGAAGGTGCGCACGGTCACAGGGCAGCCCTGTGCTGCGGCCAGACAGGAGGAATAGAAATAGAACTGTTCCTGCTCGTCCAGAATGCGGCCGGGCAGCATCATGTAGCTGCTGCGCAGCAGGCCCACGCCCCGGGCACCGGACTGCATGGCGGTGTCGATGTCCTCCGGGCCAAAGCAGTTGGCCAGCAGCTCAAAGGCTGCGCCGTCCCGGGTGTAGCCGGGCTGGCGGCCCAGCACCCGCATTTCTTCGTTCTCGCGCTGCAGTTCGCAGATGCGGGCCTCTGCCTGCTGGCGGGCCACCGCGTCCGGGTCCAGGATGCATTCGCCCTTGGTGGCATCCAGAATGACCGTGCGGCCGTCGCAATCCTCCAGAAAATCCGCTCCCACCTGCACGATGCCGGGGATGTTCATGGCCCGGGCAATGATGGCGGCATGGCTCTGGCCGCTGCCCTCGGTGGTGACGACGCCCAGGATCATGCCGGAGGGCACACTGAACAGGTCGGTGGGCATCAGGCGGTCGGCGGCCAGGATCACCGGGTGGTCCAGTGCCAGCCACATGCGGGGCCGGTTGCCCAGAATGTTGATCACCCGGCTGGTGGCGTCCAGAATGTCCACGCTGCGCAGCTGCATGTAGGGGTTGTCCTTCATGTTGGCCAGCTGGTCGGCGTAACGCTGGCCCACCTTGTCCATGGCGGCAGCGGCGCTGATGCCTGCCTTGATGCAGAACCGCACCTCGTTCATCATGCCTTCGTCGTCCAGCATCATGCTCTGGAACTGCAGGATGGCCTGCTCGGTGGAAGCGGCCCGCTCTGCCATAGAGTCCAGCTCGCTCTGGGCGGTGCGCACCGCATCTTCCAGCTGGCGCAGCTCCCGTTCCGGGTCAAAGGGCCCGGTGCTGAACGTTTCCACATGGCGTTCCAACCGGCTCACCTGCCCCAGCACAAGGCCCGGGGACGCAGAAACACCTTTACAGATCTTCATGTTCGGTCACCTCCGGCAGTTCCGGCGCGGTCAGGGCCTGCCAGACCAGCGCCTGCAAGAATGTATTGGGCAGCAGGGCTGCCAGCGCCGCCCGGCCCGCGTCCGCGCTGCCTGCAAACAGCGGGGCGAACCCGGCCATGCGCGCACGGTCGCATTTGTCCACAAACGCCTGCCCCAGCGTCCGGGTGGTGTAGTACACCGTGGGGTCTACCCCCACGTCCTCGGCCACGGCTTCCAGCGGGGCAAGCTCGGCGTCCTTCATCCGGGCCAGCAGCAGGGCCGCGTCTGCGGTAAGGGTCACGGGGTATTTCTCCCGCACGGCCTTCTGCACCGCGTCGAACCGTGCCCGGAACGCAGCAGCATCGGCGCTGCTGTCCGGGCCGTTGTCCACGGCATAGGCGCAGCCCCGCACCCGGCCAAAGGCCCGCAGGGTGTCGTAATAACCCAGCTCCACATTGCGGCGGGCGGTATCGGGGTCAAAGTGCAGGATGTCGCCCAGCTCCCAGTAACTGCGCACCATGGTGGTGGGCAGACCGGTGAGGTTGGGGCGGGTGATGCCCACCCCCTCCAGGTCCACGCACACCAGCTCGTCAGCCCCCATCTTTTTCGCAAGGCCGGTGGGCATGTTGTCGCTGTAGCCGCCGTCCAGAAACTTGACCCCGTCGATCTCCCGCGCCCGCAGGGCAGGGAAGCAGGCCGCCGAGGCCATGAGGTAATCCTTCACGCGGCCCTGCGGGATCTCGTCCAGCGTCAGCTCCCGGGGCTTCAGGCCCCGCTGCTCCACCGTGACAAGGCCAAAGCGGATGTTGGCGCGGCGCAGCGCGTCCTCGTCCAGCACCCGTTCCACGATCTCTTCCAGCGGCGAGACGTCCATACCGCCGGCCTTCACCACGCTGCGCAGAAAACTGTGCAGGGCCGACAGGTCGGCGTTTTCTTCGGGCAGCTCCATCACATCCTTGCTGCGGATGGTCAGCCACATATCCCGCGCCACCTCGTACAGGTCCAGCACGAACATGGCACCGTTCAGGCTGCCCACACTGGTGCCGGTGATGATCTGCGGGTGCCAGTCCAGCTCCATCAGAGCCTTCCACACGCCCACCTGATAGCTACCGCGTGCTCCGCCGCCGGCCAGCACCAGCGCTTTGCACGGAATGGTTTGGTTTTCCATACTGCCTGCCTCCCTGTCTGTCTTTGCTGAAATTATACCATATTTTCCGGAAAATTTCTCCCCGTTTTTTGGTTCCTCACGGCTTTTATACGGCTAAGATCCGTGGTATACTGGGCAGGAATCATCTTGAAGGAGGAACTTTGCCCCATGCGCTGCAAGCAATGGATCTTTGATATGGACGGCACCCTCACCGACAGCATGACCGTGGTGTGGCGGGGTGCCCCGCTGGCGCTGCTGCAGCGCTATGGCCGCACGCCCAAAGCAGACCTGAACGACGTGCTGCTGACCATGGGCATGGCCGACGGTGCCCGCTACCTCATCCGAGAATACGGCCTGCCCCTGACCGAGGCGGAATATTACGACGTGATGCAGGACGTGATCGCCCAGCTGTACGAAACGGTGGACCTGAAGCCCGGTGTGCGCACCCTGCTGGCAAAGCTGCAGGCCGAGGGGGCCCGGCTGTGCCTGTGCTCCAACACCTGGTCCGACCAGTGCCGCACCGTGCTCACCCGGCTGGGCATCGCGGACTATTTTTCCTTCATCGTGGAGGCGCAGGGCGTGCTGCACAAGAGCCGCCCGGAGGTGTTCTTCGAGTGTATGCACCGGCTGGGCGGGGCCGACCCCGCCGCCTGCGCCGTGTGCGAGGACGCCATTTACGCCGCTTCCACTGCCCACAAGGCCGGGTTCACCGTGCTGGGCGTGCAGGACGCCGCCAGTGCCGCCGATGCCCCTGCCATGGCGCAGGTGTGCGACCAGTTCCTGCCGGACTGGACCGCACTGGACTGGACAACGATCTGAGAAATTTTTCCGCAAACAGCACGCCGGTGTTCCCGCTGTGGGAGCACCGGCGTGCTGTTATTTCAGGCTGTATTTCTGCTGCTGCACCCATTGCTGGAAGGCGTCCCGCACGGCACCCTCCCGCCCGCGGGGGATGGAGATGCGGGCCCCGCTGCGCATGCGCAGCTCCCCGGCAGAAAGCAGGTCCGCCTCGGCCAGATTGACCACATAGGAGCGGTGGGGCTGCAAAAAGCGCCCATCCGCCAGCAGAGGCTGTGCCACCGCAGAAAACGGCACCCGCAGCGACAGGGTGGGCACGTCCTCCCCGCTGGTGAGGTGGAAGTGCACGATGTGGTGGGTGCACTCCAGATATTCGATGCCCGCATAGGGCAGCGCCCGCAGGCCCTCGGCGGTGTTCACCGTGACGGACGGGCCGTATTCCGGCTCGGTGGCGCGGGCCAGCAGGGCCGAAAGCTCCCGCTGGCGCACCGGCAGCAGCAGATATTGCAGCGCATCCACCTTGTAGGCGCTGTAAGCGTGGGCCGTGGTGCGGGCCACAAAGGCCAGCGGGGCCCGGCGGCCCCGGCGGCGCAGCTCCCCGGCAGCCGCCAGCCCCACCGGCGTAGCCGAGCCGGAAAGCTCCAGCAGGTACAGGTCGTACCGCACGCCCTCCCCGTCCTTCCGCAGCAGGGCGTCGGTGTCCGGCAGGTGTTCCACGATGCAGGCGTCCGCTCGCCGGGCAAAAAATTCCATGCACTGGCGTTCCAGCCCGCTGCGCAGGCCCGCGTCCGGGCTGCACACCGCAATGTGAAAGATCACAGGATCCCTCCTCTTCAAACCCGCCCTTGCATTTTGCGCGGTGCGGGGGTATAGTAATCAAAAAACAACAAAGGAGACGCCGCCATGTCAAAGCCCCTTGTCAGCATCATTCTGCCCGTGTACAACGCCCAGAACCACATCGCCCGCTGTCTGGAGAGCATCTGCGCCCAGAGCTGGCAGAACATCGAGGTCATCGTGCTGAACGATGGCTCCAAGGATCAGAGCCTGCCCGTGTGCGAAGCGTTCCGCGCAAAGGACGAGCGCATCGTGCTGGTGGACAAGGCCAACTCCGGCGTGTCCGACACCCGCAACCTGGGCCTGAAGCTGGCCAGCGGCATGTATGTGCAGTTCGTGGACAGCGACGACTATATCGACCCGAACTTCACCGAGCATCTGGTCACCGCTGCCGAACAGAACCACGCCGACCTGGTCATCGCACCTTACAAGATGGTGATCCCCGCCGGGGCCACCAAGCCCGAACAGGTGCTGGAAAAGCTGCAGGACGACCTTGGCGTGATGCACGTCGCCCGCCCGCCGGAGGTGCGGGTGTACGGCTTTCTGCCCGAGGGCGTGTACGACAAGGACACCTTTGCCCGCCGCCTGATGGACAAGCCCGCCTCCTATTTCTACAGCGTGCTGTGGAACAAGCTCTACCGCCGCGAGATGCTGCTTGCGCACGACATCCGGTTCACCAGCGAGATGCGCTGGGCCGAAGATCTGGTGTTCAACATGCAGTACATCCAGTACGCCGCGGTGTTTGCTTCCATTGCACAGCCGGGCTACTACTATGTGCAGAATCCCCAGAGCATCTGCCACACCCAGATCAACCCCGCCACCCTCGTGCAGAACAAGATCCAGGTGTTCCGCTATTACAAGGACCTGTACACCCGTCTGGGCATGTACGAGCAGGTGCGCCCGCAGCTGTACAAATTCCTGGTGGATATCGCGGAGAGCACTTACCCTTCCGGCCCCTTCAAGGAGGTCATCGACGAGGCCAAGGCCTACTGGAAGGATGCCCGCGAGGACGTGCAGACCCGCACCGCCGAAGCGCGCGAGCGCTGGAACGGCATGCGGGAGGAGCTGCGGGAAACGGCGCAGGAACGCAGTGCCGAGTGGAAGGCCCGGCACGACAGCGACCCCAAAGAATAAGCAAAAACAACAAACGGGAAGCCGCAGGAGCTTGCACGCTCCGGCACGGCTTCCCGCTTTTTATGCGATGTTCAGCGGCCGGGTGCTCAGCAGCCGATGGCGGCGCACTTCTTGGCCAGCCACTCGCGCTCCTCGTCGTTCAGGCGGGGTGCCAGCTTCTCGAACACCTGACGGTGGTAGTTGTTCAGCCAGTCCAGCTCGTCCTTGGTCAGCACACCGGGCACGATGGGAGAAGTGGCGATGGGCACGAACATGATCGGCTCAAAGCCCAGGAAGGTGCCGTACTGGTTGTCGGCCTTGTGCACGCACACCAGCTCGTTCTCGATGCGGATGCCCACCAGATCGGTCTCGTACACGCCGGGCTCGTCGGTCACGATCATGCCCGGGCGCATCAGGGTGGTGTTGCGGCCGTTCAGGGCGTGGGGGCCTTCGTGGACGTTGCCCACAAAGCTGACGCTGTGGCCGGTGCCGCAGCGGTAGTTGATCAGGTGCTGCCACAGCGGTTCACGGGCGATGGTGTCGATCATATGGCAGTCGCAGTAGTCCAGCCAGACCGCCTTGGCGATGTCGATGTGGCACTGCAGGGTCCAGGTGTAGAACTTGCGCTCGTCCTCGGTCAGCTCACCCAGCGGGTAGGTGCGGGTGATGTCGGTGGTGCCGTCCATGTAAGTGGCACCGCTGTCCACCAGCAAAAAGCCCTTGCGCTGGAGCTTTGCGTGGTCCTCCGGGGTGGCGTGGTAGTGCATCATGGCTGCGTTTCCGCCGTAGGCCGCAATGGTGCCAAAGCTCTCCACGATGAACTTATCCGTGGTGCTGCGGTACTTGTGCAGGATCTCGTCCACGGTCAGCTCGGTCAGCTCTTCGCCGGCTTCCAGACGCTTTTCCAGCTCGATCTGGAACCGCACCATAGCCACAGCGTCGCGCAGGTGGGCTTCCTTGTCGTGGGTCAGCTCCACTTCGTTCTTCACGCCCTTCATGGGCAGCAGCGGGTCGGCCAGGTCCTTCACGGTGAGGGCGGCGTTGTTCTCCAGCACCTGATACACGGCATAGTTCACGGTGGCGCTCTCTGCCAGCACGGTCTGGGGCTCGGTCTCAGCGGCCATGAAGTCCAGCACACTGTCGTACTCGGCCAGGGTCACACCGTTGGCTTCCAGTTCCGCCTTTGCCTCCGGGGTCACACGGGCGGTGTGGATGAACAGCACGGCGCGGTCCGGGGTCACATAGCAGTAGGCCATGGCGTAGGGGGTACACTCGATGTCCATGGCGCGCAGGTTCAGCAGCCAGGCCAGGTTGTCCAGCTTGCCCACCAGCTGGGCGGTGCAGCCCAACTCGGCCAGCTTTGCACGCAGCTGGCCCAGCTTTTCGGCCGGGGAGAAGCCTGCGTATTCCTTGGGCAGGATCCAGGCCGGGGTAGCGGGCAGAGCCGGGCGGCCCTCGGTCCACAGCTCATCCTCCAGGAACAGGGTCTTGATGGCGGCGTTCTTGGTTTCCAGCGCCTTCTTCACGCTGTTCACCAGCGCGCAGCTGGCGGTCAGACCGCACAGGCCCAGCTTGCCGCCCTCAGGCACCACCTTGGCGCAGTACTCCTCCACGGTGGGCACGCCCGGCTCACCCATCTTCATCAGCTGGATCTCGGTGCCTGCGATTTCCTTCTCGGCCTGCACAAAGTAACGGCCGTCGGCCCAGACAGCACTCTCGGTCATGGTGACCACGAAGTTGGAGTTTTCACCATGGAAGCCGGAGAAATAGGTCAGGGAGGTGTAGTGGTCGGGCAGGTACTCGCTGGAGTGGGGGTCGCCCACCGGGATCAGGTACACGTCCACACCGTTTGCCTGCATGGCGGCACGCAGGGCGGTCAGCCGTTCGGGAACTGTATTCATGCTCATAAAAAAAGCCTTCTTTCTCCTATTTGCCGGAAGAACGTCCGGCGGCGGTGGTTTGCTACTGCATATTGTAGCATTCCGGCGCAAAGAATGCAATGCGGGAGTGTCGGCTGTTCCGGACGCAAACACGGTTGCCGTGCTGTCGACGGCCGCCGCAGTGTCGCCTGCATCCTGCGGGGGCTGACCGCCTGCCGGTCGTTGACCGTCCGTTGGCAGGGTCTTGCCGTCCGGTGGCGTCCGTCCCTCTGCCGGAGCCTGCCCCTTGCCGAATCGCTGCCCGCCGGGGCCGCCGGTTCCCCTTATTTGTCGTCCAAAACGCGAAAACGCAACCAAATTGCAAAAAATGTTACAATTTTTTCTTGAAAAAGGCCGTTTTCCCATTGACAGGCTTGCTATAATAGAGATGTAAGATTTTACGGGCCAGCGCTCTGCGGCTCTGTCTGCTAACAAAGAAAGAGGCATTCAAACTATGACCAAAATTGATATTTTTTCCGGCTTCCTGGGCGCCGGCAAGACCACTCTGATCAAAAAACTCATCAAGGAGGCCTTTGCCGGCCAGCAGGTCGTTCTGATCGAGAACGAGTTCGGTGAGATCGGCATCGACGGCGGCTTCCTGAAGGAGTCCGGCATCCAGATCAATGAGCTGAACGCCGGCTGCATCTGCTGCTCTCTGGTGGGTGATTTCCGCACCGCCCTGCAGCAGGTGGTGGAGCAGTACCACCCCGACCGCATCGTCATCGAGCCCTCCGGCGTGGGCAAGCTGAGCGACGTGACCCGCGCCGTGGAAGGCGTGGCCGAGCACCTGGATGTGCAGCTGAACAGCTTTGTCACCGTGGCCGATGTGAACAAGGTCAAGATGTATATGAAGAACTTCGGTGAGTTCTACGACGACCAGATCAGCCATGCAAGCTGCATCCTGCTCAGCCGCACCCAGACCGCCAGCGAGGAGAAGATCGCCGCCGCCGTGGCCATGCTGCGCGAGAAGAACCCCACCGCCACCATCGTGACCACCGCATGGGACGAGCTGACCGGTGAGCAGATCCTGAAAGCCATGTCCACCAAGGACGACTTCAAGGCAGAGCTGATCGCCATGGCCGCCAAGGCAAACGAGAAGCACGCCGAGGAGGACGAGGAAGAAGAGCACCACCATCATCACCATCACGACGACGAGAACGGCGTGTGCAGCTGCGGCCATCACCACCACGATGATGACGATGACGATGATGAGGACGAGCACGAGCATCACCATCACGACCATGACGAGGACGATGACCACGACGAGCATGAGCACCACCATGATCACGATGAGGATCATGACCACGAGGAGCATTGCTGCTGCGGCCACCACCATCACGATGACGACGATGATGAGGACGAGCACGAGCATCATCATGAGCACGGCGGCCACTGCTGCTGCGGCCATCACCACCATCATCATGACCACGACGCCGATGAGGTGTTCACCAGCTGGGGCGTCGAGACGGCCCGCAAATTCACCAAGGCCGAAGTGGAGCACGCCCTCACCGAGCTGGACACCGGCAATTACGGCATGATCCTGCGCAGCAAGGGCATCGTGGACGGCGGTGCCGACGGCTGGCTGGAGTTCGACTATGTGCCCGGCGAGTGGGAAGTGCGTGCCCGCGGCGCCGACGTGGGCGGCAAACTGGTGGTCATCGGCTCCAAGCTGAACGAGAAGGCCATTGCAGAGCTGTTCGGCTGCTGAGATGTAAAAGAAGGAGAAACCATCCATTATGGCAAAAGAAATTCCGGTCTACCTGTTTGTGGGCTTTCTGGAAAGCGGCAAGACCAAATTCATTCAGGAGACCTTTGAGGACCCCAACTTCGACTCCGGCGACAAGACCCTGCTGCTGATCTGCGAAGAGGGCGAAGAAGAGTACAACCCCAAGAAGTTCGCCTTCCCCGGTGTGACCGTCAAGGTGATCGAGGACAAGGCAGAGATGAACCCGCAGAACCTGGCCAAGCTGGAAAAGGAATCCGGCGCAGGCCGCGTGGTCATCGAGTACAACGGCATGTGGCTGTTGCAGGAGCTGGCCGATGCCCTGCCGGAAAACTGGCTGGTGTACCAGTGCATCGCCACGGCCGACGGCACCACCGCCCTGACCTATGCCCGCGACAACTCCATGCGCAGCCTGCTGCTGGACAAGATCGCCCGCAGTGAGCTGATCGTGTTCAACCGCGCCGAAGCCGTGAACAACGACGAGGCCCGGCAGGAGCTGCACAAGCTGGTGCGTCAGGCTTCCCGCAAGTGCGACATCGCCTACGAGTTCAAGGACGGCAGCGTGGCCTATGACGACATCCCCGACCCGCTGCCCTTCGACGTGAACGCCCCGGTTATCGACATCCATGACGACGATTTCGGCATCTGGTACATGGACTGCCAGGACGAGCCCCAGAAGTACACCGGCAAGACGGTCAAATTCCTGGCACAGGTGTGCCAGACCAACCGCGCCGGCAAGAACAGCTTCGTGCCCGGCCGCTTTGCCATGACCTGCTGCGTGCAGGATATCCAGTTCGTGGGCTTCCCCTGCAGCTACGACGGCTACAAGGCTCTGGAGCAGCGCAGCTGGGTGCGGGTGACCGCCAAGGTGAGCTACAAGTTCCACAACATCTACCGCGGCAAGGGCCCGGTGCTGACCGCCATTTCGGTGGAGCCTGCCGAAAAGCCGCTGAATGAAGTCGTAACGTTCTCTTAACGTTCTGATTGATCTGTAAACAGGAGGTTCTGGCATGAAAACACTGTTCCGCATTCTGGGCACGGCCGCTGCCGTGGCCGTCACCGGTGCCGCCATCGTGGCACTGGACAAGATCCTGAACCAGAAAGACCCGCTCCATGTGGAGGAGGTCGAGTTCCCCGAAGAAGCCGAGCAGGACGCCGCCGAGGCCGAAAAGACCGCCGAGGCCTACGCCGAAGCAGAGGCCAAAGCAGCGGACGATGCCGCAGAGCAGCCCGCCGCCCCGGCCGAAGCCGACGCCCCGGAAGCTCCTGCCGAGCCCGCTGCCGAGGCACCCGCCGCAAACGAGCCGGTGACCCTGCCGGACCTGAGCGAAGAGCGCCCGGTGTATGACCCCGAGGCCCCGAACCCCAACCCCGTGGAGGCCGGCCCCGCCGTCGCCCCCAAGGACGAGAACGGCAAGTTCGACGCCACCAAGATCGCTGACGCCAGCGATTTCGGCGACTGGGAAGAGCAGGGCTGCAAGGGCTGATCTCCCGTAACAGCAAAGAGGACGATGCATAACGCATCGTCCTCTTTTTTCATTCGCCTCTTGCCAGCTGCTGCAACTTTGGCTTGTCCAGCACCTGCACGCCGCCGCGGTACAGCCGCACCCAGCCCTCCTGCGCGAAGTATTTGAGCATCCGGCTCACCACCTCGCGGGCAGAGCCCATGTACTTTGCCATCTGGTCGTGGGTCATGCGCACCTCGTCGCCGCCGGTCTTGGCCAGCTCGTCGGTGAGAAAGATGGCCAGCCGCCGGTCGGCGCTCATGAACAGGATCTGCTGCATCGTCCACATGGTGTCGGAAAAGCGCTCTGCCGTGAGCTGGTAGGCGTAGCAGCGCACATAGACATTCTGCTGCATCAGACGGCGGAAGATGCCCGCGCTGATGCACAGTGCCTCGGTGTCCTCCTCAGCGTCGATGTACAGGTCCACATTCACCGAGTCCATCACGCAGGACGCCGACAGGATGCACACCTCCCCGCCGAACAGGCGGTAGAGGGTCACGTCCCGGCCGTCCTCCGACAGCAGATAGGCCCGCAGCTGGCCGGTGCGCAGCAGCAGGATGCCCACACAGCTTTCCAGTGGGCTGTGCACCCGGGCCCCTTTGCGGTAGTGCACCGGGCGGGTGTAGCGGCAGAGCATCTCCTGTTCGTCGGCGGTCAGCTGCGCCCAGAAGGGGAACGCGCAGGCCAGACAATTGCGGTGATCCGGGGTCTTTTCCATGATGCTCATCCTTTCCGCAGGGCCTTGGCGGCCTCCGTGCCGGCCTGTGCCCCCTCGTATACAGCCTTTGCCACCTGCAGCAGGCCGCCGGTGCAGTCCCCGGCAGCGTACAGGCCGGGCACGGTGGTCTGCATCTTCTCATCCACCACGATGCGGCTGCCCTCCACGGCGGCCCCGATCTTGCGGGCCAGCGCAGTGCTGCCCGCCACGCCCAGCGCCACGAACACACCGGACAGGGCAACCTCCTGCCCGTCGGACAGCTGCACCCCGGTGACCACCTGTTCGCCCAGAACAGCCTCCACCTTCTGCGGGTATACGGTCACCTCCGGCGGGAATTCTGCGGTCAGCGGCATGCCGTTGGTCAGCAGGCTGACGCTTTTCACCACCGGCAGCAGGGCCTGCACCTCGTGCAGGGCATAGGCTCCGCTGCCCAGCACGGCCACATCCTTGCCGCGGTAGAAAAAGGCGTCGCAGACGGCACACCAGCTCACGCCGTGGCCCTCCAGCCCGGCAAGGCCAGGAATGCGCGGCACCGCACGGGAGGCCCCCGTGGCCAGAATCACCGCGTCCGCTGGGTAATCTTTCCCTATGGTTTCTACCGTAAGTTTATCCGTATAGGTCAGCCCCACGGCTTCGGCGGTCACAAACCGCACCCCCAGGCGTTTGGCGTTCTCGATGCTGCGGCGCTCCAGCTCCGCACCGGAAACCGGCTGAGCAAGGCCGTAGTAGTTTTCGATCTTCTCGGCCCGGTCCAGCGCACCGGGGCCTTTGGTCAGCACGGTGGTGTCCACCCCCGCGCGGACCGCGTACAGTGCGGCGGACACGCCCGCCGGGCCGGAACCTACGATCACAATGTTGGGCATGGTGGTTCTCCTTTTTAAGTTGACGGTTTGAAATGGCCTCCGCTTCGCTCTGGCCATATTCAGCGGAAATAATATTTTTTATTCGCAATTCCGGCAGGGCTGCGGCCCTGCCGGAATTGCCTTTTCACGGAGTGGGGGTCGTGGCGGATAACGGCATCGGCTGCTGTCGGGCTGCGCCCGAAGCGCAGCGGGTGAACCCGCTTTTTATGGAAAGCGCTCCCCACCGGGGAGCTGTCGCGCAGCGACTGAGGGGCCTTCCAATCGACGGAAGCCCCTTTCCTCATATAGTATACACCTTTTTCCGCAAAACTTCTGTGACCGGGTCGCAAAAAGCAGCCTTTTGCCGCTGCGGGGCACTTTTCAGCCGGAAAAGAGTGTGTTATACTGGGTTTGTTTCTCTGATTTTCTGCCATGGAGGCTTTTTATGACCAAACAGCGCATTCTTTTCATTACCACCGGCGGCACCATTGCCAGCGTACATACCCCGCAGGGCCTCCGGCCCGTGCTCAGCAGCGACGAGCTGCTGGCCCATCTTCCGGAGCTCAACGACCTGTGCATCCCGGAAACGCTGGCCCTGTGCAGCATCGACAGCACCGACCTCGGCCAGGAACACTGGCTGATGATGGCCCGCGCCATTCAGGAGAACTACGCCCTGTACGATGGTTTCATCATCTGCCACGGCACCGATACGCTGGCCTATTCCGCAGCGGCACTTTCTTACCTCATCCAGAACGCGGACAAGCCCATCATCCTCACCGGTGCCCAGCAGCCCATCTCCAACGAGATCACCGACGCCAAGAAAAACCTGCGCGACAGCGTGATCTGTGCACTGGACCCGGGCAGCCGGGGCGTGATGGTGGTGTTTGGCGGGCACGTCATTGCCGGCACCCGTGCCAAAAAGAACAAGACCATCAGCTACGACGCCTTTGCCTCGGTCAACTTCCCGGAGCTGGCACTGGTGCAGGGCGACCGTCTGGTGCGCTATGTGCCTTCGCCCTGGCCCACCGGCCCGGTGGAGTTCGGCCGCGCCATGAACCCCCGGGTGTTCCTGCTCAAGCTCATCCCCGGCATGGACCCCGGCATGATCCCGGAGATCTTCCGCCTGTACGACTGCGTCATCGTGGAGAGCTTCGGCGTGGGCGGCATCCCGCAGCGGCTCATGGACGCCTTTGCCGAGGGGCTGGGCCACTACGAGCAGACCCACAAGGTGCTCATCCTGACCACGCAGGTGACCTATGAGGGCAGCGACGTGGGCGTGTACGAGGTGGGCAAGCGGGTGAAGAACCGATTCCGCTTCCTGGAAGCCCATGACATGACCATCGAAGCCGTGGTCACCAAGAGCATGTGGCTGCTGGCCCAGAACTGCGACAGCTTCGACCAGCTGCAGCAGCGCTTCTACCGCCAGGTGAACTTCGATACCTTCTATCACTGAGGATAAAACCGCCGGGCAGGCCAGTGCTTGCCCGGCGGTTTTGCCTGTGCACCCTTGCGCCGGGAGGGCTGCGGTGTTACACTGGACAAAAAGGGAGGCGCATCTTACTATGTGGTTCGTGTTTGCACTGGGCAGTGCCGTGTTTGCGGCCCTTACCTCCATCCTGGCCAAGATCGGCATCCAGGGGGTCAACTCCACCCTGGCCACCGCCATCCGCACGGTGGTGGTGCTGGTCATGAGCTGGGGCATGGTGTTCCTCACCGGGACCCAGGGCGGCGTGGGGGATATCTCTCGCCGCAGCTGGCTGTTTTTGATCCTTTCCGGCCTGGCCACCGGGGCCAGCTGGCTGTGCTATTACCACGCTTTGCAGATCGGGGCCGCCTCCAAGGTGGTTCCGGTGGACAAGCTCAGCGTGGCGATCACCCTGGCTTTGGCCTTTGTGATCCTGAAGGAACCCTTTACCGCCAAAAACCTGGTGGGCTGTGCCCTGATCACCGCCGGCACCCTGTTTATGGTGCTGTAAAGCCGCCCTACCAAAAATGCGCCCGGGATACTCCCGGGCGCATTTTTTATTCCGACAGCCGCTGCCGGGTCTTGTTCATCAGGTCCAGCTCCGGCATCAGCTCATCGCTGATCACCGTGAGCATCTGCTCCAGCTTGTCCACGTCCTCTTCCGGGAAGCGCTTGCGCACCCGCTCGATCACGGTGCTCAGGTAGGAGTAGCTGATGTTGTAGTAGTCGATATACTTCTGGGTGGGGCGCAGGTGGTACTCGCGCCGGTCCACGGTGGACTGGATCTTTTCCACATAGCCCTTTTTGACCAGACTGCCGATCTTATAGGCCGCATTGGGGGTGGAGATCTGCATCATGCGGGAGAACTCCGCAATGGTGGGCTCACCCATGGCCATGATGCCCTCCATGCAGAAGGACTCCACCGTGGTCAGGGTCGCTTCCCGCGTGGCAAAACGCTGGAATACGTTCTGATAAAAATGCAGCTTGAATTTGGTGTATACATCCTGAAAAGCCTGTTCCAGCATGGATCGCGCCTCCGCTCGTTCGTTTTCTTTCAGTTTATCCAGTTTATCACAAGTTGCCCGCGACGGCAAAGCCCAATCATGCTTTTGTCTTTTTGATCGTGCGGGCGCGGATGATGCTGAGCACCACCAGCTCTATGACGATGGCCACGGCCAGCAGCACCAGCGAGGTGAACAGGCTGGCCCGGCTGCCCAGTACCGCCTGTGCCAGGCCGGTGATCACATAACACACCGCCGCGCAGGACGCCGCCGTGATGGCATAGGGCAGCTGGGTGGACACATGGTTCACATGGCTGCAGTGGGCACCCGCCGAGGCCATGATGGTGGTGTCGGAGATGGGGGAGCAGTGGTCGCCGCACACGGCGCCGGACAGGCAGGCCGCGATGGAGATGACCAGCATTTCGCCTTCCGGGAATGCGTGGCACACGATGGGGATCAGAATGGAGAAGGTTCCCCAGCTCGTGCCGGTGGCAAAGGCCAGGAACACCGCCACCAGGAAGATGATCACCGGCAGCAGATACTGCAGCGCCGCAGCGGAGCCGCCCAGCAGATTGGCCACATAATACTTGGCACCCAGCAGGCCGGTCATGCCGGACAGGGTCCAGGCCAGCGTGAGGATGAGCATGGGGCTGACCATGGCCTTGAAGCCCTCCGGGATGCAGGCCGCAAAGTCCTGGAAGGTCATGACGCTGCGCACCCGGTAGAACACGAAGGTGAACAGCAGCGCAATGCTGCTGCCCATCACAAGGCCGGCAGAGGCGTTGCAGTCCGCAAAGGCGGTGACGAAGTCCACCCCGTCAAAGAAGCCGCCGGTGTAGATCATGCCGAAGATGCAGGCCGCGATCAGCACCAGCACCGGTGCGATCAGGTCCACAACATGGCCCTTCGTCTCGGTGCCGTCGTCCACGTCGTCGCCGTAGGGGCGGTCCTCGGTGGTGAACAGGTCGCCGTTTTTCGCGTTGTCCTCATTGAGCTTCATGGAGCCGAAGTCCGTGCCGGTGAAGATGAGGAACAGGCTCATGACGACGGTAAGCAGGGCATAGTAGTTGTAGGGGATGGTGCGCAGGAACATGGTGAAGCCGTTGATGCCAGACCCCTCCGGCACGCTGGAGGTGACCGCCGCCGCCCAGCTGGACACCGGCGCAATGATGCAGATGGGGGCCGCCGTGGCGTCGATGAGGTAGGCCAGCTTGGCGCGGGACACCTTCTGCCGGTCGGTGACCGGGCGCATGACCGAACCCACGGTCAGGCAGTTGAAATAGTCGTCCACAAAGATCATCACACCCAGCAGCAGGGTGGCAAACTGTGCGCCCGCCCGGGAGTGGATGTGCTTCGATGCCCAGCGGCCAAAGGCGGCCGAGCCGCCGGCCTTGTTCATCAGGGCCACCAGGATGCCCAGCATGACCAGGAACACCAGGATGCCCACATTGCTGCTGTCGGACAGTTTGGCGATCATGCCGCCCTCTTCGTTAAAGAAGAGGGTATTCAGGGCCAGTTCCAGGTTTCCGTTGGCATACAGCAGCGCGCCCGAGGCGATGCCCACCAGCAGGGAGGTGTACACCTCCTTGGTGTTCAGGGCCAGCACAATGGCGATGACCGGCGGCAGCAGCGAGAAGAAGGTGCTGTACACCGCACAGGTGTAGGTAGACGGGTCGGCGATCTTGCCGGGAGTGGCTGCCGTGCACCACAGCAGCAGGGCAAACACGAACAGTGCCGCCGCCCAGGACAGATTTTTGTTTTTCATAATGATTCCTTTTTGTTTCAGGCGATTCGTTCCGGCAGCGTATCAGGCCCCGTGCTGCGGGGCAGACTATCCCCACGGAATGCAAAAGGGGAGTGGGGCCGTGCCGGATTATAAAGCGATGTATTTTGAGCTGTTCCGCGCCAGCGTGCAGGCCGTACAGCTGCTGCAGGACGCACAGGCCCACGCCGAACAGCAGCTGCTGGCCGAGGACCCGCCGCCGCTGCGGCTGGAACCGGAAGAACTCCCTCCGTCAAAGAGGGAGCCTTAGCCTTCCCCCTTGGGGGAAGGCTTTTTCAGTTCTTCTTTGCCTCCGCCTTGGCCGCAAACTTGTCGTTGTGGATCACAAAGCGCTCGTGGGTGCCGCCGCCCACCGGGCCTTTTTCGTCGTGCAGGCTCACTTTGAAGGTGAGCTTGCGGCCTTCCACAGCCACCAGCTCGCTCTCGCAGGTCACAGTCATGCCCACGGGGGTGGGAGCGGTGTGCTCCAGCTCCAGCTTCGTGCCCACGGTGCCGTCGCCCTCGGCCAGAGCCGGGGCCACGCTCATCCAACAGGTCTTTTCGGCCAGGGCTACCAGGGCCGGGGTGGCAAACACGTCCAGCGTGCCGCTGCCCATAGTTTTTGCAGTGTTTGCAGCAGTGACAGACACGCTCTGCTCACCGCGGATGCCAGGTTCCAATGTCATAAAAAATTCCCTCCTGTGCGTTTTGCGCAGTTTGTTGTTTTATACTTTTATAAGATACCACAGCTTGGCAAAGAATGCACCCACTTTGGCGCATTTTGTAAAAAATACCGTTTCGGTTTCCGGCTGTCTGTGCTATGATAGGCTCTGAAAGAGAGGGGACCTCCATGTCTGACTTCTGGAAATCCTATGACATCACCGCCGCCGAATACGGTGCGGGCTATGAGTGCTACCCGCTGTTCGGCACTGTCCATCTCATAGAGCTGGCGCTGTCGGCTTTGTTCCTTCTGGGCATGGTGTGGTGGTACCGCCGCAGCACGCCGCGCACCCGGCGGCACATTCTGGTGGGGGTCACGGCGGCCCTGCTGGCCGACGAGGCCGCCCTGCTGCTGGGCATGGCCTGCACCGGCCAGTGGAACTGGAGCTATCTGCCGCTGCACCTGTGCAGCATCAATGTGTTCGTCTGCCTGTACAACACCCTCACCGACCGCAGCTGGTGCAAGGAGGAGCTGTACGCCCTGTGCATCCCCGGCGCGGCACTGGCTCTGCTGTGCCCCAGCTGGCGGGATGTGCCCGGGTGGTTCACCCTCATCAACCTGCACTCGGTCAGCATCCACGCCCTGCTGGTGCTCTACCCTGTGCTGCTGGTGGCGGGCGGATACCACCCCAGCGTGCGCCGGGTGCCGCAGGTGTTGGCCTTTTTGTTCGGCTCGGCCCTGCCCATCTATTTTCTTAACAAGCCCCTGCACACCAACTTTTACTTTTTGAATAACCCCTATGGCAACGTCATCACCAGCACCTTTACCGCGTGGTTTGGCGAAAAATTCTACATTCTGGGCTTTCTGCCCGCCATCGCGCTGGCCCTTGTGCTGATGTACGCCCCCTGGGCAGCAGCCGGGAAGAAGCGTTGAGCCGCTCCGCCACCCGTCCGCTCCCGGTCCGCTTTCCAGCGGGCCGGGTTTTCTTTTTTCAATTTGCATCTTTTTGGCGTTTTGCGGTGTTTTTTCATCAATGCAGCGGGAATGTCAAAATTCTTCTGCAAAAGGCTTGACAGGCAGGCATGTGCGTGATATCATGAACACATGAACAGACGTTCATATGATTTCATCCCGAAAGGAGATGCTTCCATGGCACAGCAGAACGAACCCCTCGTGCAGCCGGAAGAGCTGGACATGCCGGATGACGAAGTGCTGTACGAGCTGGCCGACCTGTTCCGGGTGTTCGGCGACTCCACCCGCATCAAGATCCTGTACGCCCTGCACGACAATGAGCTGTGCGTGCAGGACATTGCCAACGCCGTGCAGCTGAGCCAGTCGGCCGTGAGCCACCAGCTGCGGGTGCTCAAGGATTCCAAGCTGGTACGCTTCCGGCGGGAGGGCAAGACCGTGTACTACGCACTGGACGACGACCATGTGCGCAGCATCCTCTCTCTGGGGATGGACCATATCGAAGAATGATTTTCCGGGCTGCGGCCCGCACAAAAACAGAAAGGCTGGTATCTACGATGAAAAAGACCTACAAGATCGAAGTGGACTGCGCAAACTGCGCCCAGAAGATGGAGGATGCTGCCAACACCGTTGCCGGTGTGGAAAAGGCAACTGTCAGCTTCATGACCCAGAAGATGAAGGTGGAGTTTGCCGAGGGTGCCGACCCCCACGCCACCATGGAGAATGTGCTGTCCGCCTGCAAGAAGGTGGAGGACGACTGCGAGATCTTTGACATCTGACCTCTTCCGGTCCGGTTTCCGGCATCGCTGCCGGGCGGCAGCTCTCCCCCTGTGGGAGAGCTTTTCTTTCCTCTGCCGCCGGGCAGCGGAAAACTTCTCTTTTTCGTGGAAAAAACGGGCAGTTTCGCGCTGCCCGACCTCAGCGGCGTGCGTCTGGCCTGCTGTATGCACCTCGACATGAAAATGATCCCGCTGGTGCAGGGGATCCTCGACAAGGGCGCTCAGGTCTTTTTAACCACCTGTAACCCCACCACCGTGCAGGACGACGTGGTGGCCTGGCTGGTGGAGCGCGGCGCCGAGGCCTGCGCGTGGCGCAATATGAGCGATGCCGACTGGCAACAGTCATGGGAAAAAGCGATTGCCTGGCAGCCCACTCACCTGTGCGAGATGGGCGCCGATATCACCACCCTGCTCCACCAGCGCGGCGAGTTTGGGAACATCGTGGCGGGTCTGGAAGCCACCGGCTCGGGCGTCAATCGGCTGGGGGATATTCAGCCAGGCTATCCGATCTTTAACTGGGACGATCTGCCGGTCAAAGAGGGGCTGCACAACCGCCATATGGTCGGTCTCACTGCCTGGCACACCTTCTTCCAGACCACTCACCTCACCCTGCATGAGAAAAAAGTGCTGGTGATCGGCTACGGCCTGGTCGGCCAGGGCGTCGCGGCGGCGGCAAAAGCTTTTGGCGGTCAGGTGATGGTGGCGGAGATCGATCCTGCCCGCCGTCTGCAGGCGGCCTACGACGGCTGGCACGTGGTGGACCTCCAGGAGGCTATCGCCTCGGCGGACGTGGTGGCCACAGCGACAGGCGGTAAAAACGTGGTTAATCGCCAGGCGCTGGACCGGGCGAAAGCGGGAGTATTTATCCTTAACGTCGGCCACGTGGCGGAAGAGATCGACGGCGAGTACCTGCGCCAGTACCCCCAGGAAGAGGTGATGCCGTATATCAACGCCTACCGCATGGCCGACAAAACCGTCTATCTGCTGGCCAATGGTTCGATGCTCAATCTGACCGCGGGCTTCGGCGACAGCCTGAACGCCTTTGACGTCACCCTCGCGGTGATGGCCAGCGGCATCCGCCATATTGTCACCGACGGCATGCGCGCCCCGGCGAAGGTTTATCTCCTGCCCCAGGCGGTCTGGCAGCAGGCCCTGTAAACCCGGCGCATCGCCCCCATCGCGGGACGATGCGCTTTACCATCAGGATGACGGCGCGCTATCGGGCAACACAATATTGCTCTGCGCCAGCGTTCCCATCTGGTTGTACATCACGCTGGCGGCATCCAACAGGTGCATCGCCAGCGCGGCGCCGCTGCCCTCTCCCAGGCGCATGTCCATATCGAGATACGGCCGCAGACCCAGCGCGTCGAGGGCGATCTGCGCTCCTTTCTCCGCCGACAGGTGTGAAGGAATAAGATAAGGGTGCGCCGACGGGGCCATGCGGCAGGCGGCCAGGGCAGAGGCATAGGAGAGGAAGCCATCCAGCACCACCGGCAGGCCACAGGAGGCCGCCCCGAGGATCACCCCGGTCATGCCCACCAGATCGTAACCCCCCACCTTCGCCAGGACATCCAGCCCGTCCGCCGGGTTCGGCTGATTATGGGCTATCGCCTGGCGCACCACCGCCACCTTATGGCCCCGCTGCGCCAGCGGCAGATTGGCCCCACAGCCCACCACCGCGTCAGGGTCGCTGCCCGTCAGGACACTGATCGTCGCTGCGGCCGGGGTGGTATTGGCCATTCCCAATTCGCCGACGCCGAAGGCTTTCACCCCGTCGGCAGCGAGCTGGCGGGTGAGATGCATGCTGGCCAGCAGCACCGTCTCCGCCTGCTGGAGGCTCATGGCCGCCGTCCGGGCGATATTCCCGCTACCGCGGGCCACCTTGAGGTTAATCAGGCCCGGCAGCGGGTCGGCATCGATGCCGACATCCACCACCTGCACCCTGGCCCCGGCCTGCGCCGCCAGCACGCAGACGCCGGTGTTGCCCCGCACCATATTGCCGGCATGAATGGCCGTCACCACCTGCGGCGAAGGGGTCACGCCTTCATGCCAGACGCCATGGTCGGCGCACATGACCACAATCGCTTTCTCCGCCAGCGCCAGCTGCCCCTGCAAGCCAGGCAGACCGGCCAGCTGCACCGCCAGCGTCTCCAGACGGCCAAGGCTGCCGGGCGTATTTCCCCGGCAAGCGGCGGGGGTATATCCTCCAGAGCCGCCCCCTTTCCCAAGACTGGGAAAGGGCGTGGGGTTT
>ENA-USZI01000191-USZI01000191.1-human-gut-metagenome-genome-assembly--contig:-NODE-191-length-41927-cov-11.544325_pt1 | contig 41927 bp, 34 predicted proteins | sample MGYA00250042_ERZ773532 | MGnify/ENA primary metagenome ERZ773532 (study PRJEB29103, sample SAMN06112036) | human gut metagenome | biome: human gut; feature: ankylosing spondylitis patient; material... | reverse complement strand
AAAGGCGGATGCTTTCCGTGATAGTAGGCTGTTTCCCCTCAGCCTTCATCGCCAGCAGCAGTTCGTCCTGACGGTCGTTGTTGATGATATTTCAGGGTACTTTTCATTCATATCACACAGTCTACTCACCTTGTCTGTAGAGATATCTATCTGTTCTATATAATATAAGCTTTTATCGGCAGATACTCCACTTAACCAATTCACATATATCTTATCCTCTATTGGATATAACGATATTCTTTCATAATAATTATATTCACTCACATACTCTTTAACAACATATGCCTGTTCATCTGAATTCAAAGAAACCGCACATATAAACAATGAATTATCTCCCGATAATTCATAATACAGCTTACCATTAGTTATACAGGCGTTCTTACTATTTTTATTAACTGACAATCCATTTATTGATAAGGTCTTCTCTTCCTTCTTATCTCTCATCGTCTTATCATAAGAAACAAGTATATCTTTTTCCTCAGTTTTCTCAATCATATATAATCTTTGATTATGATACCATATCTTGCTTCCTACACAGATATTCTGTGATATATATGCCTCACATTCATCTGTTCTATGGTCGCAATCAACCTTAGAACATAATGGTATCGTCATATCTTTAATCATATCATAATAATATATATACATATTACTATTATTAATAACTGGTGCACCGTCTATGTAATAATATCCTGTCTCCGATGCAGCTGCGGAACCCGCCATATAATACTGTGGTGCATTATCGTCATAAGTATATGAAGAATACCTGTAATCATCAGTTACAGTTGATTGATTAGATTGCTTATCACCACAGGCAGATATTCCCAGCATTGTAACTACCGTGATTATTATTAATATTATTTTTTTCATAGCCGATACACCTCTTTCTAATATGCTAAATCAATGTAATACCTGTCACATTCTGTTTATACTGTTCTTACTAATTTCAGTATATCTATACAAGCGAACATTTCAATACCATTGGCGTGAACTGTCATTTTTTGGCGTGAATTGTACCTCATCTCACCTATTTATATAAAAACGTGGAAAAAAATTGTAATCATACAACCTTCTTCCACGCTTATTACTATTGATTATATTTTCTATTTATCATTCAAAATAATAAAGATATACATCCTCTAAATCTATATCATTGTCCACCCTTACAGCCTCCTCTGGAAGCTCATCTCCGACAAGCCTTAATACCATACCGTTCTTTCTCTGCCTGATATTTCCTATATGGTACTTTCCCTGCAAATCAGCTACATCTGAAAGAGTGCAGACAACTTCACCAACCTTGCCCTGCATATTCTCTATAAGCTGTGAAGGTGTTCCTGTTGCAATTATCTCACCATCCTTTAACAAAAGCACTTTATCCGCTATACACTCAATATCACTTACAACGTGCGTTGCGAATAATATAATCTTATCTCTGGATAATTCGGCAATATAATTACGGATACCTATTCTTTCCTTAGGGTCAAGACCTGCTGTCGGTTCATCAAGTATAAGTATCTTTGGGTCACCCAATAACGCCTGTGCAAGAAGCACACGCTGTTTCATACCACCAGAGAAACCTCCTATCTTCTTATACGCAACTGATGTAAGATTGACTACTTCAAGCAATTCATCTATCTGCTGATTAACCTTTTTAATAGTCACATTTCCAGCTTCATCAACAGACTTTACACTCTTAACACCTTTTATCTCTGCCATATACTTAAGAAATGCCTTAGGCGAAAACTCCTCATAAAAGCCCTGTTGCTGTGGCATATATCCTACAACCCCACGAAACTTTGCCCCAAGCTTTAATATGTCAACAAGCTCCCTAGATACTGTATTATCTGCACTATCTTCACCATCACTATACATTATGCTTCCGCCATTCTTATCACGGCTGACATTATCTGTTATCAGATTAATCATCGTACTTTTGCCTGCACCGTTAGCACCAAGTATTCCATATACTCCCGGCGTAAATGTATAATTTATCCCTTTCAAAGCTTTGACATTTCCATATGTTTTCTTTAAATCTGTAATCTTAAGTTCCATAATAACCCTCCATACTTCTCATACCAAATAGCTTTTATTTAATGGATATTCTGTCTATATAATATTTAAAAATATTATTTTATATTTTTACGGTATGTTGCACAGGCTATCACAAGCATTATTACAAATACTACAATAAGCAGAATTATGCTTTTTACATTATAGCCATATGTATTAAACAGTCTGTTAATATCCATACCAACAACTATTGATAACTTTTGCGCCCAGTTTACACCTAATATATATATAACGTGTGGTATTAACATAACAAATGAAACCATTAACGATACTTTATAGCTAAATCTATAAGATATAATATAAGCTGTAAATGCAACAACAAGCATCCATATAAGCCTGTATACACTACACCAGATAATATATGCCAGAATACTTATATTAACTGGAAAATCCTTAAACATCTGTAAACACCATATACTTTGTGTAAGCTGGTTATATACATAACGGTCAGATATATTATGTACATTAATTATAGTTGATATCAGCCACAATAATGTGGTTATTATGAAGACCTTTAACATTTTATTATTCCATAACCTTACTCTTCCTTTAGATGAACGTATATGGGCTGTCATTTTATTCTGCCTTTCAAAAGCATAGTCCCCTGCAAATAATAATATAACTATAATAATACTTATAAAATTCACGCTCTCATTGCTAGAATACATTCTTTCTCCAAGTATATCATTATAATTGGCTGGATTAACTATAACTGCTGATGCTGACCTGTTATCATTAATTTCATTAACATAATCAACTGCCGTCTGCATTACATCTATGTTACGCTGCTCTTTTAACAACTCCTCCTTTTTATATAACATTGCAGCTTCATCCTGCTTTGCTTCTTCTAACTCATCTCTTAAATCTGTTATATAGGCTTCCACATCTTCATCCGGCGCACGTCCATCAAATTCCTTATAGAATTTATTAACCATATAATTGGTATTAGTGTAATCCACTCCTCGTTGAATTTTAAATGTCATAAGCACATACACCAATACAATTATAAATAGAATTCCCTTCTGTATTACAAGCGTCTTATATATTTCCATTAAAAGAAGCGACATTTTATACATCAGTTTCTGTATCAATATATGTATTTTATCAAGCATAATATCAATAATATTCTTCTTTCTGATAGTATGCTTTGATGAATACACAACTATATTTCCAACAAGACTTATAAGGAATATAACCGCAGTCATAACAAATGTAGTAGTACTTATATCTGCTATAAAACCATTGGTTCCCCAGTTCTCATACACAAGATAAGATGTTCCAGAAAACAATATATTTATTATGTTTATGTACTTCAAAGCATTAAACTGGCTATTATACTGAATTTTATTATATAGCAGATATTCACACAAAAATATTACTATAACCAATGTAACAGCAACTTTATAATTACTTATAAGATTAATTACAAAATATATGAATAACCCTATAGTAAACATTGCCAGTGCATATACCAGACAATATAGAACAAAGAACTGGTTAATGCTTATAGCATATGGAAACATATTAAACAACTTGGAATTCTGTATATATGCACCGCCAGAAATTCCATATACACGAGCATATATAGCATACAATATTCCGTTGTACAGAAATGAAAGTACAATATTATATATAATTATAATTCCACATCTTACTATCGGAAGTAATACGCGCCCACGCCTGCTTGTTCTTACAAGTACTAATACACCATTATCTGTTTCTTCTGTAAAATAGATAATAATAACTGTGAATATAATTATATACAAAAGAGGCATCGTTCTGTTGGTTACCAGCTTTTCAACAGCCGTTGTATTAACCATTTCTACATCAACAGATGGACGATTTTCCTTATCCTTAATCTGTTTATTCGCATTAAGTATATAAAAACTATTGTCATTACCAAAAAGTGTACTCTGCAATATTCTGTTATAATTCTTTGACTGGTTATCTGCATTATAGCTTTCGATATATTTTTCTTTTTCCTTAATCAGTCCAGCAGCTTCCTCTATATATTCGCTGTCTTCTTCCTTATATTGTTCATACGTTTTAGTAAGTTTTTCTGCTGTAAATGCTACGTTATCATTTTTAATATTATTATAATCTGCGATAATCTCCTTGTAATACTTATACACTTTACTATCCTGATTATAATTAATCTGATAAAGGCTTATACATATCATTGCTATAAACAGACACACTATGCAAAGCAAACTTTTTCTTACAATTCTTACAAGTTCCATACGCCTTCACCTCACCCATAACTTATTCAGGTGTAATCTGCTCCAAAGTTATAGCACCGCTGCCAATCTGAGATTTATCCAAAATGGCTGAAATACTGACAACTGGACTTCCCTTTTTATTTTTTCTAGCCTCTTCTATAAGTTCTGCCCTAAGAGCCGTTTTTTCTTCAGATAACTCCAGACCTTTTATATCATACTTGCTGAATACAATAAGCAGACATCTGTCATCTCCTCCATAAAATTCACCTGGAATATTTCCACCGGCTGTATCATCTGTTCCATTCAATGTTACAGTATCTTTTACATTACCATCAGTATCTAATATGTATATATTATTGTCGTATTTTTTTAATTTTTCTTCAATGCTCTTTTCAGCAAGTGCTTCTCCATTGACATTTTTATAAATATATAAATACTTACCATCATAATTTTTCAAACTCACATACCTGTAATCTTTTTCGTGCTGCATTTCCTGCGAATATATATCTTTGATATCCCCTGTACTTATATTAAGCTTTCTTACTATATATTTATTATCACCTACGCATGCAAAATATATATTTCCATCACTATCAAAACGCGACTGTCTACACCATTCTGTATATATTATGGTCGATGCTATTTCTGGATACTTCTCATTCATATTACACTGAATAACAACTTTATCTGTTGACACATCAATCTGCTCTGTATAATATCTATACTCATCAGCTGATATTCCACTCAGCCAGTTAACATATAGCTTATCTTCTATTGGATATAATGAAATCACTTCGTGATAATAATACCCACTCGCATACTGTTTTACAATATAAGCCTGCCCATCTGTATCTATAGGCACTGCACACAGATATATCTGATTATCTCCGGATATTTCATAATATAATTTACCATTAGTTAAACAGGCACTGTTATCATTTTTATTAACTGACAGCCCATTTATTGATAGCGTCTTCTCTTCTTTCTTATCTCTCATTGTCTTATCATAGGAAACAAGTATATCTTTTTCTGTAGTCCTCTCAATCATATATAATCTTTGGTTATGATACCATATCTTATTTCCCAGACAGGTATCCTTAGACATATATGCCTCACACTCTTCTGTCCTATGGTCACAGTCCATCTTTGAACATAATGGTATGGTCATATCTTTCACCATATCATAATAATATATATACGAATTCCTATTATTATTAACAGGCGCACCGGCTATATAATAATATCCGGTCTCTGATGCCGCCGCATTATCCGACATATAATACTGTGGTGCATTGTCATCATATACATATGAGGAATACTTATAATCCTCAGATGATGTCTGACTGTTCGTCTTTCCAGAACACGCTGTCATAACTAATGCTGTTGTAACTGTCATCATAATTAATAATATCTTTTTCATAGCCGATACGCCCCTTTCCATAATCCACTCTTAACTATTTAATTACTCTAACCAGTAATCAAAATCTCCCCATTCATCAACGTAAAATTTAAATGTGGCATATCCATCATAATTACCCTCACCAAATGCTGCGTGAGCTGTATAATGGAATACATATGTAGCTGTTGATGTCTGATATCCATAGTCATCTTCATAATCCATATTATCTATTGTTACATTATCACTTGTCTTGCTCCAACTTTGTGGAATGATATTTATAACCCAACCATAAGCACCTTCATCATATGCATATTCAACATAAGCTGTTATAGAAATATCCACATTATGCGAATCGTCAAGTACATAATTGGAAGTAGCTGTTACCGTTACTGCACCTCCCTGTGATGCCTGTGCTTTCTGTGGATTAATAAATACTACAACAGCAATAAATGCTATGATAGCCGCTGTTGCCATTTTACCTATTTTCTTTATTCTCATAAAATTCATAATATTTTCTCCTTTCGGTAAATATCTTTAGTTACTCGGTTACTAACTAAATATTATCTATACCTCCTCCTTTCTTAATTAAATTTAACTCTTTGTTGCACTAATACTAAATATTAAGAACTGAGCTCTTGGTTCTTTATAATTAATGCACAAAGTATTTATACTGTTAATCTAACTCATTAGACCTATTCTGTCAATTAATTTTACTTTTATTTATTACATATTAGCTACCACAATGTTCATTCCCATTATGTTATTAATCATAATATCTATCTATTATTTCATAGTCTACACTTGTTTCACCATAACAATCTGCATACGCTTTTATCGCATATTTGATTTTTACCCCAGCAGGATTAATTATTGTGCAATACCTTACTCCATATTCGTGGTATATCTCCACATCATCTATGGAAGCTGAGTAACCATCATAGCATTCCACATCTAAATATATCCAATCTATCTGTACCCAATATCCATCAGCGTATTCATATTCAATAGTAACTGAAACATCTGCTACTAATTCAATATTATCTATATCCATAAGTGTTAAATACATAACTGTTTTATCTGAATACTCCCTCATCATCTGCATATCATCTTCTAAATATGAACTTGTACACAAAATATTCTCAGCTTTTACTTTATCGACCGATACTATGCTTATTAATATCACTAATAAAATAGCTATAATTGATTTTCTCTTTATATTTTTCATAACAATTATATTCCATCCCTCACTAATCTATTTATCTGTATTATCAATACCATCTTCACTATGGTTTATTATACATTTAACGAAATCTCCATTCTCATCTAACACCTCTTGATATGACTGAACAAATTGTCCTCCTGTTCCTGGTGTCTTGTTGCTTATTCTTCTCTGACCCGGCTTTAATTTCTCTTCTTCTATTAATTCTACCTGTTCACTCTCTTCTTCCTGTCCTATTTCCCCACTATCACCTATACTTTGGTTAACCTCATCATTACCGGCTTCTACATACTGCACCGTAGGCTTTATGAATAATGCAGCCATAACAACCGTCAATATCAGTAATGATACTGCCACCTTGCTGGTACTGGCACTTTGAGGCTTCATTATATTACCTATTCTATTAATCGTAATTCTGTAATCATTATTAAATCCCAGCACCCTTACTTTTGTCACATTGCCTTTATAAGCACTATTTAACAATATATTGGCATATTTCTTACTCCAGTCCTCATCGTCCCTATGTCTGTTACAGCAGTCATAATCACAGCTTAACTCTATATATTCTGCATAATACTTATAAAACATCCATACCAGCGGATTGTACCAATATATAACCGCTGCTATGCCTGTTATTATCTTGATAATATGATGTCTGTGGCGTATGTGCGTATACTCGTGCTCATAAAGATATGGTACGTCTTCATCATTGACTGCATATGATATATAAACCTTAGGTCTGACAACACCATATACCAATCCAGAAGATATATAATCACTTCTGTATACTTTCACTCTTTTACCGCCAGCTAGTATCTCCTGTGGAATACTTGTAGATAATCCGTTCCTGAATTTCATATCAGCTAACATATTATGTAGAAATATCACAACAATTCCAAGCAGCCATATGACCGCTAATATTTCATACATATTTATTGTTATTCCCGTCACACTATCTGTGTAACTCACTTCTGACAATATGTCTGTTGATACTATTTTTATATTGAATCTGATTGACAGTGGTATCAGAATTCTGACCCACACTAAAGACATTAACAGCAGCTTAAGCTTCGCTGACTTTATACGCATTAAACCACATATAAACAGGCATATTAGCATAGCTGCCATTACTCTGATATTATTCTCCAAAATGTCTGTATATAACTTTAACCCCATCATATGTATACCCCCACTCACTGATGTATACGGATTGCCCTAAGCCTTCCACTTTACACAATCCCCATTGTGTTATTTATCTAACCCAAATTGTCTTACTATCTCCTGTCTTTCCTCGTCCGTTATCCCCCTTGCACGAACGAAAGCCGCCACAAATTCTGGCAGTGAACCATCAAATCTTGAATCTACAGCATTCACACTCTCCATAGCTTGCGCTTCATCTTTCTTGACTATAGATGTGACTATTGCATTCTCAGACTTTATTATTCCCCGCTGGCACAACCTTTTTATAACTGTATATGTGGTTGACTTCTTCCAGTCAAGCTTTTCCCTGCATAATCTCACCAGCTCTGTGCTCTTAACCGGTTCATTCTCCCACAATATTTTACAGAAGTTATACTCACTTTCATATATTACTGGCTGCATATTAATCTGCACCTCTCTTATCCGATATTTATAATCTTAATCTAAACCACTAAACCTTATTTGTCAACATATATTTCTGCAAATGCCTATATATTCTGTTTAAAAACTGTAAATACTAAAAAACGAGGAGAAAATTCGCACAACTGCAATTTTCTCCTCGTATATTAAGGTTCTATATTAGTTCTTCTCAACTGCAAGTACAACCTTCTCACCATTGATATCCCAATCCTTAGTGAAGCCTGCTGTCTTACCTGTTTCTATAGAATCAGCAAGAACAACGCTCTTGATCTGTTCTTCATTCTTCTTCATAAGGTCTGCTAACTTGTCATTACCATCTACATATACAGTAATCTTGTCCATAACCTCAAATCCAGCATCCTTACGCATAGTCTGAATCTTGCTTACGATTTCTCTTACGAAGCCTTCCTCGATAAGCTCTGGTGTAAGGTTAGTATCCATAACAACTGTGATACCCTTGTCAGAACTTGCTACAAAGCCTTCCTTCTGAGTCATCTCAATAAGAACATCATCCTTTTCAAGAACGATATCTTCACCATCAGCATTGATTGTAAATGAACCCTTAGTATTAAGCTCATCCATAGTTGCATTGCCATCAAGTGTTGAAAGTGCTACTCTGATAGCATTAAGATGCTTTCCATACTTTGGTCCAAGTGTCTTTAACTGTGGCTTGAATGAGTATGAAGTAAATGCTCTTACATCATCTGTATACTCAACTTCCTTAACATTAAGCTCATCTGCTATGATAGCTGTAAAGTATTCGTTTAACTTCCAGTCAGCCTTGATGTACAGCTTGCCGATTGGCTGTCTGTTCTTGATGTTAGTTGAGTTACGGCATGCTCTTCCGATAACAACAGCATTTAATACATCTTCCATGTTATCTTCAAGTTCCTTGTCAATCCATTCTTCCTTAACTTCTGGGAAGTCGCAGAGGTGGATACTGATAGGAGCTGTCTTATCTATACTGCATACAAGGTTTCTGTAAATGCTTTCTGTCATAAAAGGAATCATAGGTGCTGCTGTCTTGCAAAGTGTTACAAGTGTTGTGTAAAGAGTCATATAAGCATTAATCTTATCCTGCTCCATACCCTTTGCCCAGAATCTTTCACGGCATCTTCTTACATACCAGTTAGAAAGCTCATCTACAAATTCCTCAAGTGCTCTTGCTGTCTCTGTAATCTTGTAGTTAGCGAGATTGTTATCAACAGTCTTAACAAGAGTATTAAGCTTTGAAAGAATCCATTTATCCATAACAGGAAGCTTATCATACTCAAGTGTATACTTAGTTGCATCAAAATCATCTATGTTAGCATAAAGTACAAAGAATGCATATGTGTTCCAGATAGTTCCCATAAACTTTCTCTGACCTTCTGTAACAGCCTTGTCATGGAATCTGTTAGGAAGCCATGGTGCTGAATTCTCATAGAAGTACCAGCGGATAGCATCTGCGCCGTGCTTCTGTAATGCGTCAAATGGATCTACTGCATTTCCCTTTGACTTACTCATCTTCTGTCCATCTGCATCCTGAACGTGACCAAGTACGATAACATTTTCATAAGGTGCTTTATTGAAAAGAAGTGTTGATATAGCAAGAAGTGAGTAGAACCATCCTCTTGTCTGGTCAACGGCTTCTGAAATGAACTTAGCAGGGAACTGCTGTTCAAACACTTCCTTATTCTCAAATGGATAGTGGTGCTGTGCAAATGGCATTGAACCTGAGTCAAACCAGCAGTCGATAACTTCTGGAACTCTCTTCATCTTTCCCTTACATTTAGGACAAGTACAAGTAACCGCATCAATATATGGTCTGTGAAGCTCGATATCATCTGGACAGTTATCAGAATGTTCCTTTAATTCTGCCTTGCTTCCGATAGATAACATTTCTCCACAATCATCACATACCCAGATATTAAGAGGAGTACCCCAGTATCTGTTACGTGAAATTCCCCAGTCCTGAACATTTTCAAGCCATGCACCAAAACGTCCAGTTCCGATTGTTTCTGGTATCCAGTTGATTGTCTTATTATTAGCTATTAAGTTAGCCTTAACTTCTGGGTCACTCATCTTAATAAACCATGATTCTCTTGCATAGTAGATAAGTGGTGTATCACATCTCCAGCAGAATGGATAATCATGCTCGAACTTAGGAGCATCGAATAACTTGCCCTCTTTATCAAGGTCTTTAAGTACTTCTGGGTCTGCCTTCTTAACGAAAAGTCCTGCATATGGTGTTTCCTTTGTAAGTTCACCCTTTCCGTCAACAAACTGTACGAATGGAAGGTCATACTTACGTCCAACCTTGGCATCATCTTCACCAAATGCTGGTGCAATATGAACGATACCAGTACCATCTGACATAGTTACATAGTCATCACATGTAACAAAATGTCCCTTCTTGTGCTGCTTAGCTGCAACATCTGCCGCACACTGATATAATGGCTCATATTCTTTATATTCAAGGTCTTTACCCTTGTAAGTTTCTAATACTTCGTAGTCAACGCCAGCGCCGCTTCCAGCTTCCTTACCTTCTTCGATAACATTTCCGCCTACTGTCTGACCTGCCTTAACTGCAAGTCCACCAAGTACCTTATCAAGAAGTGCTTCTGCCATATAGTAAGTATAGCCGTCTGCTGCCTTAACTTTAACGTATGTTTCTTCTGGGTTCACGCAGAGTGCCACGTTAGATGGAAGTGTCCAAGGTGTTGTTGTCCATGCAAGGAAATATGCATCTTCGCCTACACACTTAAAACGTACTACTGCTGAACGCTCTTTAACAGCCTTATAGCCCTGTGCTACTTCGTGTGATGAAAGTGGTGTTCCACAACGTGGGCAGTAAGGAACAATCTTAAAGCCCTTGTATAAAAGACCCTTATCCCATATCTGCTTTAAAGCCCACCATTCAGACTCGATGAAGTTATCATCATATGTGATGTATGGGTTATCCATATCAGCCCAGAAACCAACTGTAGATGAGAAATCCTCCCACATACCCTTGTATTTCCATACGCTTTCCTTACATTTCTTGATAAATGGCTCAAGACCATACTCTTCAATCTGTTCCTTGCCGTCAAGACCTAATTCCTTCTCAAGCTCAAGCTCAACTGGAAGTCCGTGTGTATCCCATCCGGCCTTACGTGGAACCATATAACCCTTCATTGTTCTATATCTTGGAATCATATCCTTTATAACTCTTGTAAGAACATGTCCGATATGTGGCTTACCATTAGCTGTAGGAGGTCCATCATAAAATGTATATGTCTCCCCCTTCTTGCGGTTATCAATACTCTTCTGGAATATATCATTATCCTTCCAGAACTTTTCGACCTGTTTTTCTCTGTCTACGAAATTCATATCTGATGAAACTTTCTCGTATACCATTGTGTTACTCCTTTCAAATCATTTACTTAATCGTAACGATGTCAGCTTGCTTTATTGGTGCTGTAACAAATGTCGTTACATATGCAAAAAAGCCCCTGCCGTAATACGACAGGGGCTGAATCAACTTAACCTATATCAATTACGACATACCATCATATGCGTCCCTTGTAACGGTAGGATTACCGTCCTTACTTACTTTTCGTAATATAATACTATCCTTAATGTTACCAATAATATCATACTACAAAGTTCTGCAAGGATGCTTGGAAGTGATATTCAACTATGCTCTACTCACACCGGCTTCCACCATCCCGGCTCGCTATCGCTTTCTTTCATAATCTACTGTCTTCGTCATCGCAGATAATGTGATTGTATATAATTGATCTTAAAATGTCAATAATTAAGCTGTATTATTTATTATAATTTATCACAAAATTTCCTGTTATTGTGTTATATGTATTGCTTTAGCCCTGCTATGCCCGTCCTTTTCTGCGTTCAACACCTTTTTCTTTATAATATTGTGCTTTATCAGCATACATCAGCTCCTCAGACTCACGTAATATTTCGCTAAAGCCTGTTATTACGTTCTCCCTCCAGATAACACCGGCTGCCATATTCACAGAACGCTCTTTCATTAGTTCTTTTAACTCTGTTATACGCTTTATTAATGTATTCTCGTCTATCTGTGTACAGATTACAAGGAATTCATCACCACCTATACGGAACACCCTATCTTCTCCAAACACATCCGTAAGACATGCACATGCATTTAGAATAAGTCTGTCACCAGCCTCGTGTCCCATCGTATCATTCACATACTTAAGTCCTGTAACATCACAATATACAACGCCTATACTTTGTTTTTTATCTATATTATCTACACATGCACTCATTGCAAAGCGGTTTCCTATATTAGTCAGGGCATCCTTATAGCTCATATTCTCAAGCTTTCTTATCGTATTCCTGCGCTTTATACACGATATAATAAAAGCTCCCATAATCTCAAGTATACTTAAGGCATATTTAAGTGTAAGCAGTGGCGGATTGCCTATTCCCATAAATGCAACAACATTTCCTTCGTTATATATAGGAATTGCAATTATTGAATGAACACCTTGTCTTTTTAAATTATCATATTGCAGGGGATCACTATCCTTTATTTCTTCAATATCCTGAATTACGATGTTTCCGCCTTTTTCAAAACACTTATACCAGTTAGCACATACCTCTGGAGGCAGATTCTGAAGATTATCCTTCTCTGACCTTATTCCATCTGCCGTCCACTCATATGTATTATCATCTCTGCCATATATATTTTTTTCAAATATATAAGTTCTTTCTCCATTAAGTGCTTTACCTATATACCCAAGAAGTGTGTTAATCGTTTCATCAGGTGTATCTGCTGCAAGTGCCTCTCTTAAGCCCTCATTGACAAGTGCCTCAGTTTCTCTGTACTTTTGGATAAGCTTATCCTGTGCAAGCTCTTCACTTATATCTATGCCTATTTCCAGCCTGTACTTTCTGTTCCCTTCGCCCTCTATCAGTGTATCCTTTATTATCATATACTTATCTAATACAGGATTATAATAACGCCATTCATCAAAGGCTCCAGGCAGAAGCCTGCTGTTGTTGCACATTCCGCATTTAACAGAAGCTTTTTGTAATACCTCATAGCACTTCAGGCCTTTTATATCCTCTATTGATTCCAAGCCATACGCTTCCAATGCTTTATGATTCATATATACAATCTCATTGGTTTCTATATCTGTTGCATATACATATTCATTCAGATTTATAAAAAAATCCCCTATTTCTTTTATATTTTTCATGCGCATGTCTCCCTTTATTATTGAACTTGTAGTATTCCCCATTCATTAAACGAATCAGCATATTCTATATATAATTTCTCCGTAACAGCCCCTGTTTCTTTTACATTTATATCACTTTGTTATTTTTTTATCAATGCGTAGTATAATATTTTTATTATTTTTTCATACATATTATACCACAATATTTGTGCAGCTTTTCAGCGCACATACAAAGTTCCGTAAGGAACTTTTAAGATGAGCACTATTGTGTTCGTTATACCACAAGCGGAACTTTTATCTCAATAATAAAATCATTTCCCTGCATTCTTGCACTTATATCTCCATTCATACGCTCCACAAGCTCTTTTGCAATAGATAAACCCAGTCCGGTTGAGGCTCTGCCTCTTGCAACATCCGCTTTATAAAAACGCTCAAACACATGGCTTAAGTCAATATTTTCAGGATGTTCTGTATAATTGCTGATTTTAAGCAAGGCGTGATTATCCTTTCTGGTAAGCTCGATACTTATATTCTTTTCCCCATGATCAAGACCATTTTTTATGACATTCTGTATAACTCTTCTTAAGCCCTGCTTATTACCTGATATATGCAGCATTTCCTCAGTAATACTAATATCCGGGCAGATATCCTGCTTCTTCCATTCATCATAATAAGAAAATACCGCTTCTTTTAATATTCTGTTCATACAACAGTCTGTAAGCTCCAGCTTATATGAATCATTTTTCAGCTTGGTAAATGTAAAAAGCTCCTCCAGCATTTCATTGAGGCTGTTAAGCCTTTCTCTGATTATATCAAGATATCTGCTCTGGTCATCTATATTGTCACATTCCTCTATAAGCTGGAAATACCCATCCAGCGATGTAAGCGGTGTCCTTATATCGTGTGAAAGATTAGTATATGTGTCTGCTATCAGCTCTTCTTTTTTTCTGTACTCGTTTCTTTCTTTTTTACGCAGGTCAAGCAGTTCATTCAATTTATCTGAAAGCTCACCTATTCCCCCCATATCTATTTCGCGTTGAATCAGCTTGTTACTATCGTGTTCCATAAGAAACGACAACTGGCGGCAGATGTCCTTAATCTGCCGCTGGTATTTCCACATAATAAATGCCTGTATAATAATTATTACTGCTAATATTCCAATAATAATCCTCATTCTCTAAATATCCCTTTTCTGAAAAATATAACTGCTTAATGACAGCATTATAACAATAAATGTGGCTGCCACACACATTGAACTAATAACATCGTCCCTGCCTGCATTCATAGGAAGCATTGCCATCCTTCCAGTTACTGTATACTTATATATATTGAAGTTATGAAGTCCCACTCTATTGCCCACATAATCTATAAGGGCATACACAATGCTCATTATATTCATGGTAAGACATACCGATAAGGTCATGCTTATAACATTATTCTTAATTATAACTGCTATCGCCATACATATTAACACAAACGCATAATGAAGCATAAGTTCTGTTAAGAAATAAGGTATAATCTCTTTCCAGTTACCCCACACCACACATTTAAACGCAAGCATATTCGCTGCTGCCTGGAATACAAATATCCCTGCAAATGTAATTGCTGTAAATAAAGCAAGCGCAACTGCCCTTGAAACAATAAGCATCCCCCTTTGTGACACCTGTCCACCAATATTCTTAATATAACCGCTCTTAATATCTGCTGTTGCAAACATAACCGCAAATATTACAAGAAAAAGTGCATAAAACTTTCCCTGTGCATTAGAAAAGAAAACATCCATTACCGTAACCTTCTTCCCTGGCTCCGTAGGTAATTCCACACTCATACCAATATTGACATTATCTGTATTCTGCTGCGAAAGCTGTTCCTTGTTGCTGTTATCTGCCTGTTGTTCCTCTATGTCTTGTGCATTTACCACATCAACTGTCTGACCATCTATATCTGTCTGACTTTCTACTGCCTGCTGCCTCTCCCACTCTTTATTAACTGCATCATAATCTATTTTTGAAAGAAATGAGGTAAGCAGTGCTGATGCCAGCAATATAATCCATATTACATACATACTCTTTGTACGAAACATTCTGTATACATCCATCTTTATCATATTAAGCACGATTGTCACCCCCTGTAAGCCTTAAGAAATAATTCTCAAGTTCTTCACTTGTAATAGATATTCCCTTAACTAGAATTCCCGCCTTTGCAAGCTCCATATTCAGCCTGGCACTTTCTCCCAGTCTTTCAAATATATGAATATGTTCTTTATCTATAACCTGATAGCTGCTAAAGCCCATATCATCAAGCACAGGAATAGCCTGCTTAGGATTATCAAGTGTAAGCTCTATACGCTCACTGCATTTTTTCATAAGCTCTTCTCTTGTAAGCTCCTGCACAAGGCATCCATTATGAATAATGCCATAATCTGTAGCAATCTTTGATAATTCCTCCAGAATATGACTTGAAATACATATTGTCATACCACGCTCCTTTGCAAGCTTCTGGATGGTTTCACGCACCTCCACAATTCCCTGTGGATCAAGTCCGTTAATCGGCTCATCAAGAATAAGCAGGTCAGGCTCACCTACAAGTGCAAGAGCAATTCCTAAGCGCTGCTTCATTCCAAGCGAATAATGCTTTGTTTTCTTTTCTCCAACAGTATCAAGACCCACTGTTTTTAACAGTTCTTCTATATATCCTTTTTTCTTAATCCCTGTAAGCTTGCATTTAATGTTCAGATTGTCATATGCCGACATATTGCCATAAAGTCCGGGAGCTTCTATAAGACACCCTACTCTTGAACGTACCTTTTGTAAGTCCTTTCCCTTATAACCAAACATTTCTATTTCACCATAAGACGGTGTTGACAGTCCGCTAATCATCTTAAGACAGGTCGTTTTACCGGCTCCGTTTCTTCCAATAAAGCCATATATCGCACCCTTTTTAATGTGCATATTTACATCATCAACCGCCCTGTGTCTGCCATACTGCTTAGTCAGATTCCTTGTCTGCAATAATAATTCGCTCAAAGCCTTTTCCTCCTTTTCTTAACTGCTCTTATCATAAAAAATAAATCCTAATCAATCGCAAATAAATAGTAAAAAAAGAGTAAATTATTCATGCAGGCGATATCCAATCCCCCAGATTGTTTCTATATATTCATCAGATGTAACGGTCTTTATTTTCTTCCTGATATTGCTTATATGCACATCAAGAGTCTTTGTTTCACCCATATATGGCTCATCCCACGCATATTCGAATATATCCTCCTTGCTAAACACCTGCTTCGGGTTTTTAAGCAGCAATTCCAGTATTGCGAATTCCTGTTTTGTAATCTTAGGAAGCACCCTGCCACCGATACTTACCTCAAATGTAGAGCGTGTAAGCACCATATCTCTGAACTCAAGCCTTCCGCTGCCTTGTCCTTTTTGTATACCAGCCTTTGTTTTTACTTCTGTTTCTGCCTCTGCTTCTACCTTCGTTTCCGCCTCTGCTTCACCTTTTGTTTCCACCTCTATATGACGAAGCTGCACCTGAATACGTGCCAGTACCTCTCTAATCTCAAAGGGCTTTGTTATATAATCATCTGCTCCGTCCGTCAGCACTCCGATTTTATCATCTATACTATCCTTTGCAGTCAGCACAATCACCGGAAGCCTTCCATGTTTTCTTATTTCTTTTAAAACCTCTTCACCACTTGCACCAGGCAGCATTAAGTCAAGCAGTACAAGCGTATAAGCCTTTTCTTTTATATTAAGAAGCAGCTTTGCTTCTGTTCCTGAAAATGCCTGTTCACACGTATAACCAGCCTTCATAAGCACCTCACAAAGAAGGTTATTAATATTTATATCATCTTCTACAATTAATATATTAGGCATAATTTTTACTCCTGTATTTTATAATGTAAAATAGTCATCTACTTTATGAGAAATGGCATTAAATAAAACAGTTTTATTAATCCGTGCTTTCCTGCCCCTTATCTCTCATTTTGTCCTTTTCTTCAAAACTATTTTTGCTCATTTTGTCCGTTTCTTCAAGATTATTTTTGTTTATTTTGACCGTTTCTTCAAAACAATTTTCGAACAATTTGTCCGTTTCTTCAAGATTTTACTTTATTTATAAACAAAAAAACAGCACGACTATTCCCTTTATCCAGAAATAAATCGTGCCATCTTATCTTATCTGTATTATAATCCTAATTATTCTCTTCTCTCGCCATCGCAATCTGCTCCGGTGTTATAGGCAGCTCATAGAACCTCTTTCCTGCTGCGTGGCTTAGTGCATCTGTCACAGCCGGAAGTGGTGTATTTATTACAACCTCTCCTATTGACTTAGCACCAAATGGTCCAGCATCCTCGAAGCTACTTTCAAACTCAACATTAATATGTCCAATATCCATTCTTGATGGTATCTTATATTGCAGGAATGAGTTCTCATAAAGCTTTCCCTTATCAGAATATGTGATATTTTCAGACATTGCCATACCAATTCCCTGAAGGATTCCGCCTTCTGCCTGAACCCTTGCAAGATTAGGATTAACTGGTGTTCCACAGTCAACGCATGCATCATATTCCACAACCCTGCTCTCACCTGTGACAAGGTCAACCTCAACCTCAGCTGCACCTACCATATATGGTGGTGGAGAAATAGGTGATGTATGTGTATTAGTAACTGTAAGTGCCATATCATTGCCGCACATTGAAGCTGTTGCGATATCGCAAAGACTTACTGATGCACCATTGTGCTCTCCAGCCTCGCATCTTACACAGCTTCCGTCAAATGTAACCTCACTCTTATCACAGCCTATAAGCTTAGCTCCAAGCTTTTCGATTCTGCTTCTTAGCTCTAAGGCACAGTTCTCAACTGCCTTTCCAGTAACGTATGTTGTACTTGATGCATATGAGCCTGAATCATAAGGTGATATATCGGTATCAGCACCAAATACACTTATGTTATCAGTACTGCACTCAAGCACCTCTGCAGCAATCTGTGCAAGTATTGTATCACAGCCTGTTCCCATATCAGCAGCACCTATATTCATTGTATACACGCCCTCATCATTGAGCTTAAGTGTGGCACTTCCCACATCCACACCAGATATACCAGAGCCCTGCATAGCCATACCCATTCCGACAAAACGTGCTTTAGTGTCAGATATCTTTCTCATAGGATACTTCTCATCCCATTTAATCATCTCTTTGACCTTTGCTAAGCATCTGTCAAGTGCACAGCTTGTATTGACCTGACCATAGTAAGCAGGCATTACATCGCCCTCCTTAACTATGTTTTTAAATCTTATTTCAAAAGGATCCATATGAAGCTTATCAGCAAGCTCATTCACAGCAGATTCCACTGCAAAAAGGCCCTGTGTAGCACCATATCCTCTGTATGCCCCTGCTGACATAACATTTGTGTATACAACATCACTTACAAAGCGGAATGCCTCTGCCTTTCCGTATAATGGTATTGACTTGTGTCCTGAAAGACCTACTGTCGTTGGTCCATGCTCCCCATAAGCTCCTGTGTTAGACAGAGTATATAAATCTATTCCTTTTACGATACCATCCTTAGTTGCACCGAGCCTTACATGCATCTGCATCTCATGTCTTGGAGATGAAGCTGACAATGACTCTTCCCTTGAGAATATAATCATAGCTGGCTTCTTAGTCTTCCATGTGACAAATGCCGGATATATTTCTGAAACCGAGGTCTGCTTTGCACCAAAACCACCACCTATTCTAGGCTTTGTAACACGTATCTTTGATGGAGAGATTCCAAGTGCATGTGAAATGATTCTTCTGCAGTGAAATACTATCTGTGTAGAACTTACAACATGAAGTCTTCCATATGTATCGATTGTACAGAATGTCCTGAAGGTCTCCATCATGCTCTGCTGGCATGCCTTTGTATGATATGTCCTGTCAATTACAACATCACAACTCTCAAGCACCTTATCTATATCACCATTACTGCACTCATCATGTGCACATAGATTTCTTTTATTATCAGCTCCTACAGGACACATTGCTTCCCAGTTATCCTCTGGATGAACAAGTATCTCATTATCCTTTGCCTTAGTAAAGTCAAGCACTGGTTCAAGCACCTCATACTCTGCCTTAATAAGCTTCATTGCCTTATCAACACAGCGTTCATCCACTCCAGCAACAATAGCAACCGGATCACCTATGAATCTTACGTGTTTATCAAGAATAAGTCTGTCATAAGGACTTGGCTCAGGATAAGTCTGACCGGCGCAGGTGAAACGCTTCATATTCTGGTCAACATCCTTATATGTATATATCGCCTCTATTCCAGGTACCTTCATTGCAATATCTGTATTAATGCTCTTAACATATGCGTTGGCATATGGTGAACGCAGAAGCTTTACAACAAGACAATCCTTTGGTGCAATATCATCTGTATATACCGGCTTTCCAAGAAGCAGCTCCATTGCATCCTTTTTTCTTACCGCTTTATTAACTGACTTCATTACTTCACCTCCTCTGCTATATTTTCTTTATTTTCCACACTGGCTTCCTTAGCCTTTTTTACCCTGAGGTAATCCAGAATTCCTCTTAACTGGCCTTCATACCCTGAACATCTGCACAGATTTCCTGAAAGAAACTCCTTTATCTCATCTTCATCAGGATAAGGATTCTCCCTAAAGAGTGCAATAGCATTCATAACAAAGCCCGGATTACAGAAGCCACACTGCTCTGCCCCCTGGTCAGCTATAAATGTAACGAATTCTGCGGCCTCCTCCTGTAAACCTTCAAGCGTTGTAACGCTGCATTTATCTGCTCTTACAGCAAGAACCGAACATGAAAGCACTGGTTTATCGTTAAGAAATACCGTACACAGTCCGCAGTTAGAAGTCTCACAGCCACATTTTACACTATAACAGCCATGCTCCCTCACGAAATCATAAAGAGTCATATCGCAGGCCACATCTGCCTTGACTGACTTTCCATTTAACTTAATATCTACTAACATATATTCTCCAATCCATACACTAATAAATCTCTATATTAATAATTTACAGCCCTTAATGCTCTCTTGGTAAGCTCTTCTGCCAGATGGCTTCTGTATTCAGCACTTCCACGCATATTACTCTCTGTAGAAACATTCTCCCTTACATATCTGGCGAAGCTCTCTATAGTCTCATCATTTACTCCGCCCTTAAGAATACCTTCCTTATCTTCTACAACAACAGCTCTTCCCGGTCTTGCACCTATGCATATATTATATTCACCCGAACCGCTAAAGCCCACGCCAGCACAGGTAAGAACCGGAAGGTCTGTTTCTGTTATTCTTACTGCCTCATAAAACATCTTGACTGGCTTTTTCTTAACTATAATGCTTACAATAATATCCCTGTCATAGCTTTTTGCCGCATACTCCTTTAGGGAAACTATTCCACCCTTATATAATTCAACGTATGAATCAAGTCCAATTAATAATGTAAGAACATCAGAAAATCCATATCTTCCATATATGCTTCCACCAACTGTTGCAAGATTTCTAAACTGCACGCCAACAATATGCCTTAGTGCTTCCTTAGCACAGCCATTGGTATACTCATTAAAGCCCTTATGGTTTTCTAACTGTCTTAGAGATGTCATGCATCCAATCTTAAATTCTTCATCTGTCTCTTCAAGCTTGTCAAGTCCCAGTCCTGACATGTCAATCGCGGTATTGATTCTGTTATCACCCATACGCATCCACATCATGCCGCCGACAATTCTGTTAGCCTTCTTCTGGTTAAGCTCGTAAGCCTCTTCAATACTTTCTACTTTCCTATAATTCTGTATATTAAGCATAAAAACTCCTCATTTTGATCATACTTATGCCAGAAATAAAAGTCCTGCTGTGCAGCTTTAAACAACCTTTAACCTTTTTTCTGACCGTTTCTTAATTACATCATAATGATGTCGGGGTCAAAAGCCCCCGACTTTGATACCTACGAATTGTTCCGTGCTACGCACTCCCACAATTCTCCCCAATATTCGCATATCGTGGGATTACCATCCCACTTTTATGCTCATATCGGGGCGGGTCCCAAAGTCTTTCACCCACCTATGAGCAAGCTCATGTGGGTTTAGACCTTTTGCCCCTGGTATCATCATAATATAACTATACTGACTTGTAAAAGCCTTGTCAATCTGATAAAATTCATTCGCGCACTTGTTTTAACTGTTGCTGTCAGATATATTCTGGCCAACATAAAAAATGTGTAAAAATAAAGTAGAAATGAGGATAAATATGAAGAATTTTAAAAGATTAACTGCTTTAGTCCTGGCAGTACTCATGCTTATATCAACTGTAGCATGTGGCAGTTCTGCCGCAAATGACAGCACTACACAGGCTGCTTCAACATCAGCATTTGATGTCATGTCACAATTCAACGAGGTAAGCACAAGCTACCCTCTTACTGTTACCGACCAGGCAGGACGAACAGTAACTTTTGAAAAAGCACCTGAAAAGATTGCTTCATCTTACTATATCTCTACAAGTCTTCTCCTTGCACTTGGATTAAAGGATAAGCTTGTGGGAATCGAAGCTAAGGCTAATACACGAAACATCTATAAGCTTGCAGCTCCATCCATCGTAAGTCTCCCTAATATGGGAACAGCTAAGGAATTCAACACAGAAGCCTGTGTTGCAGCAGCACCTGATGTTGTATTCCTTCCTATGAAGTTAAAAAAAGCTGCAGATACACTTGAAGGTCTTGGTATCAAGGCTGTTGTTGTTAATCCTGAGGATGCAACGCTCCTTAAGGAATGTATAACACTTGTTGGTAAAATAACTAACACAATCGGACGCTCTGATGCACTTAACAATTCTATCGATACATTTTTAGCTGATAATAAAGCTAAGCTTGCAGGTGAGAACACTCCTTTAGTATATCTTGCAGGTAACAGCTCTGTTCTTTCAACAGCAGGAAGCAAGATGTATCAGAACACATTACTTACCAATGCAGGCGGAAAGAATGCAGCCTCTGAGCTCACAGATACTTACTGGGCAAATGTTTCATATGAACAGCTTCTTGCCTGGAACCCTGATTATATTATAATAGCTGCTGATGCAACCTACTCAATAGATGACGTTTTAAATGATGCTAATCTTGCAAACTGCAATGCTGTTAAGAATAAAAAGGTTGTAAAGCTTCCTGGTGATATAGAAGCCTGGGATTCACCTGTACCAGCAAGCTTCTTAGGAAGCATATATATTGCCTCTGTTCTTCATCCAGAAAAGGTTACTAAGGATTTCTATGAAGAATGTGTAACTAAATTCTATGAAAGCTTTTATGGATTCACACCTGCTAAATAAGGATGATTTATGTTCAAAAATACTTCTAATTACCGGAACAAAATTATACTTTTATCAGTCATACAGGTACTGCTTCTTATAGTAGTACTTGTATGGTCTGTCATTACCGGACAGTATCCACTCACATTAAAGAGCTTACTGTCTGGTGATACTATGTCTATTATGGTCTTTAAAAGGCTCAGGCTTCCCCGCGCCCTTATGGGTGTTATAGGTGGTTTTGGGCTTTCAATATCAGGTTATATATATCAGCTTATATTTAAAAACCCTCTGGCATCTCCCGATATCGTTGGCGTTTCCTCCGGTGCAAGTGCCGGTGCTGCTCTTGCAATAGTCGCAGTTTCTGCTTCTGTTCCAGTCATCTCCATATCTGCTTTTATCGGAGCTGTTACAGCACTCATAATAACTCTGCTTACGGCTTATCTTGTCCCTGGCAGAAACAGTTATACTATCGTGCTTGCCGGTATAGCTATTCATTCTGTGGCACAGACTATACTTATGTTTCTAAAGCTTGCTGCAGATCCTGAAAAACAACTTGCTTCAATCGAATACTGGATTATGGGAAGCCTTAATGGTATTTCAAGAGACAGCCTTGCTATTCCATTTCTCACGACACTTACCGGCTTTATTATAATGGCTTTGTTATACAGACAGATTCTCATTCTCTCTACAAGTGAAGAGGAAGCTGTATCACTAGGTGTACATGTAACAAGTCTGCGTTTTATCATATTAATGCTTGCTACATTAGTAGTATCATCAATAATATGTGTTACGGGGCTTATAAGCTTTATCGGACTTATCGCACCTCATATTGCCAGACTTCTTACAAAGCGTAATGACATATTTACATACATAACAAGTGGCTTCACAGGAGCTATTTTACTGACACTTGCTGATATACTGGCAAGAAGTGTATCCCCATCAGAGCTGCCAGTCAGTATATTTACCTCACTTCTTGGTGCTCCACTGCTTATCATTCTGCTTATCAGAGCTAATAAAAAGGAGGCGTTATGATGTCCGATTTATTCAATAATACATTTTCCGCAGACGGAATATCAGTATATTACGGCAGCACCTGTGCGGTTGATAACGTAAGCTTTGACCTTATGCCTGGACAGCTTAATGCTGTTATTGGCAATAACGGCTGTGGTAAAACCTCTCTTATTAAGGCCATCATGGGACTTATAAAACACAACGGAAAATGTCAGCTTAATGAACACTTACTTGAAAACCTCTCTGTTAAAAAAAAGGCACAGCTCATAAGCTACATTCCCCAAAGAAACAATCTTACTATAAGCATGACCGTCAGGGATGTATGTCTGCTTGGCTTCAATCCTCATATGCACATACTTGGAGGCTACACCACAGATATGCTCAGGCGTGTGGATAAAGCTATTGATATGGTTGGACTTAAGGGTTTATACGAATCAGACTTCTTAGCTTTAAGCGAAGGGCAGAAGCAGTTATGTATTCTGGCACGCACCATAATAGAGGCTTCCCCACTGCTTCTTCTCGATGAACCGGATAGTGCACTTGATTTTTCTAACCGTCATCTTCTTATGCAGCACATAAGAAGTATTGTATCCGATGGCAGATGCGCCCTAATGTGTATTCACAGCCCTGAGCTTGCTTTAGAATACTGCGATAATATACTTCTTATGAAGTCTGGGACAATCCTTAGCACCATTAATACACATACAGACTCTCTTGATATTATTAATGAAAAGATGTCTCTTATATATGATAATATTAATGTCATTGAATGTACTGACATTAACCATAAAACACACCGTGTAGTTGTGGCATTATAGACCTATACCTATACTGCGTATAAATGTCTATTCTCACCAGACACACATACGTTATAAAATCATTTAGTGAAACGAGGTGACTTATTTATTCTATGGATAATTGTTATTTAGATGCTTTGGCTGTAATTACATTTTTTAAGATGTCAGATAAAAAACATCTTTTTATTACGGGAGACCGGGGAAGTGGCAAATCATATCTGTTAAACAACATTTTAAACCAGATTGAAGAAACTATGGATATGTCTGATTTTTTCAATTATCTGCTAAGCCGCAGAACAGACACACCAGAAGTTGTTATTAAATCTAATCTTATAGATGATGGAAAAGAATATGTGATTGGCAGACCACGTACACTCACTCCTGTTTCCCCTAAAAAAGGCAACAACATGACCTCCGTAGAGGATGGCTTTATTAACTGCGCCTGTCCTGCCATTATGAAGCATCTTATGACCTCTGCTGATAGTGTATTTGTTATTGACGAGCTTGGTTATCTGGAAAGCTCCTGTATCCCTTTTCAGGAGAACATTAAAAGTCTTCTTGATAACTCACGCGTATTAGCGGTCATCAGAAAACAATCCACAGAATTTCTTGACAGTATTAAAAGCAGATCTGATGTACTTTTAATCGATATTGATAATACCTTCAGCTCTATTTCGTGCATTATTATGGCATCCGGTATGTCAAAAAGATTCGGTACCAACAAGCTTTTAGCCTCCTTCAACAACAACACTCTCTTTGAAAATGCGATAAATATAAGCCACTTTGTAAGCTTTGGTAAAACTCTTGCCGTAACCCGTCATGATGAGCTTGTACAGATATGTGAACGGGAACATATACATTGCATTAAACACAATATGCCTTACAGAAATGATATGGTACGTCTTGGTGTTTCACGTATTCTAAAGGAAACTAACAGACACAAAAGCTGCTGCACCCAAGGGATATTATTTCTTCCATCAGACCAGCCGCTTATCACTAAGACAAGCCTTCAGCTGCTGTGCCTTTTATTTATTTACTACAACAGCAGTTATTTTGCTTGTAACAGCACAGATAAATCCAGCAATGCCAATAATAATTATTTCAATAATAATAGTAAGATATGCCGTCTTGCTTTTAATGGAACTCCTGGTGCTCCTGTAATATTCCCAGCCAGCTATTATGATGAACTGATGAATCTTCCACAGGGCAAGGGTGGCGGCTTTATTGCAAAAAAACATCCTGCACAGGTTGTTTTAGTTCCTGCACAGGATGAATATGAATTATATGATATTGATACTCCTGATGACCTTATTCGTCTTTCCCGGTATCTTCGCTAATTGCTGTACCTTATTTAGTTACAGCCTTTTCCTTTATTGTTGCTGCTTCTTCTGAAACAACTTCTTTAACCGTTTCCTCAGCTTTATCCTTAGGAAGAATTATGTTAAGTAATATTGCTACAAATGCTGCTGGAACAATACCAGACTCACCAAACATAAGCTGTACTGCCTGTGGTGTATGTGCAAGGATTGCAGGGCTTACACCCATACCATAGCCTACACCAAGTGCAACCGATACAATAGAAAGCCTTCTTGCATCAAGCGGCTCCTTAGTGATAAGCTGGATACCACTTACAATAATTGATGAGAACATCATAACTGCCGCACCACCAAGTACTGACTGTGGCATGATTGATATTAATGCTCCAAGCTTAGGAATAAGACCACATAATATAAGGAATACAGCACCAGATGCAAGTGCAATTCTGTTAACAACCTTAGTCATTGCAACAAGGCCAACATTCTGGCTGAATGATGTATTAGGAAGCACACCGAAAAGTGCTGCAAGCGATGAACCTAAACCATCACACATAACTCCGCCTGAAAGTTCTTTATCTGTCGCTTCTCTTCCTACTCCACCGACCATAACACCTGATATATCTCCAACAGTTTCTACTGCTGTTACAACAAACATAACAAGCACAGGAAGTATTGCTCTTAAGTCAAACACTGGCTTAACTGGCATGAACTTAGGAATCGCAATCCACTTAGCTTCTGCAACCTTATTCCAGTTAAGTACCCATGACTTAGTATATTCAACTCCCTCAGCATTAACTGCTGTATGTGGAAGCACACAGCCCATAATAGCTGCTACAATATAACCAACTATAATTCCAATCAGTATAGATGATGAACTAAGATATCCCTTTGTCCAGTGCTTAACGAATAATATAACAATAAGCACAACAAACGCCAGAAACAGATTCTCTAATGAGCCAAAGTCTTTAGCCCCGTTTCCACCACCGAATGAATTGATACCAACAGAAATAAGTGACAGTCCAATAGAAAGCACAACAGTTCCTGTTACAACTGATGGGAAAAATCTTCTTAAAGGCTTAATAAATGCACCAAGCACAGTTTCAAAAAGACCACCTATAATGGATGCTCCCATAATTGCACCATAGGCTAATACTCCGCCTCCCATAACCTTTGTTATACTGCTGAATACTCCGATAAATCCAGAGCTTGTACCCATAATAATAGGCACCTTGCCTCCAACAGGTCCAATTGAAAACAACTGTATAAGTGTTACAATACCAGCTATAATCATAGCATTCTGTAAAAGTGCAACCTGAATAGATGCATACTCACTTCCTGCTCCAATACCACAGGCTCCTGTAATAATAAGCAACGGTGTAAGATTTCCTACAAACATCGCCATAACGTGCTGAAGTCCAAGTGGTATCGCCTGTTTTAATGAAAGCTTTCCATTAAAATCATATGCCTCCGGCATAAGTTCTTTTATTTTTTTCATATATCCTCCGGTATATTAACCATAATCTATCTGTTATTAATCTCATATGAAGAAGGTCTAGGGAAAATCATTATTCAAGTACTGATTTTCCTTAGACCTTCCTTCTGTATGACCTACGCTTATTATCTCTGCACATCAAATGAAGCATTATTCATAAGTCGTTTAATCTGGTCAACGCTTGTGATGTTAGTATCGCCGCGGATAGCGTGCTTCATTACTGAAGAAGCTACTGCGAAATTGACGATATCTTCGTGCTTCCAGTCATTCTGCATAAGAGCATAGATAAGACCAGAAGAGAATGCATCTCCACCACCAACACGGTCAACAATCTCAAAATTGAGTGTCTTGCTTTCGTAAGTCTTTCCGTCAGCATAGTAGAAAGCCTTAAGAGAGTTATTACTTCCTGAATGAACATAACGTACTGTTCTTGCAATTGCTTTCATATGGTACTGCTCATCAATAGCCTTGAATACTCTGTCCATATCCTCAAATGATGGATCCATAGTAAGGCCGTCCTTAACATCTGTACCATCTGCATTGTATACATGGATAGGCTCAATACCTATAAGTACATCTACATATGGAAGATATCTGCTGAGTACATCCCTTGCTGTTTCAAAAGACCATAATGTACTTCTGAAATTAGGATCAAAGCTTACCGTAAGTCCAAGCTTCTTAGCTGCCTTGATAGCCTTATCTATAAGACGACGGCAGTTATATGAAAGAGCTGGTGTGATGCCACTTAAATGTAACCAGTCATAATCCTTTAAGATGTTCTCAAAATCTACATCCTTATAATCATATTCAGCAAATGCTGAGCTTCCTCTATCATATATTACCTGTGAAGGTCTTACTGAAACACCTTCTTCAAGGTAATAAAGTCCCATTCTTCCGTCAGACTTGATAATGTGCTTAGTGTGTACATCATTAGCCTTAAGGTAGTTGATACAAGACTTACCAAGGTCTGTGTTAGGTAATACTGTAAAAAATGTTGAATCTACACCAAGGTTAGCGAGTGAAACTGCTACGTTGGCTTCTGCTCCACCATAGTTAACTATGAAATTGTGGGTTGTAACTATCTTCTCATAGTTAGGTGGTGACAATCTTAACATCAATTCGCCAATTGCTATGAACTTCATACGTGCCTCCATCTATCATTAAACTTTTAACCTGATATTAAGTAATATTTTATGGCAATAATCTGTACTTTTATTGCTCTATATTGTCAAAATAATACTCCATTTAATGATACTACTTATCCTATAAAATTGCAAATTGTATTTAACGCATTAACTCACAAATACCGCAGTATTTTGTTGCATTAACACACCATTTCATTGTATAATTAAAAATATTTTGAAGCGAGGAAAGTAATACCTATGGACATTTACGAATCATTGAACTCTATTTTAGTAACTTTATTCAATGATATAATGAACATTGAAGAAAAGGCTTTAATTACAGATGAATTTTCTGACATCACAGTTACTGATATGCACATAATTGAAGCTATCGGAATTAAAGAGCCACGCACTATGGGAACAATATCCAAGGCCTTAGGCGTGACTATGGGAACTCTTACAGTCGGCATTAACGGACTTGTTAAAAAGGGATATGTAATAAGGACAAGAAGTGAAGAAGACCGCCGTGTCGTATATGCTTCCCTCACACCAAAGGGTAATGCGGCATACACTCACCATATGAGATTTCATCGGGATATGATTAAACATATAACTGACGATTTAAGCGAAGATGAAGCCGCCGTACTTATTAAGACATTTACAAGACTTGAAGATTATTTTAAAAGCATATCATAACATTCAAAATGATAATGGAATTATATTAACATATAACTATACTGTCGCAGCTGCGTAACCTTTAACGCACTGTCTGCATAGCAAAAACCCCACAGATATGAATTTCTGTGGGGTTTTTTGAAAGATTATTAATCTTTCCGCCGACCGGGCCGGCATAATTTATATATGAGAGTTTTGGAAAAGTAAGCTTATTTAGTTAATTCAGCTGTCTTATATATAAACGTTACTGAATTATCCTTACCATCTGACTTACCAAGGAATGTGTTGTAATTCTGACCAAGCTTGATTACTTCCTTGATTGTATCTACTGCTGTATCAGCATCATCACCAACAAGACTTGTAATAGCTTTAATACCTGTCTCATTGAATTCTGCCATACCATCTTTAAGTGTTATAGCACCATCATTAAGCTGTGTTACACCATCTGCTAAAGTTACAGAAGATGACTTAAGTGTTGATGTTCCATCAGCAAGCTGTGTAGAACCACTTCTTAAAGCTTCGTTGTTAGAATTAAGTGTGCTGAAACCGCCTGCAATCTGTTCAATACCACCGTTAAGTGTATCATTATTGTCGTTAAGCTGTGCAAGTCCTGCGCTTATCTGTGCTATACCACCATTAAGTGTATCATTGTTATCGCTAAGCTGTGCAAGTCCTGCACTTATCTGTGCTATACCACCATTAAGTGTATCATTGTTACCACTAAGCTGTGCAAGTCCTGCATTAAGCTGTGATGCACCTGCGTTAAGTGTATCGTTATTCTTAACAAGTTCACCAAGTCCGTCTGTTAATGACTGGCTTCCATCTGTAAGCTGCTTTAATGCTGCATTAATAGTTTCATTATTGCTAAGATTGCTAACAACTGCATCTAATGCACTTGAAGCACCTATATTACCAGCAGCCTTAATAAGAAGTCCTAACTGGTTAGCATATACATAATCCTTTGAACCAGCCTGTGATACCTGTGGAGTATATGGCTTACCGCTTGTCACAGCTTCTGTATATGTCTCTGTTATTATATTAGTTGTATAAGCTGTAAGATACTTTACAAAATAAGTCGATATATCTGTTGCTGCCTCACTACTGCTCTTCTTACCCAGATTACTAAGGTCTGTTGCTATAGTTACATCACTAAGGCCTAATGCTGTTCCTAATTTCTGTAAATCAGCTGCCTGCTCCATAACAGTCTTTCCTGTTGAGTCTGCTACAGAATTCATCTTATAAGCTGTTGAATTAGCTGCAAGTTCCTTAACAACATTTCCAATAAGTGCTGTCTTAATGCTCTTTATTCCTTCATTTAATTGTGAAGCTCCTGCCTCTGCACTAGCAACACCATCTGTATAAGCCTTTAAACCTGTCTGTAATGAAACTGCACCTGCTGCCGCACTGGCAACACCGCCTGTATATGTTGAAAGACCACTCTGTAATGTGCCTGAACCTGCATTAAGTGCTCCTACACCATCAGTATAAGTCTTTAAACCTGACTGTAACTGTCCTGCACCTGCACCAAGCTGGTTAGCTCCTGCTGTGTATGCACTGATACCATCCTTAAGCTGTCCTGCACCTGCTGCCAGAGCTGTAGCACCATCTGTATAAGCATAGATACCATCTTTAAGCTGGCTTGCACCATCATTTAACTGGTTCACGCCATCTGTAAGTGCTGGAATACTGTCAGAAAGTGTCTGTGTACCATTCTGGAGAGTAACTGTTCCATCTGTAAGCTGGTCAGCTGCTGACTGAAGCTCATTCATCTTATCTTCAAGCTTAGCAAGTGAGAAATCATCTGTATCTATATCATTAAGTGTGCTTGTTGTAGCAACTGACATAGACATATCAAGCTCGAAATCCTCTACATCTGCTGATATTTCAAAGTATTCTGGAATATCCATATCAAGGCTTTCACCATCAAACTTAAGGTTTAAAGTATCCTTTAAGCCTGGCATAGCCATACCAAGTGCAATGATATTATCGCCAACCTTGCTTACCTTGCCGTTAGTAACTTCTACATTACTGAACTTATCTGTTGGAAGAAGTGTTCCTGTAATCATAGTAAATGGAACATAAGCTGTCTGTGACTTTCCATTAACTGTTATATTCTTCTTCTCATTGTTAGTATAGTCATATCTGATAGTAACCTTACCACTCTTGCCAATCATATCTTCTGGCTTAGTTTCAACACCATTTAACTTGTAAGTAACCTTTATTGAAACAGGAGCAGTCTTATCAGATGTGCTCTGGTTAGTTGTTGTTTCGCCCTTAGAATCAGTAACCTTTTCTGTTACAAGAACGTGATCCTGAGTTCCGTCTGCCTTATCAAATACATATACCATCTCGTCTCTTGTATTTGTCTTTAATGTACTTGTATTTGATATTGAAAGCTCGTTCTTAATAGCATTTGTTATAATATTCTCTGTATTAGAAGCAGCCTCACTGCTTATTGCAACCTCACTGCCTGTCTGATTATATGCTGTGCTAGTGCCACAGCCTGTAAGTGTTGAAGCAATAAGAACAACACTTAATAATACTGAACTATATTTAAATAAAGTCTTCTTAACCATAACTATTCCTCCATTTTCTTACTTCCTGATATATTCTTATATCTGTTACGGCATATACACCTTTGACCCGTTCATACATCTTTCTGATTACATATCCTGATTCTTCTTAGGCTTAAATCCTATACTTGTATTGATAATGAGCTTATCACATAATACAAACAATGATGGAAGTATGAAGATAACTACGAACATACTTATAATTGCACCACGCGCCATAAGTGTACAAAGCGAACCAATCATATCAACTGAAGCTATACATCCAACACCAAATGTTGCGGCAAAGAAACCAAGCGCACTAACAATAATTGATGGTATTGATGTTGAAAGAGCTATCTGGATTGCTTCCTTCTTAGCGTATCCCTGGCTTCTTTCCTTCTTATATCTTGTTGTCATAAGAATAGCATAATCGACTGTTGCACCAAGCTGGATAGTACCGATAACTACTGATGCAATAAATGGTATCTGTGTATGCGTAAAATATGGAATACCCATATTAACAAAGATAGCAAATTCGATTGCTGAAACAAGTATAATTGGAAGCGATATTGATTTAAGTACGAACAGGATAATAACAAATATAGCTACTATTGATACCGCACTGACTGTCTTAAAGTCCTTATCTGTTATAGTGATAAGATCCTTGGTACAAGGAGCTTCACCAACTACCATTGCCTTAGAATCGTAAGACTTTACAATATCATTCACCTTACTAATCTGATTGTTAATTTCATCTGATGCTATTTTGTAATCTGTAGCAATCATCATTATCTGATAATCTTCACCCTTAAGCTCTGATACTGTCTTAGCCGGTAAGAATTCCTGTGGAATACCAGACTTAAGTGCTGTGTCAAGTCCGAGTGCGAACTGTACACCGTCTACATCACCTAACTTATCAAGCATTTCGTTAGCTGTATCTGTAGACATACTAGAGTCAGCAAGTATCATATAGATTGAATTCATATCAAAGTTTTCTTCCAGCTTCTTATTAGCCTGTGAGCAGGCAAGGTCATCTGGAAGTGTATCAGACAAATCATAATATACTGATGTATGATTCTGTCCATATATAGCAGGTCCTAATAATACAACAAAGACAATTACAAATATCCATGAGTGGTTTACTATAAATGTAGCAAGCTTATCGAAGTTTGGCATAATCTCACGATGCATTGTCTTCTCTAATGCCCTGTCAAATGTAAGTATCAATGATGGAAGGATTGTTACACAACCGATAACACCGAATACAACACCCTTTGCCATAACGATACCAAGGTCAAGACCAAGTGTGAAGCTCATAAAGCAAAGTGCAATGAAACCTGCAACTGTTGTTATAGAAGAACCAACTACGGATGTAAGTGTATTACTAATGGCAACTGCCATCGCTTCCTTGTGGTCATCCGGATATATTTCCTTCATTTCCTTGTAGCTGTGCCATAAGAAGATTGAATAATCCAGTGTAACACCTAACTGAAGTACAGCCGCAAGAGCTTTAGTTATATATGAAACCTCACCTAATAAAATGTTAGAACCCAGGTTGTATACAATTGCCATTCCTATACTTATCATAAAGAATACTGGTACAAGAAATGAATCCATAAATATAGCAAGCACGATACATACAAGAACTACTGCTATAAGTACATAAAGTGGTGTCTCTTTCTCCGAAAGATTCTTAGTATCCGTAACTACTGCTGACATACCACTTATAAAGGCCTGACCCTCTGTCTGCTCTCTTATCTGTATGATAGCATTCATAGTATCATCACTTGAAGTTGTATTATCGAAGAATATTGCAAATAAAGTTGTATCTGTGCTGTCATTCTCGAAATACTTTCTGAATTTTGATGGAACAATCTCAGATGGAACATCTTCACCAACTATTCCTGTGTAAGAAATAACCTGTGCAACGTGGTCTACATTCTCTACCTTCTTAATAAGTCTGTCAGTAGACTTCGTATCCATATTCTGGACAACGACCATCGCGTATGCACCCTTATTGAAGTCATCCATAAGAATGTCCTGACCCTGCATAGTCTCTATCTCATTCGGAAGATAATACAGAATATCGTAATTAACTCTTGTATTAAAGTATCCGATTGCAGATGGAATAAGAAGCAGGAAACTCAGAATAAGAATTGGAATTCTGAGTTTAACAATTACTTTTCCAAACTTTTCCATAACTCGCCTCATTTCTACGTCTGCGACGTAATTTTACTTTGATTGGACTGATAACCTCTCAATAATTAATAACTCTCTTAATTAATTACATTTATTATCAATTCAATACATATGACCGTGATCTCTCAAATATGACTTTTGGTCATTTTCTTTGCAAGTGTTATTCTAGCACAAAATGACCGATAGTCAATACTCAAAATGACTAAAAGTCATTTTTTTATAGATTTTTTATTTTCAACATGGTAGAATATTAATTGACAGAACAACTAATATTATGCCTGCATTAGATTGGAGATTTTATGGGAAAACTTGAGAACAACAAACAACAGAAAAGGACTTCCCTCTTAGATACAGCTTTTAAGCTCTTTACAACGCAGGGTGTTTCCAAGACATCAATTGCCGAGATTTCACAGAAAGCTGGAATTGCCAAGGGAACTTTTTATCTGTATTTCAAAGATAAATATGATATAAGAAATAAGCTCGTTTCTCACGAGGCAAGCAAGCTCTTTAAAAATGCAGTGAGTGCATTAGAGCTTCATATAAAAGAACAGCAGATTAATGACCATTCGTTTACAATTACATTTACTGAGGAGATTATATTTATTGCTGACCACATAATTAATGTGCTTAACACCAACCAGACACTTCTTACATTTATATCAAAGAACCTGTCGTGGGGAATATTTAAAGAGGCTCTTACAACCAATGTCGCTGATGACGACATTAATTTTAAAGATATCTACTATGAAATGCTTGAAGACTCTGGTCTTAACCTCAACGAGCCCGAGATTATGCTGTTTATGATTGTCGAGCTTATAAGCTCAACATGCTACAGCTCAATCCTTTACAAAGAACCAGCTGATATTGACAGGCTCAAGCCTTACCTTTATAAGGCCATTAAGGCAATTATCAATGAACATACAATAGAAGATTAGAAGATAAGAAATCCCCTTCCTTACCAGAAATATTATCTGACAAAGAAGGGGATTTGTACCACTCCACCTATAATTTTAAAATTTACTCTTAAATTTATTTTAGCTAAGACTCTCTTTTAATCACTCTTTTATATAAGTTTTTAACATTTGTGTAACATTTTTTCTTTTAAGAACTAATTTCCCAGAAGCTTATTATATATATCCCTCTTAGATACGCCCCTGTCCCTGGCTGCTGCCTTCATAGCCTCTTTTTTATCAAGTCCCTGTGCTATATACATATCAACGTGTTCCTGCTCAGACATAGTAAGCCACTGTGCCTGTGCTTCCTCTTTAAGCTCATTTCTGTCTTTTCCAGCAATTACAAGAACATACTCGCCCCTTGGCTGGTTATTCTCATAATAACTGCACGCCTCTGCAAGCGTTGTAACCATACTATTCTCATAGCGTTTGGTAAGTTCCTTGCATATAGTAACTGCCCTGCTTCCTCCTAACACCTCAGAAAGCTCTTTAAGTGTCTTTAAAAGCCTGTGTGGAGCTTCGTATATAATCATTGTTCTTGTTTCATCTTCAAGCTCTTTTAATATGTCTTTACGCTCATTCTTGTCCGCCGGAAGAAATGCTTCAAATGCAAAACGTCTTGTTGCCTGTCCCGACATTGTAAGTGCCGTTATACACGCTGCCGCACCAGGAACTGATGATACCTTAATTCCTGATGCAAGTGCCTGCCTTACAAGCTCCTCTCCCGGGTCAGATATTCCAGGTGTTCCAGCATCAGTTATTACAGCGACTGACATTCCTTTAAGCATCTTCTCAACAAGCACCTTTGCCTTATCATACTTGTTATATTCATGATAGCTTGTCATCGGCGTATTAATCTCAAAATGATTAAGCAGCTTTATGCTGTTTCTCGTATCCTCCGCCGCAATAATATCAACTTCCTTTAATATCCTTAACACCCTGAACGTAATATCCTCAAGATTACCAATCGGAGTTGCACACAAATATAACTGCCCAACTCCGCTATTATTATGAGAGCCATTAAATTCTTCAAGTGCCTGCACACTATCATAATCAATATCTGTAATATTATCTTCCATACTGCTCCTCTCTTAAATTCATACTAATTGTACATTTTTAAAAGTTCTTCCGTGTAACTTCCATCGCTATTGTATACAATAAGTGGTTCTTCCACTATAAGCTGTGAACGTCCGCCCTTTACCGCCTCTATAAGCACCATATTAGCTGGCTTATCTATATGCGGATACACAAGCCTTATACGCTTTGGCTCAAGGTGGTTATTCTTCATAGAAGTAAATATATCTACAAGTCTTGATGGTCTGTGAACCATATACATATGTCCCTTAACCTTAAGGCACTTTGAAGCTTCCCTTACAACGTCCTCAAGACTGCATAGAAGCTCGTGTCTTGCGATTGCCTTGGCACTCTCAGGATTAACAATTCCGTGATTTTCATTCATATATGGTGGATTGCTTGTAACCACATTAAAAGAAGCCCCACCTAAAATATGTGAAGCTTCTTTAATATCACCTTTTACAATATTAACCTTGTCTGACAGACTATTAAGTTCAACATTTCTGACAGCAAGGTCATAACTGATATCCTGAATTTCCAAGCCTGTATACATACTGCCTGGATTTTTCGCCTGCATAAGAATTGGTATTACACCATTTCCAGTACCCATATCAAGCACCTTCTGGTTCTTTCCGGCCTTCGCAAATGTAGACAACAACACAGCATCCATTCCAAAACAGAACACATCTGTATTCTGGATTAGTCTGAGATTATCCCTGCATAAGTCATCAATTCTCTCATTGGCATTAATACCTGCATTAATCTTAGCATCAGTCATCATTAATATGGGCTTTTCCTTCCTTTTTCTCAAGCTCTTCGAGTTCTTTTAACTCTTTATCATCTATATTCATTCTGTCGTTTCTTCTCTTAGGCTTAAATCTAAGCTCAGCAACAGGATACTCTCTTATCTCTTTCTCATCTCCATCAAGTGTGACAATTACCTTAACAAGCTGTCTTAACACATTAACGCTTGATACCTCACCCTTTAACTTCTCAGGTGTAGTAACATAATCTCCCACATTAGGAAGGTTGCTGTTAAGCTCCTCGTAAGTTTCCTGCTCATTCTTAAGACAGCACATAAGTCTTCCACACACACCCGATATCTTTGATGGATTAAGCGATAAATTCTGTTCCTTTGCCATCTTAATTGACACTGGTATGAACTCTGGCATATATGTTGCACAGCACAATGGTCTTCCACAAGAACCAATTCCGCCTAATATCTTAGTTTCATCTCTTACACCAATCTGACGAAGTTCAATTCTTGTCTTAAATACTGCTGCCAGATCCTTTACAAGCTCTCTGAAATCAATTCTTCCATCCGCTGTAAAGTAGAACAATACTTTATTATTGTCAAATGTATACTCAACCTTTATAAGCTTCATTTCAAGATTATGCTTCTTAATCTTCTCAAGACATATCTTATACGCTTCTTTTTCCTTTTCCCTGTTCTTAGCTTCCCTTTCATCATCATCAGGTGTCGATATTCTGATAATAGCCTTAAGCGGCTGTACAACTGCTGAATCCTCAACCTCTCTTTCACCAAGAACAACGTGGCCATACTCAATTCCTCTTGCTGTTTCAACAATAACGTGCTGACCAACCTCAACATTATACTGTCCCGGTGCAAAGAAATATATTTTGCCCACCTGCCTGAATCTAACACCAACAACTTTAGTCATCTATTTTTAATCTCCAATCCTGCCAAATATTAATTCCTAACATCAGCCAATTATTCACTAACTGCCTACATATCCTCTTTCATAGCCATAATAAGAAGTTCTATGCATAAGTCAAAATTAACATTGGCCTTAAGTCTTACCTTTACTTTATCTATAGAATTAAGTATATCCTGAATTCCTTCGTATGACATAACCTCAGCCTGCGATTTGATAAGCGAAATCTCATCACTAAATATTAGATAATTCGTATCATTGGTACTCTTAAACATAAGCACGTCCCTGAACCACATAGCCATAAGATCAAGATAATCGTCTATTGTAAGCTTGTAATTAGTCACATCTTTAACAACTGCCATTATGTCTGCCGCCGTCATATCCTTCACATTCTTGATAACGTGCATAACATCATTCTTTAAATGTGCGAATTCCGTACTTTCTATAATAGTCTTAGCACGTCCAATCTTACCCTGTGCAAAATCAGCCGCAAACTTACGTTCATATTCTGACACGTCATAGTTATCCTTAAGATAATCCATAACTACGCTTTCCTTTAATGGCTTTAAATCAAGAAGCACACATCTTGATATAATAGTCTGTAAGAAAATGTCTGCGTTAGTCGTAAGAAATATAACAATACCATACGCTGGTGGCTCTTCTATAGTCTTAAGAAGTGCATTCTGTGCCTGCACTGTAAGCTTCTCAGCCTCATCTATAATGTATATCTTATAACGGCTTGAGTATGGTTTAATAAGCATATCTGATATTATCTGATCTCTTACATCATCTACACCTATACTTGCAGGCTTCTCGTGTCGTACCCATATTATATCAGGCTGATTGCCTGACTCTGTCTGTATACAGGAATGACATTTATTACAAGGCTTATTATCGCCTTCTGCCTCACACTGTAATGCTTTTGCAAATATCTTGGCAATCATCTTCTTTCCAGCACCAAGCCCTCCATTGATAATGTAAGCGTGTGATACCTTATCTAATTTAATTGCGTTCTGTAAATGCTCTTTAATTGTATCGTATCCATAAATATCTGAAAATGTGCTCATTATATACTCCAATCTTATGCTGATATATCAAGCAATAAACCCCTGATATCATCAATTCTTCCTACAATCTCAAGATGATTTTTCTCTTCTTTAACAAGTTCTCCTGCCAGCTCATCAAGATTCTTATCCACAAGTTTAACAATACCATATACTCTGTGTCTGCCTCGTCTATCAAGAAAGTTCTCTCTTGAGAACTTATGGGAACGGTTAACAACCTCATTAAGAAACCCCTTAACAAGCTCCCTGTACTTTCGCATATCCTTAATATCCATATGCTTTGCAATCTTCTCACCCTGCTCAGTAATCTGTTCCATCATACTGCCAAGCTTTTCCTGAAGATCCTTTTCTTCTATATTACTAATAAGAGTAAACTTAAAACTACTGTCCGTACTCTCTGTATTCTTCACCTGCTGAACTGAAGATGATGTCTGTATATCATTAATCTTTATATCCATAACTTTACTCTCTTTCGTGTCCACCATCATATAATTGTATCATATAAATATCATTAATACAATTCAAGCCAACTCACTCTTACTGCATTTATAAAAGCTGCTGTTTAATTGCCTCTTTGATGTCCCTGATACAATCCTCTATTGTTCCATCGTTGCTAAATCTCTGATTAATTCCGGCTTCCTTAATCTTTTCCTCCGAGAAATCTTTACTGTCTGCAAGAAAACGCCTGCACATTTCCTCATACTGTGGTACTTCCTGCTTCTGTTCCCTGTTGATAGCTCTCATAAGCCTTATTCCATCATCGACTTCTATATATATCGGTAATATTGCATCTTTTCCAAAGTATGCACAAAATTTATTGTAAGCCTCAATAGTACCTATAACAATGTACTTGTCACCGCTTCCAAGCCTGATCTGCCCATCATCAACTGTAAAATACTTCCACTCTCCATACACTGTGTTATATATCCGCATCTCTATTACTTTATCCGCCGCTTCAAGCTCCAATGCCTTCTCATTATCTACATAATAATACTCTACACCTTCTTTTTCTCCAGCTCTCATAGGTCTTGTTGTATACATAATAACAGTCTTAAGATTTAGCTCCTTATCACCAACTAAAGCCTTAAATATATTATCTTTACCACTTGAACTTTTTCCCATTAAAAATGCTATCTCAGGCATAACAAAGCTCCTTCTTTTACACCTACAACCTCCAGACCTGCCTCACCGGCCGCCTGAAGTATTGCAATAATCTTTCGTGTAATAACCTCTCCCGGACATAATATCGGTATTCCCGGTGGATATACATACACTGACTCTCCACTTATCTTACCATATATCTTCTCATTATTCATCTGAATTTCATCACAACCTGATAAATCACGCCTGTTAAATGCTTGTGCAATTGTCAACGCCTGCTCATCCCTGAAATCAGCAACATTTATCTTATTACCATTATCCTCATCATTAATTAAAATCTCATCTTTACTTCTATTATTATATTTACTCCTACTCTCATCTATTTCTTCGTCTATCTCCTTTAATGCCGCAAGAACTCTATTATCTAATTCTTCGTCTATCTCTTTTAATGCCGCAAGAAATCTATCATAATACTCCTGCGAGTCAAATATTGATGTCATCGCTATCACATACTTTATAGATGACATTTCAAGCTGGATTTTATATTTATAAAATAAAGTGTCATATAACCATTTTGCATCTTTATATCCTAATACAAGCTTTGATATGTCGTCTGTATTTATTAACCTGATGTGCTTTAATTCTGACAATCCATTTCTTAAAATAGTGAGCTTATCAACATATTCAGCAAATAATTTATCACCGTCATTCTTAACAATGCTTAAGCTTCTTGCTATGGAAGACATTAATATATACGATGGGCTTGTCGACTGGTATATATTCCAATACCTTCTTATGCGTTCTACATCAACTATTCCATAATTAATATGAATAAGTGCAGTCTGTGTAAGCGATGGAAGTGTCTTATGCACACTGTTAATTACTATATCAGCTCCACACTTAACTGCTGACTGTGGAAAGCTTTCCGAGAAATTAAAATGTGCACCATGAGCCTCATCAACAATCAATGGAATATTATATTGATGAAGATACTCTGCTATTGATTTAATATCAGATACATTTCCCTCATAAGTTGGTGATGTAAGTATCACGGCTTTAATATCATTTCTGTCATGGTCTGAGCTGTATTTATCCACAATGTCCTTAATTTCTTTTAATGTTATCCCCTTATAATACCCATATTCCTCATCATATTCTGGATAAATATACACAGGATTCAGTTCATTGAGGATAACTGCATTATAAACTGATATATGACAGTTTCTTGCCATTATAACAACATCATTTTTATGGGTAACTCCGCATATTGCCGACATATTACCTGCAGTGCTTCCATTTACCAGATACCAGCTCTCATCAGCTCCATAAAGCTCCGCCGCCTCATCAAACGCATCTTTAATAATAGTTTCGGCATTGTGCATATTATCAAAACCATTAATCTCCGTTATATCTTTCTCATATGGATTTCCCATATCACCCATATATAACTCAATTAATTCTTTATTTCTCTTAGCCCCCGGCATATGCATAGGTACTATATTTTCATCTTTATATTTATCTAACTTAGACAATATATCATTATATTTAACATTCGGTTTAATGCCTGAATTTTTATTTGTAGTTCCTGCATTGCCATTCAATAATATATCATCATATTTAATATCCTTATTTGTAGTTCCTGTTTTATCCGATTTTCCCGTTTTATCTAAATTCATCTTTATACTCTTATCTTCATTCCAATTCATTGTTACACTCTCATCTTTTATTTACTGTTATTTATTATTGGGATACAAAAAAACCATAGATACTACATAACGTAATACCTATGGTATAAATAAGTGCCTAGAACCGGAATCGAACCAGTGACACGAGGATTTTCAGTCCTCTGCTCTACCGACTGAGCTATCTAGGCA